>Ga0163151_10000567_pt1 | contig 64504 bp, 54 predicted proteins | sample OliLakLV19MP5IB2_FD_145596 | JGI IMG/M metagenome (GOLD analysis project Ga0163151, IMG submission 145596) | Freshwater microbial mat bacterial communities from Lake Vanda, McMurdo Dry Valleys, Antarctica - Oligotrophic Lake LV.19.MP5.IB-2 | ecosystem: Environmental > Aquatic > Freshwater >... | reverse complement strand
ATTTTTAAAGCTTTTTCTTTTGACGTCATATGGGTGCAGTTTTGGTTAGGGCTGCAAGTAATTACTTTCCACTTGCTCTTTTACATCAGCAACTCATTGATTGTCAATACCTTATTGTTAATTTCTTAGGTTAGGAAATTTGACGTACACCCAATACTACTCATGCGCCATGTGCTTGACATTTTGTGACTTGCACGATGCAGAATCGGGCTAAGCCGACCGATGAGAGTTTTTTTATCATTAACGTAAAATTAATCTATTTAGATTTAACAACAGATTTAGTGTAATGCTTATCGCCAAAATCCATTTTTATAAAATAAACCCCAGATGGTAATTCGTTCTTCTCTTCAAAATCTATTAACCAATATTCTTCTTTTATTGCAACACTACAAAGTATCTGATGTTCAGATATATTAAAGTAATTGAACAACTCCTCTGGGAATAGTTGATGTAAGAGGTCTAAATTAGGGTCTTGTATGGAACTTATTTTCTGCAAAGAAATTCATTTTTTTATATCTACTCCCCAACTTTTGAGGCTGACCCGTTTGTTCCTCCGTTATCACCTGTGGCTGTTACGGTGTAGGTACCTGCAAAGGTTTGCACGCTAAACAGCAACACAAAGCCTAAGAGTGCAATGAATCTATTTTTCATTTTTTAGAATTAATTAAGTGGATGGCAGTTTATTTGCGTTTTCTATTCATGTGCTGTCACGCAATGCAGTCTTATGTTAAAGTCAACAGGGCGGTAATTTTTCAGCTACGAAGGAGTAGTCTGGAGAGATTGTATTTGCATTAAGGCGGGCTACAGTAGTTAACTATGTAATTCTTTTAACATTTTCCATTTGCCCACTTATCAATATAAAACCTAATAATATCCTTCCCCACCGTCTTTTTCACCTGGGGCAAGCGGAATTGTTTGAGGAATAAAGTCTTCTGCAGCACCGGGTTTGCTGTAATCATAAGCCCAACGGTGTACTTCAGGAATTTTTGCTCCCCAATTACCATGATGATGGCCTACTTCGGTAGTCCACTCAAGTGTATTAGAACCCCAAGGGTTCTTAGGAGCTTTCTCTCCACGGAAGATGCTATAAAAGAAATTAAAGAAAAAAATGAACTGAGCAGCGGCACCTAAAATAGCAAACCAAGTACTCATTTCCTCAATGCTAACTAAGTTTTCAAAAATAGGGAAAGCAGAATTAGTGTAGTATCTACGAGGAACGCCAGCTAGTCCTAAAAAATGTTGTGGAAAAAACACACCATACGCTGCAATAAACGTAAGCCAAAAATGAGCGTATCCCAATTGTTTGTTCATCATTCGCAAATACATTTTAGGAAACCAATGATAAACACCACCACACATTGCAAGAATAGCAGACAAACCCATTACAATATGAAAGTGAGCTACTACGAAATAATTATCATGTAAATTAATATCTAATGCAGCATCAGCTAGAATAATTCCAGTAACACCACCGGTAACGAATGTTGATACTGCACCAATACAAAATAACATTGCAGGTGTGAAACGAATCCTTCCCTTCCAAAGTGTTGTTATGTAGTTAAAAGCTTTTACCGCAGAAGGTATAGCAATTAATACAGTTGTAAATACAAAAACAGATCCCAAGAAAGGATTCATGCCTGTAATAAACATGTGGTGACCCCAAACAATAAATGAAAGAAGTGCAATAACTAAAATACTTCCAACCATCGCCTTATAACCAAAAATTGGTTTACGGGAGTTAACTGAAATAACTTCAGACATAATTCCTAAAGCAGGGAGAATAATAATATATACTTCCGGGTGCCCTAGAAACCAGAATAAGTGCTGAAATAATATCGGACTTCCACCTGAAAACTCCAAAGCTTGTCCATTAATAAAAATATCTGATAAGTAAAAACTAGTTCCAATAGTTCTATCAAATATTAAAAGTAGTACTGCTGATAATAAAACAGGAAAAGAAAGTACTCCTAATACAGCAGTAATTAAAAGAGCCCAAATTGTAAGAGGTAAACGTAACATAGTCATACCTACAGTTCTTAAATTAAGAACTGTAATGATGTAATTTAAACCTGCTAATAAAGCAGATACCACAAACAGGCTCATACTAATTAGCCACATAGTCATTCCTAGTCCAGAACCAGGCATTGCTTCAGGCAAGGCACTTAAAGGAGGATAAATTGTCCATCCTGGAGAAGCAGGACCTGTAGGAATATACATAGATGCAAGCATGATAATTGCAGCAATTAGAAAGAACCAATAGGATAGCATATTCATGAATGGTGAAGCCATATCGCGAGCTCCAATCTGATATGGAATCAAAAGATTAGCAAAAGTTCCGCTCAACCCTCCAGTTAATACAAAAAACACCAAAATAGTTCCATGAATAGTAACTAAGCCTAAATAAATTTCAGGCGTCATTTTACCTTCTGGAGCCCATTTGTCACCTAATATCCAATTAGTTATTGCAAATCCCTCATCAGGCCATGCTAGCTGTAAGCGAAACAATGTTGACATGGTCATAGCAGCAAAAGCCATAATAATTGCAGTTACCAAAAACTGGCGTGCAATCATTTTATGGTCCATACTGAAGACATACTTCGAAATAAAGCTTTCTTCATGATGGTGGTCATCGTGATGATGGTCACTATGTGCTTGATCGTGTGCTTGTGACATAATATTACTTAATTAAGGTCTAACGTTTTTTTTACTAAATACTTTTATTTATTTTCAGCAATAATTTTTTCTTCGCTTTTTGAAACATCAGCTGATGCCTCAGAACCATTAGTTTTCTGTTTAGCAATCCATTCTTCGTATTGTTTTTCTTCATCAACAATAATATTCATTTGCATATTGTAATGGCTGCTGCCGCATATCTTATTACATAGCAGAAGGTAATTAAATTCAGCAGGCTCATGTCCACGTTCAGCGAGAACTTCATTTACTTCTTTCATATTTTGCAGCACTTGAGGATTATTCCTCATTTCTTCTGTAGTGATCGTAGGAACATAATGAAACGAAGTGGTCATTCCAGGTAGGCAGTTCATTTGAGCCCTGAAATGTGGCATGTAGGCACTATGGATTACATCTCTAGAAGCTAGTTTAAAATCAACCTGCTTCCCTTTGGGAATATGGAATTCATTACGAACAACAATATCATCAAACCCATTTGGATCAGAAGGGTCTAATCCCATAGGGTTTGTATCTGTAATTAAATTAAAATATCTTTTTCCTAAAATATTATCCTTCCCAGCATATCTTGCTGTCCAGTCAAACTGTTTTGCAAATAACTCAATAACAACAGATTCTCCTTGAGCTGGAATAGTGATATTATTCCAAGTCTTAATTCCCAAAAAGATAATAACAGTTAGTGCTACTCCGGGAACAACAGTCCAAATTAATTCTAGCTTGTGGCTTTCTGGAAAAAACGTAGCTGTATGATTTTCTTTACTTGCATAATATTTATATGCAAAATAAAACAGACATGCATTAGTAAGAAAGAATACAATTCCAATTATAACCATGTTAAAATTGAAAAGCCAATCAATCTGAGCGCCATGTTCTGATGCGGCAATTGGAAGAAGCTTGTCTTTGTATTCAAAAAACTGCCAAATGCAAAAAACAAAAAATGCAACTGCAAATAGCATCATAAATCTTGCATTCATCCTATTGTCTTCTTCTGTAACCTCCCATTGAGGAGCACCGCCACGTAATTCTGAAGAAAGTTCATAAATGCCCATGAGTCTAACAATCGCAATGATTGCTAAAACTACAACAGCCCAAGTTAGAAATGTGATCATACTGATATTAAAAGTTAAATGTCAAGCGTTTAAAAAATTAAATATTCTCCTATAACAATTTTAAATCTGATGATGTTTGCTTTCCTCAAGAAATGGATGCTTTTGCACCATTAAAGGAGCTTTTGTCAGTTGATTCAATACAACATAAATAAACAATCCAGCAAATCCCAAAAATAAACCAATCTCAAGTGGACCGATACCCCAATTTCCAGCAACTGAACCTGGCATTACAACAATGAAAACATCCAACCAATGTGTACCTATTAATATAAGTCCTACTATTTTCAAAAAGCCGATGTTACGCTTTGCGTCTCTAGACATTAATAATATCAATGGTAATGTTAAATTTATAAAAAACATAATCCAAAATAATGGGCGGTATCCGAAATCGCCAAGTCTATCTTGAAAGTAAGTTACTTCCTCTGGAATGTTAGCATACCAAATTAGCATAAACTGGCAAAAGAATGTGTAGGTCCACAATACACTTAATGCAAAAATCCACTTTCCTAAATCATGGAAATGATTGTCGTTCATTTCTTCTAAATGTCCTCTGCCTTTTAAGTGAAGTGAAAACAAAGTAATTGTTATCATAGTGGTACACCAAAAACCTGCAAAAACATACCATCCAAACATCGTACTAAACCAATGCGTATCGATAGACATAATAACATCCCATACTAAAACGGGAGAGGTAAAACCAAAAACCACTAAAAACCATGCAGATGTTGTTATGCATTTTCGGTATAAATTAAAGTCGCCAGTCAAGTCTTCTTCTAATGAACGCTTTCTAAAAGTACGCTGAGCAAAAATATAAAGCCCAAAAAATAACAACATCCTTCCCCAGAAAAAAATTGTATTAAAGTATGGAGCCTTACCCGCAATAATTTTGTCAAAATGTTCACTCTCTGGATTATAAACGTCTGAATCCATCCAATGATAGATATGATGAAAATGCAAGAAGCCCATCAAAAGAAAAAGCAATAAAGATCCTGCTCCTACAGTTACATAACCACTAATAGCTTCATATACTCGCTTATATACTATGGCGTATGCTGCTTCAGATACATATTTTTTTGCCAAATAAAAGGTAGCTCCTAAGCCAATAGAAAGAAAGAAAAAAATGTTCACTAATAGGTTTGCCCAGATGCGCTGTCCAGGAATGCCAACAGCCACTCCATACACAATAGCCAATAGACCAACTCCCATCATTGCGAAGAGAATTTTTTTTGATTTGTCAGAAAATGAATAGGTTAAACTCATACTTTCTATTTCTTTATAACTGTTGTATCTTTATTTGCTGAGTGATTATCAAGTAGTGCAAGGCTCTTTGTCGAATCGGACGAAGCAACAACTGCAGTAGCAACTGACCCACCTGGATTTTGTAAAGTTTGTACATATCGCAATATTTTCCAACGCTCTTCAGCAGTAAGTTGAGATGCATGTGATCCCATCATCCCTTTACCATACTGTAGCGTATGATACATTTTTCCTTCAGGAAGATTTTTTAATTGAGCTGAACTATATGCTGGTGGCGGTGGGAAATTACCAATTTCAACTACAGACCCATCTCCATTACCAGCACTTCCGTGACATTGTATACAATATTTCTCATACTTCTCTTTCCCCTGTGCTACTATTTCAGGCGAGGCATTAAAAGGATTTCTAAAAAACTTTCCAGCATCTTCGTATCCAGCACTATCATTCTTGTATGGATAAGGTGCCTTCACAGTTGAATATGCTGAATTTGCAACCCATCCTTGAGAAACTGTTCCTGATACAGGTTGTCTGTTTGTCATACTATCTGCAAACAAAGAATTATATCCATTAGTTTCATAAGACGAGGAGCGATACATATCTGGCATGTACTCCCATCCTGGACTGTTAGGAACGTTATTGCATGAAGAAAGGGCGATTAACGATGTAATTAAAACAAGGTATAATGCATTTAGCTTCATACGCATTTTGAATGTTTCAAATATGTTACTTTTCATAATACTTTCTTGATACATAAACTTGTATTATATAATTTTTATCTCACTAGCTCCGGTTTCTTTAAGCAAGTGAGAAACTTTTTCAACATCACTAGTTTCAATCCAAACCAAAAATTTGTCATCTGTAGTTCTTGGGTCAGGATTTTTAGGAGTTACTCCAGGAAAAAGCCAACTTCTGAATAACAGCGTCCAAAACATTAAATGTGCAGCACAAAAAACAGTAAACTCAAATATTACCGGAATAAATGAAGGAATATTATGATAAAGTGTACCATTGGGTTTTCCGCCAACATCCATAGGCCAATCACTTATCATAAAGTACCATGTTCCTAAGCAAGCCAACGTAGTTCCAGTTATTCCAAAAATAAAAGCACAAATTGCAATACGAGTACGCGGTGTATGTAATGCTTCTGGAAGACCGTGCACAGCAAAAGGAGTATATACCTCTTTTACTTTTATTCCAGCAGCGTGAATCTTTTTCGCAGCGCTTACCAACACCTCATCGTCATCGTAAATCGCATGTATAGCTTGTGTATTCATAGTTTATTAATGGTGATGATTATCAGGTCTATTTTTATAATCTTTACTAGACATCTTCATAATTGTTTTTAACTCACTTTGTGCAATTACTGGGAAAACCCTAGCAAACACAAGGAAACAAGTAAAAAAGAATCCAATCGTTCCAACGTAAATTCCAACTTCAATCCAAGTAGGAGTATACATTGTCCAACTAGAAGGTAAATAATCGCGGTGAATTGAAGTGACAATAATTACAAATCGCTCAAACCACATTCCAATATTTACAATAATCGATAAGATAAAAGTTGCAACTAAATTAGTTCTTATTTTTTTGAACCAAAACAATTGAGGAGATATAACATTGCAAGTCATCATGGACCAATACGCCCACCAATAAGGTCCAGAGAATCGATTTATAAATGCATATGACTCATATTCAACTCCAGAATACCAAGAGATAAAAAGTTCAGTTAAATATGCAACGCCCACAATTGATCCTGTAAGCATGATGATGATATTCATATACTCAATATGCTTAACAGTTACGTAACGTTCTAAACTAAGTACTTTACGCATTATAAGCACAAGTGTTAATACCATAGCAAATCCTGAAAAAATTGCACCTGCAACAAAATAAGGAGGAAAAATAGTTGTATGCCATCCTGGAACAATAGAAGTAGCAAAGTCCATACTAACAATAGAGTGTACCGAGAATACTAATGGGGTAGATAATCCAGCAAGAACTAAAGATACTTCCTCAAATCGAACCCAATCTTTTACTCTTCCACTCCAACCAAAACTAAGGATGCGGTAAATCATTTCATTTACTTTGTTTCCTGCAACTTTTGCTCGATCACGAATCATTGCAAAATCTGGAATTAATCCTAAGTACCAAAATATTACAGAAACAGTAAAGTAAGTTGTAATTGCAAATACGTCCCAAAGAAGAGGTGAATTAAAGTTTACCCAAAGAGATCCGAACTGATTTGGAATTGGCATAACCCAATAAGCCATCCAAACTCTACCCATATGGAAAACAGGAAAAATTGCCGCACAAACTACCGCAAAAATAGTCATGGCTTCTGCAGATCTATTAATTGCCATTCTCCAACGCTGTCTAAATAATAATAACACAGCTGAAATAAGTGTTCCCGCATGACCAATACCAATCCACCAAACGAAATTGGTGATATCCCACGCCCAACCTACTGTTTTATTTGCACCCCAGGCACCAATTCCAGTTCCTACAGTATATGCTAAACAACTAAAGCCCCAAATAGCAGCTACAACAGCAACTGAAAAACAAGCCCACCACAATTTGTTTGCTTTGCCTTCAATTGGACGAACCACATCTTCAGTAATCTGATGATAGGAAATCTTATCTCCTAAGATTAGTGGTTCGCGTATGGATGATTCTTTGAACATAAGTTTACGTTAGCTTTATTCAATTATTAATTTTCTGTTCTTAACTACGAATTTCTAACTTTTGTTAAATAAAATACATTAGGTTGTACCCCTACTTCTTCTAAAAGCAGATATCTTCTATCATCTTCAAATTGCTTGCTAATTTCTGTTGTAGAATTGTTAAGATCTCCAAAAGAAATTGCGTTTGTTGGACAAGATTGCTGACAAGCAGTTTGTATCTCTCCATCCATAAGTTTTTTCTCAAGCTTTTTGGCATTTAATTTGCCTTCCTGAATACGTTGCACGCACATGGTACATTTTTCCATTACTCCACGAGAACGCACAACAACATCTGGGTTTAATACCATTCTGCCAAGTTCATTTGCCCATGAAGCTGGATTCACAGCAGCAAAATCTGCATTACTATCGTATTGAAACCAATTAAAGCGTCTTACTTTGTATGGACAGTTATTAGCGCAATACCTAGTACCAATACAACGATTATAAATCATTTGGTTTAATCCATCAGAGCTATGAGTTGTTGCAAGAACAGGGCAAACAGTTTCGCAAGGAGCATGGTTACAATGCTGACACATAACAGGTTGAAACACCACTCTTGGATTTTCAGAAGCAGTTTCCATTTCTCTGTAAGTACTAATTAATCCCTTTCCTTCCTCTTCCCCTTTTTCCATGGTCATATCGGAAGAATAATATCTATCAATGCGGATCCAGTGCATTTCACGAACATTCATTACTTCTTTTTTTCCAACGACAGGAACATTATTTTCTGCAGAACAACTTATAACACAAGAACCACAGCCAATACAAGAATTCAAATCAAGAGAAAGCCCCCAACGATGATCAGGCTTATCGTGATTATCCCATAAGTTTACTTCTTGTGTAGTAGATTTAGTATGATGTCCTTCTTTATCTATAGTCGAAATTAAAACAGCAGGATTCCATTCCTCTTTAGGTTTTCCATTATATGTTTCAAGCGTTGTTTCGGTAACAATAGCTTCCCTACCCATCATTGTGTGATGAGTTTGTGTACAAGCAAACTCATGTTTATCACCAGTTGCTGCACTAACAGAAACATTAGTAACAGAACTACCAATATATCCATCTTTAAGCTGAGCAAAGTCAAAAGCATTTTTCCCAACTTCATTTGCTACTTTTCCGGTATTTGTTCTACCGTAACCATAAGCAAGCCCAACTGTTCCAAGCGCTTGACCTGGTTGAGGAAACACAGGAACTTGAATTGTTTTACCGTTTACACTTAAGTCAACTACATCGCCTTTATGATTACCACGCTCAAGAAGTGAATACTTTCCTTGCATGTCGGAAGGATTCATGGTTAAATAATTATCCCATGTACATTTTGAAATCGGATCTGGAAATTCCTGAAGCCAAGGGTTGTTTGATTGATTACCAATGCCCATTCCAGTTTTTTCGTATAACACCAATTCTATCTCACCGCCTTTAATACTTGCAATTTGCGAGGCGCATTCACTCAAAGAGATACTTTTAGCCTCCGCCTTTATTTCTTTTTCAGGAATTACATCGGCAGATGAGTTTGCTTTTTCTGCTACAGTAGCTTTTGGTTTCTGAGCAGATAAATCAATAGGTACTGGTATTATTTCTGCTACTCCATTATGTAAACTTTCATTCCAATGTTGAGTAAACCCAAGTGCTGCTGGAAAAAGAAGTCGTTCCCAAGTAGCTTGAATAAAAGAATGATAATCTGAATTATTACCGCTCCATTTCATTAAAGATTCTTGTGCAGACCTTGTATTATAAATTGGCGATATGGTAGGTTGAGTTAAAGAAAATTGATTTCTTTGTGGCTCTGAGTCATTCCATGATTCTAAATAATGATGATCCGGACAAACATAATCACATAATGCCGATGTTTCATCCATGCTATTAGCAAATGAAACTTTAAATCCAACTTTTTTTATTGCTTCTGCAAAACCAGGTGCTGAATATACAGGATTGCTATTGTAAATAATCAACGCATCCACTTTTCCATTCTTCATCTCCTCAACAAGAGAAGCAAATTGAGCGTCATTTCCTTGATGTAGGTTTGAATAATTAGCTACGTCAATAGTAGAACCATAATTTCCTAACATTTTATTTATTGCAGTAACTACAGTTTGAATGGCAGGATCATTCACTCCGCAAACAACAACTGATTTTCCTTTGTTGTTCCATAGCCATTTTGCTGAATCTGCAATTTCTTTTTCTTTTATCTTACTAGAAACCGAAAGTGAATTTTCTCCAGCAAGGGTTGCTAGCGCATTATAGAGATTTAAAACAGCTACACCTGCTTGCGAAGGCTTAATAGGAACACGTAAATCTGCGTTACTACCAGTTAAAGATAATATGGTTTCGAACTGAACATGTTTAGATAATGTTTTCTTTCCTTTATTCAATTTTCTGCCTTGTGCATATTGCCAAGCATGTTCAACAGGAGAAAGCCAGTTCACTAAAAAATCTGCAGAGAAACTAACTATAACATCAGCTTTCTCAAAATTGTACGATGGTATAACGCCATTATTTGCCGTTGCGATGGCATTATAAGAAACAGCATCGTATACAATATGTCTGGTAGAAGGATATTTTGCTTTAAAGTTTGCAATTACACTTTTTGTAGAAGGACTAATAATTGTAGAAGAAAGAATTCTTATGTTTCCTCCTGACTTTGTAACATCATCTAGCTTAGCAGAGACAGCATTATCTGCAGCACTCCAAGTAGTTTCTGCCCCTTTTGTTAATGGTGTTTTAAATCTTTCTGAATCGTACAATGACAATACAGATGCTTGCACGCGTGCGCTGGTTCCTCCACGAGATATTTTAGAAAGTTTATTGCCTTCAATTTTAATTGGACGCCCTTCTCTTGTTTTAACTAAAACAGGACAGTAATCATGTCCATCAAAATAGGTTGATGCATACCAATTAGCTATTCCAGGAGTTATCTCTTCTGGTTTAATTACATAAGGAATAGTTTTAGTAACAGGTCTTTCGCAGGCAGCAAGCGTAGCTGCTCCAACGGAGAAGCCCATAATTTTCAAAAAGTCTCTACGAGAAAAACCATCGTCAGATTTGTTTTGCTCACTTATTGATTTTCTTCCTAATGCAGAAGTAGGAACATTTTCGGCAAACTCATTATTTTTAGAATCAAGAAACTCGGGAGTTTCTTTGAGTTCATCCAGTGATTGCCAATACTTTTTCATAAATAGTATACCTTATTGTTTTGTTATGACTAATAATGACACTTAATACAATCAAGACCGCCCATCTTTGCAACTGTGATAGGTTCTCCTTTATATTTTTCTTTAAGTTTCGCGTGTAATTCTTCGTAATAAGGATTGGTTGCCATACCAGGTACTTCTGTTTTTCTATGACAATCTATACACCAACTCATAGTAAGAGGAGAAACTTGTTTTGCTTCATCCATTGTAGCAACATCTCCATGACAATTTTTACAATCTTGTTTTCCAACAACAACGTGTTGAGAGTGATTGAAGTAAGCAAAATCTGGTAATGAGTGTACACGAATCCATTTTATAGGTTTTTCTGGATTAGTATATTTTCCTGTTGCAGGATCCCATCCAACAGCGTCATAAATTTTAGCTATTTCCACTTTACCAGTCTTAGGTCCTTCTGAAACTGCTTTATGGCAGTTCATACAAACGTTAGCAGATGGAACCCCCGCTATTTTTCCTTTTTCTGCACCTGAATGACAATATACACAATTCACTTGTAACTTTCCTGCATGTATTTGGTGAGAAAATTTAATAGGCTGAGGCGGTGAATAATTTTGATCAACCGCAATTGACATCAACCCTTCATACGCAAGTTTTGCACTCAGCAGAACAAGAAATATACCTGTTAAAGCTACTTTACGCTTATTTGCAGACGCCCAAGCCTTAAGACTTTTAGGCTCAGTTGGTTTTAATCCTTTCTTTATGTTTATGCTATCCTGAAGATGTTTTTTTACACCTCCTAGAACTGATACCAATACTAATAACGAAATTGCGATAATTAATAAAACCGCAAACTTGCTTAATCCCTTATCTTCTTTATGCGCAGATGCTGCATGCGTATCAGCAGTTACTTCCTTTTTTTCTACAGGTGGGTTTTTAATATATTCAATTATCGCTTTTATTTCTTCATCGGAAATAACTCCATCAAACACATCCATGTTCTGCTTCCCATTATCGGCAAACATTTTATTTGCGTAAGCATCGCCAGACTTTAATACTTCTTTATTATTTTTAATCCACTTGAAAAGCCATTCATCCGCAGGCTGTGGAACTCTATCAGCAACACCTTTTAATCCTGGGCCAGTAAGTTTTTGGTCATCGGTACGGTGGCATCGAGAACAGTTTTGCTTAAATATTTTTCCTGCATCTGGCTGAGCAAAACCCTGAGAAATAAATGATGCTGAAAAGAATAAAAGAAAAAATAAATTGAGGAGAAATTGCCTATTGAGATTTATAAAATAAATATTCACGATTTTTTTTGTTTTTCTAATCGTGTTAGCTAATGCAAAGCATTTCATAAGATAAGTTTTGTCAATAAAAAAGAGCAAAAATTCTGTGACAATTGCGTAACAAAAGTATAAGAAATACTTAATCCCAATTAAAATATTTTTATTTTTTTATTGAGTTATTAACAAATAATAATGCTTTTAGATACATTAGATGCTATATTTAATGACAATAACTATTAATACTTGGGGCGATTTTTGATTAATTGGATACTAAAATGATGTAGGTTTGCAATAGATTATGAAGTTTATCACCACTATATTTATGACTCTCATTACATCTATATTGGGCTTTTCCCAATCATCTGATTCGTTAAGACAATTTGCTGCTGACAGTAATATCATTCAAGACATTAGACTAAACGAACTTGTCTTGAAACACATTCTTATTAACGAGTCAACAAAAAATAAAATTAAAGGCTACAGAGTTCAAATACATTTTGGCCCTGATAAATCTAAAGCATTAGAAATAAAAACAAAATTTTCTGCTAAATACTCTAATATTCCTTCTTACCTAGATTATCAACAGCCTTATTTTAAAATAAGGATTGGCGACTTTAGAACTAAATTAGAAGCATATAAAGTATTACAAGAAATTTCCAGAGTTTCCTGGAGCTTTTATAGTAAACGACAATATAGAGCTGCCTCTTTTAGACTAATCATTAATAGTACTATTGAAAATTGGCTGAATTTTAAGCAGTATTCCTTTTTTCCTATATATATATATACTCCTAAGTAAGATTTATAGTAATTTCGCAAACTGTTACATAAAAGAAACTCGAAAGCACTCACTTAACATCCAAATTAAAACTCATTAAAATGAAAAATATTTTTACTCTTTCTCTATTGATTATTTCATATGCAGTTTGCTTTGCTCAGCCGGTAGGTGGTGTCATTAATCCATCAAGTTCAACGGTTTGCAGTGGGACTAACAGCGATATACTAACCCTTAGTGGCCAATCTGGCACTATCGTAAGATGGCAATCCTCAACAAATGGCGGTAGCTCTTGGTCAAATATTGGATCAACGGGAGGATCTCTTACTTACACATACTCAAACCTAACTTCTACAACATTATATAGAGCAGAAATATCTATGGTTGGGTTTCCAAATACATATTCTGCATATGCTCAAGTAGTTGTGGATGCTGCATCTTCAGGTTCAATTTCAGCTAATGCAACTGTTTGTTCGGGTGTGAATGGCGGAACTTTAACTTTATCTGGAACTTATACTTCAATAAATAGCTGGGCATTTTCAACTAATGGAGGATCCTCATATACGCCTATTGCAAATACAACTGCTAGTCAAGTTTACAGCAACTTAACTACAACAACAATATATATAGCAAACGTTACTAATGGAGCTTGCCCTGCAAATAATTCTTCGGTAGCAACGATTACTGTTGACCCAGCTTCAGTAGGCGGTTCAACATCAGGAACAACAACAGTTTGCGCAAGTTCTAATAGCGGTACAATTCTATTAACTGGACAAACAGGATCTGTCGTTAGGTGGCAATCATCTACAAATGGCGGTTCATCGTGGACAAATATTACAAACACTTCTACTTCCTATAATTTTTCAAACTTGTCTGCCAACACTGAGTTTAGAGCCGAAGTTTCTAGCGGATCGTGTCCAAATGCAAATTCTTCATCAACTTTGATTTCAGTTGATGCTGCACCATCGGGAACTGTTTCATCCAATGCCACTGTTTGTGCATCTGCCAATGGAGGAACATTAACATTATCTGGAAATTATTCCGCAATAACAAATTGGGAATACTCTACAAATGGGGGATCATCATACACAACCATTGCAAACACTACAAATAGTGAAACCTATACCAACCTTTCAACTACCCGATTCTATAGAGCAACGATATCAGGCGGAACTTGTCCTAGCGCTAAATCATCTGTTGCTACTATTACAGTAGATGCTGTTTCAGTTGGCGGTACTGTTTCTGGGTCCTATACTGTTTGTGCAGGAACAAATAGCGGAACTCTTTTCTTAAGTGGCCATTCTGGAAATATTGTAAGATGGCAGTCTTCGATTGATGGAGGTGCAACGTGGACAAATATTACAAACACTAATACTTTTTACAATTTTGCAAATATTACTACTACTACTAAATACAGAGCGGTAGTTCAAAGTGGTTCTTGTGCAGCAGCAAACTCTTCAGAAATTGATGTAATTGTTTTTCCGGTTTCTGTAGGAGGAACATTATCAGGAACAGCTACAGTTTGTAGTGGACTCAATAGTGGTCAGCTATCTTTAGTAGGCTATGTAGGAAATATTGTTCAGTGGGAATATTCAATTAATAGCGGTTTAAATTGGACCGTAGTTGCAAATACATCCGACTCTATAAGTTATTCTAACATTACTACAAATACTCAATACAGAGTGCTTGTTCAAAGCGGAATATGTGCTTCAAAATATTCTAACATTATCACCATTACTGTAAGTCCCACACCTGCAGGAGGTACAGTAAGCGGCAATGCTACTGTTTGTAGTGGAACAAATAATGGCAGTATGATATTAAGTGGTTATTCTGGCTCTATAGTAAGATGGCAATCCTCAATAAATGGCGGTGTTACTTGGGCAAACATAAATATTAAAACTGCAGTTTACAATTACTCTAACTTAACTGCAACAACTTTATTTAGAGCAGAAGTTAACTCCAACGGCTGCCCAAGTGTTTATTCTGCCAATGTAACTGTTACTGTGCTTCCATTATCTGGCGGAGGAACGCTTAGCCCTACAACTGTTTCTGCTTGTAATGGACTTAATCAAGGCACGATTGTACTTTCTGGAGAATCAGGCAATGTTATACGTTGGGAGAAATCTATCGATGGTGGTGTAACTTGGATAACCGTTGCAGATACAAATCATTTTCAAAATTATTTAAACCTTACACAAACTACAAAGTATAGAGTAGTTGTACAAAACGGAGGTTGCAATCCAGCTTACTCTTCTTTGTCTACAATTAACATTTCATCTCCATCGGTTGGTGGTACAGTTTCTGGAAATGATACAGTTTGTACAGGTACAAATAGTGGCGCTTTAACGCTTAGTGGATTTACAGGATCAATATTAAATTGGGAATCTTCAACAGATGGCGGAATTTCTTGGACTGTTATCGCAAATACATCTGCAATACAGAATTATACAAACTTATCTACTACAACTTTGTATAGAGCTGTGATACAAAACGGAACTTGCACAACGGCTAACTCTACATTTGGTTCTATTGAAGTAAATCCAGCATCTGTTGGTGGAACAATTATAGGAAGCACAACGGTATGCGATAGCATTACTTCCGGAACTTTAACGCTTAGTGGGTTTACTGGCAGTATTTTATATTGGGAAAAATCAACCAATGGCGGAGCAACCTGGTCTAGCATTGCTAACACAACCAACACACAAGTATTTTCTGGAATGACTATCGCAACGCTTTACAGAGCTGAAGTAAAGAGCGGCAAGTGTTCTTCCTCTACTTCATCAACCGGAACAGTTTCAATAGCATCTCCAGCTGTTGCAAATTTCACGTCCGTGATAAATGGAGGAACTGTTACGTTTACAAACACATCAGTAAGCAACAATGGAACTAGTTCTTGGAGTTTTGGTGATGGGACAAACAGTACTTTAACAAGTCCTTCACATACTTACACTTCTAATGGATCATTTGTTGTACAATTAATTGTATCAGATTCTTGCGGTGGTGATACGATTACTAAAACTGTAATCATTTCTGGATTAGGAATTAGCGAATGGGCATACAACAATCCTAATGTAAGCATCTACCCTAACCCTTTCAGCATTTCTGCTACCATACAACTAAATATAGAAAGCTCTACGGAATCTACTTTCCAATTATTTGATCTTTATGGAAAGGAAGTTAGAAACAATACAATTCAAAAAGGCATTAAAACACTTTCTTTAACTCGTGATGGATTACCTGCTGGAATATATTTTTACAAAATACAATCTGCTACAGAAGCTATAGCAACAGGTAAAATTGTTATTCAGTAATTATATTTAATTCAAAAAACAAAAAAACCAGACAACACAATGTCTGGTTTTTTTGTTTTAGTTAACTTATATTTCCATTAAACACTTTCTCACAAATATATGTAAACCTAAATTTACTGCTACGACCATTTATTAGAAAAAATCGGTTTAATGATTAAAAGCTTACCGTACCAAAAAATGAATGGGGGCAGCGATTTAGCCATACTAGATTCATGCGACAATTATAAATTGTAATTATCAGAACAAAAATGTTATTCCTATATATCCGCCATAAACTCTCCTTGATCCTTTCACGGTTACGTAATATGAATTATCTCCGGCTGGACTGCCGCTCATATTCACCAAACCATATACACCTCTAAATCCGAAATCTAATCGAATAGTATGTTCCGGATTCAGTGCAATTCCAAAGCCTGCACCGTAAGCCAAACCCACATCGCCCTGCTTCACTGCAAGTACAGCATGAAGAGTATCTGTATTGCTGCTGCTGTTGCTATTTAAACTTGAGCCCATATTAATCCCAAACTGAGGACCAACAACTACACCAAAAAATACAGGCGCAGTTTTATTTGTATTCATAGAAAGCAGCACAGGTATATTAATATATTTGATGCTTACTTGCTGGTCTAATCCCTGATCTTTGTATTTCTGATTTACTTGCTCGTAATTTATTTCTGCCTCTAAACCTATATAATTAGACATATTATAACCAAACCTAACTCCGAATCCGTTATTCATAGTGGCGCTTCCCAGCGCAACATCACCGTTATTAGTTGTCAGCGATAAAGCAGTAAAAGAGGGTAGGTATCGAACTCCAAGTTCACATGTACGTAATTTCCCTCCAGCAGTCGTTTTTGCTGATGAATCCTGTACCATTGCACTTTCACTAACAATTGTATCTGTAGTAGTTATTTTTCTAGTGATAGTTGTATCTTGTGCATGCAAGGTATTTACTGATAAAAGCCCTGTGGAAAATAAAGCTAAGCAACTGATTTTTAAATGTTTCATTATTCTTATTTTAATTGATTAATACTTAAAGGTAAATAAGCAGTTAGCTACTTTCAACTTTATTCGTTAATAGCCAGTTTAAAACAGTTTAAAGAGGGAAAGAAGTGGGTGAAGAATACACTACTTTCTTAATGCTGTATTACTAATTTCTTGTTTAGGTTTCCGCATTGTACAAAATACAAGCCCGAAGGAAGCGAAAGAATATCGACAATGACAGTTTGAATAAATTTTTCTTTATGAACTAGCTGCCCCGTGGTATTCAGGATCTTTAGTTCCTGTTCAAAATTACTGCCTACCACAATTTCAACAGTGCTGTTGGCGGGGTTCGGGAACAGATTCATAAAAGTTTCCAAATCCTGGACCTCCCCTACACCTACTCCACCTATCATGTAGGCATATACATTGTGCTCAGCGCCTACCGGTTCGTATGAAACAGAACGTGCAGTGTTATTAGCAGTTGCTTCAACATAAAACCGGATCCATGATCCGAACAATTGTCCCGGAATAGCTGCCCCATAGATACCATCACCTGCAGTTCCGTCATCACTCAATCCATCGTCCAACATCTGTACCTTTGTGAAATTTCCTACTATCGCATTGGAGTAATACATGGTCATCCGATTTATACCGGAAACACAGGTTGCGCTGGCCCTTACCGTAGCACCCTGACCAATACCCGGAGTTATCCACGGTGTTCCACCAGTATACCAGGCAACATTAGATATCACAGGCGCAATTTCTGCAATTTCAGAATTGGAATTAACAGAATTTCTTCGGGCAATGATGAAATTCTTCAGCACCGATATTTCGTTTTGAAAATCTGCATACGTATAGAGTTTCTTCGGGTCGTTCATAACGAATAAATTTATCTGAGCTGCATAGGAATCAATGATGGCATCAGCAGACGAAGAAGTAAAATATTCATTAAGTATTGTTCTAAAATGCGCAAGGTAACGCTGCCTGTATTCAGGCACTGCACATAAACGGTTCATTAGCGGATAGTTTATACTGTCGGCATGATAAAACGGGCTCCAGTTCTGAAACGCTGGGTTCATCACTGTATTCCCATCATATTCCTGAGGTGCCATGCGACCCGTTTCTGACTCCCAATACATAAAATAATCCATTCTGCCTTTCTGAATATAACTATCATCATCTGAGAACAGGATCTCACTTGCCAAGAACCATAACGTACGGTCAATATCTAATTTTCCCGGAAGCAATGCCGGAAGATTTGCAAGCGGAGTGTTGTTTAGCACATCGCAGGTGCTCACCAGGTCATCCCATGGATTTTGCTTATCAGAAAATTTTATTATGTATTCTTTCTGGTATTCCAGCGTGTCTGTTCCCAGATAATTCACTCCTCCTCTGCCATCGCCATAAGGAGTTACTGTGCCACTGATGCGATCCGCACGCCAGCTCGTACCCTTTGCACTCAAATACCAATCTTTATAGAAGCTCTTATTGATCTGCTGAACGCTAGGGTACAATCCCCAATAAGCACCGTTAAGGTATAGCTCCACGTATGCAGACTTTGCAGCAGGAATATGTTTCTTAATCTGGTTCTGATAAAAAATTTCTCTTATGAAAGATGGGTCCTGAAAGCAATTGTTAAGGTTCAGCGATTTCCGTCCCATGATATCCTGTTTGGAATGAACATAATCGAGAGAAATGCCGAAAGGTTTTTTCTCAGATGATTGTGTCTGCTGAAACGAGGATTGCCCTCTAAAACGAACACCTACACTATCATATGTACTTCCATCCACCACCATGGTAGCGGGGATCTCGAGTTTCTGCCATCCCCAGTAGTTGCTGTCGAGCTGAGCCCAATAATTGGGTTGAGAAAAAGTGAGGTATATTTTTTTTATCTGCGATTGATTGTAAAGCCCTGTGTTGGGCAAATCGCCAAGCAGTAGCATGCGCCCATCAGCAGACATATGCATTTCATCAGGAAATGTTTGAGATAGTGAAAATAAATTCAGCGCAAAGAGTGTTAAAGAAAGTAGTAGTAATCTTTTCATATTTATTTTTTAGAGTTATCTCCCCGAAAGGGCCGAAGCCCCTCCGGAGAGTAAAACTTATTAGGCTGGTTATGCTTCAGAATGTTGTTGAACCTTACGGGGTTCTCGAAGGAGTCTTTCGGACAAATCCTTTAGCATAACCAATATTTATTGCAGAACTATTTTCCCCCTTGATACTGACCGATCTCCATCTTTTATCTCAACAAAGTAAACACCCTTTTGTTCGTTCGAAAGGTCGATGTTTATTTCAGAGGAAGAATGATTCGATTTTGTATTAACTACCTGTCCCAGGTAATTGAATACAGTTGTTTCTGTAAGTCGTCCTGACAATTTACGTACATCAAATGTAAAATTGCCGGTACTTGGATTTGGATAAACAGGAATACTAATTGTATTTATCACTAAATCACCCACTCCTGTCAGCTGTGATATTTTGGTAACAAACACATCTGTCCTTCCATATTCTGTATAGGAAGTACTTCCAAAGACACCTCCGTCAAGTAATGATCCAGTAGCATACACATTTCCGTTCGCTTCTGCACAAATTGCAATTCCAGATTCATAACCGAGTGTTTCAAGGGAATCAGCAGGTCCACCAACAGATGAGGCTGCAATAAAATTTCCGAAATTATCGAGACAGGCAAAAAATATGTCTGAACTATCTGCCGCAGTTAATGGAAAAAGTCCAAATGAAGCTGTTGAACCAAACTGTCCGGTAATTACAATATTTGTTCCATCGGTTCCAATTCCGCGAGCTCTGTCCACCAACGGTCCGCCTGCTGATTTTGCCCATTGAACATTTCCCGAAGCATCGTAACAGGCAACGAACACGTCTGCCATACCTGAAGTAGTTAATGCTATAGTAGAGCTCGGATTAAAAGATGCATACCCATTATATTCTCCTGCTATATATATCTTGCCTGCATTGTCGAGGGTTACACCCCATGCAACATCATCAAAATCACCACCTGATGTTTTTACCCATTGCACTACACCGTCAGGAGATATCTTTGTTAAAAAACTATCATACCAATTCGTATTATTATAAGTGGTTAATGCGGGCTCTCCGGGAAAAACACATCCCTGTGAATACATTCCAGAGACGTAAATATTCCCTGCAGCATCACATTTAATTGATTTTGCTTCGTCTCTTCCGGTACTGCCTGCAGACATTACCCATAAAAAAGTTCCGCTAGCATCGTACTTGGCAATAAAAATATCGCTTTGCCCTACTGAATTAATGGTTGTAGTTCCGCCAAAGACAGCTTTGGTGTTGTATAAACCGCAGATGTAAACATTTCCTGAATTGTCATACGTAACTCCGAGAGCTTTATCATAATAATCATCGCCTGCGCGTCTTGCCCAAAGCAAATTTCCGGTAAGATCATATTTAGCAACAAAAATATCGTTGGATGCCTGGCAAGTAAGTGTAATTGGGCTTCCTGGAAAATAAATCGTTTCGTTTACTCCTTCAATTTCCCCTGCAACATATAGAAAAGAATTATCACAAGCGATATCCCAAGCATAATCACCTGATTGGCCGCCAGCAGTTCTTATCCAGTTTAAAGTACCGGTAGAGGAATACTGTGCTACCCAAATGTCGTGGTTGCAATCAGGAGGTGGGCATGGCAATATAGTACCACTAAAATTAGCATCCTGTTCATATTTTCCGGCAACATAAACATTTCCCATATTGTCTGTTGTAATGCCGTATCCATAATCATAAGCCCACAGCCCTTCACGTTTTGCCCAATCAAAAGTTTGAGCCTGCATATTAATGAACAATGTAGTGACTGCAATTAGTACATAAAGTTTTTTCATTTTTTTTTGTTTTAAAATTTAGTTTGATGTGATATATTGCACAAACATAGCCCGACTGCTTTCAACATCCGTAATGTTTTCGTTCAGTGGGTGTTTTTAGTAGACCAGCACACCATCTTATGGGTTGACTCTCTGTTTCCTTTATAGAAATATATATTAACAAAGATTTTTTCATTAGTTCCTATTCACCTCTAATTCGTGGCTTTCGGCTATCTTAAATGCCTTGTTAACGAATATTGAAATTTCATAAGATTTAAGCAGATAACTTTGTAATATGGACAACGAACTAAAAGAAAATAGTGTAGATAGTTCACCTCCGCAGATTATTTCGGGAGTAAATGCGGAAGAAAACATACGTAGTAGTATAAAGACTATCAATATATCAGGAGATCAGATAGTGATAATAGATGAAATCCCTGGTGTGTATTGTCGCGGAGTACAATATTATGACTTGAAAAACATTGGTTATATTAATTACAACGGCATGGCCAAACTAGTAGATTTTTTAAGGTCTCTCTTGGAGAAAGGAGTGGAGGTAAAATTTGTAAATGTGAATGATATGATAATAATAAAGATCAAATCAATGAGGTTGGAGCATATTCTTAATTGTGTTTGAATCGGGAAAAATAGTAAAGCAGTTTTACTTCAATAAGTTTGACGACCGTAAGCCTTATCCTGCTATTCTTGATAATAAATACAGGACTCTTTTATTTCAGTTCGCAGGAATAACAACAATTGCTTTAGGTATTGCTTATTTGAACTGGAGATGGAGATTTTCACTCAATCCTGATGCGTTGTGGTTTTCTATACCACTGGTTGTAGCCGAGTCTATGAGTTTTCTGAGCACAATCATGGTAATTATTAATTTCTGGGCGTATAAGGATGCTAAAAAAACTCCTCCTATTCATTTCCTTTCGGAGATAGAAGATTTGCAGGGCAGGGAGGACAGGCAGGTGAAGATTGATGTATTCATTGCTACTTATAATGAAGATGTTGAACTGGTGCGTCAAAGCATCGTAGCGGCAAAAAAAATTAAATATCCGTTTTCGGATGTGGATATAAAAGTGCATGTGCTTGATGATGGCAGGAGAGACGGCAGAGATCCTTCGAAAGAAAATATGAAAAAAGTATCAGAGGAAGAAGGAGTGGGATACCTGATTCGAGAACATAACCGCGGATACAAGGCTGGCAACCTCAAAAATGCGCTGGAGTATACAGAAGGCGACCTCTTTGCAATTTTAGATGCGGACACGCGGGCATTTCCTGAATTTCTGGTTCATACTACAGGTTATTTTAGAAGAAAGAAATTGGCTTGGGTTCAAACGCCACAATGGTTTTGCGATACCACCGAATCGGAAAAACTAAGCAATGTGCTCGTTTCAAGATTAAAATTGAAAAATAAAAAAATAATCCGCTTGATAGAAGCTGCTTTCGGCAAGGTTGAAATGAACGAAGATATTTACGGGAATGACCCCAGGCTTTTTTACGATGTGATATTACGGAAAAGAAATTTTTATAATGCAGCCTTTTGCTGCGGAGCAGGATCAATACACCGAAGAGAAGCGGTTATGAACCTGGCGTTGAAGGGATTTACGGGAGGGTTGAAAAAACGCGTTCAAAATATCATCCTCGCAAAAAAAGATATTCATACTATCCAAGCACAGATCAATTCTCTGTTGCTGGAGGAAGAAATAATTCCATTTAAGTTTCATGCGTCAGAAGACATTTACACTTCCATCATGTTGCATGCAGATACAGAACACAGATGGGAAAGCATACAGCACCCGGATGTGGAATGCAGAATGCTTTCCACGCAAGACCTGGACAGCTGGGTGAAGCAGCATCAGCGTTACGCAGAGGGTTCATTGGATATTGCTTTTAACGATAATCCTGTTTTTAAAAAAGGACTTTCACTGGGACAAAAGATTTGTTACTTCAATACTATTTGGTCTTATTTTGCTCCTTTATGGATTTTAGTTTTCCTGTTGAGTCCCATCGTATTTTTTTTCACACTGCAACTGCCAGTCAATGCATATAGTTTCGAATTCTTTAAATATTTTCTTCCTTTTCAAATATTAAATACGATCACTATCGCGGTCGGCTGCTGGGGAATCTCTACCAACAGAGGAGATCAATATTATATTTCCAGCTTCTGGTTCATGCTGTTGTCCTTAATATCCGTCATCCGGGGCAAGAAGGTGAAATTCAATGTGACGCCCAAAGACAAGAGCAATGTAATAAACACACAACATTTTTTGCCGCATGCGATTATCATCGGATTAACCCTAGTGGGAATTTTGTACAATATTGTTTTATTGGCGATAAACAAGCACCCTACTCCTTCTGGATTTGCAGCCAACACATTCTGGAGCATATTTAATATTATCGCGTTGAGTATCATGATACGTGCTGCTTATTGGAAAGCAGTCCCTGTTGAGCTACGCTCGCAACCAGCGATTGACCCCGAAGGAAGGAAAGTCCCAGAGGAATATGTTTCAACTGTAGAAAACCAATTTGTTCAATGACTAATAAAAATAATAATAATGCGGATAGCAATTACACTCCTTCTGGGGGTAGAGGGGCTTATAATTTCCTATTCAAGCCGGTATTTTTTATTTTAAGTTTGGTATTTGCTACCTGGCTCGTATTGTATATAGAAAAATTAGCTCCTTCTGATTTTGGTAAATACGGATCATCTTTTAAAGAAGCTCCCAGTCCGCTTCCGGAAGCATCACGACCTTTACAGAAGAAACCATCTGTTTTTCCCCGTTCACATCTAAAAAAGATGTATGGAAATTACAAAGCCGGCTTGATTAGCCAATCTGAATGGGCGCATCAGCTTGAATTGTTTTTAGAATCTCCACAGGATACTGCCGGAGGAAATACCGTTGTGCAATAAAAAATAATTATTTTACTTTTAGGTGATAGTCAACGAGCCCATCAATAGGCGAAGGAATGATCTTTCCTATTTTCATCTTATACGATCGAGCCACTTCAGTAAGCAAGTCTTTGAAAATAAACCCTACAGATCCTGCGCAATTAAAACTGAACTCTCGACATTCAGGATACCTATTCACTAAGTTTTTAAAAAAATCATTGAACGATTCCTTAATGATGTTCTTTATGTATTTTTCTTTTTTATGCTTGTGGGCAAACTTGCAGAACCCAGACAGAAAACGGTTAGGGTAAGGTTGGTTGTACATCGCATCAAAGATCTCTTCCACTTTTATCGGGTAGACCTTTTTAAATTTCTTTTCCAGCTGCTTGGACAGATACCCTCTCATGTAATCCCGCAAGATCATTTTCCCGATATAACTGCCGCTGCCTTCATCCCCCAGAAGATATCCCAGTGGCGGAATGGTTTTTTCTATCTTACTTCCATCGTAAACACAAGTATTGGACCCGGTGCCGATAATGGCCGCAAAGCCACGTTTATTCCCCAGCAAGGAATGGGCAGCAGCTAACATATCGTGCCCTACATGTACTTGTGCTTTCGTAAAACACAATGACAGTGCTTTATGCACAACAGCATTATTTTTTGGAGTGGAACAATCCGCACCATAAAAAAATATTTTCTTTACAGATGTAGCATTTAATTTGGGGATCAGTTTTTGGGAGAGATCAAGGAGGATATTTTCAGTATCAATAAAATTGGGATTATAGCCCATCGTGCTATAATGCTTTTTGTGTTTTTTGTCGTCTATCAGAACCCAATCTGTCTTGGTAGAACCGCTGTCTGCTATTAATAACATAAATTATTATTTATTGTTTATGAGTACTTAGTTCTTCACAACCCTCCTTGCATCGCCTTAGCAAAGCGCTATGGTGGAGCAAGGAGGTAGGCAGTTGTACGCCCAAATTCTCCCCCTTTCCCGAAGACACTATCCGAAGTTTCAAAGGACTACTTCGAAGAGTCTTGTGGACCTTCCGAGCTGAGGAGTTAGAGGGCGTCTAACTTATTTCAAAATTTCTCTTTTCACTTTCTTTTGTCTGCCGCTCACCACTTCAATGATATACGTACCCTTTACTTCCTCACTTAGGTCAACCGTTCGGATGTATTCTCCTTCAAAGTCATACACCTTTTCTGCATAGACCGTTTCACCATTTGAATTAATAATGTTTATCATCAGCAACCCACCCCAGCCGGCTGGGGGACATCCGGTGGTAGAATAATAAATAATCTGGAAGCTCCCAGTGGAAGGATTGGGAAAAACAAGCAATGACGTATGCGTATCGGGCTCTAACACATCAGTGACGCAGGTCGTATCTTTGCTTTGCGCGTTCACCCGCTCCAAACAGAAAAACATGATGAAGAAAAGCGGAAGAATGTTTTTCATTGTCTATTCAATAATTATTTTCTTGGTTGTTCTTTCGCTTCCCTCATCCATTTGCATAAAATAAATTCCTTTGGACAAGGTGCTTAAATTAATTTGAGCATTTGTCTCATTTTTGCAATCCTTTTTCAGAATACAGTTTCCCAGTATATCATAAACGAAAATTTTTGCTCCTGCCTTATCAGCAGGCAGGTCGACTGTCCGGATAGCTATAGGGGTGTTTTTCAAGTTGACTGTGAAAATTCCTGAGGAAGGATTTGGATAAACTATAATTACATCATCATTGCTCAAGTTAGAAAAGCCTGTAATGTTGCAATTTACATTGAAACTTGCCGTTGTATCTTTACCGCTTGCCCAGTTAGAATTCATATAGTTAGCATTGTCCACTTGTATGCAGGCTAGGCTTGGGTTATTGGTGGTCTCAAAATAAATTAAATTGGTATTATTTCCATTTTTTAAATTCAAATTCGTTAATTGATTGTTCTTACACTCCAAACCAGTAAGAGATGTGCAGGCAGAAACATCTATACTTGTTAATTGATTGTTGTTGCATTCCAAATCGGCAATAGCAACATTGGAGGAAACATCCAAACTCGTTAATTGATTGTTCCAGCAATATAAATAATTAAGAGCTGTATTGGCTGAAACATCTAAACTCGTTAAAAAATTGTCTTTACAATTCAAATTAGTAATTCCGGTAAATGCTTCTATGCCTGTTAAATTAAAAATACTCATACCTTCTACATTTATTGTACCTGTAAAAGCCACAGCCTCCGAAACTTGAATTTCGAGATCGCCATTTGTGTTAATACTTGGCTTGCTAACCAAGGCGGCTTTAAAATTCGCATCGGGAATGCTTACGTTTTGGGCATTTGCAAAATTGCTCAAGCCAATAAAGGCGAGAATGATTGTCGAGTGGGTCCCGCGAAATGCGGGATGCAAAGCCATAGTTTTATTTTTCATTTTGTTTTTGATTAGTCATAAACAAGTTGGTAACTCCACTTTTTCTTTGCTTTTGCACCTTTGGATATCTGTACTTCGGGTTTTATTTCTTTTGGAAGATTTGCCAAGGAAGATTCCAGATCACTAAACACATTCATGAAATACATGTACGCATCGTATGGCGAATTGAAGGGACTGAAATATTTATGTACATCTCCATCATTCCAGAATTTTGTACACATATAATAAAAATGGTCGGAAGTTTGCAAGCGCTCCCATACTTTCAACATGTCTGCATCCCCGGAAGCCAACACATCTTTTTCAATGGAATAAATTCGTTGAATTGCTTCCTGCTGCATGGAGTTACTCAGCCAGGCCGAAAGATCCCGTTCCGTATCTGCCCAGGAAGTGAAACTGTGTGCATCGTAAACATCTCTTACAGGATAGGATGAGATAACCTCTGAAGGAGTTTTAAAATCAAAGTCAGGATGTTTTAATATTTCTCCTGGCAACTGATTCAAAAAATCAAAAATGCCGGTAGATTCCCACTGATGTTCTCCAAAGGTTTCATAGTCCATAAAGAGATTTACAGCGTCTCCATTTCCTGCAATGCTATGCACCCAGTTTTTAAACTTGTCTGCTGTTAATGGAAACTCTTTCCAGTTCTTGTCTGAAAAACGAAATGCAATATCATCCGACAAACGATAATTCTTCAGCAATACTTTTATTTTTTTCTCAGCAGGTTGGTAAAGAAAGTTTGGACTTCTATCTCCGAGCAATCTATCAACGCCTTCGCAAACGATTCCTTCATATCCCATATCTTGAACAAATGCAGCAAGCTCATTGTTGTAAATCAATTCTGTGTTTCTGAAAACTTTAGGAACCTGATTGAAATATTTTTTAATTACAGCAGCATGTTTTTCAACTTGTCTTTTAAATTCTGCTTTAGAGTAAATAAAACTTAGTGAATGGGAATAAGTTTCAGATAAAAATTCCACGCAGCCGGTATTTGAAAGATCAACAAATGATTGTAAAACGTCAGGGCGATATTTTTCAAATTGCTCTATAGCAGTCCCACTTAAAGAGTAACTTATTTTAAATTTTCCGTTGTGCCGTTTGATAAGTTCCATCATTTTATTATTAGTCTTGATGTAGCATTTGTCTGCCACTTTATTTAAAACCTCTCTGTTTTTTACATCATCTTCATAGAAATGAGATTCGCCAATATCAAAAAAGGAATAGTCTCTGATACGAAAGGGTTGGTGCACTTGAAAGTAAAAGCAAATGGAGGGCATATGTATTTAAGATTTATTATTGTTTATTGTTTAGTATAATTATTAATAACCACTCCCGAAGGGATGGAGGCCATAATTTCACGAACCTGCCTGCCAGCAGGCAGGTTAACACGAACATTTTTTCGATTAATTTCAATTAGTGAAAATTGGTGACTTGTATTTGAAGACACTAAAAAGTACATTAGATTTATATAAATTGATTTTCTGTGTATGCATTCATAATTTTTTGTGCAGAGAGGTCCCAACTAATATTGCCCAGATTGGAAGATGTATCTTTCACTACTTTTTTTCGAAAAACAGAATCATCCAGTAAATTCACAATATAATCAGCCGCCTTGTTAATATCCCAATAATCAAACTTAAGTGCTCCGCTTAATACTTCTGCAACACCAGACTGTTTGGATATTACGCAAGGAATGTCAAATTGCGCTGCTTCAACGGCAGTTAACCCGAAAGGTTCTGAGATAGAGGGCATGCAATACACATCACTCACGGAAAACAAATACCTTAATTTATCAAGATTTAAAAAGCCAGTCATGTGAAAACGATTGCCAATGTGTTTGTAAGCACTTTGTTCAAGCATCGATTTGAAATAATCGCCTGCCCCTGCCATTACAAATCGGACATCTGGATTTTTTTCCAATACTCTAGACGCAATGTCAAGAAATTTTTCAGGGCATTTCTGACGGGTAAGCCTTCCGACAAATAAAACCATTTTCTCTTTAAATTTTCTTTCACTCTTAAATGACTGCACTGCATTGCTTCCATTATGTATCACGGATATTTTATTTTTACCAACCCCATAATGTTCCTCAATGTTATTCGCTGTAAAATTGCTCACTGGCATCAGCAGATCCGCGTAATCCATTCCTTTCTTTTCTAAATTATATACCCAACCTTTGCTGGCAGGGCCGCTGCGATCCACTTCAAGGGAGTGAATGTGCATTACCAGTGGTTTTCCTGTTTGTTGTTTTATTTTTATACCCGCCAGCATGGTCATCCAGTCGTGCGCGTGAATGACATCAAAATCAAGCTTAGAGGCCATGGAGGTGGCGATATCTGCATATTGAGAAACCTTGTTTATAACATCACCTCCATATAAGTTGTCGATCTTAAAAGCTTCCAGCTTTTCCTTTCCGCCTGCCTGTTTAGATATATACGGATTGGGTACCGTAACGCCCTCGGTAAAATAAGGATCCAGATCCGCAGGAACCGAATGCATTTCGAAAGGCAATTTTTGTTTATGATAGTTAGAAGGAAATTCCAGGGAATTGATATCAATGTTGTTGATCCCAAGCAGATTTACATTCTTCACTTTAAAACCCAGGCTTGATTTTGGAACTACCATGGTTATGTTGGCTAATTCGGACATGGCTCCCGATAGGTCATGACAGGCGACCCCCAAACCACCATTGATTATTGGCGGGAATTCCCACCCTAACATTAAAACCTTTGGAAGTACATTTTTCATTTATGAGAGAAAATAATTGTTTGTTTTTGTTTTGATAATATGTTGAATAATTATTTGCATCAAAGCTACCCTGCATGCATGCATGTATTTTTATTATTCGTTGATAGCGCTTATTGAATAGCCAAGAGCGAAAAATAGAGGTTGAGATTCAGAAAGGCCATGAAGTGAGGGTCATGCTTGCCGTAGCTTAAAAAATAAAAACCCCATCGGCCGGCTGACCAATGGGGTTTTTAATTTATACTGACGACAAGCTATTTTAAGGATTTTTGATCGATTGCATCAGTATATACCGATCAAAATATTTCGTTAAACTCATCTAGCATCGGTATATCCATGTGTGTTTAAATGATTATTGCAACACTATTAATTTTTTGACGAGGAAATTGTCCTTTTCTCCTTCCTTCACTCGTATGATATACTCCCCGTTAGCAATGCCCGGAGTTAATCCTATCGCTTCCTTTCCATTTAAGAAAGCAAGTTTTTCGCTGTACACTACTTGTCCAAGAAGATTGATTAGCTCCACTTGCACTTCCTCTTCCGTACCAACATTTTCGCCTTTATTCACTACGAGCGTAAATTTATCTGTTGCAGGGTTCGGGTACACATTTCTTATTTCAAATACTCCCTTCTCTGAGTTCGATGCAACTCCTGTAGCATTGTACAGTGTTTCTGTAGGAGCCAGGTTAGCCATTGCGTGATTTGTTAGAGAATACTCATACGTTTTCCGAATAACTCCCTGTGCATCGAATACAAGTAAAAGAGAAGATTGATTCCCAATAGAACCTGAATATTCAGCATTCACACCGGCATTTACATTTATTTTCAACGGGGGTGTCCCTGTCACTGCAGTTGTATTTAACCGCACAGTAAAATTATGCGTACCAGCTAATTCCTCATTCAATATAAACACCGCAATATGTTCTCCGTTCTTGCTTCCAAATGACTTCACATTCGGCAGGTTCGTAGTAGAAGCAGCCACCTGTCCTTTAAAATTATCTGCCATCATCTGATAATGATAATAAGCAGGTTTTTTATTTCCTGTAGCATGATCAATATATCCGATATTAGTAGTAATTCCGTTTCCTTCCACAGCACTCCAAAAGGTAATAAAATCAAGTCCATTAATCATTCCGATGCCCAACATCTCTGCTATGAATTGTCCGCCTAGAAAACTATTGGCACCTACACCTTGTAAATTATCAGAACTAGGATTCTGGTAATTAATATTTGCTTCAGTAACCGCTGTTTTAAGTGTGGCCGTTCCTGTTCTCCCGTGAGCGCTGTTACAAGCAGATACTCTTCCATTGAGATAAATTATATTATCCTGTAAAGCACCTGAAGAAGTCAACCAGGGAATAACCTGCGCCCGTGTTTGGGTTCCGTTAAAAGGATACCTGTGAAAAGAAATAACATCCAGGTAATATCTTCCAGCTGCATCTTTCCCTGTTATATCATCCGGTCCGTTGGGAGTGGTTAGTCCGTTGATAATTCCTTGATTGAACCAGGCACATTCCGGACCTATGATCTTAATAGAAGGGTCTATGTTTTTCATGGCTGAAGCGAACGGTTTGAAATAAGCAGCTACCTGCGAGGCGCTCGTATACTCATACACCAAATCCGGTTCATTGCCGATGGACCAATACTTAATATTCCTTCCCTTAACAACATTGATATAGTTCACAATACTTGCAGCTTGCTGCGCTGTATATTTTTTATCAAACGGAACCTGAATGATTGGATCCATACCGTTGGCACGGATAGAGTCAATGATGTTGATGTATTGTTCATTCGTGGGCATATCTTTATCACCTGCAATACCTCCGTAACGAATGATGGAGGCATGACTTTTTTTGATAGAACCCCATTGCTGATCAAGTTTTCCATTTAACACAGTGGTTCCTACAACAGCAGGCATCCATGCATTTTGTCCGAAAAAATGACTTGAAATAGTTTGTGCTGTTACGCTTTTCATTGAGGACGTTAAACCCAAAAAGAAAAGACTGATTTGAATTATGGTTTTAATGTTTTTCATAATAAAAAGTTTAGTAATAATTAGACGTACAAAAAACGTTGATTCTACTTTCACTCACCAAGGCTGTAGGCTTTGCGCATCTCGCAATCGATTTCTTGTTTACTTAGGATACGTATCGATGCTTGCAGGGTTGTTGCATTTAACATTTATTGGCAATTCGTTTTAACCCTGTTATCTCACTTAATACATGCCTCATGTACTAAAACATTAGCATATAGATATTGTATTATCAACAGACCTAAACCATTTGTTGGCTATCTATTAGCCTGTTTCAACGAAAAATCGAACATACTGGGTCATATTAAAATACTTTTACTCTGTGAACAAGATCTATAATCACGCCAAGACACTATGCATATAAAAAAATTTACTATAATTATCTTTTATTTACTTTCTTTTCATGCCCGATCACAGGTATTTAACGGACCAGGAGGAGCAATATTAAATACGGGTACAGAGACATACTTCTCTGTTTCTGTATCTGGATTAAGCCAGTCACAACTCAACACAACTCTTGGAATAGAAAAAGTGTGCATTGATATCACTCATCCAGCTGTTGAAGAACTACAGGTATATCTACAATCGCCCGGAGGAATGGTCGTACAACTTGCAGAAGGTAGCAGTTCTAGCGGAGCAAATTATACCAACACCTGTTTTAACAATACCAGCGGATCTGTCACACTTGCAACAGCTCCCTTTTCCGGGAACTTCAGGTCGATTGGTTTTTTGGGGCGGTTCAATAATGGACAAGCAGCTAACGGCACGTGGACGCTAATCGTAAAAGACTATCTCGCATTTGTTAATGCGGGCAGCCTCATTAGCTGGAGCATTAAGTTCAGCAACACACCTGTTCCACCTTTACCATTTTCTTCTTCCGATCTTCCAATAGTTGTGATCAATACGAACAGCCAAACTCTTGGTGATTTTCAAACACTGGTAAGCATGGGGATAATTTATAACGGCACAGGAGTAAGAAACTATCTGACTGATCCTTTGAATAATTACAACGGAAAAGCGAATATTAACTTTCGGGGAAACAGCTCTAAGAAATTTGAAAAAAAACCTTATAAGGTGGAAACATGTGATGCTGGCGGTAATGATATGGCTGTTTCGCTGCTTGGCATGCCTGCTGAAAGCGATTGGATTCTCTTAGCTATGTATCAAGATAAAAGCCTTATCAGAGTGCCGATGACCTACGATTTTTCCAGAAAGATGGGGCATTATTCTGCACGCAACAAAACAGTAGAAGTTGTGATTAACAATGAATACCAGGGCGTGTATTCCCTGATGGAAAAGCTCAAACGCGATTCAAGCAGGATAGATATTGCAAAGCTCACACCGCTTGAAAACTCTGGCACTGCCCTTACAGGTGGATACATCATTAAAATTGACAGAACAGACGAGCCCGGATGGTATTCCCTCCTGCCCGGAGATGCTACTAACAACGTTCATTTTTATTATCAGTACGTTTATCCGAAACCAGACTCTATCACAGCACCGCAGAAAAATTATATAAAAGCATTTGTAGACAGCTTCGAAACAGCTATGGCTGCTCCTTATTTTGCCAATCCATGGATTGGATATCAGAAATATATTGCCGTTCCTTCATTCATAGATTTTTTTATCCTTAATGAGTTGAGTAAAAATGTTGATGCTTACCGGCTCAGCACGTATCTATATAAAAACAATATCAGCAAAGGAGGCAAACTGCATATAGGACCAGTGTGGGATTATGATATTGCCTGGCATAATTGCAATTACAGCAATTCATTTGACCCAACCGGATGGGAATATCAGCTAACAGACACAACACATCCAACACCAATATGGTGGAGTCGGTTTATGCAAGACAGTAGTTTCGTTAATAGTCTTTATTGTAGATGGACTGAACTACGCAAGGGAGTTTTAAGTGATGCGAGTGTGTATGCCTATGTTGATTCTTCCGCTTTTGCGCTAAGTGAATCACAGCAGCGAAACTTTATTCAATGGCCGATCCTGGGAGCGTTTATTAATCCTAATCCTCAAAATCAATCCGGTGCAAATTATCAGACTGAAGTAACAGACCTAAAGACTTGGATCGCAAGCCGTGCAGGTTGGATGGACTGGGCAATAACGGGTCATTGTCCTATCATAGGGGTAGAAGAAAATAATCATGAAAAAGCTATTGTTATTTATCCAAACCCAAGCACTGGAATATTTAATATTAAATGGATTACGGGTACTGGCAACTCCTCAACTATAAACTTTTGCAATGTGCTTGGAAAAACGGTATTTATATCCTCAATCAACCATGAGTCATTACTTGTTGATTTGTCCTCACAGCCAAAAGGGATTTATTTCTACCAGTTAAGCAACAATGGTCATACGGAGTCTGGAAAAATAATTATTCAATAATCGTACATAAAACTAAAAAACATGGAAATTGAACCAAAAAAAAATAATGGTGATAATAAAAATCAACCTTACAATCCGGAAAAGCATTTGCCTGCAAAACCAGATCGGGATTCTGATCCTCTTAAAACAAGGCCAGGCGTGAACGAACCCAGCAAAATTGATCCAACTCGGATCGATGAGCCGGAAAACCCAGATCCTAAGCGGACTGATCCGGCTTCCGCTTTGCGCCCTCATAAGTGGACCAGGGTGAGTAACTGGAATGATGTGCTTAAAAAAATGGAAGGTGCAGGCAAACATTGAGCTTCCGGTCATGCACCATTAATTTTACTGACCGTGAACTGAAATCAATTTACGGAGACTATTGATTGGCGTGATAAGTTTTTCTCGAAACATCCCCTGTACTTACACAACAGTACGAGCATTAGATACTTCTTCTGAATCAATTTTTCTACTTATCAAAAAGCGCTGTTTGTCAGAAGTCATCAGATTGTCATCCATTAATGACCTATCAAAATAAACAAGTATGTTATTCCTGATTTAAAATAGTAGTTCCTCAGAATATAATTTTTACGCTCACGTACTGAAGTGAATCGGGGCATGCTCCGAATGAAAAATCGTTTCATCTTTTTACCCTTTCATCTACCATTTCGTAACAAATCAGTCTGCAAATATCCGCTTTCAGCAATTAGTTATTCCCCTTTAACGAATGTTGTTGACTTAAGAAAGAGTGCTTTGTATTTTTGGTTGTAAAAATATTTTTGCTAATAACTAAAGATGACAGGCAGCTACAAATCTTCTTTTCCAATTGTTAAAGTAAATTCTCCTAAGAAAATAGATGTGTGGACGATACGCATCTTAATTGGCTGCGGATTAGTATGCATGATATTTTTTGTGTTGTGGTTCATTGATCCCATACATGTCGGCTACGGACCAATTTACTGGCTGCTCACTTGTGCTTTGTTTTTCAAATTATTAAAAATGCTTCATGAATGGTATCATTACTGGAGCGTGAGCGTTCCTACAGTCCCTGTATTAAAAACAAAATTTACGGTTGATATATTGACTACTTCCTGTCCTGGCGAACCACGCGAAATGATTATCCGCACACTAAAAGCAATGGCGGCAATAAAATATCCGCATATAAATTATTTATGCGATGAAAGAAATGATCCAGTATTAAAAAAAGCGTGTGAAGAAATAGGAATAATCCACGTAACGCGCATAGAAAAAAAAGACGCCAAGGCGGGGAATATTAATAACGCGTTGCGGCAGGCAACAGGCGACCTATGTGTAATTCTTGATCCTGACCACGAACCCATTCCTGAATTTTTAGATCGTGTAATTCCTTATTTTGAAGATACAAAAGTTGGATATGTGCAATGCGTGCAGGCATACAAAAATCAATCTGAAAGTTTTATTGCCCGCGGTGCTGCCGAGCAATCATATCATTTTTACGGACCTATGATGATGTGCATGAACAGTTACGGCACAGCTCAAGCGATAGGTGCAAATTGTACTTTTAGAAGAAAAGCGCTTGATTCCATAGGAGGGCACGCGCCTGGACTTGCCGAAGATATGCACACCGCCATGCAATTGCAGGCGAAAGGATGGAAACCTCTTTATGTTCCGGAAATTCTCACGAGAGGTCTTGCGCCTGCAACTTTATCTGCTTATTACAAACAGCAGTTGAAATGGTCGCGAGGATGTTTTGAATTATTGTTCAGAACGTATCCATCATTGTTTAAAAAATTTACCTGGAGGCAAAAAATTCAACATTTTTCAATGCCGATATTCTTTTTATTCGGAATTATTACATTTATTGACATCCTAATTCCAATGCTTGCGCTTGGCTTAGCGCAAATCCCATGGGCAATTAATTTACAACAATTTGCATTTTATTTTTTACCATTATGCGGATTGTCAATCGTTATACGGTTATTTTCACAGCGCTGGCTTTTGGAAAAACAAGAAAGGGGATTTCATTTTGCGGGAGGGATACTACGCACCGCTACATGGTGGATATTTTTAGTGGGTTTTATCTATGCAATTTTCAATATACAAGTCCCATACATTCCTACACCAAAAGAAGAGGAACATGAAAATTATTGGAAGCTCAGTATTCCAAATATGTTAGTGATTTTGATAAGTGTGGTAATAATTATTTATGGCTTATCCATTGACTGGACACCTTACAGTTTAGCGATGGCATTTTATGCCGCAATTAATATTTCCATGCTTGGAGTTATTGTATTGGTAAGCCAGCAGAAGTTTTTATTATTCGCAAGAAAAATAATTAATAGTATGCCAGCACTAAACCTTGTTGTCGTGCCAGTAAGAACAGTTTCATTAAAAACAACGCATGCTCTATATGGAATGCTAAGAAGCGGACCGATTGCTCTTATCATTTCTATGGCAGTGCTTTTCGTAAGTTATAGTAATGTTGAAAATGATACAAATCATTTAGGAATCACTAAAGAAAAAGAATTAGGAGGTTTCTATTCTGGAATTGCAATTTCAGAAAAAGAAATTGATTTAAAAGAAATTGAGAACATAGAAAAGTCCATCAACAATAACTTCGAAATAATTTCAATTAAAAATAAATGGGACACAAAAGATGATAGTGCTTCAGGAAAATTAATGAACATGATTCTTGGGCACGGAGCAATTCCAATGATTGCATGGAGCCCAGATTTAAAAAGTAATTCTGAAAAAAATAAAATGTGCAAAGCAATAAGCAATAAAGAATACGATGATTACTTAAAACAATACGCTGTAAAGTTTCGCAGTTATCGCGAGCCTGTATTTATAAGCTTCTCTCCCGGATTTGACAGCAATCAAAAACCTTTATCATATTCAGAAAACTATTCATCAAAAGAATTTATAAAAGCATGGCAGTATTTATACACATTCTTTAATGAACTTGGTGTTTCCAATTTAACATGGGTATGGTGTCCAGAAAACTCTTCTTCTATTAATTTTTATCCAGGAACAAAATTTGTAGATTGGATTGGAGTGAGCTGCCTAAATTATGGAGAGAACTTAAATGACCATGACTGGTATTCTTTTTCCGAATTGTATTCGACTTACAGAAACAGCATGGGTATTTTTCAAAAGCCGGTGGTGATTACTGAACTTGGAACTGCTACAGGAGTTAATCAATCTTTGTGGATGAAAAATGCTTTTTCTGACATTCAAAAAAAATATAATGAAATAAAGGCTGCGGTAATTTATAATGACCAAAAGAAAATTACCCTTACTGATTCTTCCGTATACTTTGCTGATTTTTCTATTAATGGAAAAACTATTCTTGCCGAATTAGAGTCTGATTTTAAAAAAGTGCCTTTTTCGAATAAGCCGTTAATCAAAAATAATTTCAACGACATTGTATCCCAAAATAAATCATACAAATCGGTTTTCGTGAAAGGCAATTCCGAAAATTTTTCACTGTTGGTAAATGGAAAGCCCTATTACATACGCGGTGTATCCTATAATACGGAACAGGATTGGAGAGATGGCAATATGCCCCTTACACGCAGACAAGTTGAAAAGGATTTTAAACACATCAAAGAGATGGGTGCGAATACTATCCGGAGGTATGATTTCGGTATCTATGACAAAAACATATTGAACATTGCGAATGAATATGGACTTAAGGTGGTATTTGGTTTTTGGTTCGATCCTGAAATTGATTATTATAGAGACACTATTAAAGTGAAAGAATATATTAAGAATGTGGAAGAAAATGTATTAAAATATAAAAATTACCCCTCAGTTATAGCATGGTCATTGGGAAATGAAACATGGGGATTATTGAAACACAACTATTCAAAACCTTATCTTACCAAAGTAAGAGAACAGTATGTGAAAATGATAGAGCTGCTTGCCCAGCGCATACATAAATTAGATCCCAATCATCCTGTATTCAGCTGCATGGAACACGAAGAGTATCAATTGCCGGGTGAACTTGTTGCATTTCACGATGGTGTGCCTTCGGTGGATGTAATTGGCATCAACTCCTATTACAAGGAGCAAATTAGTCAGCTGAATCATATAGTTTACCAGTTCGATTCTCTTCGCCCGTATTTAATTTCTGAGTTCGGACCAAAAGGATATTGGAATTCAAAATATAACAGGATCTTAAATGAATTGATAATAGAAGACAGTGAAAACGAAAAAGCGGAATGGTACAAAAAACAATGGAGTAATTATGTAATTGCTTACAAAGGATTCAATATTGGCGGGTTTGCTTATTGCTGGCATGACCGAATGGAAGGCAGTAGCACTTGGTTTGGATTAACAGACTATAAAGGAAGAGTAAAACCAAGTTATTACGCACTCAAAGAACTCTGGACAAAACAAGAATCAGAATCTCTTCCACAATTTTCTGTACTAGGGCCAGCAATACTATTGCCTGGAAAAGAATATACATTCTCTGCTTCTTCTTCAATTAAAAAAGAAAACCTTAATTACGAATGGCATTTGCACAAAGATGATTATCTCGCACGTATTAAAAATATTGAATATAATAATGTGGATGGCAGTTCAGTAATAGTAACAATACCGGTAAACAAATCCGACTACCGGCTTTATTTATATGTGAGTGATGAATTGGGGAATGTTACAACTGCTTCAATTCCTGTATCAGTAAAATAATTACCTGACATAGAACGGAGCATTCGCAGTGGCCGCATGATTGTGACCATCAAACACACAAACAAATAATCGGTATGCGCCTTCCTTTGCTGGAGCATTGAATGAAAGTTGTTTTCCTTTTCCATCAATGATCAAATCATTAATTGTGCCCGGCTTTGTTTCTGTATCACCGCCTTCTTTTTTTTCTTTACTCTCGTAATAAATTTCCCATTTATATGTGAGCGAATCGTTATCCGGATCTTTTGCATCCGTGTATGCGCTATGGTTTGAACCGGGACTTAAATAAATTCCAAGATGGGTGGGCTTATCATCTATTCCGATTGGCGTTATGATCGGAGCGGTATTGTCCGGATTTTTTCCTGTCCATTCTTTTTGCAGCACATCCAGCACTCCTGTTTCTTCCCCGCTTTCAAGAAATAAACTGAGCAGCGTGTGCGTTCTTGCCTGTTTGTATCCCCAATAAAAAACATATGAACCTATACAACGATCTGTATTGGCAAGAATGAATTTTTCATACCGTTCCGCACACAGCTGCGCTTTTTCTGTGCTGGTTTCTTCAATGAATGTGCCCCACGGAACTGTATCTAATTCCCAATAACCGGAGGCACCCCATTCTCCTATTAAATAAGGTCCTTTCCAACCGGCATTTGTTATCTCGTTTTTAACAGGCGCAATCCATTTAAAAGCATTGATGGATAGCACATCAATATCGGGGCAACGTTTAATAATTTCTTTGATATGATGTGCAGGAACTCCGGCCAACATCGTTGTGGTGGGATGGTTCGGATCTACTTGATGAATAAACTTTGCAATGTCATTTACTGCGTTCCATACATCATAATTTTTAGCAAACTGGTCCAGTTCATTTCCCACGCCCCACATCAGCAAAGCGGGATGATCTTTAAAAGCAAGGATATCTTTTTTTGTTTTTTCAAATTGTTCCTGCACTGCTTTTTTATCATTGTAATTAAATCCACGTCTTTCATGTGCCATATCAAGCCCTAGCGTTACCGTTAAACCAAGTGCTTGGGCTTTGTCTAAATATTCCTTGGCGCCTTCAGCACTCCAAAGTCTCACAGAATTACCTCCGCATTGCTTCAGCCGCTCATAATTAGTGTAACCGCCTGCGCCTTTGATGTAATAAGGCTCACCGTTTCTGTAAAGTTCATAATTGTTTTTTATTTTTTTAATAACCACATACCCGGTAGGGGGTTTTTGTTCCTCTTCTTTCATTTTTAAAAATGCTGAATAGCAAGGAAAGCTGAGAAAGATAAATAGTGAAATATAAATCTTATACATAGTGGTAAAATATTTTTATTGAATTGATCACTTATGGTTCGAGCAATGGATAAATATATTTTGTTCCGGATTTAAAATAATCATTCTTCAAAATATAATCTAAGTAAGCGCCTTGTGCACCCGTGGATGAGCTAATCTTAAAGGATTCTTTTTCATCGAACCATGTCAGGAGTTTTATTTTTGACATATCCGAAGTAAGCGCCATGCTCATCTGCTTAATCCATTCTGCTTTATCCTGAGCGGATTTTGATTCGCTTTCTTTACGTTCTCTCGATGCGGTTTCACAAATAAATAAAGGTTTGCTCGCAAGACGTTGAGTTAAAATAAAATAATTTTCTATGCCTTCTTTTCGGAAGGATCGCCACACAGGCAATCCATTTCCGGCACCATTGTAAATATCCAAACCCACAAAATCAACATACTCATTTCCCGGATAAGCGTCCATTATAAAATTCCATTTCTCCTGGGGGAACGACATGGAGTTTGGACACCAGATGAATTTTACATTTGTTACCTTCTGTGCTTTAAAAATATCATGAATATGTTGGAATGCTTTCACTAAGAGTTTCGGATTTTTATCGTTTTTGACAATGCACCAGGGGTACCAGTCTCCATTGAATTCATGCAGTATCCTTAACAGAACTATTCCGTTTACTTCTTTTATTTGCTTTGCCCAATCTGCAAAAAAAGAATCGAAATGTCCTTCTGTAATACTATATAAGTTGGGTTGCTTTATGCCTGGGTTTGCGCTTACAAAATGGTTTTCCAAAGTAATCATGGGTACATACCCTTCCTGAATCACTTTATTAATTCTTTCCATAGAGGGATAATGTTTTTTGTCGCTGCTTCCTTCAAGAGAAAATGGTTGAAAGAAATGAACAACGCCTAATTTTTTTTCGGAACCGTATTTTAAACCATTCTCAAAACCGGAAGCAATGCCAATGAAATTTCCTGTGTTGCCTTCTTTTGACCAGATACCTAAGTTGCAAAAATCATTCTTAGAGGGCGGAGGAGCATCCCATAATCCTAAACCGGTTGGTAATTTACCTTCTGAAAAACAAATAAAATCAAATGACCAGCTTTGTCCTGTTTTTAAACGCTCACCCCCCATGAAGGTGATGATGATGCTTAATAATTTTCCTTGCTTATAATTAATATTAAATACGCCATCTCCACCTTTATTGGAATCCTTAAATTTATTTAACGGAATGGAAATCAGTTGCCAGGAGTTTTTGCCCGTTATTTTCTGAAGGCACGTCCATGAGTCATCCTGCTCTTTTGTATAAACATTATCTTCATTGTCATCCTCCTGCAATTCTATTGTAATTGTATCGCTGTCATTTGCATTAGGTCCGGCAGTCACATAAAAGTTAAGGTAATCCTTAGCTGCGTCTAGTTCTACATTTACAGTAAGTCCTTTCCCCCAGCCGCCAAAATTCGTTTTACCTTCTTTGTATAGCCGCAGGAATCTTTCTCCTGAATATGCTTTTTGAATTTCGGCTTGGTAGTCAATGTTGGCTTTGATATTCCCGTATGTAAAAACACCGTTTGCCTTCAGGTCAGAAGTTCCATCTGAAAAACCTTCAAAATCTTCTACAACATACTTTAATTGAGCGTTTAAATTTAAGCAGTTGAGTAAAAGGGAAATTACAATTGGTAGACATAACGAATGACTATGAATTTTCGAATTATTATCCAGAAAAAAATAATTATTAAATAGCTGCATCATTTATTATCTGTGAATTCGTAGTGGTTCGCTATCCGTACTTACCATATCCAATTTATTACAAATCTGAAATTGCCATCCAAAAATCCATAATCCGGATAAATGGTTTTATTCCAAGGGAAACGGTTCACAGCCCAATTACCATAGGTTAATGTACATCGGAAAGAACGCCAATCGAAATAACCAAAACCATAGCTGAAATCAGGATCCCAAGGCTGTTGTTTTTTAAAAGCAGGGTCGAAATAATAATAAACCGCTCCTTCAACATAAATATTCCAGAAAAGAGTTATGCGTGTACCTGCGCCAATTGTGGGCTTGCCGGAATCAAATCCCCCATGAATCACTTGATTTTGATCTTTGTATTTTATTGCATACCTAGCAAAATAAGTCAGCTTGATGTTGGTAGTGCTGTCGTGCTTCATTTTTGAAACTACTTTATCAAGATTGTGACTATAAGAAATAAAATAATATCCTTCCATGAATTTTTCCCCCATGTCATTTGCATTATCGGTATATCGGTTATTTAAATAATTTTCATAGCCGTAATTGAACATATTAGGTTTCCAGTTATACCGTCCAAGAGAATACGTATAATTGGAGGTCCACATAGCAGATGCCTTCGGATTAAAGTCTTTATAAAATGTAGTATTGAAACTAAACTGCTCAAAAAAACGAATGCGAGTAAAAAACCCAATCGCGTTTCGAACCTCATTGTGTTTTTTGCCCTCCGCATCTTCAATAACTATTCTGCCCGTATTATAAGAAATGTTGCCACTAATTCTGTTTTTACCCAGTAAAAATTTATTGTAATGAAAAACATCCCGAAAGTCTTTCATATCCTTGAATTTTCTTACACGAGCAAGCCTGTCATAATAAAGTCGTTTAGGTTCTTCGTCAAGTCGAATTTGCCCGATTGCCCTGTCTAATTGAAAGAACATAGCAAAAAGCATAAGCAGAACTAGTTTTAGAACAGAGAAAGGACTTAGCATTTTAATTTTCATTTTATCTACAATGTTTTACGAGGTAATCATAAGCAGGATTACTTCCTTGTTTTACAGCAGCATTCAAATCAGCACAACCACCTTGTTTGTCATTGGTGTAGTATTTAGCTACTCCCCGTTTGAAATAGGCGTCTTCATAATTAGGTTTGAACTCAATGGCTTTTGTATAATCTTCAATCTCTCCTTTAAAGTCTTTCAAGATTCCCTTTGCTAGCCCACGATTGTAATAGGCTATCGAAAAATCATCTTTCAAATGTATCGCCATCGTAAAATCATCAATGGCAGATTTATAGTCTTTCAGGCTAAATTTAACCTGCCCTCTGTTTAAATAAGCCAAGTAATGTCTCGGCTCCTTTTTCAATGCTTGTGTATAATCTTCAAAAGCCCCGCGAAAATTATTTAATCTGAATTTTACATTTCCTCTGCGGTTATAAGTATCCGCATCAGGCTTGATCTGGATTGCTGAAGTAAAATCATCTAATGAGGAAATATATTCATTTTGCTCATAATAAATAATTGCACGATTAAAATAGGCATTGGAGTTTTTATTGTCCAGCTGAATGGCTTGGGTGTAATCCTGAAGGGCTTCCCGGTAATTTCCCATCATGGATCTTACAATACCCCTGCTGTTATAAGAATGAGAGTCTGTGGGTTTTAGAGCAATGGCTTTACTAATATCTGCCAGTTCTCCTTTTAGATCCCCTGTTTTTCCTTTTGCAATACTTCGATTATAATAGGCATCCGCATAATCGGGATTTATCTTAATAGCAGCACTAAAGTCAGCCATGGCAGATTGCAGGTTTTTAAGCAACGCCTGCGCAAGACCCTTGTTAAAATATGCCTCATACGATTCTTCCCAGGTTAAAGGAAATTTTAATGCCTGGTCATAATCTTTCACTGCACCCCGATAATCCAGGAGTTTATTTTTTGCATGAGCCCTGCTTAAAAATGCTAAAGCAAGCGTGGAGTCTAATTGGATAGCTTTTGTGAAATAAAATATCGCGCTGGGATAATCCTTCAAATCATTTTTAACAATTCCAGCAGCGTGGTAAATCCTCGCTGAATCCATTTTGTTTGTTGTATGTTTAGAGGAATCAGGCATCGAAATTTCTTCATCGTTAGGATAACTAACATAAATCATTTTCACACTAGTAGCTGAAGCAGCATTAAACCCCCAACAAAGCAAAGGGAAAATGAAAATGCATATATTTCTTTTATACATATTTATACTTTTTTGTATCAGCCATCATTCGTATAGGAAAATCAGTTCTCAAGATCGATTTTCTCTATTTATAAAATATAAATCCAAGCATCACCAAGAGTGTTGCTATTAAAATAAAATATACTGCTAGTTTTTTTACTCCCCAGCCATCGCTGCTTTTAATTTCATCTTCCAAGATGGTTTCAATTTTTTCAATAATCTGAGTTTCACCACGACCTTGTTTTAATACCACATCATCTGCACCTGCGGCCAAAAATTCGTCCTTCAGATTCTCATCTTCATGGCTGGTCAAGATCACCACGTGGATTTTAGGATTATATTTTTTGATCTCTAGGAGTGTTTCATAACCGTTAATGCCCGGCAATCCATAATCTAAAATTATTATTTGCGGATTTAAATACAAATTTTTAATACCCTCTTCTCCAGATTTAAAACTTACAAATTTGTAGATGCTATTCTTCGATAAGATATAATCCAACATCATCGAGTATATCTCATTATCCTCTACAATAAATATCTGCTTATGTTTACTTGACGACATATTCATTTTTATTTTTTCAATTTCAGGTCAAAGATATTGATGATAATTCCTATTTGCAGCTGCTTTTCGTTCACAGGGTATTTTTGATAGCCGAAGGAGGTAGAATACATGTTTGAAATAAAACAAACTTACAAGCATTTAATCCGTTGGAAAAAGTCTGTTTAAGAAGGAAGAAAAACCTTGATTTTATCTTTGTCAGCTGACTTTCGTTGGAGGGCTTTTCTAGGAGCTGAACTAGGGTGTTCCTTTTCTATGGCAAGCATGTAATTCTTGTTTTCCCAGATCTTGGTATCATGCCAATAAAAAGTATAAACAATTTTTTGATCATGCACCAAATTTTCAGTTGGAAGATCAGCATAATGAATGCCCATTTCCGAATCAAATGTAGAAATATCATGCGTGGTCATCCAGTTGTCTGTAGACCAATGTATGGAGGCGGGTGCAAGGCATTGTATCCGCAGCTTTTTTCCAATGGGAATGTATTTGTATTGATTGTCAAAACCCCAGATAAAAATATTAGATATTATTTTTTTCGTTAAATACCTCTCCTTGGTTTGAGAAGGCATATCAAATATTTTTTTAGACTTTATCGAGTGGCACAATTTAATGTATTCGGCATGTGCCCAAACCAAAGGGCTGGCTCCGCCCGTAGCTTTCCCGGTAAATAATTCCGCTTCAGGTATATCTTCCGAATCCCATATTTGTTCAGGAAACAATCCGGTTTTGTTGGCGCAGTTTTCAAAAACTTTTAATAATTTTTTTGCATACGCATAATTGCCTGCAGCAACTTCATAATGCGCACGTTCTCCGATGAGCAGCGGCCAAGGTCTTCCGATCCCAGTACCATTGAAGGGTCTACCATCGGCATGTTCTCCGTATCCATCCCGATTGTATCTGTACCACACAGGACCTTGCGGAGCATCGTATTTTAATGTAGCATCAATTACTTTGATGGTATTTAATATACGCGGATCGTTTGCAGCGCGCAAGCCGTAACGCACCAATGCTAATGCATCTGGACTCACCATTTCGTTGATCGGACAAACATTTTCACCTTTCGGGCGATTGGAGATCAAAAGCAGATCGGAACCCAGGTCATCGGTCTCAAATTGCTCACTCGAATTGATCCGCACATAATACCCTTCAACACCAACAAAATTGGCAAGATCGGATCCTGTAACATAAGTCCATCTTTCGATACTGGAATTCCATGCATCGGCTGTTTCTCTCAGGTAAACCGCTAGCTGAGGTTCATTATTTAGTGCTGCATAATCCGCAGCTATCAGTAATGCAGAAATTTCCACAGCAACTGTAAACGTAGAATAACCTGCATTTTCCTCCCAACGATCCTGGTTGGAAATGGGTCCATTTGTAACCAAGTAACTTGCTGCTTTTCGGATCATTGGCCAAAAATGTTTCAGATCAGAATTGCTAAGAGTAGTTTCCCGGTTAACAAGGTTTACAAGCATGATCGGAAGCGCGGTTTGATCCATCTGGATCCCATTCCAGTAAGGTGACCCATCCAGCCACATATTCTGGGTCCAATGACCGTCATCTTCCTGAGTCACCATCAAATAGTTCAACACTCTTCTTGCTTCTTCAAATGCGTTAGCGGCAAGTAACCCTCCGGCAGTTTGAACCATATCCCTTGGCCAAACTAAATGGTATCCTCCTAGGTCATCATCTCCCCTGCTATATCCCCAAGGAATAGAAAGACTTGCGATCAGTGCTCCGGGATGGCGCTTTGATTCATGTGTTTTGAGCATGGCCGCGCTGATGCTGAAATATTTTGGTAGAGTAATTTTATTTTTTTTATCTGACACAGATAATTTTCTTTGCCATTCTTCCCATTCGCTGATGAAATTTTTTTTTGCCGATTCAAAGCCTTCTAATATACTAGCTCTTGCACGCTGACCCGCCTCTTCTGGGTTTCTACCAAATCCAAGTGCGGTGATAAAAGTATTGTTGCTCGCTTCCTGCAGATCAAATTCTCCCGTTAATGCAACGTTTCCGTTTTCTGCCCTATCAAATTCCCAGGTCATTTCCTTGTGAAGCATCAGGTCCTGCCATCCATCCGAAGTTCCCACAAAACCAACAGAGGTTTTTCTCCAAGGAACAGAACAAGCCAGCGCCAGAGAAGTATCGCCACGCTGGGCAAACAACATGGGTAAGCCTTTATATTCACCCACCCAGGCTGTATTTTCAGAACCTCGGTTTCCCAAATGCGGTGCCAGCAGCATGAATAATTTAAAATCTTTTCTTTTCTTGTTGGTAGGAAAAAATTGAATACGCTGCAAGAGCGTGTCGCGGAAAGGGTCCGTAATGATTTCCTTTTCGATGCGGTAAAGATTATTTTTACAGGAGTTTGTTATGGTATAGCCAGGAACGCCCTTGGCTATATATTTGATACGATGTGATGTGTGATGTTTTTCTTCCGAAAAAAATTCTTTTCCATCGGTTACGACCATGCTCAGATCTTTGGTACATGCCTGATCTACCTGTGGGTAATATATCTCATTTAAAATGCCGTGACTAATGGAATACCATACCTTGCTCGGTGAATTTAATGAAGTTCCAACTCCGCTCTTTGCGCTTGAAGTCCATGTTGCATCAATACCCGGCCAACCGAAAGCAAAATTTTTCATTAGGGTGTATTATATTTTATTATTATTGTACTGATTAATTTATTCTTAATGGAGTAAACATCCAAATCCAATGTGCAGCAATCAGAATAATAAAATGAATTAGTCATATAATTAATTACTTATTTTCCTTAGCTATAACAGGACCGATAATATCATCAAAATAATATGTATCAGAAGTTGTTGAATTGGGATTAAAGAGTAAAGTAAGCTGGTCAATTTGTGTTGCTGAAGTTTCGCTTCCTTCTGGAATTTGAGAGAACTTAAATTCTAATTCCTCCCAGGCATTGCTCACCGTGGTATATGCCTGATACTGACTATGGGTTCCTGCCGGATATTCATTATTTCGACCTTTGCTGCCTAAAAGAATTTCCACAAGCGTACCTACTGGTGCAGCCGTATAAACTTTCATTTTTATTTTAGGAGGATTTCCGATATAGGTTGCGTATTCATTAACGCCTACTAGCTTTCCGGAAATGCTCATTTTAATATTATCGAATTTTTTTGTACTGTTACGAACATACAATGCGCATTTGGCAGAACTATCAATTTTGTTCGGTGCAGGATTACTCATCAGCGTATCTATCACGCCCGTTCTTGCTCCATAATACAGCGATTTGATTCCTTCAAAACCATCATAGCACTGTGATTGACTGAACAATAAACTAATTTGAAAGAAACAAAGAGATAGTAAAACCACATATTGCTTTGATACATACTTACCCAAAAGGAATTTAAAAATCTTTAATTTCATATTTTTTATTTTTTCAAACAGGTTATTAATAAATACTGATATGTAAATTTAAGGTTAACTGTAATTTGCCTACAACACTATTCGCTAATAAGGAGTTTTAGATAGCCGAAAGAGTAATTCCGGTAGTTCGAATAAACCAGTTGCTTAAACAAGGTTGAGTTTTTTAAGCAATACTTTTTTGAACTGCTCTCCTATTGGAAGAAAATTTTTTCCAACATATGCCGTATTGTCCTCCACGGTATCAATATGGTTTAGGGCAACCAAATATGACCGGTGAAGACGGTAAAACTTACTGGGAGGCAATTTTTCTTCCATGCTCCTCAACGTACAATGTATAGTGTAGCGTTTATCTTTTTCCTCGGTAAAAATATTTACATAATCCCCTTGCGCTTGTATATAAATAATATCAATTAACTGGATCTTTGTAAGAATGGAATTGGAACGAACAAAAATATAATCTTTGTCTTTTTGAGAAGCCTCCACCACCTGATCCTTATTATCAAATAATTCTTTGGCTTTCGAAACGGCCATTGTAAATCGAGGTAGATCCACCGGCTTGATAATATAATCTGCTACATTCAATTCAAAGGCTTCGACAGCATAATCCTTTTTAGATGTGATGAGGATAATGATAGGACGCTTTTCAAGATTTTTTACCAGTTCAATGCCTGACATGCCTGGCATTTCAACGTCAAGGAAAACAAGATCAACATCTTCAGTTAAAAGGTAATTGAAAGCCTCCACCGAGTTGGCGCATTCCTGTTTTAAATGAAGAAAATCTACCTGTTCAATTAATAGCTTAATGGCTGTTCGGGCCATTTTATTGTCGTCAACTAGAATGCAGTTCATTGATTTTATGAAGATTAAATTTTAATGAATGATTTTACAAAGTAAATATGAGAATCTTGTTTCTGTTAGACCTTACATATTTTAAAAAATATGTTACATAATTCCTATTTTAAAAAAGTAGTTAAAATTCATAATAACTATTTCATTATATCAGAATTACGATTTTCCTTTTTTGGTTGTGATAATGAGCAGGACACCTCCAACGAGTAATAGTCCCCCAACCACAGGTGACCATTGAATCGGATGATTCTCTTCCTTATTTATTTTTATTGAACCGAGATCAACCACCTTTTCCGTAGTTACGTAGGTAAAGCCGTTATAGATTATCAGGATTAATCCAATTATAACCAGGATAGTTCCTATTATTTTTGCTCGCATTTTATTAATTATTTACTATGACCAGGTATTTTGAAGCTCTCCAAAATTTTTCTGGATCTGTGATCCTCAGACTGGTGATTAATTCATGACCAGTCGAATCCTTATTAAACACATAGGAATCCGTAGGATGACTTGTGATAATATTTACGTTATTGCTATTGATGGGAATACGGTTTGTCTTTGTATAATCAATACGAATAAATTTATTACTGTCAAAATTCGACATAAGTTTTGAAGTTCTTCCTATACCCAATAAACCACCTTTTTTATCAATGATCTTCACATCTTGTAATTCTTTTGTTTTACCCACTATATAATAAGCAGTATGAAGTGTCGAATTTTTTTGATCTATTGTTTGAATCTGTGCCATGTTTTTCACTAGGAGTGTGTCTACCGCAGTTTGCAATTTCGCAACCGTTATATCAAGCAGCTTGAGTTGATCATTTAAAGAAGCAAGTTCAAGATATTTTTCTGCTAATTGATTCTCTAATGTTTCAGTAGTTTTTTCAAGAAGCGAGTTTTTGGTTGCAGAATTTTTAAGTTTTCTTGTTAAAACCGAGATTGCTTTACTATTTTGTTCCATCTGAGAGTTGATAGCTGCGATCTCAACATTAATGCGTTCTCTTTGCCCTGCAACAAGTTCTCCTTTTGATTTACTGGTATTCAGATAAATTACTTTCTGTTTCTCCGTAACATAGTCCAGCCCTTGTTCTATCTCATTGAAGGAAACAATAAAGTCATTGATGGTTGATTCACGTTCATTGATTACAGTAGTCAATGAATCATTAAGTTGCTGGGCGTGAGAGAGTTCTTCCTGTTTGCAAGAGGTTATTAGGAAAGTAGTAGCAAAAGCTACCGTTATAAGGATGGTTATTTTCATAATTAGGTTATAATTGTTTAAATGAATGTAATTACAAGAATATTATCAGCAATATCAGAATAAGGATAATAGTTCCTACAGATAGATAAATACCCCCGTTTAATACACGGAGTCTGCTGTCTAGCGAACGAACTTCTTTTCGCAACGCTCTCTTCTCTCTTCTGCTCATTGCTGATTTGTCAATGCTATTTATCTCATTCAGTCTAGTGATTAAAGCGTTTGCTTCAGCTTCTGCAGCTGGACCGGTATTTTGTGTTTTCACCGGTTTTGGTCCGGAGTTTGCCTTTGATCCATTTGGAATGATTGTCAGAAAGCATGAAATCATTAACAAGCAATAGATTACTTTTTTCATAATTATTATTTAAATTTTATTATTTAATCATTTTATCTCCCCTAATCACCCGCAGCAAGACCGAAATCAGCGCTACGACCAGCAGAATGTGAATAATACCCCCTGAATGGTATCCTAGGAACCCGATTGCCCATACAATTACCAAAATTATCGCGAATAGATAAAGTAAGTTTCCCATATAAATAGTTTTAGTGTTGTGATAGAATTATTTTTCGTTATTTACTGTCAGATTTTTTAAAGCATGTCCAAGTTCATCCATATCGTGGTTGAATTCGCGCTTGAATGATTCCCATCCGTCTTTGCTGTTATCTTTATATTCGTTTATTCTTTCTTTGAGGTTATCATTGACGGTCTGCAATTCTCCAATCTTTTTTTGATGTTCTTTTTTGATGGCTATATTTTCAGTTTCTGTCCTTTTCTTAAGTTCAGATATGTTCTTTTCATTTTCGGCAATTCGTTGATTGGTTTCATTTCTGAATTGCTCAACAGCAGCAGCATAGTCCAGTTCTTCCTGATGGAGATCTTGGTTAGCTTTAACTACATTCGCTTCTGCCGTCTCTATTTTTTCAGAAGTTGATTTGCAGCTTGTGAAGATGGTTCCTCCCACAAATAGTGTTGAAGCGAAGAAGTAAATTGATTTTTTCATTTTTATTTAGTTTATTGGTTGTTGTTAATTATTGAATGGCAAATGTGATGATTACTACTTCTATACGTATTACATTACCTTATAAATAAATTACATCATTCACACATTTAATAAGTTTATGAAGTATCAACATCGGCACGAAGGGCTATCAGTTAAGACGGATCTTTATATTTCCTCCGCTCTTTTTTATATTGCTTTCTTGGGGCTTCCTCGTCCAATTCATCCATTTTTTGATGCGCATCTATCAGAGATTTCGGGAAGTCGTCTTTGTAATTTATTTTATAGAATGAAAATCCGTTATAAGGAATGTTATTCTCTCCGATGTGCATCTTTACGCGTTTATCTACATCCTTTTCTTTGAAGTAAAAGATAAAAGCTTCTTCTCTTGCTTTGTTTAATTGCGAAAATTTTGAATTAATAACATTTCCCCCAATAAATCTATCGCACTTTGCCTGAATTGTGAACAGCATAGAATCATTTAATACTTTGTCTAAATACAATACAAATGGTGTATTTTTTACAGACATTTTATCTACATCCAGTGAATCATTTTCATTAAATGCAGCCGGGCTCTTATTATTCATAAGAAGGAAATATTTTTTCTTTGCTTCAAAAAATAAAATATGTTCTTTTTCTTTTAGAGCATATTGATTGGGATATACATCTATGCTGGCTTCGGGGTTATCTGCAAGAAAATCAACCATCTTGTTTATGAATTCTTCCTCCTTCTTAGACGGAGAGGCCTCACGCATACCCCAGTTTAATGTTAGAAATTTCTCAATTTCAGTTTCAATGGTTTGTACCTGGAGTCTGTAGGGCGTAGTGGGAGGCTTTATGAAAATATTTTTCAGCACATCTACAATAACATCGTGTAAATGAAATTCCGGGTCTTTTAAGTTGCCCTTGATAGGGATCTCATAATCAATAACATTGCCGCGTTCACGAACGAATGACATAATTAATGGCAGGGGAATCCATTTTGTATCTTTATTTCTTATTCGCTTTGTTGAACGTGGATCAATCAACAACAAATGATTATTGCTTTCAATATTCCCTTTTTTGACATTCCAGCTGCCTTTAAACTCCATGGTTCCCCTGTTCAATGCGAATGAAGTATAAGAAATGATATAAGGATTAAATAAGGTACAAGGTAGTTTGTCCAGGTGATATTGCATTTTAAAATCTGAGCTGTCTTTGGGATTGATGCTGAGATTCACCGATATATTCCCGTAAGGTTTTATTCCAGACCTACATAGTACTGCTATCCGATGTTTAGACTTACTGATAGAATCAGCATGTAATGAAAGAGGATTTAATGCCATCGAAAACCTTTCGCTGATTGAAAAATCATTGAACTGCAGATTAGCATCATAAATTGCTATGCGATTAATCTTATAATCGCTACTGAAAAATTTCTTCACCAATACTTCTACATATTTAGCAATCTCAATAACAAGGTTAAATTTTTCCGAATCCTCATTAGCAGCGGTAATGTTGGCGCCATTTCTTCCAAACATGTTTTGCAGATTATCCAAATGGTCGTATCGTTCATATTTAAAATAAAAGTGTTTTACAGATACAGAATCAAACTGGTATATGTATTTTTGTGGACTCAGTTCTTTTATAGACACTATTAATTTCTCAAGTGAGGTATAATCATCCTGAGAGTTTTTCCCAAAATGGAGATCATTAATTGTCAGGACTCCTTTCGCACTTACATTTTCTTTATCGTTTAGATTTCCTGTTGCTTTAATATCCGCATCCATGTTTGCGGTAAAGCTTCCATACATTGACATGGCTTTGATATACTGTTCTAAAACACTCAAGTCAAATTTATTTGCAACAACAGCCAGGCAATAGTCAAGATTTTTTACATTGATGGTAGAATTGCCTTTAATTTCACCTTTTCCGGGACCAGATAAAAAGGAAAAACTTGCGGAGACAGTATCTACATCCCATCGTATCCCGCTGCTTTCAATATTCACATTCTTGATAAAATAATTTACAGGAATAACCTTTTCCCGATAATGGAATTCACCGTTTTTTATTTTTATATTAAGAATATTAAAACGAAGAGGATCTTTAGTGGAATCAGTTTTTTTCGGAAAAAACTTTTTGATCAGGTCGTCAAAATTAAACACCTTCTTACCTTGAACAATAATTCCTTTGGGTTCTGTCAGAGTCAGTTCACTTATTTCATATGTTTTTGTTAAAAGTTTTAAAAGCGAAATATTGATGCCTAGCTCCTTTGTTGAAAAAAAGATACTATCGCTTTTAAATTCATATAATTTAAATCCACTTAGGTAAATGTAACCTGAAAACAGATTTATATAGGCCCGGTTTACTTCTATTTTCCTCCCTACGTATTTTTCATCGTATTTTTCTATCAAGTATTTTGTGAAGGGAGATATAAATAAAATAGCAGCTGTCACTATAATACATCCCGTGACAGCTGTAATAATTAATGCTTTTTTCAATTTTGAATTCATCAGTAATTTCAGTTATTAACAGGATGTGATTATTTGCAAATAGTTGTAAAGATGGAGAGGCTGGCTTAAAAAAGGATACATAAGCTTTTTATAGTGTTGTATGATTCACACATGTCCGGCATGTGCTTTTTACTGGTAAGGAACCGTTGAGGGTCTTCCGACTTCAAAATCACGAAATCCAAAGTCGGTTGTTTTAACAGGATTAATTTTGAAAATATCATCACCGGTTCCGGGAATGGTTGGATAAAATGCAATGGAGATTTGTATGGAATGGTAAATAAGATATTCGTTGCGGATCAGAAGTCCCACTCCGTATTGAGAATATACAGGGCTGCGGGTAAAGCCCTTCAAATCCGTTCCGAGCATGCCGAAGGAGCTGATGAAATAAGGTCCGAATCTAAATCCAAGCACGTTCCAGGGTGCGTAAGACTGTGTTTGCAAAGTGATGACTATTTTTTGCGATTTTCCCGAAAGGGTTAAACTGTTAAATCCGCGGATACCCAACTCATTATTAATGCTTAAATTCTCATAGGTCAAGCGGTTAAACCCAAATGTACACTGAGGTTTCACAAATTGCCTTATCATCCACTTTCTTACGTTAAATGTGTTCGTGAAATAGTTTGCCGCAAATGTTAAACTTCCTTCTTGTTGGCTCGATCTATGAATGAATGTTCCATACTCGATGTTGGTGCTGAAGTATCCCCAAGGATGGTATTGTCCCCAATACGCTCGTGCTCCCATGTAATATCTTCCTGTATTATTTTTTATTTGATAACCGCTCACAATTGAATACGCTTTGCCAACAGGAACATCTTCTATGTTGCCATATCTGAAAATATACCGGTCCTGATCATACCTGCGTCTTGAAAGGCCGATTGACGCAAAACAGAAAGTCTCGTTGGAATAGATTCGTAAGGAATCGAATTCCGGAAGGGGTTTTTCGAGATAGTGAATATTGAACACGCGTCCCGTAAGAATTAACTGGGTAGTACGTGCATTTTCTGTTAGTCCGCGCTGGATGTGCCAGGCTTTCCCCGTCCAATAATCATGTGTCCTGCTCTTGTAATTCTGATTGAATGGTATCGAATCCAGATCATATAAGATAGATCTATTAAAGTGCTTCTGATAATAAGCGCCTCCTGCCCATTTTGCAAAGGCAGAGTAGAATGGGCGATTGATACTTAAAATTCGGTCGTAATTATTTTTCTCATCAATGTTAAATGAAACCAAGCTACTGATATACATATTGCGGATATTGGAAATAAAATATGTCGCCCGGTAATTTTCTTCTCCCGTGTTGTACTTCTTGCTGTAAACGTTTTGAAATTCATGCCCCAGCCCTAAAAAATTTTTGTCTTTAATATCAACACTTAAACCCAACTTGGATATATCTGTAATAACAATGATACTCCATACATCGTAGACACGGATAAAGATATCTACCGAATCGGAGTTCTTGTCCGTAAGTACCGGACGGAAAATCACCTCATTGATAAAGCGCTGGCTGCGAATCAAACGCTCTGATTCCCGAACGCGCAGCGAATCAAACTGCTCGTTTTTTTTTACTATCAGAAGTTTTTTAATGGTTAAATGCATAGATCTTGCATGCACTGCATTGCCCCCTTTTTCCAGCAGACTGCGAGGAACCCGTGATGTGTCTTTAGAATCATACCCAAAAGGATCATAAGAGGCTATTTCAATATTCCGGATGATTTTTCCTTCAAACCTGCTGTAATATTGTTGGGCTATTATTTTTTTCTTTACTTCAGAAACAAGAGACCCGGATACATTGGGTGGCAAGGTCCTGAACAACTGACCGTAAATAAATTTGTATACCTTATTTTTCTTGGACAGGGACTCAATATTTCTATAGACTCCGGCAGAATCTTTTTTTATTTCACTTTTTTGCTGAGCAGGACAAATAAGGGAAAATGTAAGGCAAAAATAAATAACAGGAGGGTATATTTTTCGCCACATGGATAATGGTCATTTTGAATGCTGAGTCTCCTCATTTGTATTATTTGTTGCTATTTATATCGACAGCTTTTTGCTTTTCATCATCCATTTTTTTTTGGGCTTTTCTTTTTCTTTTTTCGCGTCTTGTTTCTGTATTCTCATTTCCGTTTTTCTCCGCTGCTTTCTTTTCTGCCTCCTGCCTTTCTTTTTTCTTAAAATATCCTTTCAGTAAAAAACTATTTTTAGCTGCATTCATGTTTTCATCCAAACCCTTGCTGCTTTGTTTAAGGTTTACAATGGTTTGTTTGATATTTTCTGCCATTGCCGTATCCTTGATCAACCTTCCAAGTGATCCCTTCCCATTGTTTATTTTAAGTAGTATTTGGGCCATTTGCTCTGTAATAATGGCGGTATTATCTATTGTTATTTTTAATTTTGTTATAATGGCATCTATTTCAATTGGTTCAGTAGACGCAAGCACCTGCCCACTTTTTACAGAAATGGGGCTATTGCCTTGTGTGATTATGAGCAGACGGTCTCCAATAATTCCTTCCGAACCAATTGCAGCCTTGCAATCTGTTTTAATAAATTGCTGAACTTCTTTTTGAACGATGAAACTCACCAAAGCCGTGGAATCATTAATGATTCGTATTTCATCTATGGTTCCAACATTAATTCCCGAAAAACGGACATTATTCCCAACTTGTAGTCCGCTTATATTACGAAAACATGTATTAAGGGTAAAAACCGGGCTAAACAAATTCTTTTGTTTCCCAATGATAAAAACTGCAAGCACAAAAAGAGTTAATCCCCCGACAATAAACATGCCCAATAGTATTTTATATTTAGAAGTAGAAGTATTCATAAGGAAGTATTATTTAAAAAATGATTTAGTGAATGGGTCTGATGAATTTTCAAAATCTTCCAGTTTTCCTTCTTGATATACAAGGCCTTCCTTTAGCAAGAGGAGGCGATTTGCTGTAGTGCGAGCACATTCAATATCATGTGTGATGATAATGGAAGATGTTTTATATTTTTTTTGAATATCGTTGATAAGTAGACTTATTTCATCAGAAGTTACCGGGTCAAGACCCGTGGTAGGCTCATCATATAGCATGATGACAGGATCTACCACAACCGTGCGGGCCAGGCTGATCCGCTTGCGCATGCCGCCTGAAAGCTGTGCGGGCATTTTGTTGATCGCATCCGGCAAACCAACATTTTCCAATACTTCCAGAACTTTTTCGTTAATGGCTTTTTCATCTAATTCTTTTTTGATCCTCCTAAGCGGGAATTCTAAGTTTTGTCTTACGGTCATAGAATCATATAAAGCACCACTCTGAAAAAGAAATCCTATTTTTCTTCTTAATTTTTCCAGCGATTTTCTGTTTAGCTCTTTAACTTTTTCTCCAAGCACGTCAACGCTTCCGCCATCAGGAGTCAGTAAACCAACAATGCATTTTATCAATACTGATTTCCCTGAACCCGACTTACCGAGAACCACCAGATTTTCTTTTGTGAATAGCGAGAAAGAAACGTCTTTCAAAACCTCTTGTCTCCCAAAGTTTTTTTTAAGATGAACTATTTCAATGATAGTCTCAGCTCCCGTAGTTGGTGCTGAAGACATAGCAATCGTTTCCGTTTGAGTATCGTTCATCCTGCAAGCATGTCTGTAATTTGTACTGCAATCATGTCGGCAATTATAACTAGCAGAGACGCCTGTACTACAGCCGAATTTGCTGCGACACCCACGCTTACTGTTCCTTTTCCTGCACTATATCCATTATAACATCCTACCAATCCAATCACTGCGCCAAAAACAAAAGATTTAATTATTGCGGGAAGAAAATCCATGAAATCAACGTGGCTAAAGGCCCTTGAGAAAAATAAAACAAAGGTTATATCTCCTTTCAAGTTGGCGCCTGCCCAACTGCCCAATATTCCGAGTGCATCCGCATATAAGATTAGCAAAGGGATCATCAAAGTGGCAGCTGCTACACGCGTAACGATTAAATACCTGATCGGGTTTGTGGCTGACACTTCCATTGCTTCGATCTGTTCGGTTACTTTCATCGCGCCCAATTCTGCTCCAATCCCTGAGCCGATCTTCCCTGCACAAATGAGCGCTGTGATCATAGGTCCCATTTCTCTAATAATAGAAACCGCTACCATTCCAGGAAGCATCCCTACAGCACCGAATTTTACAAGTACAGGGCGGGCTTGAATTGCAAGTACAAGTCCCATGATTACTCCAGTAACTGAAATAAGCGGCAATGATTTACTTCCGATCTGATGACACTGACGTAGAAACTCTTTGAATTCAAAATCAATTGAAAATGTTTCCTTCATCGTTCGGAAAACAAAGAATGTAGCATCGGCTATTCCCTCGAAAAAACTTCCTCTATCCTCTATTTCTTCAATCGGTTTTTGACTCAACCTCAAAGACTGTTCTTTTGCGATATCTTTTATTTTTTTCATTTAGCCTGAAGGATACTTATTCTTATAAATATTATAATAGAGTCAAATCATTCGTATTGCTCTAAAGCACTACACCCGTGAGTATATTTAACTTACAGATCAAACCTCGGAAGTTCCAGCATGAAAAATAGAATAGCACAGATATAGAATACTAACAATACTAAAAAGCAACTTAATATAGAATGGAGGACTTAAGAGTATCGATAATTTCTCCTAAATTATTTGTGTTTTCTATTTTGTATGATTGTTTTTAAAATTGATTTTATTCATAACGGATTATGACTTTGAAGATTTTCCATCGAAGGAAAACTCATTTGCTCTTTCTTTAATGTTTTTCAACTCCTTTTTAAAATCAGAGAGAAAATCATTCAATTTTTCTGACATCGCATCGGTGAGATCCTCTGTTAGGTCTTTCCCTTTATTCAAAATTTCTCTTCGTGTTCTGCTTCCTTTTTCCGGAGCAAATAAAATTCCTAAAGCTCCGCCTACTGCAGCACCTAACAGCAAGCTGCCGATTAATTTTCCTGAATTGTTTTCCATTTTTTTTTGTTTTATTTGTTTATTACTTAGTTTGTTTAATAATTACAAAGTTGCATGTCTTGCAGCGCTTCGTGTTACATTGCTTCAAAAAAAATTTGCATCATTCACACGTTTATGAAACAGCAGTTGTTACCGCAGCAAACGAGAAAAGAAAAGAAAAGGAAGAATTGGTTTTATACTGTCTGCACACTAACTGATATGCGTGCCCGATGTTAAACGAGTATTTTCGGGCAATTCTTTGTTTGCATATTAATAATAAAAGATTGATTGTATTTACAAACAAAAAATCAGAATTCTGAATTAATTCGTTAAATCAGCGTCATCAGTATTCTGTTTTTATAAATGGCAACTAATATTATTAGTTGGATCCAACATTAGTCTAAGCACTCTCAGCTATTCAAAATAGGCGATTATCGAATTTTGGGTGGCAGGCTATCAAGTCCTGCGTAATCTTGTAAAACAAAAACCAATAAAAACAAATATTATGAAAACAAAAAACATTTTACCAATTACACTTTTATCAGGCGCTATCCTTCTTGGTAGTATTTTAAAAGCTCAATCTAAGGAAACAGCTGATAATATCAAAATTGAAACCCCTGCTAAAACCAAAAGTAGTCCTGATGAAAAAGCCTTCATGGATCGCTATTATGAATTAAAAGGTGCCTATCCTACCACCACCAGTGTTTATGGGAATTATGCCGCATCCAAATACACAAAAGAAAAATTCATGGAACGTTACAATCAGATTAAAGCAGCATATCCCAAACTGATGAATGTTTTTGGAAATTATGCCGGATCTAAGTATGCCCTTGAAGATTTCATTAAAAGATATTATGAGACCAAAGACACTAATCCAGAGCTTGCTCAATATTATGGTGAGTACGCAGCATCTGCAAATACACTGCCGGAATTCATTAAACGTTACAACCAAATAAAAGATTCGGCTGCTGACCTATCAGAAGTTTACGGACAGTATGCTGCATCCGATAATGATTTGCCTACATTTTCTGCACGTTATTATGGAATCAAAGCAAGCAATACAGGCATGAAAAATTGTTACGGAGAATATGCAGGGTCAAATAAAATGCTTTCAAGTAAGTAAATTAACAATATGGATTAAGCCCTCCGATGTTAATCGGAGGGACTTTTTTACCTACATTACGTTGCAGTGGAAATAAAATACAGATTAACATTAATCAATACAATGGCACTCAATTTGACAGAACGAGATACTATGTCGATTGCTTTTATAAGTTCGATAGTATAAATGAATTGGAGTTTTACTAATTAATAGAACAATATTTTAATATCTAAGTCTCATTTACAAATTATATAACAGGAACCAGCTATGCACAATATTCATATTAATCTTTAGAACCAATGTCGCTCAAGCCTAAAACTATTTTTGTAATTGATGATAATGAAATCTTCAGGACAGCGTTGAGCAATCATCTGAGCAGAAATCTACTTTATAAAGTGGAATCTTTTCCCACAGGAGAGGATTGCCTTAAAAATCTGCATCAGCGCCCGGATATTATCATACTTGATTATATCTTAAACACAACGGACCAGGATGCCGGTGACGGGCTTGAAATATTACAGAAAATAAAAAAAATCGATGAAACAATTTGTGTCATCATGCTTTCCTCCCAGAGCCAGTATGGAAAAGCACTTCAAACCATTGTAAAGGGCGCGTTGGAATACGTAATCAAAGATGACGATGCGTTTAATAAAATTGACGAAATTTTAGAGTACCTCTAATAAGGCTAAGCGCGCTTCTATTTTTTTTACGGGTCGCTTTGGCACTATCCATCAATCTTTCAAACCTTTTCCTTTCTGGCAGACCAAAGAATGAAAAACTTCATGTGGCATTTCCTGGCTATTACTTTTCTAAAAAATATATTACTCTATTCTATACTAAGATCATAAAACAGTTCAACGATAAAGTTGATGTAAGCAAAATTCTTGGAATAAATAAAATCCTGACTACAAAAAGATTTTTTTGTATATGTGAGAATCATATAACTTATTTCTAATGCAATATAAACGATCGTATGACAAGTGTCTCATCTTTGTTCCTTAAATAATATAATAAAAAATATTTTATGAAAACAGAAAAAACAATTATCGGCATATGGACTTCATTACTTATAATAGTCATATGCTGTGCTGCCAGTAATTCTTATGCGCAGGCAGACGCGGATACCATGATGAAAAATTGTTGCACAATGCAGAATGGAAAAATGATGTGCATAATTTCGGGGCAATTGTTACCAATGGATAATGACATGATCATGAACAATGGCGCTAAATGCAGCAGGAATGGTCTGTGCATACTAAAGAACGGTGAAACAATACAACTAAAAGAAGGAGAGTGTATGAATATGGATGGAAAATTAGATAAGCTACAAATGATGCATAGAGGCATTCAAGCTGGAACTGAAAATAAAACAACTAGTAGTCAAATGCTTTATACCTGCCAATTACATACAGAAGATAAATATGATTTGCCAGGTAAATGCTCTAAATGCGGAAAAGTGTTGATTGAGAAACCATAAAACTAATATACAACAACTAAAAACTAAAAAGTCAACTAAAATGAAAATATATTTAACAATTCTAGTAGCGCTGGTCATCTGCGCATATGTTTTTCAAAAAAACAGTTACAGTCTGGATGAAAATCATTCACGATTGTCATTCTCTGCAACCCACTTTGGCGTTTCACAGGTAGAAGGAAATTTTAAGGTTTTTGAAGCGACATTAAAATCGGAAAAGGAAGATTTTTCGGATGCCGTTATTGAAATGACAGCAGATATTAATTCCATCAACACGGAAGTAGCCAAAAGGGACAAGGATCTTTTAAGCGCTAATTGGTTTGATACAGAAAAATATCCAAAGCTGATGTTTAAAAGCAAAGTGTTCAAAAAATTAAGCGAGAAAAGCTATAAATTGGAAGGCAATATCACGATGCATGGCGTAACCAAGCCCATCGTGTTTGAAGTTATTTATAATGGGAAATACCTAAACCCTATGTCAAAACAATATGCTGTGGGATTTACTGTTTCGGGAAAATTAAACCGAAAAGATTTTGGAATAGGTACAGAGTTATTTGCAGCAGCAGTCGGCAACGAAATTGAATTGAAATCGAATGTGGAATTTATAATAAATCAACCGGGAATTGTGAAACAATAATCATTAAAAATATAATCAAATGGAAACTGAAAAAGAATTAAATGCTATGATACTGGAGATTACTATGAAAATACAGGACAAGTTTCCAGAATTATCAAAGTACATATGCGAAATGGAGGCTACTATTCCAAATGAGAAATATCCTGGCATAAATATTAAAAACTTAAAAGAGTATTATGAGTCGCTCAACACAATGTTAAGAAAATACATTCTTGAGCATCCTGAAAAAAACCTCCAAACTCACTGACAAGAGGGATCGATATTGATACATATTCTGATGAAAGCCAAACGGATAGTAGTGATCTTTTCAGATATACAATTTATATTTATTACTGGATTTGCCGTTGCTAATCTGTTTTAAATAAAATAGTTAAATCTGTAAAAGATTAAAAGAAACAGTTAAGTAAAAGGAGAACAAAAAATAAAATAGAAGTTCCGTATGCTTATAAAATGAGCGAAAACCGGAAACACACTTTTGTCAGGCAGCATTTTACGGGAGCCAATTCCAGTTTTTAAAAAGATATGAAACTTATAAGATTATTTCATACATGTATAATACTTTAGAAACTGAATGTACCGACCTTTGTTTTTATTAAACATTAAATAAAAACATATTATGCAAAGTTCACAAATTAAAAAACTAAGAGAGCTACTTAAACTTTCTTCCATTTTCATAGCAGATGAAAAAATAAGGAAACGCCTCTCATCCCTTTATGTAAAGGAGTTAAAATATTTCAGGGAGGCGCCTTCAATTTCTTTCAAGGAACAAAAATTTTTTTAACATAGGTTTTATTTTAAGCAAAATCTGGATTTTTTGGTTCCAAAAAAACATTCACCAGAAATCTGACAAAAATAATTGAAATGAATAATTTTGTCAGAGTTAATCCAGACATTCTTCAAAATAATAATGTATTCTAGGCAGGAGCTATCTTCATTATTTACGGGATAAAATTATTTCTATTAAAAACTGCCATTAAGTGGCTAAACAAGGCAGTTGAAGAATCAGAAAATTCTATAATTAAATGAAAAAAACATGTTGCGATTATGTCTTTTATTTTTCAATCTCCATTACCGTAAACCATAATATCAGTGTTTACTGTAAAGGGGATGAGGCATTATTCCTATTGTCAGGAATATCCAAAACAAAAGAGAATAACCTTAAGCACAGATTATTATCCCGCAAAACCTTTTGAAATAGAAACACAACTGAAGAAAATCGAATCCTACATGCAATTTGTATAAATAAAATAAATATGCAGAGGCATGAATCATACAACAAATTTACAGAATAGTCTAATGCTTTTTTGTGTGAACGAATGCATCTTTGCAGTGTAACAATTCAGTTACAAACTAAATTAAAATATTATGACAAATGTAACAACAAAAGAGGCTCCAGCAAAAGGAACCTGGAATGAACAAAAAATCAAACTCAAAGCAAAATTTCCAACCTTAACGGACTCGGATGTGCGTTTTGAAGATGGAATGAAAGAGGAAATGCTTACCAATATCCAATTAAAACTTGGAAAAACCAAAGAAGAACTCGAAAAGATTATTTCTTCTCTTTAATTCTTTAATTTTCTTTCCATAAAAGGTAGCATTGCAGAATGCTTTTATTATTAAGAATTGCTCTTGTTTATATTGACAATTCGAGAAAAGAAAAAAAAACGCCCCACATCGCTGGGACAATTTTTCTATTGACCTTGTCAAACAAAATGTGTGATATATGTAACTCCTTTCTAAAATAATACAACACCAGCTTGTATAAAAGGACGCATCTTACCTCAATTTAGCTTTGACCTGAAAATTCATTTGAAATTATACATTAAATATATGGTAAGTGCCCGTTGTAAAATGACGGTGAAGAAAGAATTAAAAAAACTCGGACTGCATTTTATCTTTGTCGATCTGGGAGAAATAGAAATCATGGAAAATATTTCTGATGAGCAGCGCAGACAGCTAAAAAATGCGTTGATCAGCTTGGGGCTTGAATTGATGGACGACAAGAGAGCTGTATTGGTCGAGAAAATAATCGATGTAATCATTGAAATGGTTCATCATTTAGATGAAAAGGTCAAAATAAAATTTTCAGATTTTTTAAGTGAAAAATTGAATTACGATTATACGTATCTGTCCAATTTATTTTCGGAAGTGAAGGGAATTACCATACAGCAATTCATGATCTTGCACAAAATTGAAAGAGTAAAAGAACTGTTGCTGTATGATGAACTTAACCTCACACAGATCTCTTACAAATTAAATTACAGCAGCGTGTCGCATTTATCCAACCAGTTCAAAAAAGTGACAGGGCTCTCCCCCACTCATTTTCTGCAATTAAAGGACAAAAGACGGACACCGATCGAAGAAATAAGCCTTCAAAACCTGCATGCTCAGAAAGGAGCCTATCAGACCGGATTAGAATTGAATGGCATACAAAACTAAAAAGCAGCATTTAGAAAAGTAAAAAATAACTGATTTACATATCCATTTTATTTAAAAATGAAACCAGTCCAAAACATCGGAAAGAAAAATAAATCTCTACGGGAAAATCCCAAGGCAAAACCCTTTCCAGTGGTAGCTATTGGAGCATCCCTGGGCGGGTTGCGTGCAGTTTCCGCATTATTTAAATTTTTACCACCGGATACGGGCATGGCATTTATTTATGTACAGCACCTGGATCCCAACCATAAGAATAATCTTACTTCCCTCATTTCTCAAGTTACTAAAATGCAAGTGGAGGAAATAGAAGACATGGAAATCATGAAGCCGGATCATGTCTATGTGATTCCGTACAATAAGGGAATTAAAGTGACTAACGGGCATATAAAACTGATCCCCCGTACAAAAGGAGGAGCAGCTATTACCATTGATGTGCTATTCTCTTCGCTCGCTGCCACGCATAAAGCAAATGTTATTGGCATAGTGCTTTCGGGCAATGCCCACGATGGTACGATAGGGCTGAAGTCGATTAAAAAGGCAGGCGGCATCACCTTTGTGCAAGACGGTTCTGCGCAGGCTGGCAGTATGCCCGAATCAGCTATTGCTGCTGGTGTAGCTGATTTTATTTTATCACCTGAAGAAATTGCTTTGGAGATTGAGCGGATAAGCAAAAACGGATCCTTGAACAGCAATGGCAGACAGAAGCGAAAAGAAAATATTGCTGAAGACTCCGACCCGGATCTAAAAAATATTCTGAGGGTGCTTCATAAAGAAAAAAATATTGACTTCAGCCACTACAAAGTTGCTACAATCAAAAGACGAATCAAGCACAGGATGCAGCAATGTAACATGGTAAGAACCAA
>Ga0163151_10000566_pt1 | contig 64592 bp, 56 predicted proteins | sample OliLakLV19MP5IB2_FD_145596 | JGI IMG/M metagenome (GOLD analysis project Ga0163151, IMG submission 145596) | Freshwater microbial mat bacterial communities from Lake Vanda, McMurdo Dry Valleys, Antarctica - Oligotrophic Lake LV.19.MP5.IB-2 | ecosystem: Environmental > Aquatic > Freshwater >... | reverse complement strand
GATGACGTGGGGGGTGCCCTCTCTCCGTCACTGCGAGGAGCCCGTCGAGACGCGTGCGACGAAGCAGTCCTCGGTCACGAGGATCGCTTCAGGCCGGCTCAAAACGACGGGGCCTTCGCGATGACGTTGGGGGTGGCCGGGGCCTTCGCGATGACGTTGGGGGGGGACTCCTTCAAGGAGTCGAGGAGGATGGTCACCGGCCCGTCGTTTACCAGGGCCACGTCCATCATGGCCTGGAAAACGCCCCGCCTGACCTTCAAGCCCGAGAGGCCGAGCCGGTCGCAGAAGTCCTCGTAGTGCCGCTTCGCTTGGTCCGGAGGCGCGGCGTCGATGTAGCTCGGCCGCCGTCCCTTCCGCGAATTCGCGAGCAGAGTGAACTGCGAAACCACCAGGATCTCGCCCGCGATGTCTCGGACCGAGAGATTCATGACCCCGGCCTCGTCGTCGAAGATCCGGAGATTCAGGACCTTCTCCGTCATCCACTCGAGGTCGGAGTACGTCTCTCCCTTTCGGACGCCCAGGAGGATGAGGAGCCCCGGACCGATGGCGCAGACCCGCGTTCCACCCACGTCGACGCTCGCTGACCTGACCCGCTGAACCACCGATCGCACGGGGGGAAGGTTAGCCCCCCGGGCGTGCGATACTTCGATCACGAAACAATGCGCGCCACCGACCATGACGTCCAATACCTAGCCCGGAAAATCATCAGAACCCTGACCACCGCGGGCCGGATCGACTGCGACAACGAAGAGGCGGTGGTGATGGGACTCACCGGCGCGCTCCTCAAGGAAATCCGGCTCGAGGATGCTCTGAACGAAGAGGCGAGACAGATCCTGATGTCGCATTCGTCCACCATGGCCCGCGACAACATCACGGGACTCGACATGTTCCGCAAGGTGAAGCGCGAGCTCGCGAAGAAGAAGGGGATCATCCTGTGAGGCTCTCGAGAGAGAAGATGATGCAGCTCTCGCACGTGGCCATCGGCTACTTGAAAGACGAGCCCATGGCGGAGTTTTTCGCCGACCCCAAGGATATCCGCGCGGAGATCTTCAAGTTCATCGAGAACGAGGGCAAGATCGACGAAGCCATCGACGTCGCGGTGCGCCAGAAGATCGAGACCCAGAAGCGCGGCATCCCCGAGGGTTCCGAAGAGTGGGACATCCTCTACCGTAAGTATTTCGAGGAAGAGTCGGCGCGAAGGCGGCGTTAGCCGCCTCTTCGCTGCGGCTCGACTGACCAAGCATGTTCGGATGCATCGGCGGAGTTTTTCGGTTCTTCTTTATTCTGGTGGTCCTCGCCCTCCTGGGCGCCGCCGTCTTCTACTACCAGAAGAACCCCGACCAAGCGCCCTGGAAGGGCGGGGTCGCCTCCGTGCAGGAGAAGGTCGGGACGGTGAAGCTGGGCGCGGAGGTTCGCGCCGCCCTGTCGCTGCGCGAGTCACTCAAGAACCTCGACATCAGCGTGAGCGCCGAGAAGGACGTGGTGACGCTTCGCGGCAAGGTGCCGAACGCCGAAGTTTCAAAGACCGTCGAAGGCGTGGCCGCCTCGGTCCCCGGCGTTCGTCAGGTGGTCAACTTCCTCGAGATCGATCGCGCGGCGGGAGCGCCGGTCTCGGGCGACGATCGCACCATCGGCGAACGCGTGGATGACGAGGCGCTCGAGTTGAAGATCCGCGCCGCGTTCAAGCTCGACCGGGCCCTCGCCGCCGCGGGCTTCGAGGTGAAGGCGATGCGCCGGGTGATCAGCCTGTCGTCCTCTTCCGCCACCGCCGAACAGAAGAAGCGAGCGCTCGAAGTCGCTCGGTCGATCGAAGGCGTGGCCAGCGTCTCGATGTAGCGGCCCCCAGGGGGCGGCCTCGCGGGAGCTTAGTTGTTAGCGGTCCTCGTCCTCGGTCGCTTCGGCCTCGAGAGGGGCGAGGGGCTTGACGTCGAGCAGCGTTCCCCCGAACAGATCGAGGGTCCGGTTGACGAGCGGGTCTGCGGCGGCCTTCGCCTTGAGCGCCGCCTTGTCGGGAGACTTCGCGGTGTTCGCCCGAGGCTCGCTCTTCGCCTTTGTTTCGGGGGGGGCGGGTGTCGGTCGTGCGGGGCGCGGTTTCTGCGGAGCGGAATCGTCGACCTCGTCCTGGCCGCCGGCTTTGAGAACGATGCGGAGCTTCTGACCGAACGCCTTCTGAGCGTTGGTCGCGAGCGTGTCGCGTTCTGACTCGAGGTAACTGACCTTTGAGGACGCCACGCCGAGCACCAGGGAATCGCCTTCAACGGCGGCGCTCGCGTCGCCAAGCGCCGCCTGCAGCATGCGGCCGCTCGTGGCCTCGCGCAGGCGGTCGATTGCGGAGAGGTTCGAATTCATGGCGGGCGGCCCGGGCGCTTCGACCGTCCTTGCCGCGGAAGGAGCGACGGCTCGAGGCTCCTCGACGGGCGGCATGATTCGTCTGGGTAACGCGGGTGCGGGAGGGGCAACCGCGAGGGTCGGCGCCGTCTGAAGCCGAGCCCGCTCGGGTGGCGGGGACGTCGTGAGCAGCGGACGGGGCGAGCTGCCGAGGAACTGCTCCACGCGGTTCACAAGTTCGGCGAAACTCACCAGCCGTCGCAGTTGAGCGGCCTTCAGGAGCGCCATTTCGAGACTCAGGCGGGGATCGGGGTCGATCGACTTTCGGAAGTCGAGCTCGGAACGCGAGAGCGAATTGACGAGACGGAGAAGGTCCTCTTCGGGGATCGTGACCACGAACTGAGCTGCCGCCTCCCGGTCTTCCGGAAGCAGATCGACGCCGTCGCTCTCCGGAGAGATCTTGAGGACGAGCAGGTCCCGCCAGTAGAGAAGCAATTCGTGAGAGAAAGCCGGATAGTCGACGCCGTAGGACGCGAGTGTTTCGATGACGCTCAAGACGCCCGCGGAGTCGTTCTCGAACACCGCACGGGTGGCCTCGCGCAGCAGCCCGCGATCGACGAGACCGAGGAGTTGCACGACGTCCTCATCCTCAACGTGCGCGCCGGTGAACGCGTAGACCTGGTCGAACAAGGACAAGGCGTCACGCACGCTGCCCTGAGCGGCGCGTGCGACCCGAAGCAGCGCGGAGTCTTTGATCTCGATCTTCTCGGAGTCCGCGATCGACCGGAGATGTGCGGCGAGGGCCTTGGCGGGGATCAGCCGGAAGGCGTGGATCTGACAGCGGGAGAGGATCGTCTCCGGGAGCTTCTGGAGCTCGGTCGTCGCGAGAATGAACTTCACCCTTGGCGGCGGCTCTTCGAGGGTCTTGAGCAGGGCGTTGAAGGCGTTCACCGAGAGCATGTGGACTTCGTCGATGATCCAGACGCGATACCGGTCGCGGCTCGGGTTGAAGCGCACGGTGTCGATCAGGGAGCGGACGTCCTCGACCTTGCTGTTGGAGGCTCCGTCGATCTCCTGGACGTCGAGCCCGGTGCCCGCCGCGATCTCCGTGCACGAGGGGCAGGTGCCGCAAGGATCGGGAGTGGGACCGTCGGTGGAGGAACAGTTGAGAGCGGCGGCGAGAATGCGCGCGGTCGACGTCTTTCCGACCCCGCGGGCGCCGGTGAGCAGAAAGGCGTGACCGATCCGGCCTGAACTCAGAGCGTTCCGCAGAGTGCGGGTGACCGTCTCCTGGCCGACCACGTCGGCGAGTGTCTTTGGGCGCCACTTGCGCGCGAAAACGACGTAGCTCATTCGAGGATTCAGGGTTTCAGGCGTTCGGGGCGGCTATGGGCACGGCCGATGCGACCGGACGTGCGTGAACCCCGAACCGACCGCGTCACCCAACGCCTCGCCTAACCGTTGCTCCCTTCCGGGCCTGGCGGGGTTAAAGGCGCGCATCGTCGCGCGGAGCCCGGGATTCACGCACGACCGATCACGGGGGGGGTGATTCTACGTCCCGCGAGGCCATGGCGGGGAGCCTCGACACGGTATGATCTGCGGTCCCCAACCAGGAAATTTCGCGGAGAGGTGCGAGAGTGGTTGAATCGGCCGGCCTCGAAAGCCGTTGTAGTCGAAAGGCTACCGTGGGTTCGAATCCCACCCTCTCCGCCAGCCCTTCTCAGGCAGCCTTTCCCGGGCCGTAGGCCCGAAAAGGCTCTGCTGCGCCGACGCCCTGTCGCGACGTCATCACTTTCGAGCCTTCGGCCCGAAAGGATGGCGGAGAGAGAGGGATTCGAACCCTCGGTAGAGGGGTCACCCCTACTCACGCTTTCCAGGCGTGCCGATTAAACCACTCTCGCATCTCTCCGCGACCTGGCAACGGGAAGAGGCGAGGTTACCAGCCGCGAGAGGCTCAAGTCACCTCGCCTCCCTTCGGTCGACGGCTTCGGAAGAAGCTGCGCATCAGTTCTGCGCATTCGACGTCACGGATGCCTTCGACCACTTCGATTTCGTGATTCAGGGCCAGCCGCTGGGCGCTTAGCAAACTTCCGAAGGCGCCCCATTTCGGTTCTCGCGTTCCGTAGACCACTCTCGCGACCCGCGCGTTGATCAGGGCTCCGGCGCACATCAGGCACGGTTCCACGGTCACGACCATGGTGGTTCCGGGAAGACGGTAGTTCGCGGCGTTTTGGGCCGCTTCGCGCAAGACCACGATCTCCGCGTGAGCGGTTGGATCCGTCGATGAAACCGGCCGGTTGAAGCCCGACGCGACCACGGACCCACCCCGATCGACGAGCACCGCGCCGACTGGAACCTCGCCGACCCCTTCCCCAAGCCGTGCCTGGGCGAGGGCCAGATCCATCAGCCGCTCAAATTCGGCGTTGGCCGTCAAGGGAGCAAGGTCCTGCCCGACCACGGGCGGCGCTTGTGCTCGTGAAGGGTGGGAATCGTGTTTGCGCGCACGAAACCCAAGGTCAGGGCGCCTCGTTCATCGTCGCGGATCCTAGCATCGAGGCCCTTTGCTCGGCGTTGGCCTGGGAGGCGCCCGTGTGGTGCGCCCCGGAAGATTCGAACTTCCAACCTACAGATTCGTAGTCTGTTGCTCTATCCAATTGAGCTAGGGGCGCAGAGCGTCCGCACGAGAGACGAAGGCGGATTCTATTTGACCGAATGCGCTTCTCACAAGGAGCGGGCCAGAAACGCGCCATCTTCCGGGGCTACGCCGATGGATGAGGAGCGCGAAGGCCCCTTTGAAGTTGGTGGACCGCGCGCACGGTGGCTAAGATCGCCTGAATTGGACGCTCGCTCCCATCTGCAATCGCTGCCTCTGCCCCTCAAGCGGGCGGCTCGCTGGATCTGGCGCCGGCGGTTCGTGCTCGCTGGTGAGCCGTGGCTCCTCCACCCCCGTGGACGCTACTTTCTCTCTCGCGGCGGTCAGGAAACCCCGCCCCCGGTCTCGGCAAATCTGGCCCTCACCAACAAGTGCAACCTGCGCTGCGAGATCTGCGGCAGCCAGAAGTTTCTCGACCAGGTCGGCATCATCCGGAGCCACATGTCTCTCGAGCGTTTCGAGGCGGTCGCGGCGACCCTTTTCCCGTTGCTTTCCGAGGTCGAGCTCAACAGCCAGGGCGACCCCCTGCTTTATCCCCATATCGAAACCGTGCTCGACCGCGTCAACCAGTACCGATGCGAGTTGAAGGTTCAGACCAACGGGACGCTTTTCACCGACCGCATCATCGCCATATTGCAGAAGGCCTCGGGGCTCGTGATGCTGTCGCTCGACGCCGTCGGCCCGCGTTTCGACGAAGTCAGGAAAGGCGGAGTCTGGGCGAAAGCGGAGCCGCAGCTCCTGAAGTTCCTGAGCCTGCGGGACCCGCAGCGCTTAAAGGTGGGCATCTATCCCACCGTGACCCGGCGGACCTTGCAGGACGTGATCGGGGTGGCCCAGTTCGCCGCTGACCACGGCGTGGAGACGGTCCGTTTCCACCGCTACGCGAGAATCGAGAACTCCTTCGAGGAAACACCGACCGCCGAAGAGCTTGGCGGTGTGCGCGACGAACTGCGCGCCTGGATCACCAGGAGCGGCGACCGTGTGGACATCGGCTTCGATGGCGAGAGACTGAACGCGCCCGCCGTGGCCCCCCGCCGAAAACGTGGCGCCTCCTTGAAGAAGCACCTGGTCCGCGACCTTGCCGAGCTCTCCGGCGGGAACATCTACCCGATGGAAGAGGACGCTTTCGACGCGCACAAGATCAAGGTCTGTTCCTCGCCCGATCGCTACGTCGAGATCGGCATTCATGGCCAGATCAGCACCTGCTGCCGGGCCCAGGACGTGGTTCTGGGATACGCCACTTCCGTGGAAGAGTTCGCCGATGTCTGGTTCGGCGCCAACTACCGGAAGATCCGGCGTTCGCTCGACCGGACCTACTCAGGTCCCCTGCCTCTGCCGAACTGTGAATCCTGCATCAAGGCCTTCGCCCCGAGGGCGGGCGTGGGCAAGGTCGCCTTGAGGTACGACGGCATTGCTCATCCGGATGCTCTCGATCCAAACCTCATCCCCGCCTGGCACGTGGACGCGATTCAGAAGAACAATCCGCACGATCATGCCTTCGTTTTTCGACTCCCGCCGGGAATCGACCCCAGGCGGTATGAGCTTTGGGAAGACGGGAAGAAACTTGAGCCGTCGGTCGGTGAATCGGACGAGATCTCGAGCGCAGGCGGCGGGCGATACCGGATTGTGGACCACTGGCTCTTCTTCTCGAGTTCCGACAACTCCGACGCGCGAAAAAATAACCGGAGCTACACGCTCAAAACGGCGACACCCGCGGCCATCGAGGAGCCGTTCACCGGCTGAGTTGGCCCGACGGTATTCCGCCATCACAGCCGTTCCAGGCGCCGAAGTGCTCGACCCGGCGATGAGTGTCCGAGGGTCCGAGCGGGACCGTCTCGACCCAGACGAACTCAGCGCTGGTTTCAAGAAGCCCGGGCGGAGCCACGAGAGTGATGAGACGGTGGCTGCCGTAGTCATAGGCCCAATGAAGGAGCGCGGGCGGGTCGCCGAGCTCGAGAGGGTTGTTCGCAAACACTCGCTGCGCGGCCAGCCGTTCCGGCGTGATGAGTGGAACCCCGTACCGACCGCTCAACCCGTGGGCGGCGTGGAGTACAGAGGGCTCGTCGGATGGGTGCCTGAGGACCAGGCGCCCCGGGGTCAGGCATGAAGTATCGGGAGAACGCGACAGCCGCCTTGCCGCGCCCGGCGCGACCATCAGAACCACGATCATCGCCACGGCGGCGTTGGCCGGTCGTCGTTCGTTGAAGTTCGTCAGTTCGCCGATGTCGACCAGGCGCCTGGCCCCTTCGCAATAGTCGGCCGCGTCGGAGTAAGGCAAATAGCCGAGGAAGTTCGAATAGGGGTCGGCGTCCGCGCTCCAAAGGGGCTCGTCCCGGAGGATCGAGCAGGCATATGCGAAACAAAAGAGCAAGGGGCACGAAGGCCAGGGCAATGGGTCTCGTCGCTTTCCGGGAGGACCGTGGCGCGATCAGGAATGCCCCGGCGGCGATCAGAACGAGGACGAGCGGGACGAAGCGTTCAAAGAAGAGAACCGCGGAACCGACGAAGCCATGTTGCATCGCGGCCCCAGGGGGAAGCCCGGGATCGAGGAGGCTCGCCACGAACCCCGCGGTCAGCAGGGCCGCGCAGAACCAGGTGAGGGGCCCGAGAGACGTCACCGCGGACGCGATCCTGCGTGGGTCATCGCCCGTCTGCCCATTCACAGACCGACCGATTGTTCTCGAGAAACTCGATGACCGCCTCTGCGGCCCATCGGTGCCCCAGCGCTTTCCAATGGCCATCGCGTCTGAGCTGGACCGCTCTGGGATCGCCTCCTTGCCTTTGTATGAACTCGTACTGGTCGATTAGAGGAGTGTCCAGATCTGCAAGCATCTTCTTGAGGCGCTCGAACGCGCGCCGCCCTCCCGGGAGCAACGACAGCTGGCTTGCGACCAGGACCGCCAAACGGGACTTGTCGTTCGAGGTTCGTTTCTTGAACTCCGAGAATGCGAAGCGGGTGTAATCGAAGGCCTCGGCATAGAGCGGAGGGGGGGGTCCTCGTCGAAGAAGCCCTCGAGCTTCTCGGCGTAGCGGTCGCTCCAATCCTTCATTTCGCGGGCGTACCGCGGGTCCTCGCGCAGTTGCCGCGCATTCGCGAGCACCTGCTCCGGGAAAGAGGGGCCATCGAGCGACGACAGGGATCGGTGGTGCAACGATAAATTCGCGAAGGCCCAACGGTAGAGGCGGCTGTGTTTCTTAAGCCTCATGTGCCACGATTCCTCGCCCGGGATCGGGAGGCTTTCGAGTGTTGTCTTCGCCCAATCCCTCGAGATTGGAACAAGGGTGAACTCTCCGGTCTCCTCCGACCGTCGGGCGAACAGACGCGGGGCCGCATCCGGACGCCAGCCGTTGCGGAGGGACTCCAGCAGAGGGGAGTTGTTGGCGAAATCGTTGGACACGAAGACCAGGACCACCAGGCGTGGCGCCAACCCCTTTCCGTACTTGTCATAGAACGGCAGTTGGTTGATCTGTCCGGTACCGGAATACCCGAACGCCGACGTGGTGAGGCGCCACTCAGGATGGAGCTTCTTCTCCTCTGCTTCCACCACTCGCTGCAACTTCTCTCCCATCGTCACTTGGGCTGCTTCAACGAAAGAGTCCCCGATGAAAGTTATGTGGCAGTCTCCCGGGCGTCGAATCGGTTCGTTGTCGAGGAACCCAAGCGAGTTGCTTTGGGTGGACGTCCAAAAGTCCAGGTGATTCGTCTGTCTGACCACGCTGTTGGGGGCGAATCGAAAGCCGACTTCGGGATCGAAGACGCTGCTCCTTGTTGACTCGGTGAAGGGCGTCGTGAGCCGGAGCCAGAGTTCCAGGCCCATCGGTACGACGAGTGCCGAACCTGCGGCGAGAACCGCGGTCCAGAGCTTCGGGCTTCGTAAGACTCTCGTCAGGAATGCGCCGGGCGATGGAAACCCGTTCACCCTCGGCGCCGCTACCAGAAACCCTAGATACAGCGTCGACAAGCTGGCAAATCCGACCAGGGCCCAGCGCAGGACACGCGCATAACTCGGCGGCCCCCAAGCCTCATAGATGCGTCCGTTTGTGAGTACGCTGCGGTTGTCGGAGGAGGAAAGGTAGACGGACTTCTCCCAGAAGCTGAACCGCCCGCGTCCTTCGTTGCGAACCGAACCGTGCTCGGAGTTCCCGGGCCCGAGCGGTTTTCCGTCCTCCAGCACCAGGGCCTCCGAGGCGCCCTTCGCGCTGCTCCATTCACTCTCAGCAAGCGGCGCCACGTACGCGAACCCGGACTCACGAACCATTCCGTCGAGGGGAACGCGTTTCCAGCCGGGGCGCCAGCGGCCCGTGAGATCGCCTGCCGCACCGACGATCAGGAGTATGGCGGCGATCATCGCGGCCGGAGTCTGCTTCGAGATTCTTGACGTCTTCATTTCCTTCGATGAACTCCGACTTGCCACTGTGCTCTAGACCATGACGATAACCGTCCAACCACGCCAGGACGGGCGATCCGCAGCAGTTTGGGGGCGAGATCCCAAGCCAACCGGAGTAGAATCCCGATTTCCTGAAGGAATTGGTGGAGAAAGATTCGTTGGCAAAATCAAGCCTCCCCGGAGGGCCGGTCAGCCGGGTCCTTGACTTCCTCTCGTTCGCCGCGGTTTCCGCCTATCTTTCGCTGGTTCTGGCCTTCCTGCTGCTCTCAGGACGCCTGAAGCCGGGTTTTTCACTCAAAAGCGCCTTCCTTTCCGCTCTTGCGGGCGCGCGTCGTCGTCGTCGGCCTCTGGGAAGACGGCGCCTGACCAGGATGGTGGCGGAACAGGGACACTGCTTTGTCTCGGCGCTTCCCTGGGGCCTCGTCTCTGACGAACAGGGCCGATCCCGCCTCAAGCTCTACGAGGATGGCCAGCCCCTCGGCCCGGCGCACTCGCTCCACGAGACCGTGCGCCTTCAGGGAGGAGGTGCTTTCTCTCATTGGGGAAACTCGATCTATTTTTCCACCTCTGATAACCGCGACCCCTCGACCAGCGGACGCGGGTACGAGATCGCGGAGGAGGAGTGAGCACCCCGACTCTCGTGCCCCTCCACGAGAAAGACTCGTTTCACGTGCTTGCTGACCCCGACGGTGGCCAGCCCCTGAAGCGCGAGGGCGATTTGCTCGTGTCATCTTCGGGCCGGACGTTCCCGGTGGTGCGGGAGGTCCCGCGATTTGTTTCGAGCGATCTCTACGTCGATTCGTTCAGTTTCGAGTGGAACACCCATTCGACTACCCAACTCGATTCTCACCGGGAGGATCAGTCATCGACGGAGATCTTCACCGCGAAAACCGGACTCACCGAAGACGATGTCCGGGGGAAGCTGGTTCTCGACGCCGGCGTGGGCGCCGGACGCTTCACCGAGGTTTTGTCGCGGTGGGGCGCCCAGGTTGTGGCCGTCGACCTCTCCTACGCGGTCGAGGCTGCCCAGAAGAACTTCGGCCATCTGAAGAACGTTCTTGTGTGTCAGGCCGACATTGGGAACCTGCCCTTCGCGAACGGAACCTTCGACTTCATCGTCTCCATCGGTGTGCTTCATCACACGCCGGACACGCGGAAGTACTTCGCCCGACTCCCAAGGCTTCTCAAGCCAAACGGAGAGATCGCGATCTGGCTCTATCCGAAGGAGGGCGATTACCTCCTGCGAAACGCGTGGATTCCCTTCACCCACAAGATTCCGGATCGGCTCTTTTATCGCTTCTGCCGGGTCCTGGTTCGATGGGCGCACCGAAGTCCTGACCGCCTGGCGCTGGCCCTGCTCCGCCGCATGTTCCCATTCTCGAATCAGGGGCTCGGCGTCGAGAACGATGTCCTCGACACCTTCGATGGGTACTCGCCGCGCTTTCACGGAATCCATTCTCCCGAGGAAGTGACTCAATGGTTCCTTGACCTCGGGCTCGTCGACGTACGGGGCCTCCCCTGGAACACGGCAGTTCGGGGACGTCGTCCGGTGGAGGGTTAGTCGCATGTGCGGCATCGCCGGCCTCGTCGACCTGACTCGTCGGTGGAGTTCCGCGCGCGTCGAAGCGGTGGCGACACGTATGCGCGAAACCCTGGCACACCGTGGTCCTGACGACGCCGGGACCTGGGTCGATCCACGGGGGGTGTGCGGCCTCGCCCATCGCCGCCTCGCGATTCTCGATCTCTCACCCCTGGGGCACCAGCCGATGAGCAGCGCGGACGGGAAAACCACGCTCGTCCTCAACGGCGAGATCTACAACTACAAGAGCCTCGCCGCGAACCTCAAGTCCCAGGGTGTGACTCTCAAGGGCAGCAGCGATACCGAAGTCCTGCTGCATACAACGCGCGATCTCTCGCCTTCCTCCCTCGCCGCGCTCCGCGGCATGTTCGCCATCGCCATCTGGGACGCGGAGCTCGGCCAGCTTTTCCTCGCCCGCGATCCCTTCGGCAAGAAGCCCCTCTACGTCGCTCGACGGAACGGCCTTTTCGTCTTTGCGTCAGAGCTGCGGGCCCTCGAATCGATCCCCGAGCTGGAGCTCGAGATCGATCCGACCGGGCTCGCCGACTATCTGCTCACCGGATACATCCACTCTCCGGCCACCATCTACCGGGGTGTCGAGAAACTCCCGCCCGGTGGGTATTTGTCCCTTACTCAGTCCACAGGGGTGATCCGCGAAGGCATCTTCTGGTCGTTCGCCGCAGGTTCACATCCCGCCGAGGTGTGTCTCGCCTCCACCTACGAGGAGCGCGTCGATCAACTCGACGGCCTGATCACCCAGGCGGTCGAACGCCGGCTCGTCTCCGATGTCCCCCTCGGCGCATTCCTTTCCGCCGGCGTCGATTCATCGCTGGTGGTGGCGGCCATGAAAAAGCTCGGGGTTCGCCCCAAGACCTTCACCATCGGTTTTGCGGGTTCCCCCACCTCCGAGCACCTAGCGGCCCGCGATATCGCGGCCCACCTGCAAACCGACCATCGAGAGTTCGTCCTCGAGCCCGGCGAGCTCCAGAGCGTCCAGACGATCGCGGCCGCCCTGGACGAGCCCAACGGCGACAGCTCGTGCCTGCCCACCCTGCTCCTGTGCCGCGAGTCGCGCGCCCACGTGACCGTGGCTCTCTCGGGCGATGGTGGCGATGAGATGTTTGGAGGCTATAGCCGGTTTCTTGAAACGCTCGATGAGGAGGCTCGGTCCGCAGGCGATCGTTCGTGGAACGCGACGGACTCCTATCTGTCGCCCAAGACGCTGATCTTCTCTGAAAGCGAGGTGTCGGCATTCCTGAATGACGCCCGGCTGGTCAAGCAGAGGCTCGAGCGGCGGCGGAGGCTCCTCGGACAAAACAACGTTCCCCTCCTTCACCGAATGCGCTCCGTCGACGTCGAGTACTACATGCCCGGGGCAGTGCTCGCCAAGGTGGATCGCATGAGCATGCAAGTAGCACTCGAGGTGCGCTCGCCCCTCCTCGACATCGATGTGGCGCGCTACGCTTCCGCGCTTTCGGCCCAGGATCTGGTGATCGAGGACGAAGCACGCCGTTTCTCCGGGAAGCGCATTCTGAAGGACGTCTTGAGGCGATACCTTCCGGATGCGATCGTGGACCGGCCGAAACAGGGCTTCGGCCTGCCGAGCACATGGCACGTCGAAAGTCTGGTGGGTCCCGCAAGAGACCTCCTCGGGCCGACCTCGAAGATCGCCGGTCTCGTGGACGGAAAGACGCTCAAGCGATACGTGGCCGCGTTGTCGGATCCCCAGTTCCTGTCGATCTACCAGCTTTGGCCGATGTTGATTCTTGAGCTCTGGCTGCGGGGCCGAGGCGCCGTCAAGTAGCCCCGACGGATGACCGATCTCGAGCGATGGATTGAATCAGCCGGCCTCGCGGTCGGTGTGGTTCCGCTTTCGGGCTGGCCGTGGATGTCGGATGTCCTGCCCATCCTCGCGACCCGTCCGTCCGTCCCGCCATCCAGCGAGATCTGGCGCATCGACGAAGCGGGCGGGCTGTCGGACCATCCCGATTCCTGGCCATCTGGGGCGGCGGTGTTTCAGTGCGACCTGTCCCAGGTTCCGCTGTTCACGCTCTGGCGTCTGAAACGCCTCGGCTGCGACCGGTTCTTCTTTCCCGCCAAGGTTCGCTGGGTTCAGCGGAACCCCATGAGCGCTCTTCGCGCTGCCTATTTCCGGTCCGCGGCTCGGTCCGGGGCCTCGCTGCTTCCTGGTCCCTTCGTTCGCGCGCTGCTTGGAGACGTATCGGCCGAGAAGGCGTTCGTGGAATGGGGTCGATTGGGCTCGCAGGACTTCGAGTCCGGCTCTCTGACCTGGACGGAGTTCATCGATTTCAGCAACCGTCAGATGCTGGCCGAGCCGTCGAGGTCTCGCACCCCCCCGCGTGTTGCCTTGTATATCGGCTCCCTGGGGCCGGGAGGAGCGGAGAGACAGTTCTGCAATCTCGCGAATCGCCTCGCCAGCCGGGGCCAGGATGTGATCACCATCGTGGCTCACCGTATGAGCGACGCAACCGCCCACTATGTGGGCCTTCTCAAGGATACGCGGATCCAACCTCTGGTGGCTGACGAGGCGGCGTGCGATGAAGAGGTCGACGGCGACCTGCTTCTCGCCACCCCCCCTGAACTTCGAAACGCCATCCTCCGGCTGGTCGGCGTGCTTCGCCGGACCCGTCCCGATGTCCTTCATGCGTGGCTCGATCAGTGCAACATCATTGGTGGGATCGCCGCATTGCTGGCGGGCGTTCCACGAATTCTTCTCAGCACCCGGAATTCCAACCCCACGAATTTTCCGCGCCTCCTGGCCCCGTACATGGAGGGATGGTATCGAATCCTCGCCAGCTCTCACCGGGTTCGCATCCTCGCCAATTCGAGATCCGGCGCGTCGAGCTATGCCGACTGGATCGGCATTCCGCCCCGCCACATTCACGTGGTCCTGAACGGCTTTGACGAGACGGACTTTGAAAGCGTGACGCCGGCAGATCGGGCTGCGGTTCGCGCTGAGATCGGCGTCCCGCCGGATGCCACGGTGTTGTCCGGCGTCTTTCGACTCGACCAGGAGAAGCAACCGGACCTTTTCCTGGAGGTCGTCCGTCGGGCCCTCGGGCAGGTCCAGGACCTGAGGGTTCTGATCGCCGGGACGGGCCCCCTCCGGTCGGAGATGGAGGCGACGGTCCGCCGCTTCGGCATTTCAGACCGCGTCTCTTTCCTCGGCCGTCGCAAAGATATCGCCCGCATCCTCTCTGCGAGTGATGTGCTTCTTCTGACTTCCACGCTTGAGGGCTCGCCCAATGCCGTCATTGAGGCGAGTCATTTCGGCGTGCCTGTGATTGCCACCCGGGGAGGCGGAACGAGCGATGCGATCATCCATGGGGAGACGGGGTTCCTGGCGGGGGTGAGTGACGCCGACGGACTCGCCGCCGCGGTGTTGAGGGTGCTCGGCGATCCTGGTCTTCGTGAGCGAATGAAAACGGCAGGGCCGCGTTTCATAGCCTCGGCCTTCTCCCTGGATGAGATGGTTGACCTGACCGTTGAGGCCTACAACCGCCTCTTCGAGGACAACCCCAAGGAACCGACCCAGGTGGTGAGTCGAAGGGTCAAGGATTTTCTCTTGACCGACCGGGACGAAATCACCGCGTAGCCGCGGCTCTCCTGAAGAGGTACTCGTGACAGGCCTCGCCGGTCCGGGTTCGGATGTGGGTAAGGCCCAGGCTTTCACACCGGCTCACGACTTCGGCATCCCGGACATACTCCATGGGCCATCCGCCGAGCCAGTCTCTGATATCGACCAGAAGACTCATTCCACGGACGCCATTGTCGTGCTTGAGGCGGCGCCACACCGCGAGGATGCCCATGTGTCGGAGGATGTACCAGAACACCATGGCCTGCTGACTGAGCCAGCTCGCTCGGTTGTAGCGCCGCTTGACCTCCAGCCAGTACTCCGGGGAGGGCCTGACGTCGGCATCGGCGGAATACAAGGCGATGTAGAAGAAGCCCTCAGGCAGGACCCTCGACGCCGCGCCCTGAATGGCCCCACGCACATCGCCGGTGTGATGGAGCACGCCCCATGAGTAGACCAGCGAGGCCTTCGGCACACTCTTCTCCAGGAATGCTTCGTCCAGAACGGAGCCCTGGGTGATCACCCAGTTGGCCGGCCCGCCAGCGATTTCATGACAGACCCGCGTCGCACTGACCGAATTCGCATCGTAGTCGAAGGAATACACACTTTTCGCGCCTGAGCGGAAGGCGGCCAGGGAGTGAATGCCGCTACCACACCCGATGTCGAGAAACGAGCGGCCCTTAAGGTCCTCCAATCCGAGGAAGTCGAGAAGGTGCCGGCGCGAGATCTCGACGCGTTCCTCGGAGAAACGCCTGCGCATGAAGTCCTGCCAGTTCCGCCCAAAGCCAAACCGGGGATCCTGATCCCCGCTCATGCGACCACCCCGGGAAGATCGTTTGAGCTCGGAAGGGGCGGCGTCACGCTTGACCGGTCTGGCCGGAGAGCCGCTTTTTCCACGCCTTGACCGCGCGACTCCAACGGACGATTCGAAGGGCGTCGTAGGCCGCGAAGCTCCGGGCGAGCTCTGAACGTTCGACCGCCAGATCTGAACGCTCCTGGTCCAGGACTGCTTGGCATTGCGAGAATCTCACCTCCCGTTCGGAGGCAAGTTCCTTGTGCCTCGCCTCCCGTTCGGAGACAAGTTCCTCGTGCCTCGCCAGCCGGTTCTCGCGTCTCGCCAGCCGCCGCCTGGCCTCCGCCACGGAGCGGTCGCGCTCCGCGAGCAGGCGCTCGATTCCCTCAATCGTGTGCTGCTTGCCCGCCGAAGAAGGACGCGGGCTTGAGATCACCGCCTCCACACGCTCCCGCGCTACCGCGACTGCCGCGTCCTTCGGTTTGCGACCGATGATGAAGTTCTGGCCTCCCGCCCCAATCATGGGAAGTGCCTTTCCGGTCTCGTCGATGAAATGGTCGACCCAGCACCCCTTCTCGCTATGGTAGTCGCGGAGGATCTCGACGTCTCCGAAGGCAACCACGCCTTGCCAAGCCGTCTCGAACCCGCCCGACTCCACGAGACCCCTGACTGCGCTCGCGGTCAGCGACCTCAGGTGCTGCCACCTGTGAAACTCCGAATCACAGGTGGGGCAGTAGACGAAGCTGGCTTCAAGGTCCTCCTCGAATGGACAGCTCACAAACAGAAGGCCGCCCGGCTTCACCAGTTTGCTCAGTTGAGCGAGGAAGCCGTGCATCTCCGCGGGCAGTACGTGCTCGACAACCTCCAGACAGAACACCGCGTCAAACACCATGCCCGAATTCGGCCCCACCGTTCCGCGGAATCCAGGCTTCCCGGCCAGGCGCTCGTTGATTCGTTCGGCACGTCTCACGCTGGGCTCGTAGGACGCGACCTCGCAGCCAGCGTCCAGGAGAAGATCCGCCAGGTGACCGTCGCCCCCGCCGAAATCCAGACAGACAATCCCCGGCTCATCGAGATAAGGACGCACCAGCTCGATGACACCGGGTCCGGAGAGCCGACTGAAGCTCAGCTTGTCCAGCACCGGCATATCGCTGACTCCATCCCAGAACCGGCTGATCAGTTCGGCGTCCCAAACGAGGCTTTTCGGCATCCACCACTCATATCACAAGAGCGACGGATCAGCCGCGCGGCCCCGATGGCTCGAGGAGGCAAGTCATGCTCATGGGCGAAGCACCCCGAGCGGGGAACTCGCGCGGCTCCGCCTCGTGAAAAATCAGTCCGGCGTGGGCCCCGGCTCGGGCGGGGTCAAGAAGGTGTGATCGAGATTTACGACGGAGTTGTGAAAGAGACGCGGCGTGGTCTCGACGGTGACCTCGAGGGCATCGAAGCGGACGTCGTGTTTCGTCCCGTCCTGTTCGGCGACCGCGGCGGTGATGAAGTACACGCCCGCGGCAAGGTGCGCCCGAATCCTCGCGCGCACCCGCAACGGCTTTTCGGGGGCAGCCGACAGGGCGACCTCGATCGGTGCGACTTGAGTGTCGCTTCCAAACACTTCCATTCCGTTTGCGTGTCGAATGATGATTCCGAAACACAGATCCGGCAACGCCACGACGGAGCGGATCTCGGCGTCGATCCAGTACTCCTCTCCGGACCTCAGCAGCGTCACGGGGACGCCGGCACGATTGACGATTCGCAGATCTTTGATCTGCGCCAGCCCGTCGCCATATCGATGCTCGCGATCCCCCTGTGCCTCGGGTACGTGCCGCGGCGGCGCCGCCGGCCCGAAGAGAAGCTCGTGGTAGGCATTGCCTACGCTCAGAGGATCGCCGTCCATGATGGCGTGGCCGCGTTCGAGCAGGATCGCCCGGTCACACACGGAGACGATCTGATTGATGCTGTGACTGACCAGCAGAATGGACTTTCCTCGTCGCTTGAAATCGCGGACTCGATCGAAGGACTTCAACTGGAATCGAGCGTCGCCCACTGAGAGCGCCTCGTCAATGATCAGGATGTCGGGATCGACCGAAGTGGCGACGCTGTAGGTCAGCCGGGCCTGCATGCCGCTCGAATAGGTCCGGAACGGCTGGTCGATGAATTCCTCGAGTTCGCTGAAGGCCACAATCTCGTCGAGTCGGCGTGTGATCTCGGCCCGGCTGAGGCCCAGGCACAACCCACCCAGGTAGATGTTTTGTCGCCCGGTGTATTCGGGGTGAAATCCGCTGCCCAGTTCGAGAATTGCGGAAATGCGCCCCGTCGTCTCGACCGTGCCCCCGGTAGCGTCAAGCGTCCCCGTGATTATTCGCAGCAGCGTGCTTTTTCCGGCGCCATTACGACCCATGAGTCCAACGACTTCACCCGGCCCCACATCGAAACTCAGATCGTCGAGGGCCGTGAACAACCGGGCCCTTGACCGTCCACCCATGACCTCGCGAAGGAGGTCGGTCGGTCGGTCGTAGATGTGAAAGACCTTCTTGAGGCCCGCCACTCGAATGACTGGAGTCGTGGAAGTCATCGCCTAGAGGAGATTTCCGAAGACGATCGAGGCGCGTCGGAAGAAACGATAGCCCGACAGAAGCAGAAGCAGGCTGAAACTCGTGGCTACGAGCCATGACCACGGGTGCTGAAAGTGGCCAAAAAACAAGGCGTCCTGAGCGCACCAGACGAAGTGGCTGAACGGATTGAGAGCGAGCAGGCTCAGGAGCCACGAGGGAGCAGTGTCGGGCGAGTAGATGGTGGGCAGGAGGTAAAGACCCATTACCGCGAAGGCCTGCACAAGCTCTCGGGTATCCCTGAAGAAAACGCCGAAAGCGGCCAGAAAGTAGTTCAGGCCGACGAACGCGAGCAACTGGAGGGCGAGGAACGCGGGCAGGAGGACCAGGGTTCCTGGAGCTATTCCGCCTCGGAAGCCGACGTACATCAGGAGGCCGATCAGCAGCACCGCTTCGGTGAAGAAAGCCGCAAGGGCCACGCGCACGGGGAGGACCTCGATGGGAAAGATCACCTGCTTGACCAGGTTCGCGTTCCCGACGATGACCACGGAAGCGCGCGCCATCGACTCCTGGAATCCCAGCCACGGAATCAAACCCGCAAGCAGGAACGCGGGATAGTCGAGACCAGCAGTCGCACCGCCCCCGACCCGACCCTTGAAGACGTAGCCGAAAACGAAGACGTAGACAGCCACCACCAGAAGGGGATGAAGGAAGGCCCAGCCCGCTCCAAAGAGCTGGCCTGCATGGCGGTCCAGGATCTCCCGCCGCGTGAGTTCGAGAAGAAGGTGCCTCCGGGACGTGAGGAGCTCTTTGAGCCCGCGCAGGTCCGCGGCGAGCGACACAGGCTTTGCCTGCCATAGCGGCTTCCACTCGGGATCAGGGCCTTCCTGCCCGGCGGGTGCACGGAGCCGAAAGGCGCCGATCAGGTCCAGGACCGAGTTCGCGGCATCCCGCGCGAAGGCAAACGCGAGCAGCGCCGAAAGGGCCAGGAACCATGGCGAATAGGGAGCCAGGTAGCGCACCACCGTCAAGTGAGTGAGGGCCACGGTCGCGGCGGCCGTGCCCAACAGCGCGACGCTTACCAGGCCCATTCTCCGCAGGCGTCCTCCGCTGATTCCAAGCACGAGGCCCCCGAAAGAGACCGCGCACAGGCCCATCCAGTACGGTTGCTCCACGTCTCCTATTGATCGACGAAAAAACGGGGGCTCGAGGACGTAGAGATAGGGCTGAAAGATCACGCGGAATAGAGAGGTGGCCCGGCGGGGAAGGTCCTTGAGACGCGATTCGGGCCGGGGCACGGGACAGACAAAGGCAACCACGTCCTTGACTCGTTCCGATCCCTCGCCCATCTTCAAGGCGGGAAGCCGAGTGAAGAGAGGATGGGCCTCGTTCGGCCGGCAAAGCGCATCGAGGTCCTCAAGCTCGACAAACTGTGCGCCGAGCACCACGTTGTGGGCGACCGTCGTCGCAAGATAGTTCAAGAACTCGTTTCGAATCGCGAGTGCGAACCGCTCGGGATGCGCGCGGATCGCCTCGCGATAGGCACTGGAGAAGAGTTGAAAAACTGCTTCCAGGGTGCGGCCTGATGCGACCATGCACGTTTTGATGGTAAGGATGCGGATATTCGAGTCGGACAGACGGATGGGCCCGCTCCGCCGTTGTGGGTCACACTCGTCGATGGCTACCGCAAGCACCGCGGAGTCCGGCCCGTTCGTCGGGTCCAGCAGTTGATGGACCAGCAGGGGCCAGGCGAAGGCGAGGCCGCCGCCGCCGCCGACAAGTTGCCACGACCCTCGTTGCAGACGAGCCACCGAACTCACCATCAGGACCGCGATGACGATCCCGGCAAGGGCGGTTCGGAATGCCTGGTTTGCCCTGGCCTTCCAGGCAAGGAACACGACGGCCAGGCCGAGCAGGGCCAGCCCCGAGGGACGAAACAAGCCCGCCAACCCCACGCCGACGCCCACGGCCAGAGGGCGGAGCCAGCCTGGGGCCGACCCCAGATTCGAGATCGCCACGGCGGCGAGGATCAGGGAGCTCGAGTGCAGGCTCTCGGTGGCGTACATCGTGGAGAGGGATGCCGCCACGGGGTCGAGGCCCAGGAGCAGGCCCAGCAGGCATCCGAAGACGGGCGACCTCGCCGCGCCCAGCCTCGTCGCCGCGAAAACCGCCCAGGCCCGTACGACGATCTGAAGTCCGATAAGAGCGGAGCCCTTGAGGCCGACCGCCTGGACGAAGCCCAGGATGAGGCCAAAGAGGGGCGTCGTGGCGCTGAACTCCCCCGGGCGGGTCGAGAACATCTCGGAAGGTCGCGTGAAGTAGAACGGCAGGTCCGTGTTGAAGAAAGTAGAGAGAGCGGCAAGCGCAATCCCGGACGAGACCAGGCTCCCGGCGGCGGCGCCCATCGCGATGCCGAAAGTCAGGTTTGGAGAGACCTCGCTCGAGGGTTCGCTTGCTCCCAATCGTCGCAACGCGAGCACGCAAACCACGCATCCCAGAGTGAACAGTGCCCATCTCTCGCCGGGTCCAGCCTGGGCATGGGCCAGCGTCAAGGCGCCGCCGAGCGCCCCCCAACCGACGACTCTGCGGACCACCCGACCCCACGCCTCCGTGCCTTTCAGCCGTTGCCATCGATCTTCACCGAAGCACAGGGCGCGCAACCCAAGGTAGACGCAGAGGAGGGAAACGAGCCAAGCCAACGGCATTCCATGTATTGCGTAGCGAAAGCTCAACCGACTCCCACTCGCCCGAGGATCGGACCCATCCGGCATGGAGAAGAGAACGTGGTCCTGCCAGTGGGAGTAGGCGCCGCGACCGTTCTTCGCGATTTCGTCGTGAAGCGAGTGTGCCTTGCCGACCGGCTTGCCGTCGAGCAGAAGAGAGAGGCGGGACGCCTCCGGATCCTCCACCCGGTCACTCCGAAGGCCGAGGAGAAAGCCAGATTCAGGCGTCTTGAAAGAATAAGCCAGACCCGAACTGTGCTGAATCCCGCTCGGATCCACCTGGAGAGTTCGACGCAGCAGACCGAGGGAACCCAGAACAGGAATCAACGCGATGCCGAACAGGACGGGCGCGACTACCCGACGCACGAACCTGGCGAGGGTCATGCGCCGGCCTCCCTCGGCTTCGTGGGTCGACGTGCGCTCACCAGCCAACTGTAGCCGTGCTTGGCTGCGGCCTGCACTTCTTCGAAGCCCGTTCGCGCGACGAGTTGGACGATCTCTTCACGGCGATAGTAGCGGGCCCACGTAGGATTCAGCTGGTCGAAGATGGTGAGTCTGATGTGAGCGGGCGTGAGTCTCGAGAGGACACGTCGGGAATACTGGTGCAGGGGAAGGGGGAGGTGATGGGCGAGGGCCATGTAGGCGCGCAAGAAGGGATAAAACGCCCAGGTCAGTGCGGTGAGAACTCGAGGGGACAGGCGGCGGGTCACGCTGCGCAACGCGTGGGCCACCGCCAGGTAAGGACCGTTTCCTTCGCGTCCGTAGACCCAGATCAAGGCCCTCCCACCGGGTCGGAGCGCATCGAGGAACGCCCGAAGTGCGGGGCCGGGATCCGGGATGTGATGCAAAACGCCCAGGCAGACGAGCAGATCGAAATTTTCACTGGGCAGCTCATGCGCCTCCGCTCGCACGCAGCTGACTCGATCCTCGTGACCTACGACGTTTCCGACGAGAACGCGGAACGCCTCCGAAGGCTCCACCGCAACCACGCGTCGAGCGCCCGCGCGGATGAGTTGGAGGGTAACGCGACCAAGTCCGGCGCCCACATCCGCGATGGTCAGATTCTCGAGATCCTGGGGGGCGAGGAAAGGCCGCAGCTGATCCGCGAGATTCTCCTGTGAGCCGAGATAACCGGACGTGTTGTCGAAGCGCGTCCATTGGTCGCCGAAATCGCGGATGGTCCGCCGAGCGCGGTCGCTCGAACCCGAGCTATCGGACATAGCCGAGGGCGCGCAGCGCTTCGAGGGTGGCCGGATCCACTTTTTCGACCCGGTCCCGGCGAGGATCGGGTCGGGGGAAGCCCGCCTGGAGCCGCGCCATGAGGCGTCTAGCGCGCAAGAGAGGGCCGATGCTTCCCGGATCCCGACTGAGGTTGCGTATCTCAAAAGGATCTGCGACCAGGTCGAACAGCTCCTCATCCTTGGGCGGAAACGCAAAATGCCGACGCAGGAGGGCGGTATCGCCGAGCGCCTGCGTGTAGGCCGGCTGCAGGAGATACGTGAGAACGCGCGGCTCCTCGGACATCTTGATGTATTTGTATCGGTTGAAGAGGATCGCCTGCCGAGGGAAAGTGTGGCCGTCAGTTTCCGACCAGGACAGACCGATCTCATCATGGCCGGGGCCGGGTTCCGGGGTCTCTGCCGTCCAGGCGGGCAGGCTCTGCAGTTTTACGCCCGCACCTCGATACTGCGGAGTCGGTATGCCGAGAGATGAGGCGAATGTCGGCAGGAGGTCGATGTGTCTCGACGATGCACGGACCATCTCGCCGGCCCGGTGGCCTCGCGGGTACTTGATGACGAGTGGAACGTGGAGATTTTCCTCGTAGTGTCCGAGACCGCGGTAGATCAGCTTTCGATCCAGTCGCAGGATGTTCGACCCGTGGTCCGCAGTCAGGACGATGACCGTGTCGTCATAGGCTTTTTGGGTATCGAGGGCGGCCAGGATGGGAGCGAGGAACTCCCGATCGATCCATTCCAGCATCCGAAGGTGCGATCGGCTGGCCCACACCCCCGCGGCGTCCTCCGCGATCTTGTCTCCCGGTCCTTGATGAAAGTCGTATGTGTGGGCGAACGCGAAATAGCGCTCCTTTCCGCGCCGCAGGATCTGGCGGGCCATGTCGGCACCCACCTCTCGCCCCTCGGATCGAACCATTCCCGGGATCTCGGGGGGCTTGCCGGGCGTGTGTTCGTTGTAGGTCTCAAAACCCTGGCCATTTCCGAACCGGGCCGAGATCGAGCCCACTCCGGTTTCCGCGAAGGTTCGCAGGGAGGCTTCGCGGACGTAGTCAGCCAGGGTCTTGAAATCGCCCTTCCGAAACGATGTCCGGCCCTCCACAAACAGAGCCTGATAGGGCAGATTCCAGCCATGTTCGGAGGGATACAGGCCGCTGAACATCGACACGTGCGATGGAGTTGTCCATGGTGCGTGCGAGTGGGCGAAGCGGTAGTTGACCCCCTGGCGAACGAGCCGCCGGAGCGATGGGACTCTCCACCCGCTCGAGGGCGAGATCACCTCTTCGAACTCCCGGGCGGAGAGGCAGTCGAGGGAGATCAGGATCGCGCGCTCCGCCCTCGGCTCCTCGGCAAAAACTGGCGCGGCTGTCCGAAGCAGCAGGATCAAAAGCAGAAGACACGCCGCCATCACACCAATCGCGAGAGTCTATTTCACCGCCGTCTCAAGGCTCGCATGAGGCCTTCGAGCCGGATGAGAGAATCGCCCTTGTGACCCTGGACCTTCTGATCGTCGTCGGTCAGTTTCGTCCCCTGGTGGGGGGAGCCGAGAGGCAGGCCGAAAAGCTGGCCGCGGCGCTCATGAAAACCGGTCATCGAGTCGAGATCACGACCCGACGTCTCGAGGCCGGTCATCCCCGCGAAGAGATCCTGGATGGAGTTCCGGTACGACGCATTGGCTTTGCCGCAGGGAGCCGTTTCAGGATCCGGAAGATGGAGCGGGCCACCTTTGCTTTCCGTCTTTGGCGCGAACTCGCACGAAACTCGGCCACTCGCCCGGTGCTGGTGCAACACCTGCTCTACCCTGCCCTCGTGGCCGGGTTCGCGCGCGGGAGAGGAGGTTTCCCGCTGATCCTCCGGGTTTCAAGTACCGGGGCGACGAGCGACTTCGCGGCCTGGGGCGCCTGCTCGCCCCTGGTCCATCGTTTCCTCCGCACCAGAGTTCACACCGTCGTGGCCCTCAATGAGGCGGGCCGCCGCGAAGCCGTGGCTGCGGGCTACTTCGCCGACCGGATCGTGGTCATTCCCAACGGGGTCGAGGTCGGGCCGCCCCCGGCTCCGCGGCCCTGGGGCCGCCCGACCCGTGTCCTCCATGTGGGCGGACTGAGGCCCGAGAAGCGTCTCGACGTCCTGCTCACAGCCTGGTGCCAGGCGGGGGCGCCGGGCCAGCTCACCCTGGTGGGAGACGGGCCCGAAAGGGGGCGCCTCGAGGCCCTCGCATCCAGCCTTGGCATCCGCGTCACGTTCGCCGGAAATGTCGAGGAGCCGGGTGCTTTGCAGCGCGACGCGGACATCCTGGTTCTCTCCTCCGATGCCGAAGGCATGTCGAACGCCCTTCTCGAAGGCATGGCCGCAGGATGCGCCTGTCTGGCGACCCACGTGGGAGGAAACATCGACTGCCTCGCTCCGGGCTCGTCCGAACCGGTCGAAGGGGTGTGGCACGAAGGCCCCTTCGGCTGGCTGGTGCGGCGAGGCGATGCCGGGGCGTTTGGGCAGGCCCTGCTCAAGCTGTGCGGCGAGCGGGAAACCCGGGACCGGCTGGGCCGGGCGGCGCGCGAACGCGCGTGCTCCGAATACGCGCTGCCCCGGGTGGCGTCCCTTTACGCAGACCTGATCGCGCGGACGACGGGTCCCTGACGGACGGCTACTTGAGGTCCTTGTTTCGCTCCATGTCCATCCAGAGCGCAAAGAGGATGCTCTGGATGCCCGACGTGAAGCTCATCGTCACGAACACCGCGGCCACCGGACTCACCGGCCCCATGGTGCGAAGGTAGGCGAGGTAGAGGCCGAAGACAAACGAGCCTCCGGCGAGCAACATGCCGAAGGCGAGGAAGAAGATCAGGGGATGGAAATCCCGGATGATGTACTTCTCCTTCATCCTCCAGAAATAGCATCGGAAGAGCAGCCACGAGATGGTGGGAATGACCTTGTGCAGGCGGATTCCTGAGACTTCGCCGACGTTGTAGACGGGCTTGATCGGGACGTCGCGAACCCGGAAGTCGTAGTTGTTGAGCTCCACCAGAAGGTGATTGGGAAAACCGTAGCGGGGGTAGAGGCGGTGGAGTTGCAGCACCGAAAGCGCCTCCGCGGTGATCACGGTGTAGCCGGTCTGGGAGTCCGCTACGTGCCAGTAGCCTGAAGCGATCTTCGTCAGTAGAGACAAGACGGCGTTACCGAGGTAACGCGTCCTTGGAATGATCTTCCACGCTTCGCCGGTGATCAGCCGGTTTCCTTTCGCGTAGTCCACTTCGCCGCGCGCGCAGGGCGCCAGGAGCTTGGGCAGATCTTCGGGGTCCATCTGGGCGTCGCCCGCCATGACCGCGACGAGGTGTTTCTCGCCCGAGATGCGCAGCGCCGCCTCGTAACCGGTCACGATCGCGCCACCGACTCCCTGGTTCCCGGGGTGCCGGATCACCACAAGGCGATCGCCGTGCAATCCCTTCAGCGCTTCGAGTTTCTCCGCGGTCTGGTCCTTCGAGGCGTCGTCCACCACGATGATGTGATCGACGAACGCGGGAATGCCGTTCACGACGCGCTCGATCAGGAGCTCTTCGTCGTGAGCGGGGATGACAACCGAGACTCGATGTTCCTGAAACACGGGTGGTCTGGTGAGTCTATTTCTTCTTGACCAGGCGAAACACCCGGAAGTCTTTGGCGTCCTGGTAGATCGGCGCCAGGCTCATCACATCGAGGTCCGCTTCCGTGGCGGGATCCGGGAGAGGAGGTGTGGGTTCGCCCGGCCCGAGCAGGAGGTGGGTCACTGAGAAGAGGCCGGCCAATCGCACCGTTGGTCGGCCTTCGTGGGCCTGGGCAAGCAGTCGCGCGCGGCGGGGCGGGCCGGGAATGGTCGCTTCATCTTCAAGGCGCGGCGCGAACAGAACGCGGCGATGGGCCAGCGCCGCGATGGGCGCGCTGTAGTCGGGTGAGGCCAGAATCACGCTCTCGGGCGGCGTGTTTTCGGAGATGAACCGCAGGGGTTTCCCGAGGGTCACGCTCTTGTCGCGGGCCTCGAGGAAACCCGGGAGGGAGCGGGGCGGATTCCACCAGAACAGACTCCCCCCGCAGAAGACGCAGAGGAGCAGGACGGACTCGAGTCGGCGGGCGCCCGCAGAGGACCCCGACATCAGTCTGGCCGCCGTCCGCAGGCGAGACGCCTGCAAGAGGGTGAGGAGGGCCAGACCCAGCCAGGCGACGGCATCAGCGCCGCCGCCGCTTTGAAAGGCTCGCGCCAGCGCGGCCAGGCCGACGAGTCCCACGGCGATGCCGGTGTCGTGGGAACGCAACGCGCGGCGCAGCCCGAGGCTTCGACCTGCGAGGACGGCGAGTCCTATGCCAAGGCAGGCGATTCCGAGGAGGGATGGCTTGAGCGCAAGAGCGCCGAATCCGGAGAGATCCGGCCACAGCCCGCCTCCGGCGAGGAGCGCCGCGGTCCATGCCGCGCGCGCTCGATTCCGGATCAGAATCCACGGGACCAGGATCGTGAGGACGAAGCCGCCGAGAACCGCGATCTGGGGAACGTGGTGAACAAATCCAAGCGGAACGCCGGCGGAGACCAGAGCCGCGACGAGGGACCATTCGGCCGTTGTCCCCCAGACGAATCCCATGCTCCGCGGCTCCGCGGCTGAGTTGACTCCGGCCTGCGACCATTCCCGGGTAATGACGGGATCGACGCCGAGGCCTAGTGGCGAGTCAATCTGGATCAGCCAGAAGCAAAGGCCAGCCGAGCCACCGAGGGCCAGCAGGAAGACCGAAAGCCCGAAACGCCGGCGGGCCCAGGCGAGGGCCCCGAAAAACCCGAAAAGGAAGAGAACCGCGCGAAGCGCCGGAACCAATTCGCTTTGTGAGAGGACGGCGCGAACGTCATCGAGGAAGGACACGGGCGCCATCATGGTTTGCGCCCGGGTTGAATCACCTTGAAGATGGCGACGCGGGCGAGGCGGAACTGCCGGTCGTACACCGCGGCCAGATGCGGGCGCTCCTTGAGCATGTCGATCGTGATGTCGGGTGCTTGTTCCATCGGATTCGAGGTGATCAGGACGTACTCGATTCCGTATCGATCCCGGCCTTCCTGAAGGAGGCTTTGATCTCCGTCGCGCAGCAGCGCCGTCTCGATCTCGATCCGGCGACGGAAGTCATTCGGCAGATTGAGCGCGTTCGCGAGGAGCACTCGCCGGGCGCCGTATGCCGCGATCCATTTCGCGTAGCCGCGGTCTCCCGCGAACACCGCCTCCCTGGAGGTAGTGCTCCTGATGAATCGCGCGGGATCCGCGACCCAGTCGGGAAGCGGAGTCCGGGCGGCCACGTGGTACTGATCCATGATCTTCGGGTCCCACCAGGACGGCAGGAGCGAGGGCAGGAGAAGCGTGAGCGACAACGCGGTCGCCGCACCGATGGTTCCGGGCCGTGTTCCACGGCCGCCGCGGACTTGCCTCATCGTCATCAGCACGGCCCGCCACACCCCGACCCCCGCGAAGAGTCCGGTCCAGAATCGGCACCAGTAGAAGACCTCATCCTGTTCGCGCGCATGGCCGACCAGACCCAGGAGAGGAAAGGCCTGCCACATGACATGAGCGGCCAGCCACTGGGACGCGAGGATGCGTCCGAGGCGTCCTTCTCCGTGATATGCGCGCCAGGCGCCAAATGCGCTCAGGGCGAAGAGCGGGCCGAGCCGCAACGGTCCTTCGAAAGGTCGCTCGGAAAAAAACGAGATCCGATAGGCGTCGTTTCCCTCCAGGAAGGGATAGGCGACGACGAGCATGACGAGGTAGGGGCTCACGATGAGCAGGTTGGCCCCCACCGCGGTCGCCGCGTCGATGAGATCTCTCGTGCGTTCTGTTCGCTTCGTCATCCACGACAGGGCCGCGAACACCACGAGTCCGCCAACGAAGAGGCCCATGTGAATGACGAATGCCCAGCCGACGAGCTGCAGGACGAAGCCCGCGAAGAGGCGCGTCCCGAGGCTGTTCGCGCGCGCGAGCGTCAGAGCGGCGAGGGGGACGAGGACCAGGCCCAGCGCGTGATTGGGCTTGAGCAGGAAGGTGAGCGCCCAGGGATTCCGGAAGGCTCCGGCGAAGTCTCCGGGAACGGCCACGAGGAGGAGCGCGCCCATGGCCGCGAACGCCGCCTCGGCCTCGCGCGTCTCCGATGGGTTTTGTCCGCGCGTCCACGCGAACCGGATTGAGACCAGGAGGGCGAGGCCCACGATCAGCGGAGACCATTGAAAGACCCTGGGGACCGCATCGACATCGAAGCCCGAAGCCAGGGCGGTGAGGAGCGGCCACAGCGGTTCGAAATGCAGATGGTTGACCTGATAGGTGTGAAGCGGCGAAAAACCGAGGGCCACCACATTCGCCCAACCCAGATGATTCTCGCGATCCTGGCTCGCGTTCATGCCGTACACCCCGACCAGGGGAAACATCGTCGCGACCCAGGCGAGGGAGTGTCCGGCCACCCCGATCCAGAACACGATCCGACCGCCGCTCCGTCCATCGGAATCACGCCGAGCAAGCCAGGCTCCGAGGAGAGTCACGATCACGAACGTGACCCGGGTCGCGGCCAGCAAGGCGGAGGTATCGAGGCCGTCAATGGCCACGCCGAACAGGTTCATCATCAGAAAGGGCCGCCGCGGAACGCCAGACTCATGGCATCGAGGATTCGCGGAAGGAGAGGCGCGCGCCGCGGGGTCTGTCCCAGAATGCGCCGGTACAGGCCTTCGACCCGTGTCGCCTCTTCCCGCAACGACGCGGCTTCGAGGATCCGCCTCCGTCCGCTTGCTTTAAGCCGTTCGGCAAGGCCGGGCTCGATCAGGATCCTGACGACCGCTTGCGCTATCGAGGCGGCGTCGAGATCCGACAAGAGGACCTCGCGTTCGTGCTCGACCATCTCGCCATAGGCGGGCAGCCGACCGAGGACGATGGGTGTCCCGGCGGCCAGGCACTCGAACAGGGTCTGGGGCAGGCCGTCGGAGAAAGGCACGCTCACCACCGCGGTCGTGGCCGCGAGGAGGCCAGGCATGTCGTCGTACGCGACGGGTTCGATGAAGCGGACCCGGGCGTCGAGCCTCAGCCCGGAAACCCGATGGCGAAGCTTCGCCGCGTACTCCGTGTCCTCGCGATGGCGGCTGATCAGAAGCGTCGCGTCGGGCCGGTGCTTGAGGATCTCCGGCAGGGCTTCAACGATCAGATGGATGTTGTACAGGGGACGAAGGATCCTCGGACTCAACAGCAAAGGACCCTCGCCAAGGCTCATCCGTTTCCGCGCGGCCTCGCCCGCGCCAGGCTTTCCGACGAAGCGCGCGACGTCGATCCCCCAGCGGACGACTTCGGTCTTGGCGGCGTACTCCCCGTAGCGAAGGATCTCCCCCCGAAGGGCCTGCGACTTCGCGAGGAGCAGATCGGCTTCGTGCAGGAGACGCCGGGTGGCTCGATGGTCGAGGAATCCGGCTCGTCCCATGTGCTGTTCGGGCTGCACGTCACCGCCCATCACGGTCACCACCAGGGGCTTGATTCCTGAGGCCAGGGCGAGGCTGCCGAGCCGCCCGCCCGCGTAATGGACGTGCAGGAGATCGGGATGGAAATCGCGGAGGTCGCGCACAAAAGAGCGGAACGCGGCGAAACCCTCAAGCGCGGTTCGAGGAAGGGGCCGCGTGCAGACTTCGATGCCCGGGGCGGGCAGAACGGGACCGAGCGTGACCAGACGAACCTTGTGCCCGAGCGAAGCAATCGCGGCCCCACGGACGAGAGCGTGGACGGTCGCGCCGTTTCCCACCATGGCGACCCGCAGGGACTTCACCAGGTTCACCGGACGAGAAGAGACGCGATTCGCTCGCCCGCGTGGCCGTCGCCGAAGGCCTGGCTCGGAACCGAACGGGCGGCGCGCAGGCTCGGGTCCTTGAGGAGACGCACGGCGGCTTCGAAGATCCGGTCGGGGTCGACGCCCACGATCTCGCCCACCCCGGAATCGACCGCCTCCGCCCGTTCCGTGACGTTGCGGGCGATGAGCAGGGGAATGCCGAGCGCCGTACACTCCGCCGAAACGCCACCGCTGTCGGTCAGAACGAGACGGGAACGGGCGAGGAGTTTCAGGAACTGCGGGTAGAGCAGGGGCTCGAGCAGATGAATGTCCGGCACGCCCGAGAGTCGATCCCGGATGGGTGCGGAGGCCAGGGGATTGAGGTGGACCGGAAAAGCAATCTGCAGATCTCCGCTCATTTCGCGGGCCACTCGGGCAAGGGCGCCAGCCAGATCCGAGAGTCCCCGGCCGTGGTTCTCCCGGCGATGGGCGGTTACAAGCATCAGGGGTTTTGGGGACGCGAGGATCGAAGCCACCTCCTTCGTGTCCTCCACCCCGGGGAGCACTCTCGACTTGATGTGGTGCAGCGCGTCGACGATCGTGTTCCCGACCACGTGAATCGTGTCGGTGCTGATGCCCTCGAGGAGCAGATTCGCGCGCGCGCCCTCGGTGGGTGCAAAGTGCAGCGCCGCGATGCGACCGACGATCTGGCGGTTCAGCTCCTCCGGGAACGGCTCCCTGGGCCGAAAGGTCCGTAGGCCAGCCTCCACGTGGGCGACCTTTATGTCGTGGTAATAGCCGGCGAGGGCTCCCATCGCGACCGAGGTCGTGTCTCCCTGGACCACCAGCCAGTCGGGCCGTCGAGTCCGAAGAGGCTCGTCGAAGGCGGCCAGGAGGCGGGCGGAGAGCTGAGCGAGGGAGGGCGCCCGGTCTTCGATCGAGAGAGACGTGGTTACCCTGAATCCCAGAACATCCATCAGGGGATCGACCATCTCCCGGTGTTGCCCGGTGGTCATCACCGACACCCTCACGCCCTTGGCCACGAGCGCCCGGTAGACGGGCAGGAGTTTGATGGCCTCGGGCCGAGTGCCGATGACGAGCAGGACTTCAGGCATGAGAGCGGAGGCGGCTCAACGCGAGGTCGACCAGCCAGGGGAGCGGATCAACCATATCAGACAGAAAACGGCGTCTCGCCTCTGCGAAGTCCGCCCTCGGCGGGCGTCCCCCGAGCAGGTCGGCGACGCCAGCGAACAGAGCTTTCTCCTGGCCCGGGCGGAAACCAAACGCGAGTCGGTAGCTCTCGAGTTCCTCGAGGTAGGAGATGCGGCCCACGAAATCGTTGAGACGAAACGCGGGAGTTCCGAGAACCGCCGCTTCGGCGGTCATCGTCTGACCGTCCCCGATGAAGAACTCGGCCGCGGCCAGCACGTGGTGCAGCCGCTCCGGGGGGAGGCGGATCGGCTTGAAGGCCGCGGGAAGATCCTGTTCCTTCTCCTGCGAGGCGAAGACCACCATGTTCTGCGGAACGATGGCGGCTATTTCCTTGAGGTGCGTACGTCCCAGGCCGCGCACCCCGAGGTCGTGGTGCGCGTCGAGGGCGGAAAGACGGATCACGCCGAACCTCCGGTCCGGTTCGACGCCGAGTTCGGCGCGGACCTTTGGGTCGGGGGTGAAGCGGGACGGGTGGAGGTAGAAGAGTTGCTGGTTTCCCTTGTAGGTCACCTGCCTCGGGTGATTCTCGAAAGCGAGGCACGCGGGCTTCACGATGATGTCCGCGAGCGGGTAAGCGAGTCGCGCGAACCACGGAACCGCGGCCGCGTCGTCATCATTGATCACCACCGAGAGAGCGCCGGTGATCCGCCCGACCCGCCCGGCGTGGACGCTCGTGCCGATGATGGCCTGCGGCCGTTCACCAAGGGCGAGCCGCAGGAGGCGGCTCTCCCTTGCGACGAGCTCGATGGCGGAGCCCAGGCGTCCGCGCCGGCGCCGGGCGAGGGTCGTCGCCGAGAGGCCCGAGCGGTCGAGCAGCGCCAGGGTCACGTCCTTGTCCCGCGCGAAGATCCGGGCGCGGTAACCGACTTCGGTGAGGGCCCCGATGACCGGGCGCAGCATCAGAGCCTGGACGGGATGATTGATGTCGAAGTACAGGAGGCCCGGGACGTGCGTCTCAGTTCGCATCCACAACCTCGCGGAACCACAGCTCCAGGCAGAGAAGGGCCCAGAGTCTGTAGCCGTGAACTTCACGGCCCTCGGCGTGGTCGGTGATCAGGCGTTCAACCGCGGCTGAATCGAACAGACCGCGTTCGCGGGAACGCTGCGAAAGGAGGGTTTCACGAAGCATGCCGGTCAGCTCGCCCCTGAACCAGTCGTTGATGGGAATCCCGAAACCCATCTTGGGCCGATCGATGACCGAGGCGGGCAGAAGTTTGCGCGCCAGGGCCTTCAGCACGAGTTTCCCCTCGGACCGGTCGGCCCCGATCGCATCCGGAAGTCGAAGGGCCCATTCCACGAGTTCGTGATCCAGCAGAGGCGACCGCCCCTCGAGAGAGTTCGCCATGGTCGCGATGTCGACCTTGGTGAGGATGTCTCCCGGGAGATAGGTCATGGCGTCCGAATACTGGAGAAGCCTTATGCCGAGAGGTTCGCCCGACTCCTTCATGAAGTCGTACATCCACTGGTACGAGTCCGCCGCGTTCACCAAGCTCGCCATCTCGTTCGAATAGAGGGCGGTCTTCTGCTCGGGGGAGAAGTACGACATGATCCGCGCATACCCCTCCCGTGGATTGTGTCCAGCGCCCGCGAAGGCGCGCCGGACTCGAATGGGCAGGGCCTTAAAGCGCGAAAGGGCGCGAGCCACGGGGGCGAGCGGCATCATCAGTCGGGCCAGCTTGAAGTACTGAAGCGCCCGGTACCGGTCGTACCCCGCGAAAAACTCGTCTCCACCGTCGCCGTTTAAGGCCACGGTCACATGCTCGCGGGTGAGCTTTGCGAGGTAGTAGGAGGGCAGGGCCGACGAGTCCGCGTAAGGCTCGCCGTAGTGGCGCACGAGCTTTGGAAGAACTTCGGCCGCGTTCGACTTGACCACGAACTCGTGGTGGTCGGTGCCGTAGCGCTCCGCCACCGCCCGCGCGTGAGGCAGTTCGTTGAAGCCGCTCTCCTCGAAGCCGATGGAGAACGTCTTTACCTTCGTGAACTCCGACATGAGCGCCACGATGAGGGAGGAATCGACGCCGCCCGAAAGAAACGCGCCCAGCGGAACTTCGCTCATCAGTCGCTTCCGCACCGCTTCCTTGAGCCGCCTCTCGGTCTCCGCGACCGCGTCCTCCATCGACAGGGCCAGCCGCGGCGCGCAGGTGGGCTGCCAGTAGCGCGACGTCTTCGCCACACCTCCCTCGAAGACCAGGGTGTGCGCGGGCTCCAGCTTGCGTACGGCCTTGAAGCCCGAGGCCGGAGCGGGCACGTACTGGTAGGTCAGGTAGTCGTGGATGGCCGCGTGATCGGCTTCCCGCGAGACCCGCCGGTCCGCGAGAACCGCCATGAACTCGCTGCCAAACGTGATCCGGCCCTGGGCCTCGGCGTAGATGAGAGGTTTCTTTCCCAGCCGGTCCCGACCGAGCAGCAGGCGCTGCCGGTCCTCATCCCAGACCGCGAAAGCGAACATTCCGTGGAGGTGCCTTGGGACATCATCGCCCCACTGTTCATAACCATGGACGATGGTCTCGACGTCCGAGTGCGTCTTGAATCGGTGTCCAAACGACTCCAGTTCGCGACGCAGGTCGAGGTAGTTGTAGATCTCGCCATTCGCCATGACGTGGATCCTTCCCGTCTCGTTCGAGATCGGCTGCGCTCCGCCCGCCACGTCGATGATCGAAAGGCGACGGAAGGAGAACCCGGCGCGTCCGAAGATCTCCACGCGGCCGTCGTCCGGACCGCGATGGGCGATGGCGCTGCCCATTCGTTCCAGAAGCTCACGCGAAGGAGAGCCCTCCGCCTCGACCACGCCCGCGATTCCGCACATGCGCCGCCAAGGTTATAGGGTCAACCCTCGTGGTTGCGACTTTTGGGGCCGCGATCAGCCGAACATCAGCGCGAAGGCCATCTTGGCCAGGACGTAGCACGCCCACGGAATACCGACCCCCCAGATCCCCGTGCTCAGTTCACGTTTTCCCGCCACCGCAAAGCCCGTGGCGAGCAGGAAGATCGTCCAGAACGAGAAGAGATCGAGGCTCGAGAGCAGGCTCACAAGCCAGCGCGGCAGGTCGCCCGCCTCGAAAAGGAGCATGGGATTCGCCTGCATCACCTGGTTGGGATCGACGTTCCAATCGTCCTTCAGAAAAAGGATGGCGAGCATGATCGGGGTCTGGATCAGACCGACCGCGGCGAACGTCCAGACCACCGTGGAGAGCGACTGCATGAAGGAAAGGTCCGCGGCCATGAAGAAGCGGAACATGAAGAACAAGAACCCCGCGACGATCACGTCCAGGATTACGGGGGCGATGAACGGTCCCACCCGGCCCCAGGTGCGCATGTAGCCGGCCTGGGCGTCGATGATCTGCTCTACCTGCTCCGCCGACATCTGCTGCGCCCTGGAGTTTTGCTCGAGTTGCGCCTTCATGAACTCGCGGGGGTTCATCCGATCGAGCCAGATGCTCGTGAAGATCACGCCCAGGGCCATTTGCAAAAGGATCGCGAGGACCACCCGCGACTTCACGAAGATCTTCGCGAAGGTGGGCCGGGGCTCGAAGTAGAGATTGAAAAGGTTGCCAAAGAAGGAGCCGGAATCCTCCGGGGCGGCCGTGGTCGGAGGGTCGGTTGTTTCGGTCATCAGGGCTCCTTCCGCCCGCCGAATCTACTCGTACCGGAGGGCTTCGATGGGATCGAGTCTGGCGGCTTTCGCGGCCGGCCACAAGCCGAAGAAAAGACCGACGGCCAGCGACGATACGAACGCCGCCGCCACCCACTGCGGCTGGAAGGCTGCCGGAAAGGGGGAAAGAGCGTTGATCAGGCTGGCCAGGCCGCCGCCAATCGCTATGCCCAGGAGCCCGCCCACGCCGGTAAGCGTCATGGCCTCGGTGAGAAATTGCCAGAGGATGTCGCGCCGCTTGGCCCCTAGGGCCTTGCGGATGCCGATCTCCCGGGTTCGTTCCGTCACCGAGACCAGCATGATGTTCATGACCCCCACGCCGCCCACCACCAGACCGATGCAGGAGATCGCGATCATCACCATGTAGATCCCGCCCGTGACCTGGTTGTAGAGGTCGGTGATGGCGTCCTGGGTGAAGACCGCGAAATTGTCCTTGGCGAAGAAACGCAGGCGGCGCTTGCGGCGCAGGGTTTCGCGGATCGACTCCTCGGCCTGCAAAACGCGTTCGGGCGAGGTGGCCTTGACGTCGGCCACATAGCCATCGAGGCCCATGAAGTTTGCGGAGGGCAGGCTCTTCAGTGGAACCAGAACCACGTTGTCGCGGCTGAAGAACAAGAACTTGCCCTGCCGCTCCGTGACCCCGATGACCCGGAACTTGCGGCCGTCGATCGAGAGTTCCTTGTCGATGGGATCGAGGCCGGGGAACACCGCGTCCACGATGTCCGGTCCGATCACCGCCACCTGGGCGGCGCGCGAGGTCTCGCTTTCGTTGAAGAACCGGCCGCGCTCGACGAACATATTGTGCACCGGCTCGTAGTCCGGCGTGGTGCCGAACACCTGCGCCGCGTTCACCCGCAGTTCCTTGTACTTGATGAGATCTGCGCGCACGAAGGCGAGGGGGCTGACCGCGGCCACTTCGGGCAGTTCACGGATCGCCTTCACCTCATCCTCGGTCAGCATCCGACGTCGGCGCCGTTCCTCGGAGGAGATGTTCTCTCCCGGCTGCTGAGGGCGAACCAGGATGAATGCGGACCCGAGCTGTTCGAGCTGCGAAGAGAGCGACTTGTTGAGACCGGCGATGATCGCGGAGACCCCGGTGACCGTCATGATGCCCATCACCACGCCGAGGATGGTGAGGGCGGCCCGCATCTTGTAGGCGATGAGCGACGACAGGCCGATCTTGACCGATTCCCAGAGCGCGAAGATCGCGATGCGACCGCTGCTTTTCCGGCTCATCAGGCTATTCGCTCCTCAAGGCGACCACGGGGTCGAGGGCGGCGGCGCGGGACGCCGGATAGATGCCGGCCACGAGGCCCACGATGGTCGACGACACCACCGCGATGGCCACCGCCCACAGCCGCACCGGCGCCGAGAACTCGTCGCCCACGATGCCGGACATGACCCTGCCCACGACGAACGAGAAAATCGACGCGCCGATGACGCCCAGGATGCCTCCGGCGCCGGTGAGGAGAACCGATTCGACGATGAATTGCTTCTGGATGTCGCTGCGCCGCGCGCCGAGGGCTTTGCGCACGCCGATCTCCTTGATCCGCTCGGTGACCGACACCAGCATGATGTTCATGACCACCACGCCGCCGACGAGCAGGCTGATCGCGGTGACCACGATGGTGACCACGTAGATCCCCTGGGTCGCGCTGTTCCAGAGGTTCATGACGCTCTCGCCGGTCTCGATGTTGAAGTCGTCCGGCTCGCCGTAGGCGAGGTGACGACGGCTGCGAAGCGCCAGCCGCGCCTGGTCCTGGGCCTTCTCGAAAACATCCATCGACCGCGCCTCGACCTGGATGCTCACCGAGCGACGCGAGCCGAAGACCTTGCGGAAGGCGGTGATCGGCGTCCACACGAAGTTGTCCTGACTTTCACCGAACACTTTGCCCTTGCGTTCGCCCACCCCCACGATCCGCAGGCGGTTGCCGTCGACAATGATCTCCTTGCCGAGCGGTTCTGCGTTTGGGAAGAAGGCGTCCATGAGATCGGCGCCGATCACCGCCACCGGGCGGGCGGACTCGACATCGTCGTCGATCAGGTGCCGTCCGACGATAAGGTCCCGGATTGAACCGATGCGGCTGTAGTTCTCGGTAATCCCCATGACCTGGACGCTTTCCTGCTTGATCGAGCCGTACTTCACGGTCCGGTTCGTGGCCAGCAGGCCGCCCACTTCGGCGCACAGCGTGCAGGCTTCCTTCACGAGGTCGACCTCGCGCAGGGTGAGGTCCTTGCGCTTGTTGAACTCGCGGAACTGGTCGAATGAAACGATGATGTCGGGGAATTTCTGGACGGTGAAGCTCTTGCTGCCAAGGGCCAGGACTTTGTCGGCCATGTAGCGGTCGAGGCCGTCGGTGATGGCTACCACCGCGATCACGGAGGCGATGCCGATCACCACCCCGAGGATGGTGAGAACGGACCTCAGCTTGTTGGCCTTGACCGAGGCCATGGCGATCGCGATCGCTTCATGAAACGGCATTCAGAACGCTCCCTTGACGAAACCTGGGTCCGACGCCCGGCTTCAAGAAGCCTTTCGGCTCATCTCGTCGCTGGCGATCTTGCCATCCCGGATCATGATGACCCTATGCGCGTGTTCGGCGACGTCGCGCTCGTGGGTCACCAGGATGATGGTGTTGCCGGCTTCGTGGAGCCGTTCGAACAGGCGCATGATCTCCTCGCCCGTGGTGGAGTCGAGGTTTCCGGTGGGCTCGTCGGCGAGCAGTATGGCCGGGCCCATCACCAGGGCGCGCGCGATGGCCACGCGCTGGCGCTGGCCTCCCGACAACTCATTGGGTTTGTGGCTCATGCGGGAACTGAGTTCGACCTTGTCCAGGGCGTCCCGGGCCCGCTCCATCCGCGCGACCTTCGGAATGCCCGCGTAGACGAGGGGCAGTTCGACGTTTTCAAGCGCGGAGGCGCGGGGCAGCAGGTTGAAGGTCTGGAAGACGAAGCCGATCTCCTTGTTGCGAACCTCGGCGAGGGCGTCGTCCGACATCTTCGAGACCAGTTGATTCCGAAGGTAGTACTCGCCCTGCGAAGGAGTGTCGAGACAACCGATGAGATTCATCAGGGTCGACTTGCCCGAGCCGGACGGCCCCATGATGGCCAGGTACTCATTGGGCTGGATCTCGAACGACACCCCGCGCAGGGCGTGGATCGTCTCCTCGCCCATCTGGTAGGTGCGCCACAGATCGACGCAGCGGATGATCGATGAGGCTGCGCTGGTCTCCGTCACTTGGAACCCTTGCCGCCTTGAGCCTCGATCTTGAGCAGGGCCTCGTTCTTGAGGGTCCTGAGGGTTCGATAAGAGCCGATGACGATCTCGTCGCCGTCCTTGATGCCTTCGATCATCTCGATATCGGAGTCGCCGATGATGCCGGTCTTGACGGGTTTGAAGACGGCCTTGCCGTCCTGAACCAGGAAGACGCCTTCCTTTTCCTCGAGTTTCGCGATGCGCGATGGCGTGTTTCCGGCATCCGAGGCCCCCGACTGGCCGATCGCGGGATCGACCACCTTGCCGTCCTTTTCGATCTGGCGCACCACCACGGCCTGGATCGGCGCCGCGACCGCGCCCTCCCGGCGGGCGGTGATGACATCGGCAGTGGCGTTGAGGCCCGGCCGCAGGGTCGAGGGCGGATCCTTGAGCGTCACTGTGACCTTGAAATCCTTCGCCTGGTTCGAAGTATTCACGTTCGACCCGGCGGTCGCGGCGGCACCCCGGGGAATGGCCGAAGAGCCGATCTCGGTGACTTCACCCCTGATGATCGTGCCTTCGAGCGCGTCCACGCGCACTTCCGCGGTCTGGCCGAGGGACAGGTTGCGAATGTCGGTCTCGTCGACCAGGATCTCGACTTCCATCACCGAGAGATCGGCGACGATGCAGATGACGGTCGGGGCGAAGCTCTGAGCCCCGATGACGGTTTCGCCCTCTTCCTTCTGAAGGCTGGTGACGACGCCGTCCATGGGCGCCACCACCACCGTCTTGCCCAGATCGTCCTGGTTGGTGGCCACGATCGCCGACTGCTGGGTCACCCGCTTCCGCTGCGATTCAACCGCTGCCTGTTTCATCTTGAACTCGGATTCGGCCTGTTCGAGCAGCTGATCCGAAATGAGCTTGTCTGCGTGCATCCTCCGCTGTCGCTCAAGCGACTGCCGGCTCAGGTCAAGGTCGGCGAGGGTTCGATCAAGATCGGAGCGCGAAGCCCCAAGACCCGCCTCGGACTGCCGCGCGCTTTCCTCGAAGCGTTTGGCGTCGATACGGGCGAGGATCTGGCCCCGCTTGACCCGGTCGCCTTCCTTGACGAGCAGCCGAACGATGCGTCCGGCGACGTCTGAGGAAACGTTGACGAACTTCTTTGGCCGGATCTCTCCGGAGGCAGACACTTTCGAGACCAGATCCTTTTTCGAGACCTTGCCGGTCTGGACCTCGACTTTCTTGCCGCTGGCCCGGGCGACACTTCCTGCGATGACCGCGCCCACCACCACAAGGGCCAACAGGGACAGCCCGATTTTCTTCGCCTTAGACATGAATCCTCCAGAATTGCCGGCTTGCCCTCTTGTCCCCAGGTACTCGAAAGAATCCGGGGACGGTGGACGGACTTGCTAGTCGTCCAACAGTATGAATACGGAACAGGATGGCGGTAAGTTCCGAGCGGGTAATCTTACGTTTCCCATGCCTGAGCACCAACACGAGGCGGAACGCTTGAGCGCTTTGTCCGCCGGGCGTCTCGAATCGATCCAGGTTTCAACGGAGGCGTTCCCAAGCTGAGCGTCGCCCATCCGGTTCGGATCGGCCTGAACGGCCTCGAAGGCGACCGCCACCGCGACCTGCGTTTTCACGGCGGGCCCGAACGCGCGGTTTGCCTGCTCGCCCAGGAGATCATCGACGGCCTGCGCAGCGAGGGACATCCGATCGCCCGCGGAACGACCGGCGAGAATCTGACCATTTCAGGCCTCGACTGGACCCTCGTTCGGCCGGGCGCGCGGCTGGCGATTGGCGAGGTCGTCCTCGAGATCGCCAGGCCCGCGGCCCCTTGCAGGAACCTCATCGGGTCGTTCGCGGACGGGGATTTCTCCCGGCTTTCGGCAAAGCTCCATCCTGGCCGGTCCCGGATGTACGCGCGGGTTGTGCAGACGGGCACGGTCCGGCCGGGGGACGAAGTGAGGCTTGAGGCCCGCGAGCCCTGAAGGACTGTCCTCGGTTCGGCCGGGCTTGTCATCGGCTCGGGACAAACATCCCCTGGGTGCCCGGTCCGAATCGGGCATAGCGTTTGCTAGGGTGACGGTTGGCACACTCTCTCTCGAGCATGTCCTTTCGCGAGGTTCTTAAACCCATGAAGACACTCAAACTCATCGGAATGGTTCCCCTGGTCCTCGTCGCCGCGGCCACGTCGTTTGGCCAGGGCGACGACCGGGCGGTGCCCCGCACCGGCGGCAGCTCGTCCAGCTCCGACGCCGGGTCCCGCCATTCAGGCGGTTCCTCCTCGGCCTCAAGTTCAAGCAGCAGCTCGAGTTCCGACTCCAATCGAGGTGGTTCCTCCTGGAATTCCGGCGATCAATCCAGCCGTTCTTCGGACGCCGCGGGAAGGCGACCCCGTCCGGGCACAGGCTCCGGAACACGGGATCGCTACGGCAATGACCGTGATCAGTACCGGAGCTACCCGTATTCGTCTTACTACTACGACCCGTATGCCTACTCGGGGGGCTATTCGCGTCGCCCGTACGGCCTTTACGGCTACGGGTACGGCTACTACGATTACGGCTATTCGTACGGCGACTACTACGGCTATTACCCGTCGTCTCAGTACCGCTCCTATCGGTATCGCGCAGGCAACATCGCGCAGATCCGCACCCTGGTCGAGCCCTCGAAAGCCCGCGTCTACGTCGACGGTTATTACGCGGGTATCGTCGACGACTTCGATGGCCTGCTCCAGCGTCTCAACGTTTCCCCGGGCCGGCACGAGATCACCCTCAAGCTCGAGGGCTATAGCAGCCATACGTTTGCGATCTACGCGAATCGCGACCAGACCCTGAAACTGCGATGGGACATGGCGAAGGGCACGGGCGAGACGAGAGATACCGTGGGCGGCTACGACCGCGCGGCGGTGGACGACGACCGTGAGTTCGATCGCCACGAGGACGTTGACGATGAAAACGAGGATCGCGACGCTGCACGGATCGAGCGCGACCGGAGCCGCGAGGTCGATACGGAATCCACCGATCGGCGCTACACCCCGCCCTCACGCGATGCCGGACGTGGCGTCCTCAACCTGCAGATCGAACCGGCAGACGCTTCCGTGTATATCGATGGCGAGTTTTTCGGAAAGGCTTCGCAGTTGAGCCGGGTCGAACTGGCCCCCGGGCGTCACCGCATCGAGGTCGTCCGGCCCGGCTACAAGACCGAGGAGACCGAGGTCGAGGTCGAAGGCGAAGCCAAGAAGGTCGTGGTAAAGCTCGGCCGCCGCTGACGCCTCGGCTCGTCGCCGTTTCCGTGAAAGGGGGCCGAGAGGTCCCCTTTCGTTATTTAGGGAGCGCCAGGCGCGGACGCGAGAGTCTGGGGCGAGGGCGGCGAAACCCCGAGGAGCGCGCGGTAGAACTCGGCCGCCACACCGGAGGCTGCGGATCCATTTCCGCCGCGCACGAGGGTCACCACCACCATCTCGGATCGGGGATAACCGAGAGACGAGGCGAACCAGCCCACCCCAGCGCAGGACCCCGTTTTGCCGGTGGCCACGAAACCCGGATCGAACGCGCGCTGGGCGCTCCCTTCGGTAACCGACGAAAACAGGCCGGGCGAGAGAAGGGCGAGGATCGAGGGAGCAGAGAAACGGGACCGCACTTTCGCCGTGACCGCCTGGGGTCCCGCGAACTGCGGTTCGTTGATCACGCCGCCGTTGACCAGGGCCGACATGAGGACCGCGAGTTGCATGGCCGAGGTCTTGACGCCCTGGGCATGGGAGGACATGTGGCCGAGCCCCCCGCTGGGTACGACCGACGGGACGACGCCCGCGCTCTCTCCAGGGACATTGATGCCGGTGGGCGACCCCAGGCCGAGGAGGTGCGAGTAGCTTCGCACCGTGTCGAAGCCCAGGCGTTCGCCTACCCATTCGAAGTAGGTATTGCAGGAGACGGCGAGTGCTCGACCCAGGTCGATGGGGCCGTGACCGGGGCTGAGCCAGCAGCCTTTCGAGCAGGTGTAGCGGGTGTCGCGAGTGATCACCCCCTCGGTCAGGCCGGCCACTGCCACCACAAGCTTGAAGACGGAGCAGGGCTGGTAGGCGGTCAGGAGCCCGGATTGGGGGTTGCCGATGCTCAGAACCCGACCCGTCCAGGGGTCCATGACCACGATCGCCACGTTGGAACGCTTGCGAATCGCTGTGCGGGTGGCCTCGGCAACCCTCAGGTCATAAGGCGATGCCGCCGGAGGGGCGAGGATGGACACCGGCACGGGCCGCGCGGGTGCTTTTTTCCGCGCCTTCCGGGCCGCGAACGCGTCGCTTCCGCTCGCGAGCAGAAGAGACACGGCGATCAGGGTCCGGCGGAAGTTCCGAGAGGTCATGAGGGTGAAGTCTCGAAACTACCACGATGTCCGGTCCCGAGTTTCATTTCCGCGGCGGTACACTCCCGTTTCCAAGCACCCTGCGGTCCCCCAAGACGAGGCCGCCCCGCCCTCCACAATCCCGCCGCCAGCAAGGAACAGTTCAATGAAACGTATTGGCCTTTCGCCTCTCCTCCTCGCCCTTCTCGCCGCCACGTCCGCCGCCGACATGGACAAAAACGCGAAGAAGTGGGTGGAAACGGTTCGTCCCATCATCCTGCCCGAGGAGGAGAAGGCGTACAAGAGCCTCAAGAACAACAACGACGCCGCGGAGTTCCAGAAGATCTTCTGGGCGCGGCGCGATCCCAATCTCGAGACGCCGGAGAATGAGTACCAGATCGAGTATCACAAACTCGTCGCCGAGATCGATCCCAGGTACAGGGCCGCCGGGCGCCCCGGGTCGCTCACCGACTGCGGGAGGCTGCACGTTCTTTTTGGCGCGCCGGACAGTGTGAAGAAAGAGTCTTCGGGCGATGTGGCGTTCCGGACGCCGGAAACCTGGACGTTCAAGGACCGGCCGGGGATGACCTTCGTCGGAGGTTCGATCGAAATTCCCCTCGACGGTTCCTGCATGCTTCCTTCCGGGAATCGTCTCACCGACCAGCTGAATCGGATTGCCGAGTTCAAAGTGATTCAGACGAACCTTTCCTACAAGTTCGACGCCAAGGGTTCGCTCGTGAAGCTCGTAGACCTGCTTCCGAAGCCGACGCCGGTGCAGGCCCTGCTCAAGGAGCCGCGCGCCGACTTTTCGCTTACCGCGAAGCCGGTGATGGAGATCCGGTCGCAGGATGGCGCTTCGGTCTTCGTGGCGGGCCTGATCCAGGGCGACGCCTCGGGCCTGACCGTGTCGGAGTCCGATGGCGGGAAGGTCGCGAAGGTCGTGGTCTCGGTCCATTCGACTGACAAGGAGGGGCGGGTTCTCAAGTCGCAGGACCGCGAAGTGACCGCCGACGTCGTCGACGACAAGTTCGTTTCCGCGTTCGGTATGGCGGTTCGGCCCGGCGAGCACACGATGAAGATCGGCGCGATCGATCCAAAGTCGAACAAGGGCGCGGTGGCCGAGCTTGCGGTCAAGACCCAGGAGTACGGCGCCGAACTGACGGTGTCGCCGGTGATGGTTCTCTCCGACATCCAGGACACCACGGTGGCGGCGAAGGACGATCCCTATTTCGAGTTCATCTTCGGTGCGACCAAGTTCATGCCCCGCTACGGAAACGTCTTCAAGAAGAGCGAGAACGTCACTCTTCTCTGCGCGATCTACGGGGCGGCCAAGGACGAGGCCGGGAAGATTTCCGTGGTGGGCGGGTTCCAGATCCTCACCGGCGGGAAGCCCGTGGCCAAGGCTCCCGATCAAACCTATGACACGGAGCCGGCGACGCCCTCCGCAGGCCCGGTGCCCCTCGGCGGCTACGCGCCCGGCAAATACGTGGCCCAGCTTCGCCTCCGCGACAATGTGGCGAAGAAGGATTACGTCAAGGAAACCGAGTTCGAGATTATTCCGTAGGGCTCGTCCACCCGAACAGTAGGGGCACGCTGCGCGTGCCCTCGAGGTGAATCCGAGGGGGCACGCGCAACGTGCCCCTACCACCGGCGACCCGCGCCGGTCCGTTAGGTCGCCTGGAGCGCCGTGATGGCGATCGCGTCGACGATGTCTTCGACCGAGCACCCGCGCGAGAGGTCGTTCGCGGGTTTCTTGAGGCCTTGAAGAATCGGACCGACGGCGCGGGCGCCGCCGAGGCGTTCCGCCATCTTGTAGCCGATGTTTCCCGAATCGAGGTCGGGGAAGATGAGGACGTTCGCGCGGCCGGCGATGCTCGACCCCGGCGCCTTTGAACTGGCCACCGCGGGCACCAGTGCGGCATCGAGCTGCAACTCGCCGTCGATGACGAGGCTCGGGTAGCGCTCGCGGGCAATGTCGTAGGCCGCCCGGACCTTGCGCACGCGCGGATGGTCGGCGCTGCCTTTTGTCGAGAACGAGAGCAGGGCCACACGCGGCTCGACGCCCAGGAACTTCTTCGCGTTGAGGCTTGCGAGCCACGCGATTTCAGCGAGTTCGCCCGGAGTCGGGTCGGGGTTGACACCGCAGTCGGCGAAGATCAGGTCGCCTCCCGCGCCGACCGCGGAATGAGGCGTTTCCATCAGGAAGAACGACGAGATCTTCGAAATGCCGTCCGCGGCCCCGATACCCCGAAGTGCGGCGCGCAGCGTGTCGGCCGTCGTCGATCGCGCACCGGCCACGAAACCGTCGAAGGTTCCCATCGAAACGCCCAGGGCCGCGAACAGCATCGGCCCGCGCACGTGGTCGGCCGCTTCCGATTCGGACAGGCCCCGCGCGCGCGACCGCTCGAGGTAGAGCCGCCGGACCGCGTCGTGTTCCTTGCCGGAGGTGGGTGTCTCGACAAGGTCAATACCGCTAAGGTCGACGCCCAGGTTCGCCGCCGCGGACCGGACCTTCCCCGGGTCGGCCGCGACCAGGGAGATGCGGGCGATGCCGGCTTTCGTCGCGATCGCCGCGGCCTGGAGCGTGCGCGGCTCGTCCGCCTCGGGCAGGGCGATTTTCTTCGGACTCTTCCGGGCCTCGTCGCGGATTCGCTTGAGCGCGCTCACCCCCGAAGTTAACCACAGGAACGAGAGGGAGTGAGATGATCCCCCGCCCATGAAAGCGCCTCGCGTCTTCGTCACCGCCGATATTGGCCGGGAGGCGATCGGGCGTCTTCTGGACGCGGGTTTCGAGGTGGATGTCCATCCCACGGTCGAGCCGCCTTCGGATGAAGAACTGAAGGCGAAGGTCGCGTCGGGGATCGACGCGCTGGTCACCACCATCCGCGACCGGATCGACGACGCACTTCTCCTCCTGGGCAAGACCGCGGGGTTGAAGATCGTGGCCCAGGTGGCCGTGGGATACGACAACATCGACGCCGTCGCGGCTTCACGCCACCAGATTCCGGTGGCGAACACCCCCGATGTCCTCTCGGACGCTACCGCCGAGTTCGCGTTCTTCATCATGGGCGATGTGGCTCGCAAGCTCTATCCGTCCGAGGAACTGGTGCGCAGCGGACGCTGGGGCGTGTGGCATCCGCATCATCCCTGGCTCGGCGACAACGTGGCGGGGAAAATCGTGGCGGTGATCGGCACCGGCCGGATCGGCAAGGCCTTCGTCCACAAATGCGCAGGCTTCGACATGGACGTGCTCTGCTATTCGCGCACCCGTGATGAGAAGTTCGCCGCAGACGTTCAGCGGGTGATGGACCTTCGCGCCGAACTCGGTTTCGGCCGGCGCCGTACGATTCGATACGTGAGTCTGGATGAATCACTCGAGGCTGCGGATTTCGTGTCGCTCCATATGCCCCTCATCAAGACGGGCCCCGACGCCACCGTTCATTTCGTGAACGAGGCGCGGCTCCGTCAGATGAAGCGAACCGCCTATCTCATCAACACCACCCGTGGTCCGGTGGTGGACGAGGATGCCCTCGCGAGCGTCCTGCTCGAAGGCGGCATCGCCGGCGCGGCGCTGGACGTCTTCGCGAAGGAGCCCCTGCCCATGGACTCGCCGCTGCGGGACGAGAGGCTCTTCCTGAAACTGCGCCTCTTCAACCATCTCGGCTCGGGCACCTACGAGACACGGCTCTCGCCGGACCCGAACGTGGGCATGGCGGGGCGCGCGGTACAGTCCGTGATCGACCGTCTGAACGGAGCCGACCCGCGACAGATGCCGTGGGTGGTGAATCGAGGGAGCCTTTGATCTTGAAAACTGAAAACACGAAGGTCGGGCTGCTCGCAGCCGCCCTCGCCCTGTTCGTCGCCAATGCCGCCCTTGCCCAGCAGGCCCCCCTGCCTGATCCTTCGCCTGCGCCGGTCCCTCGGTTCAATCCGGAAGCGGTCAGGGCTTTGCCCACCGCGGGTTCGCTGACCGCGCGCGTGGTGCAGCTACCCTCGGGCCTGGTGCTTGAAAGGGAAGAGGGCGTCGGTCTTTTCCCGGCCGAGCCCTCGCGTTTCGCCTTCCGCGGAGGAGCCTGGACGCAGTCGCGGATCGAGGTGGATGGCTTCGACGTGACCGACCCCTTCTTCGGTGGTCGCCCCCTGGTGTGGGGTTCGGTCGATCTCGGCGAGGTCCTTGTACGGACCGATTCGCGCGGAACGGTTCTCGCTCACAACTACGCGCCGCCTTCGGCCGCGGCGGGAACGAAGTTCCTGGTTCAGGGGAACCTGGGTTTGTTCGATTCCACCGGAACAACCGCTGACCGGATACCGTCGCTCGCCCGCGGACATCGTCTCTTCGACGGACTGTTCGCGGTTTCGGGGTCCTCGCCGGACGGCGTCACGAACTGGAGCGGCGCGCTTTCCGGCGTGGACGTCTCGCGGTCGGAGCGCGATTCTGATCTCGAACGCGCCACCGCGCGGCTGGGTTTTGAGGGACGGCTGAATCACACGCGGGGCGACGATCGCTACCAGGGTCTCGCCATGTATCAGGGACGTCGCGCGCCTTTCGGCTTCTCCACCGCCGAAACGCGGGCTACCGGGATGATGGCGGGCGGGGCCTGGACGCGGACATCGGCGGGTTCGGCCGATTCCACGTTCACGCGTGCGTCTTATCGCCGTGGCACGACGGAAGACCCCACGTTCGGCGCGGCACGACCCTTCGAGCGATTGGTCGATGGAACGCCGGCCATGCAGGTTCCCTACGATTCCACCGCGGATAAGTTTGAGATCGAAGGTGGCCGCTCAATGGAGGACATCGGTCCGGGTGTCACGGCCACTGCGGTGGTCCGGCTGAGCCGGGCGACCGGCGCGCGAACCCTTGCGCAGCCGAGCTTCCTCGCTCTCGAACGTCTCAACGGCATTTCCGCACGCGAGTGGACCTTCGCGGGAACCGCTCCTTCGCGCCTGGCGGAAACCCGGGCCAGTCTGCTCCTGAGCATCGGCCGCGAGATGTCGGAGCGCACGCGACTCACCGCGAACGTCGAGCTTCAGCGATTGACGGTCGGCGATCGTGACGGAGAACAAATCCTCGGCTCGACGAAGATCCTGCCGGAGCTCCGCTTCGACTGGAAGAAAAGCGAAACCACGGAGCTCTACGCCGAAGCCTCGATCGGAACGCCGCCCACCCCCCTCGCGAGCTATGAAGCCGCGACCCGGCACACCCCGACCGCGGCCGCCCGGATCTGGCGCGACGCCAATGGAGACGGCCGTGCTTCCGCTTCCGAACTCGGCATCGAAGTGGCTCGGCGCGGCCCCGTGGCCACCGATCCCGATCTCGCGCTGCCCACGATGCGTCGGGTCATCATCGGATTCAAGTCGAAGTGGCGAGCCCTCGGCATTCACGCGACGGCCTGGGCCCGGCGCGACCGCGACCTCATCGAGACGTCACTCAACCCACCGGGTTTTGAGGTCGCGCGTACCCGCAACATCCCCGATCCTTCGGGCGATATCGTGGGCGCTTCGGACGACCAGATCCTTCCCATCATCGAAGAGAGCCTGCGATCCTTCACGTCTTCTCAGTACGTTTTGACCAACCCCGGCGAACATCGCGCTCTCGGCGAAGGCGCCGAGCTTGGCTTCGAGACGAACGGGAAACACATCCACTGGGGACTCACCGGCGCCGCTTTCCGGGTCTCCGGCCGCGGCGGCAATCGTGGTCTGCGGGTGGCCGAGAACGATTTCGGCGTGGTGGGCGAGAGCTTCGATCGCACCAACGCCGACACCTACGGCTACGGACGTCTGTTCTTCGACCGCGCCTACAGCCTGCGCATGTGGCTCACTGCGAACGACATCCGAGGCTTTACCTTCGGCGCTCTCGGTCGCTATGACGATGGACAGCCCTTCGCGCGTCAGGTCATCCAGTACGACCTGCCCCAGGGTCCCGACTTCGTGCAGGCCATACCGCGCGGCCGCGCCCGCCTTCACTACACGCTCTCGGTGGACGCGCGTGTGTCGAAGAAATTCGTGGCGCGCGGCGCCGATATCGAGATCTCCACCTCCGTCTTCAACGCCCTCGGCTCGCAGTTCGAAGCCGAGGAGCAGGTGGTTTGGCTGCCCGACTACCGGAGGATCAACATGGTCCAGCCCCCGCGCGCGTTCGTCATCGGGATCCGCGTCGAACGCTAGCCGGCTAACGCCCGATAGCGGCGCCATCGAGAGCCCGGCGGTCGACCGCTCCTTCGATCAGCTTCTCCTCGCGGTTCCAGACGATCCCCGCCGCGAAGCCCTGGTAGTACGGGCTCTCCTGGACGGTGTGCCCGCGCTGCTTGAGCAAAGCCAGGGTGTCCGGCGAGATTCCGTTCTTCTCGTAGGAAATCCGGTCGGGCAGCCATTGATGATGGAAGCGAGGGAAGTCGATGGCGTCCTGGATGTTCATCTTGAAGTCGACGACGTTCAGGATATTCAGGAGCACGGTGTTGAGGATCGTCCGTCCGCCGGGTGAACCGATGACCATGGAGAGATCACCGTCTTTGGCGAGGATCGTGGGTGTCATCGACGACAGCATCCGCTTGCCTGGCTGCGCGAGATTCGGTTCCGTGCCGATCAGTCCCTTCTCGTCGGTCAGGCCCGGTCCCGCGTTGAAGTCGCCCATTTCGTTGTTGAGCAGAAACCCCGCACCCGGCACCACGATCTTGGAGCCGTAGCTCTCCTCAAGGGTGTAGGTCAAAGACACCGCGTTTTGATCCCGGTCGACCACGGAAAGATGCGTGGTCTCGTTGCTCTCCGCCGGCCATTCGAACGTATTCGGGCTCGAGACGGAGGCGCGGTCGTCGCGGATCGTCTTGCGCAGGCCCAGCGCATACTCCTTCGAGATCAACCGGTCGACCGGCATGGATTTGTTGAAGTCGGGATCGCCGAGGTGGCGGGCCCGGTCGGCGAAAGCGCGACGCATCGCTTCCGCGACGCGGTGGATGGTGATGGCCGAGCGCGGTCCGTCCGCGGCGAGGTCGTAGTTCTCGAGGACGTTCAGCATCTGGATCAGGACGGCGCCCCCGGAACTGATAGGAGGCATGCCGATGACGCTGTAGCCGCGATACTTGCCCACGAGGGGTTTGCGCTGAATCGCGCGATACGCCTTGAGGTCGGCCTCGGTGATGAGACCGCCGAAAGCCTTCATCTCCCGGGCGAGGAGGCGCGCGGTCTCGCCCTCGTAGAAACCACGCGGCCCGCGTTCGGCGATCCTCTCGAGGGTTTTCGCCAGGTCCGGCTGGCGAAGGATGTCGCCCATTTCGTAGGGCACGCCCTTCCTCGAGAACTGTTCGACTGCGGCTTGATACTTCTTCATCTCGGGCAGAACGTTCTTGAGCGAACGAGCCAGACCATCGGTCACGATGAAGCCCTCCCTGGCCAGAACCACCGCGGGTTCGACGAGGCGCCGCCAGGAGACCTTCTTCGACCCAAGCTCCTCCCAGGCCGCATGGAGGCCGGCGACGGTCCCGGGCACACCCACCGCGAGGTGCGAGTGGTGGTGCAGGTCGGCGTTGTACTTCCCGTCTTTGAGGAACATCCCGGGATGAGCGCCGGCGGGCGCGGTCTCGCGAAAGTCGTAGGTCGTGGTCGAGCCGTCGCCGAGCCGGCTCACCAGAAAGCCGCCGCCGCCGATGTTGCCGGCGGCCGGGTGCACCACGGCCAGGGCAAAAGCGGTGGCGATCGCCGCGTCCACGGCGTTGCCGCCATCCCACAACACATCCGCCCCCACCTGCGAGGCGATGAACGCCTGCGAGGTCACCATCCCGTTCTTGGCTCGCACGGGCTGGGCGGCGCGCGCGGGCGGCACGAGCACCGCACTCAGCAGGGCCAAGGCGGCCACGAACGAAGTCAGCCGGGAAACGCGCATGTTTTCTCCTTCGGGAAAGACGACTCATCTTACGGGGAACGCGAGGCGAGGCCCGTGGGTCGAGAGGTCACAGCATTTATCCTCGCTGCGATGACGCTCCATGCCGGCTTTGTTACCCCGAAAACTCCGGGGCAGGCACTCTTGATCGCCGCTCTTCTTCTTCTGGCCGGCCCTTCGTCTCGGGCCCAGGAGCCTCCCGCCGCCCAGTGGCTTCGCCTCGATCCGCTTCCCGGTGAAATGGGTCTCACCCCGCGCGAGAGTTTCGACGGCGTGCCCCCGCGGTTCGTGCTTCTGACCGACGGCTCCGTCTTCGTGGGCGGCCGACGAGAAGTCCTCAAGGGCTGGCTCGACAAGGGAGAGATGCAGGCGATCTCCACCCGTCTCGATGTCGCCATGAAATCTCTCGGGAAAGTGGGGCCCCCGCAGACTCTGGTGGTGGGCGAGGGGCCAGCCATCTTCCGGTTCTCGATTCTCCTCGGGCCGCCCGTTCAACTCGTGGTGATGGGCAACCTCGAGTCCTCAGGCGGGCTGCCGCTTGCCCCCTTGCCCGAATTCATCCGCGGCCTCGCGGGCTTTCGTCACCCCTCGCTCAAGCCCTGGGACCCTGATCGATTCACGTTGATCGTGAAGGAACGCGCGTTGCCCGGCGGCTGCCGGCCGGCGCCGGCGCTAACCCCCCTTGAGTCGAAGGTCGCCAACGACTCCGCGGTCGTGAAGGCGCTCACTCGAGGTTTCCCGACCGGCTCCGAGATGTCTTCGGTCTGTGACGGTCTGAGGCGTTACACCGTCGTTTTCCGCCCGCTGATCCCGGGTGAACGATAGTTTTCAAGAGGTCCTCGCGTCATGGCGCTCTGTCCTGGAGACAAGGATGGAGCCGCCTCGCGCCGAGGAGCAGCTCCTCGCACTCGACCGCGAGTCGGCGGTTCAGCGATTGGAGTACCCCGCCAGGTGCGGCGCCTTCGAGGTGTGCACGCGGGTATCGTTTGGTGCCATGAAAAGAAACCTCACCCTGGCCGGCCTGATCATCCTCGCGGCCGCAGTCGCCTTTGCGCAGACCCCCAGGGTCACTTTCGCGATCGCGGGCATTCCTGGCGCGCCCACGTTCCGCGCGAAGGTCGGTCCGGATTTCGCGAAGGACGGGACGCTCAGCGGTCAGTTCACCCAAGGCCCCGGCACGTTCCCGTTCACGCTCAAGCGGGCCTCCACCGAAGAGAAGGCGAAGGCGGCGCTCGAGGATTTCGTGGCCGCAGCCGAGGCGATTTTCAAGGCGCACAAAGCACCCGGGGCCGGCATTGCCATCGTCAAGAACGACACCGTGGTCTTCTCGTGCGGCATCGGACTTCGGAATCTCGAAACCCGGGCGAAGGTCACCCGCGACACTCTTTTCGCCATCGGTTCGTCCACGAAGGCGTTCACCGCATTGTCGCGGGCGACTACCGCTCGTCGGACAATCCCGGCCTTGTTGTGAAGGTCGCGGTTTCGGGGCCGAACCTCATGGCCACCGTGCCCGGCCCGCCCGCCTACGTCCTGGTTCCCTATTCCGGAGTCGCGTTCGCTCTCAAGGGACTCACCGGCTATTCCATCCGTTTCAATCTGGATCCCGCCGGGAAACCGCTGACCGCCGATCTCCTCCAACCCGACGGCGTCTACAACCTGAGGCGACCCTGAGAACGAACTTGTCCTTCACAACCGACGTCCTTCTTCGCGACGGCGAATCGCTTCGCATCCGGGCGGTCCGTCCCGAGGATCGGGAAAACGTGGCGCGCGAGTTTCCTCCCGGCCTCCACGAACATGACTTCGAACGCGAGGTGGCGCTCGTCGCCACCCAGGGTTCCGAGGACGAGCGGATCGTGGGGTTTGGCCGGTTCCATCGCATCGAACCGGCCGCGGACGGCGTGCCGCGCGCGGAGTTCACGCTCTCCGTCGCCGATGCCTGGCGGCAAAGAGGTGTCGGCACCGCACTTCTCGAACAGATGACCGCCGCCGCGTCCCGGCTGGGGATCGAGCGATTCGAGGCCGACGTCCTTCCCGGCGCGCCGAGGATGATGGATCTCCTCGCCCGCCTCGGTTTCGATGTGACCTCCGAGTCCCGCGGAAGCGTCGTTCGCCCCTGGTTCCCCGTGCGCATGACCGAAGCGGTTCGCCGGGCCATCGACCAGCGGGCCTCCGCCGCTTCGGCCCTGAGCATCCGCGCCCTGATGGAACCGCGTTCGGTGGCCCTGCTCGGCGCCTCGCGAAAGGCCGCGACGATCAGCGGCACGCTTCTCGCCAATCTCAAGAAGAGCTACCAGGGCGCCATCTATCCCGTGAACGCCGCGGGGGGCGAGATTCAGGGCCTGCCTGCGTTCCCGACCGTCGCCGCGATCGGCAAGCCGATCGATCTCGGCATCATCGCGGTGCCCGCCCCGGGTGTTATGCAGGCGGTGCGGGAATGCGCCGAGGCGGGTGCCAACGCCGTGGTGGTGATCTCCGCCGGTTTCGCGGAACTGGGTCCTGAAGGCCAGGCCGAGCAGGAGAGGATTCGCGATTTCGTCCGCCGCTCCGGAATGCGGATGGTGGGACCGAACTGCATGGGCATCCTGAACACGGATCCCTTGGTGTCGATGAACGCGACCTTCGCGCCCACGGTGGCGCCCGCGGGCAATGTCTCCATGTTGTCGCAGAGCGGCGCTCTGGGGGTCGCGATCCTGGATCACGCGCGCGAACTCCACATCGGAATCTCGACCTTCGTCTCGGTGGGCAACAAGGCGGATGTATCAGGCAACGACCTGCTCGCGTTCTGGAAGGACGATCCGCGGACCGACGTCATCGCGCTGTACCTCGAGAGCTTCGGCAATCCGCGGCGCTTCGCGCGCCTTGCTCCCGAAGTGGCGCGACGCAAGCCCATCGTCGCGGTGAAGTCGGGCCGCTCCGCCGCCGGCACGCGCGCCGCGTCATCGCATTCGGCCTCCCTCGCCTGCCTCGACATCGGTGTCGATGCTCTCTTCGAACAGGCGGGCGTCATCCGCACGAACACCCTCGAGGAGATGTTCGATGTGGCGGCGCTGCTGGCGACCCAGCCTCCCCCCAAGGGACCGCGGGTGGGGGTCGTCACGAACGCGGGTGGTCCGGGCATCCTTCTTGCCGATGCCTGTGAGGCTCAGGGCCTGACTTTGCCCGAACTCACCGCCGGGTCGCTCGAGAAGCTGCGCTCGTTTCTTCCCGCCGCCGCCGGCTTCAAGAATCCCATCGACATGATCGCGTCCGCGACCGCGGAACAGTACGCGCGCACCATCGAGATCGTCGGACAGGATCCGAATGTCGACGCGGTGATCGTGGTTTTTGTTCCGCCCCTTGTGACCACGGCCGAGGAGATCGCCACCGCGGTAGCGACGAGTGCCGCCACCGTGCCGCCGCACATTCCCGTACTGACCGTATTCCTGGCCAGCAGGGGAGCGCCGCCCATGCTGGCCACGGGCGGCCGCGGCCGCCTGCCCTCCTACGCGTTCCCCGAAAATGCCGCGCGAGCCCTCGCCGCCGCCCTCAAGTACCAGCGTTGGCGCGATCGGCCTCGCGGCGAGACCGTCCACCTCACCGACGCTCAGCGTTTTGAAGCCCGTCGCATCGTGCAGGCGTCCCTCGAAGCGAGGCCCGAGGCGCACTGGCTCGATACCGACGACGTTCGCGCTCTTCTCCAGGTGGCAGGAATCGCCATGGCCGATCTGCGTCTCGCCCCGCCTGCGGACGCGTCCACCGTGGCTGCCACCATGGGCTTCCCGCTCGTCGCGAAGGCCGTGGCTCCGGGCCTTGTCCACAAGACCGATGTGGGCGGGGTCGTTCTCAATCTGCGGAGCGAGGCGGAGGTCGCTTCCGCGGTGTCGGCGATGCGCGAGGGTCTGGCGAAGGCCGGGTTCGTTCTCGAGAACGTTCTCCTCCAGAAACAGATCGAGGGTGGGCTCGAAGCGCTGGTGGGCGTGGTGGTTGACCCCACGTTCGGGCCTCTCCTGCTGTGCGGTATGGGCGGAGTTCAGGTCGAACTGCTCCGCGACGTGTCGTTCCACCTGCCCCCCATCAGCGATCTCGACGCCGGGGAAATGATCGATCGGCTGCGCCTGCGGCCGCTCTTCGATGGCTACCGCGGAAGCCCGCCCGCCGACCGCGCCGCCCTCATCACCCTGCTCCAGCGGCTCTCCGCCCTGGTCGAGGAGTTGCCCGAGCTGCACGAACTCGACTTGAATCCGGTGCGCGTGCTTCGTCCCGGAGAGGGTGCGGTGGTCGTCGATGCGCGGATCCGCGTGGGGCCTTCCGCTGCGGTGTGAGCGCTTACAATCGTCTCCCAATGACGCGCAACCAGGTTCTCGAAGTGATCGGCGTCGACCGTGAGGAACGCGCATTTGTCGACGCCATCGATTTCGATCGTCTTCCCCGCCACGTCGCCATCATCATGGATGGCAACGGGCGCTGGGCGAAGAGCCGGTTCCTGCCGCGCCTTGAAGGCCACCGCGCCGGGGTGGAGTCGGTTCGTTCGGTGGTCGAGACGGCGGCCCGCCTCGGGCTCGAGGCCCTCACCGTCTATGCCTTCTCGACCGAGAACTGGAAGCGGCCTACCGATGAAGTCTCCGGACTCATGGGTCTGCTCAAGCTCTACATCCGCCGCGAGCTGAAAACCCTTCAGGACAACAACATTCGTTTCGGTGTCGTGGGAGGTCTCGAGGGTCTGCCGAAAGACGTCCAGGACGAACTGCGTCGGGGCATCAAGGAGACGGCGCACCTCACCGGCCTTCAGTTCTCCCTCGCCCTCAACTATTCGGGCCGTTCGGAACTGACCGATGTCGTGAAGCGGATCGCCGAGGCGGCCCGGGCGGGGACGATCGATCCCGCGGCGATCGACGAGGCCACCGTCGAGCGCCATCTCTTCACCGCGCACCTGCCCGAGCCCGATCTGCTGATCCGCACCAGCGGCGAGTTGCGCGTCTCGAACTTCCTCCTCTGGCAGATCGCGTATGCGGAGATCTGGGTGACCGACGTCTTGTGGCCGGACTTCCGTCGGCGGCATCTGCTTCAGGCGATCATGGAGTTCCAAAAAAGGGAGCGCCGCTACGGCGGGATCACCGCCGCGGTGGGCAAGGGGTGAGCGGCCTCTTCGCGTCGAACCTCTTCCGGCGTGTTCTTACCGCGGTGGTCGTCCTGCCCGTGGTCATCGGCGCCATCGCCCTCTTTCCGCAACGCGGTCCCTGGATCCTGGCCGCGATTCTCTGCGTCCTCGGCATCGGCGAAGCCCACACCCTTCTCGGCCGCGCCGCTCTGCACGCCTCCCCCATCTCTTTCCTTCCCGGCATCGCCCTTTTTTTTGAGCTCGCGGGCGCGCCGGACGCCGCCCGCATGGTTCCCCTTTCGGGCCTGCCCATCATCGCCGGCGTGGCGGCCGCGATGGTGGCGGTGTCGCGCGCGGATCGGTTCGGAGTTCGAGTCCTGGCCGCCGAGGCCGCGGGTCTTCTGTGCGGCCTGCTCATCGGCCTCGGCGCAGGCTCGTTCGCGGGGCTCGCGAGACTGGCGCCGATTGAAGACGCCACATCCCGCATCGTCCTCCTGATGGCGGTGGTCATTTCCTCGGACGTTTTCGCCTACTTCGTCGGCCACGCGTTCGGCCGCCACAAGCTCGCCCCTCAGGTGTCGCCCGGCAAGACCATCGAAGGCGCCCTCGGCGGCCTCGTGGGCGCGGCTCTGGCGAGTGCCGTGGTCGCCACCCAGCTCTTCGCCACCCAGCCTTTCGGCCTGATCGTGATGATCGGCGTCCTCGTGGCCGCGGCCGGAATCGTGGGTGATCTGCTCGAAAGCCTCTTCAAGCGCTACGTTGGCGCCAAGGATTCCGGAACGCTTTTCCCCGGCCACGGCGGAGCCCTCGACCGGATGGACGCCTTCATCCTCGCCGCCCCATTGTTGTACGTGTTCTTCAACAACCTTTCGTAGCGTCGGCCCGCCAACCCCCGAGAGGGTACTCGAGCCCGGGCCTCGGGCCATGACCTCGACCGGAGCGGCGAGGGCGATCCCGAGAGCAACCTCGCCTCCTCCGCCGTCTCGGGCCAATCACCGTCTGCTGGCTTCCTAGAGGCTCGGAAGCGCTTTGATCCAGGCACCTTCATGCTCCAACCGGGCGAGCCGGGCTCAGACGCCTACACGGTGAAGCTGGCCAACTTCTAGAGTCGACAGAACGCGAATGGGGGCTACATTCAAGCAGCCTCAATGGCGCGGAGTTCGAACGCGACCTTCACGCGCTTGTATGGGAAGGAGAGCTTCCGGTCCTTCGTTTTCTCGACGAGGCCTGCCCGGACGAGCGCGTCGGCGTCGGTGTGAACAGCCTTGACGTCGCGGTCCACGCGGCGCGCGAGCTCGCGGATACCGAGCGGACCGGCGCCCGTAAGTGTTCGAAGGATGACCCAGCGGGGCGGGGTCAGCGCCTGGGCCAAGGCCTCGGGGCTAAGAAACGTGTAGCGGTGCGTTTCGTCCGCCTTGCCTCGGAAAACTGCCTTGATCTGCTTCTTCACGTGGTCAAGGCTTGCCACCTCGATCGTCAGCGTCGTCGCGTCCATGTTCAGGCCCTCCAGTTTTCGATGTCGTTCATGAAGTCGTCGATCAATTTGTCGAGTGTGGAGAAGATGTAGGGTGTCTGGTGGCGCCCCTCGTGGCGATGGTCGCCCTTGCCGAGTTCGTTGTCGTAGCGCAGCACGCAGACGTCGTTTACGATGAAGGCGAGGCGATACTTGTAAGAATGGGCCGAGGGCTTCTTCGGCTCCGGCACTTCCCAGATCACGATGCGGACGGAGCGACCGTCTCCGAGGTTCAATCGCTGATTGCGAAGCTCTCTCGCCCTCATGTTGTCCAAAGTAACAACACTGCGGCCGGGAGTCAAGGCACTTTATTCGAAGTTCCGTCGCGTCGACCGTGGACGGTTATCGAGTTGGTCCCGGGGTGGCAGGGGTCCATTCCTCCAATCCGCGAGTGGGCGCGAGGACCCGGTCAACTAAGATCACCGCTCCCCTGTTTTGGGGTGTTCTTTAGAGGCATCAAATGGACTTTCAATTCAGCGGAGACCAGCGGCTCCTCAAGAAAACCGTTCGCGACTTCGCCGAGAGGGAGCTCAAGCCTCACGCGCGCGAGTGGGACGAGAAACAGGAGTTCCCGCGCGAGATCTTCCGGAAACTGGGCGGGCTGGGCCTGCTCGCGGTGGTCTTCCCCGAGGAGTACGGCGGCTCCGGCATGTCGACAGTGGACTACACCATTGTCATCGAAGAGCTGGCCCGGATCGACGCCGGCGTGGCTCTCTCCACCGCCGCCCACAACTCCCTTTCCTCCGGGCACATCTTCCTGGCCGGCACCGAAGAACAAAAGAAGAAGTACCTGCCGAAACTCGCGACGGGCGAGTTCGTCGGCGCCTGGGGCCTCACCGAGAACAGTGCCGGGTCGGATGCGGGCGGCACCAGGACCACCGCGGTGAAGGACGGCGATTCGTGGGTTCTTAACGGTTCGAAGACGTTCATCACCAACGGCAGCCTCGCCGAGGTTTCCGTGGTCATGGCCGTGACCGACAAGTCGAAGGGCAAGAAGGGCATCTCCGCTTTCGTCATCGAGCGGGGAACGAGAGGCTTTCGGCCCGGCAAAAAGGAGGACAAGCTCGGCGTGCGCTCTTCCGACACCTCGGAACTGATCCTCGAAGACTGCCGCATTCCGGCGGGGAATCTGCTGGGGCAGCCGGGCATGGGGTACGTCGATACTCTGCGGATTCTCGACCGCGGCCGCATCGGCATCGCCGCCTTCTCGATCGGCATCGCCCAGGGCGCCTTTGAAGCCGCTCTCACGTATGCCAAGGGCCGCAAGCAGTTCAACCAGGCAATCGCCGAGTTCCAGGCGATTCAGTTCAAGCTTTCCGAGATGGCGGTCAAGATCGACGCCGCGCGTCTTCTCATGCTGCGCGCCGCTTCCCTTCGCGACGCCGGAATTGAGCACAAGACGGAATCGGCCATGGCGAAGCTCTTCGCGAGCGAGATGGCGGTTCAAGTCGCGCTTGAGGCCATTCAGATCCACGGCGGCTATGGCTACGTGAAGGACTATCCGGTCGAGCGCGCCCTGCGCGATTCGAAGCTCGGCACGATCGGCGAAGGCACGAGCGAAGTGCAGAAGCTGGTCATCGCGCGCCAGCTGCTCGCGCGCGGCGAATAGGTCGGGTTTCGCAACTTCCCTTAATGGGCGCATGAACCTTCCTGAAGACAAGGACATCCTGCGCGGAGACATCCGGGCGGTGGCGCGGGCCATCCGGGCGGTCGAGGACGACTGGCCGGGTTCGCGCGCTCTGCTGACCCGCCTTTTTCCGCATGCGGGCCGCGCCCTCACTCTCGGCATCACGGGCCCTCCGGGTGCCGGGAAATCGACCCTGGTGGATCGACTGACCACCCGGTTTCGCAAGGCGGGGAAGACCGTCGGTGTCGTGGCGGTGGATCCGACGTCACCGTTCACCGGCGGCGCGATTCTGGGCGACCGCATCCGCATGCAGAGCCATGCGACCGACGACGGCGTCTTCATCCGGTCGATGGCCACCCGCGGCGCGCTCGGCGGACTCTCCGCCACCACCGCGGCCGCCCTCCTCGTTCTCGACGCCTCGTCGAAGGACGTGCTCATCGTCGAGACCGTGGGCGTCGGCCAGGACGAAGTGGACATCGCGTCTGAAGCCGACATCGCCGTGGTTGTCCTCGTTCCCGGTCTGGGCGATGAAGTGCAGGCGCTCAAGGCCGGAATCATGGAGATCGCCGACATCTTCGTGGTCAACAAGGCCGACCGCGATGGCGCCGACCGGCTCGCGTCCGAAATCGAGATGATGTTGTCTCTGACCGGCGAGACCAGGGCCGAACGGCCGCCGGTGGTTCGAACCATCGCCACCTCCTCCCAGGGGATTGACGACCTCATGAGGACGATTGAGGAGGTCCGCGCGCGGCGTGAAGCGAGCGGGCAACAGGCGGCACGCCGCCGCGAGCGGTTGCTGCGTCAGTTCGAGCGGGAAGTGGACGTGCTGGTGAAGGAGAAGGTCCGCCAGAGGATCGACGCTCTCGATTCCAGCCTCAAACTGCGCGAACGGGTGCAGAATCGCGCCGTCGACCCATATACCGCGGCCGATGAAACTGTTTCGGGAGCGTCATGATTCTGAAGATCGACCACCTTGGCATCGCCGTGAAGGACATGGCCGAGGCAAAGCGCGCCTACGAAGCCCTGGGCTTCAAGATCGACGCCGAGCACGAAGTCCCCACCGAGAAGGTGAAGGCCGCGTTCATCACGGTGGGCGAGTCGCACCTCGAACTGCTCGAGCCCACCGACCCCACCTCGGTCATCGCGAAGTTCCTGGAGAAGCGATCGGGTCTCCATCACATCTGCCTTCTCGTCGACGACATCGAGAAGTCGATGGCCGAGATGAAAGCCTCGGGCGCGCAACTCCTCGATGAAAAGCCGCGCATCGGCGCCGGCGGGTGCCGCGTCGCCTTCATCCACCCGAAATCGGCGGCGGGCGTCCTCCTCGAATTGAAGCAGGCCTGAGATGAGGGTCAACCACACGGCGGAAATCGGAATCATCGGCGGAAGCGGCCTCTACGAGATGGAGGGCTTCGAGGCGCAGGGTGAAGTCGCGATCGAAACACCTTTCGGCAAGCCGTCGGATGCTTTTATCGTCGGCAAGTTCGGCGAGAAGAGCGTCGCTTTCCTCCCGCGCCATGGCCGCGGCCACCGCATCTCGCCCTCGGAAATCAACTTCCGGGCCAACCTCTGGGCCATGAAGTCGCTCGGCGTGAAGTGGATCCTCTCGGTATCGGCCGTGGGTTCGCTCAAGGAGCAGTACGTGCCCACCCACATGGTGACGCCCGATCAGTTCATCGACCGCACGTTCGGCCGCAAGGGGACGTTCTTCACCGACGGCATCGTGGCCCACGTGGGCTTCGCTCATCCGGTGTGCAGGCACGTCCGAAGGATCCTCGGCGAGGCGTGTCGAAGGAGCGGCGCCGTGGTGCATGAAGGCGGCACGTACGTCTGCATGGAGGGCCCGCAGTTCTCGACCCTGGCCGAATCGAATCTCTATCGCTCCTGGGGAGCCGATCTCATCGGCATGACCAACCTTCAGGAGGCGAAGCTCGCGCGCGAGGCGGAGATCTGCTACGCGACTCTCGCCATGGTCACCGACTTCGACTGCTGGCATCCCGGTCACGAGGCGGTGACCGTCGACCAGGTAGTGGCGGTGGTTCAGAAGAACGCGTCGATGGCGAAGGCGATCCTCAAGTCCGCGGTGGAGCAGTTGCCGGCCCCGCGCGACTGCGAGTGCGAGAGCGCGCTCAAGTTCGCAATCATGACCGCGCCGCATCTGATTCCGGAGAAGGCCAGGAACGAGCTGGCCCCTATCATCGGGCGCTATCTGAAATAGGCTCCCGTCCCTCGATCCTCCCGTCGCTCCAACGACCGCCCCAGAAGGAAGCACCGAAAGAATCCAATGTCAGTTCTCGTTGTCGGAAGCGTTGCGTACGACACGCTCGAAACCCCCGCCGGCCGCGCTGAAAAGGTGCTCGGCGGCTCCGCGGTCTACTTCGCCCTCGCCGCCTCGTATTTCACCGACGTGAACCTCGTGGGTGTGGTGGGCGACGACTTCGGCCCCGAGCAGCGCGCGGTGCTCGAAGGGCGGCGGATCGACCTTTCGGGCCTCGAACATGCGCCCGGGAAGACCTTCCACTGGCAGGGGAAATACTCGACCGATCTCAATTCGCGCGAGACCATCTGTACGGACCTGAACGTCTTCGAGCATTTCAAACCCAGGCTGCCCGAGAGCTACCGCAAGTCCGACCGACTCTTCCTCGGCAACATCGAACCGTCGCTCCAGCGCGATGTGCTGGAACAGGTGGACGCTCCCAAGCTCGTGGGCTGCGACACCATGAACCTGTGGATCAACCACCGCCTCGAGGAACTCAAGAAGACGCTGGCCAGGGTCGAGGTTCTTCTGATCAACGACTCCGAAGCGAAGGAGCTTGCGGGCGACTGGAACATCATCCGCGCCGCCCGGGCCATCCGCGCCATGGGCCCGAAGACCCTGATCATCAAGAAAGGGGAGCACGGAGCACTTCTGTTCCAGGAAGACTCCTGTTTCCTCGCCTCCGCCTTCCCGCTCGAGCACGTCAAGGATCCAACCGGGGCCGGCGACTCGTTCGCGGGGGGCCTCATGGGTTACCTCGATCACGCCGATTCCCACGATGTCTCCACCTTCCGTCAGGCCGTCATCATGGGCTCGACCGTGGCCTCGTTCTGCTGCGAAGAGTTCGGGGTCGAGCGGTTCATCGACCTGACGCGCGAACAGATCGAAGAGCGCTTCCATCAGTTCGCCTCGATGGTTAACTTCGACCGACTGCCGATAAAGGCCTGAGGTGAGTGCAGCGCCGATCCGGCGGGACGCGCTTGTTCTGGTCGGCGCGATCGCCCTTTCGTACCCGATCGGTCTCGCGATCGATTCGCGTTTCCTCCTGCCGGTACTGAACGCGGCCCCGGCCTGGTGGGTGATGGCGCGACGTCTGCGCGCAGGGGATCTGCGCGGCGCGATCTGGCTCATGCTCATCTTCCCGATTGCCCTCGCGGTGTTCGGCACGGTGTCGCTCGCTTTGTGGCCGACCGCGGATGGGAAAACCCCGTTTGTCTTCAACGGTCCGGAGTATCGCGAAGAGATGTTTCAGTGGATCCGGTTTGGCGGAGGGAGCGAGGGCAACTGGCGCCTCTTCCTGCCGCTGCACATCACGCACCTTGTGGGTTTCGTGATCGTCAGTCTTCTCACCGGCAGTCTTGTTTCGATCACGGGCGGCGCTGTCCTGACGAACTACATGAACGGCTACGTGGCCTCGATCCACCGGGCGGACGCGCCGCTGTGGGCCACGATGTTCTTCGGCTGGCAGCCCTGGGCGATCTGTCGCGTGGCCGCATTCTGCATTCTCGGCGTCGTCCTCGCCGAGCCGCTGCTGTCGCGCGTGTTCCGGTATCCCGCGCAGCCGTGGTCTCGCCTCCGCCCCTTTGTGTTGATCGCCTCGATCCTCATCCTCGCCGACTGGACGCTCAAGGCGACCCTGGCACCGACCTGGGGACGCGTTTTGAACTCCGCGATTCCGGTGAGGTTGCCTCCAGCACTTCCCGGGGCGCCGGTGGACCAGAATAATCCGGGCTAGCACTAGCTGGGCGCTGCCTTTTTCAGCAGCCCTGGGTATCCCGGCGAAGGCCTGGCATCTACTCACGGGAAGAAGGCGCTGATCTCGTTGGCGGCACGGGCGGTCGCTCCGCCCTTGCCGAGCTTCTCCCGGACCTCCTCCAGGTCTTTGAGCATCCGGTCGCGCGCCACGCCTTCGTCGAGCACCCGCAGTGTTTCTTCGGCAACCCGGGCCGGCGTGAACTCACTCTGGATCAACTCCGGCACCACCACCCGCCCCGCGATCAGGTTCACCATCGCGTAGTTCGAGACGCTGAGGAGAGGTTTGCCAAGGGCGTAGGTCAGCGCGGAGAGTCGATAGACCACCACCATCGGCGTCAGGGTGAGCGCGGTTTCGACGGTGGCCGTGCCCGAGGCCACGATCGCCACCCGCGCGGCCGACAACACATCGCGTGTCCTGCCCTCGATCACGCTCACCCCGGCGTCTGAAGCCGCCTGAAACGCTCCCGTCCGAAGGTGGGGCGCCGCGGCGAGAACGAACTGCAGCTCGGGCCGACGCTTACGCAGCGCGGCTACCGCCGCCAGCATCGGCGGCAGGTTGAAGCCCACTTCCTTGTTCCGGCTCCCGGGAAGAAGGGCGATCACCGGACGACCGCCTTCGAGGCCGAGTTGCGTCGCGATTGCGCCGCGATCCGCGGGCGGCTTCACATGGTCGATGAGAGGGTGGCCGACAAAAGCCACGGGAACGTGAGCGTCGCGGTAGATCTGTTCCTCGAAGGGAAAGATCACCAGCATCTTCGCGACATCGCGCTTCACGTCCTTGATGCGTCCTCGACGCCACGCCCAGAGTTGCGGCGAAACGTAGTACACGACCGGGATCCCGAGCTTCTTGAGTTCGCGGGCGAGACGCAGGTTGAAGTCCGGATAGTCGATCAAAACCGCGACGTCGGGCCGCGACCGCGCGGCTTCCGCGACCACGGAATCGAAGAGCGTCTTCAATCGGCGCAGATGGGAGAGCACCTCAACGAGACCCACCACCGCGAGGTCGCGAAGATGGGCGAGCAGCCGCACGTCCTCTGCGGCGAGGCGATCGCCGCCGAGGCCAAAGGCCTCGAGGCCAGGATGCCGTTTTCGCAGCTCCGCGACGAGCTCGGCGGCGTAGAACTCGCCCGACGGCTCGCCACACGAGATCAGGAGACGGGGCATTCGCCTCTACCTGGCAATCGTCGCTCCGAAAAGATGCGTGTCGAACCAGTCGAGATTCTCCTGCAGGGCGTGGCGCACCGCCTTGGGCTTGTTGAGACCGTGGCCGAAGCCCTTATAGAGGGCGAGCCGCGTGGTCACGCCCTGGTCGCGCAGCCCCTGATACAGCTCGAGGGCGTTCGAGACCGGTACCCGCAGGTCCGCATCGCCGTGCTGGATGAGCGTCGGCGCTTTGGCTCCCTTGATGTAGGTCATGGGCGACGTCTTGCGGTAGATCTCGGGATCGTCCCAGGGGTTCGCTTTCAGGTACTGCCGCGTGAAGGGATGGATGTCGGTGCTGACGTAGTACGTCACCCAATTTGAGATGCCGGCGCCCACCGAGACCGCCTTGAAGCGAGCGGAGTCGTGGGTGGTGAGGAACGCCGAGATGTAGCCGCCCTGGCTCCAGCCCATGACGCCCACCTTCGCCTGGTCGACCAGGCCCTTCGCCACCAGGCTGTCGATGCCGGTGTTGACGTCCCAGGCATCACCAACCCCGAGGTTGCGGACATTCAGCGAGCGGAAGGCTTCGCCGTAACCGGCGCTGCCCCGGTAGTTGGGCTCGAGGATCAAGGCCCCCTTCGCGAGCCAGCTCTCCATGGGATACACGTAGGTCGCGCCGAAGAGGCTCGGCCGTGAAACCCCGGTCGGTCCGCCGTGGATGATGACCAGCAGCGGCGCGGGCGAGCCGGGCTTCCACCCCGCGGGCTTGCGCAGAACACCTTCGATCATGGCCCCGTCCGAACTCTTCCACGACACCACTTCGCTCGTGCCCAACGTCATCGAAGCGACCTGGTTCCCAAGATCCGAGACCTTCCGTGCCGCGCCGCCCGTCGTGCCGGCGAACACCTCAGGGTAGGCCGAGGCCGAGCTGCCCACGAAGGCGACGCTCGTTCCGTTGTCATTGAATGAGAAGCCTGACGCGATGGGCTGGCCGAGGTTCACGCGGGATACCGTCTTGGTCGCGGGGTCAAGCTTGAAGAGCCCGGCCTCGGTCTTGAGGTTGGCGGCGAGGAAAAGTCCGGCCTTGTGCCACGCGACGAGCTGTGGATCCTCGTCGAAGGTGACGGACAGCGCCGTGATCCCCCCGCCCCTGGCCGGGATGACCGCGATCTTTCCGTTCTTGTAGTAGAAGGACGACACCTCGAGCATGGCCGTGGCGAAGGCGATCTGCTGTCCGTCGGGGGAGTAGCGGGGATTGTTATCCGGCCCCTCCTGAGTGACCAGCGCGCGTACCGTCGCGTTCTCGGTGTCGACC
>Ga0163151_10000563_pt1 | contig 64799 bp, 54 predicted proteins | sample OliLakLV19MP5IB2_FD_145596 | JGI IMG/M metagenome (GOLD analysis project Ga0163151, IMG submission 145596) | Freshwater microbial mat bacterial communities from Lake Vanda, McMurdo Dry Valleys, Antarctica - Oligotrophic Lake LV.19.MP5.IB-2 | ecosystem: Environmental > Aquatic > Freshwater >... | reverse complement strand
AATCAGGACGTCACGATCGCGCTCCACAACGGAGAGCCGCTGTACGTAGAACTGCCAGCGTCCGTCGTGCTGGAGATCACCTACACGGAGCCGGGCCTGCAGGGAGACCGGTCGACCGGTGGCACGAAACCGGCGACTGTCGAGACCGGGTACCAGATCCAGGTTCCACTGTTCCTTGAGCAGGGTACGAAGGTCAAGGTCGACACGCGCGATGGGTCGTACCTCGGCCGTGTTAATGACTGAGCCGGGCACTTCGAGCGGAGCAGTCGTCTAGTGGGGGCCAGAACCAAGGCTCGTAAGCGTGCGCTCGACGTGCTCTACGGCGCTGATGTGCGGGGCGACTCGATCAACCAGGTGCTCGCAGCAGAGCAGTCGCGGGCCGACCTCGACCCGCAGCGTTCGAACAGCTGGGAGTACGGCAGACAGATCGTTGTCGGCATAACCGAGCACGGCGACGAGATCGATGAACTCATCGAAACCTATTCGCAGGGCTGGTCACTCGCGCGCATGCCCGTCATTGATCGGGCACTGTTGAGAATTGGCATTTGGGAGATTCTCTACAACGAGGCCGTGCCCGACAGCGTTGCGATCGCCGAGGCGGTCGAGTCCGCGCGCGTGCACAGCACTGAGGATTCCGCAAGCTTCGTTAACGGTCTCCTCGGTCGTGTCGCGGCCAGTCGCGAATAGCTTCTGGGTGCGCGGCACGTGGCCGTCTCACTGAACCTGCCCGCACGTACCAGCCCGACCCGCTAGGCACGTGAGGCTGACCCCCCACCTGTTCTAGCAATTCCAGCTATGCTCTTGCAAAACAGGCATCCTTTAAGTTCCGTCCAGCGAGGCGGGGAAGGGGGTCAGAATGACTGCACGAGTCGTGCTGCAGTCCTCTGATATCAGTCGGGCTTTGACCCGCATCGCACACGAGATCCTTGAATCCAACCGAGGGTCAGACAGTCTCGTCCTCCTTGGCATCCCAACCCGCGGAGTGATTCTGGCCCGCCGTATCGCGGCCATCCTTGATTCAATCGAACCCGGTTCAGGCACGTTCGGTGCACTCGATGTAACGATGTACCGCGACGATCTCGCGAAGAATCCGACGCGAGCACCAGCGCGAACAGACATTCCAACTGGCGGCATTGACGGCAAAACCGTCGTTCTAGTCGATGATGTGCTCTACTCGGGCCGAACTGTCCGAGCAGCGCTCGATGCCATCAGCGATCTCGGGCGACCGCGCGCAGTGCGACTCGCCGCACTCGTCGACCGCGGTCACCGCGAGTTGCCGATTCGCGCAGACTTTGTGGGCAAGAATCTGCCATCATCGCTCGACGAGCGAATCAACGTCAGACTTGCTGAGCTGGATGGCACGGACGAGGTGACGATCAGTTGAAGCACCTGCTATCGACACAAGACCTCACCCGAGATCAGGCCGTTAGGTTGCTCGACATTGCCGAAGATATGGCCGAGGTCTCAAATCGCGAAGTCAAGAAGCTCCCGACGCTCCGGGGCAAAACCGTCGTCAATTTGTTCTTCGAAGACTCGACGCGAACGCGTGTATCGTTCGAGCTCGCCGCAAAGAGGTTGAGTGCGGATGTCATCACCTTCAGCGCGAAAGGGTCGAGCGTTTCAAAGGGCGAGAGCCTCAAGGACACGGCACAAACCCTTGCGGCGATGGGTGCCGACGCGATCGTTGTGCGGCATGGGGCATCCGGGGCGGCCCAAGTGCTCGCTGAACGTGGATGGACAAACGCAGCCATCATCAACGCTGGAGACGGCACTCACGAGCATCCGACTCAGGCCTTGCTCGACGCGTACACGATGCGAAAGCGAATCCACGGGGCTGCTGCGCGAGGAAAAGCACTCGATGGCGTCGCCGTCACGATTGTCGGTGACATTCTGCACTCGCGAGTAGCGCGTTCGAACGTTTGGCTCCTGGCTTCTCTTGGCGCGCGCGTGCATCTGGTCGCACCGGCGACTCTTATTCCGATTGGCGTCGAGGCGTGGCCATCGACTGTTGGCTACGATTTCGATGTCGCAATCGACTTCAAGCCAGACGTCATCATGATGCTGCGCATCCAGTCTGAGCGCATGAACCACGCATACTTTCCGAATGAACGTGAGTATGCGAGGCAGTGGGGGCTCGATGATGAGCGAGTGGCACGACTTCCGGTGGCTACCATGGTGATGCACCCCGGACCTATGAACCGGGGTTTGGAAATTTCCTCTGTCGCCGCCGACTCGTACCGTTCAACGGTGCTCGAGCAGGTCGCGAGTGGGGTTTCGGTAAGGATGGCTGTGCTCTACGAACTGCTCACAGGCACCGGCAGCGGCACCGACACTGCCACCGGCACCGGCACCGGCACCGCCGCATGAGCATCGTGATCCGCGGCGCAGGGTTGCCGGATGGTACTCGGCGTGACCTGCACATTGACGACGGCAAGTACGTGAGCGAGCTCGCAGGATCGCCGCGTCGCGTGATCGAGGCAGCTGGATTGCTCGCGCTGCCTGGACTCGTTGATTTGCACACACACTTGCGTGAACCAGGCTTTGAGCACAGCGAAACGGTGCTGAGCGGTTCCCGAGCGGCCGCCATTGGCGGGTTCACGGCGGTCTTCGCCATGGCAAACACCATGCCCGTCGGAGATACTGCTGGCGTTGTCGAGCAAGTGCACTCACTCGGAGAATCACACGGTTACGTGACAGTCCGGCCGATCGGAGCGGTCACCGTCGGCCTCGCGGGCGAACGCCTCGCCGAGATCGGCGCTATGGCTAAGTCGCGAGCCGCAGTGCGAGTGTTCTCCGATGACGGACAGTGCGTTCACGACTCCCTGCTCATGCGGCGTGCGCTTGAGTACGTCAAAACCTTCGGAGGAGTCGTCGCTCAGCACGCCCAGGATCCGCGTTTGACGATCGACGCCCAGATGAACGAGGGAACTGTCTCCAGTGAACTCGGGCTCGCCGGCTGGCCGGCGGTGGCTGAGGAGTCGATCATCGCGCGTGACGCACTGCTCGCGGAGCATGTCGGCGCGCGATTGCACGTCTGTCATGTCTCGACCGCGGGGTCTGTCGAGGTTATTGCCTGGGCGAAGGCTCGCGGAATCAAGATCACGGCCGAGGTGACCCCTCACCATCTGCTTCTGAACGAAGAGTTAGTGCGTGGCTTCGACTCCCGATTCAAGGTAAACCCACCGTTGCGTCGCGACGAGGATATTCACGCACTGCGTGCCGCGCTAGCCGGCGGGACAATCGACATCGTGGCCACTGACCACGCCCCGCACCCGCCGGAAGCCGAGGAGTGCGCCTGGGCAGAAGCTTCGAACGGCATGGTCGGCCTTGAATCCGCGCTCAGCGTTGTGCAGCACGCCATGGTTGACACCGGCCAATTGACGTGGACCGACGTGGCCCGGGTGCTCTCGGTCAAGCCAGCGGAGATCGGGGGTCTTGCGGGCTTCGACAGAGCGTTTGCTGACGGAAGCCCTGCGAACCTGACGATCATCGACCCGAGCGCCAAGCGCGAGTTCACGATCGACAGTCTCAAGGGAAAGGGAAGAAACTCTCCGTACCTCGGCAGAGAACTCCCGGGTCGGGTTATGGCTACGATCCATAACGGCTACCCAACGGTCATCGACGGCGAACTGCTCGATGCCGATTCGGTCGCCGCGTACGCAAAGGAGTCACGTGGATAGGTCGGTGCTGATGTTGGTAGTGCTCGGGCTCCTTGTCCTCCTGCTTGCGCTCATGGGCTTGGGTTGGCGGGCACGGCTGCGTCGGCAGTCGGCCATTGCTGCGCCTCCCGCGCCACCGGAGGGCACCGGAACCGGAACCGGCATCGGAGTATTCTCGGCGCGCTATGTCGCGACAACCATCAGCGGTGATCCACTGGATCGGATCGCCGTCCACGGGCTTGGCTTCAGGAGCGTAGCGACCTTGACAGTCACAGACGCCGGCGTACTCATCGAACGGCCGGGGGAGCGGCTCTGGTGGCTTGAGGCCGCAAGCGTGCACGGCGTTCGACGCGCGACCTGGACGATCGATCGTGTCGTTGAGTCCGACGGACTGCATGTGCTCGAGTGGGCGCTCGGCGATCAATCGGTTGACAGCTATTTCAGGCTCGACTCGCCGGGGGCGTTCGATACCGCACTTGAGAAGATGCTCCACCGAGAGGCCTCAGCATCATGACCGCATCATCAGAGGCATGGCTCGTTCTCGAAGATGGATCGGCCTTTCACGGCCGCGCCTACGGTTCCACAGGACGCTCTCTCGGAGAAGTCGTCTTCGCAACTGGAATGACGGGGTACCAGGAGACGGTTACCGATCCGAGCTATGCCGGTCAGATTGTCGTGATGACAGCGCCGCACATCGGCAACACCGGCGTCAACGGGGAAGACTCTGAATCCTCGCGCATCTGGGTGTCTGGCTTCGTCGTTCGTGACCCGTCGCGTGTTGTCTCAAATCACCGCGCGACCGGCTCGCTCGATGCGCAACTCCTTGCCGAGGGCGTCGTCGGAATCAGCGGCATCGATACTCGAGCCGTGACTCGACGATTGCGTGACGCGGGTGCGATGCGCGGCGGCATCTTCAGCGGTGCGGATGCCATGCTAACGCTCGACGAGCAACTAGCGTTCGTGCGTGCCACCGACGCGATGAATGGACGCAATCTATCTCGGGAAGTCTCCACCGAAAGCGGCTACATCGTCGCGGCACGCGGCGAGTCGATCGGCACGCTCGCGGTACTCGATCTCGGCGTCAAGACCTCCACAATCACCTATCTCGCTGCGCGCGGTTTCGAGGTCAACGTGCTGCCGCAATCCAGCACGCTCGATGAACTTCTGGCACTCTCGCCGGTTGCCGTGTTCTATTCGAACGGGCCGGGCGACCCCGCGGCATCCGATCAGCATGTCGAACTCCTGCAAGGCGTCTTGCGCGCTGGATTGCCGTTCTTCGGCATTTGTTTCGGCAATCAGTTGCTTGGCCGAGCACTCGGCTACGGAACGTACAAGCTGCCATTCGGGCACCGAGGCATCAATCAGCCGGTTCTTGACGTGTTGACCGGCCGCACCGAGATTACGAGCCACAACCATGGCTTCGCCGTCGACGCGCCGATCGGTGTCGTGAGCGAGAGTCCGGCTGGATTCGGTCGGGTTGAGGTGAGCCACGTCAACCTCAACGACAACGTTGTTGAGGGATTACGAGCGCTCGACATCCCCGCGTTCTCGGTGCAATACCACCCGGAGGCTGCCGCTGGGCCGCATGACGCCAACTACCTGTTCGACCGGTTTCGCGACCTGGTTGTTTCGCACAAGGAGTCGAATGCCTAAGCGCGCCGACATCAACTCGGTTCTCGTTATCGGCTCCGGACCGATCGTTATCGGACAGGCGGCCGAGTTTGACTACTCCGGCACACAAGCATGTCGAGTGCTGCGAGAGGAGGGTGTCCGAGTCATCCTCGTCAACTCGAATCCCGCAACGATCATGACTGATCCCGACTTCGCTGATGCAACCTACATTGAGCCGATCACTTGGCAGGTGATCGAGAGCATCATTGCGAAAGAGAAGCCCGATGCGATTTTGCCGACCCTCGGAGGGCAAACCGCCCTCAACGCAGCGATCGAGCTACACCAACACGGAATTCTTGAGAAGTACGGTGTCGAACTCATCGGCGCCAATTTCGAGGCGATCAACAAGGGCGAGGATCGCCAGATCTTCAAACAGCTGGTGTTGGATGTCGGTGCCGACGTTGCCAGAAGCCACATTGCGCACACGGTCTCCGAGGCGATCCACTTCGCTGAGGATCTCGGATATCCACTCGTTATCCGTCCGTCGTTCACAATGGGAGGGCTTGGCTCGGGTTTCGCATACAACCGCGAAGACCTCGAGCGAATGGTCACGGACGGCCTGCATCAGAGCCCGACGACCGAGGTGCTGCTTGAAGAGTCGATTCTGGGTTGGAAAGAGTACGAGCTCGAACTCATGCGCGACACGGCAGACAACACGGTTGTGGTGTGCTCGATCGAGAACGTCGACCCGGTTGGCGTGCACACCGGAGACTCGATCACCGTCGCCCCGGCTCTCACCCTGACCGACCGTGAGTACCAGAACTTGCGCAACATTGGCATCGACATCATCCGAGCGGTCGGCGTCGACACCGGCGGTTGCAATATCCAGTTCGCAGTGAATCCTGCCGACGGTCGTGTGATCGTGATTGAGATGAACCCGAGAGTTTCCCGTTCGAGCGCCTTGGCATCGAAAGCCACCGGCTTCCCGATTGCGAAAATCGCGGCGAAGCTCGCGATCGGCTACCGGCTCGACGAGATCCCGAACGACATCACGAAGGTGACCCCGGCGAGCTTCGAGCCCACCCTCGACTATGTCGTTGTCAAAGTTCCGCGCTTCGCTTTCGAGAAGTTTCCCGCTGCCGATACTCGGTTGACAACGACCATGAAATCGGTCGGCGAGGCGATGGCAATCGGTCGCAACTATTCGACGGCCCTGCAGAAGGCATTGCGTTCTCTCGAGAAGCGCGGCAGTAGCTTTCACTGGCTGGGCGAGCCCGGTGACAAAGTTGCGCTACTGGCGCTCGCAAGCGTTCCGACCGATGGTCGTATCGTTACAGTGCAGCAGGCGATGCGCGCCGGGGCGACAGTCGAGGAAGTCTTCGACGCGACCGGTATCGACCCGTGGTTTGTCGACCAGATCGCGCTCATCAACGAAGTCGCCGTCGAGGTCTCAGCCTTTGTGCCGCTGGATGCAATCTTGCTTCGCTTGGCCAAGAACCACGGCTTCAGCGACCACCAGATTGCGCAACTCCGGAGCATCCAGGAGTCTGAAGTGCGAGCCTTGCGCTGGCAGTTGGGTGTTCGGCCGGTCTACAAGACAGTCGACACCTGCGCCGGCGAGTTTCCAGCGCTGACGCCCTACCACTACTCAAGCTACGACTTCGAGACCGAAGTGATTCCGAGCCAACGCAGAAAGGTTGTGATCCTCGGGTCAGGCCCGAACCGAATCGGTCAGGGCATTGAATTTGACTACTCCTGCGTGCACGCCTCGTTTGCCCTCTCCGATGCCGGTTTCGAAACGATCATGATCAACTGCAACCCCGAGACGGTCTCGACCGACTACGACACGAGCGACCGCTTGTACTTCGAGCCTCTCACCCTCGAGGATGTGCTTGAGATCATTCACGCCGAACGCCAGTCCGGCGAGCTCGTCGGTGTCATTGTGCAGCTCGGCGGCCAAACCGCACTCGGGCTCGCGCAGGGCCTCAAAGATGCTGGCGTGCCCGTTCTTGGCACAACGCCAGAGGCGATTGATCTCGCAGAGCAACGCGGCCTGTTCTCAGAGATTTTGGCGGACGCCGGCCTCATTGCGCCAAAGAACGGCACAGCAACCGATCAGCGCGAAGCTATCGCGATCGCCGAGTCGATCGGATATCCGGTGCTTGTGCGACCGAGTCACGTACTCGGGGGGCGGGGCATGGAGATCGTCTACGACACCGAATCGATGCGATCGTATTTCGAGCGCGTCAAGGATCAAGCCATCATCGCACCCGGTTCGCCATTGCTTGTCGATCGGTTCTTGGATGACGCGATCGAAATTGACATCGATGCGATCTTCGACGGCACCGAACTCTATATCGGCGGCATCATGGAGCACATCGAAGAGGCGGGAATCCACTCCGGTGACTCGGCGTGCACACTTCCGCCAGTGACGCTCGGGCGCGATGTAATCAACCGAGTGCGCGAGGCTACCCTGGCAATCGCTCGCGGCATCGGAGTGCAGGGACTCATCAATGTGCAGTTCGCGATCGGCCAGGGTGTGCTCTATGTGCTCGAGGCAAATCCACGCGCCTCGCGCACGGTGCCATTTGTGTCAAAGGCTCTCGGCATTCAACTGGCCAAGGCTGCTGCGCTTGTCATGGTCGGTCGGAGCATCCGCTCGTTGATCGCCGATGGGCTGCTGCCGACTCAAGACGGCTCTGTCGTACCAATGGATGCGCCGGTCGCCGTGAAAGAGGCCGTCTTGCCCTTCAAGCGCTTCCGTACTGTCGAAGGTCACATTGTTGACTCAGTGCTCGGTCCGGAGATGCGCTCGACCGGCGAGGTCATGGGCATTGACTCGAACTTTCCGAAGGCATTCGCAAAGTCACAGGAAGCGGCATACGGCGGACTCCCGGCAACCGGCGCAGTCTTCGTTTCGGTTGCTGACCGCGATAAGCGAGCGATTGTATTGCCGGTACTGAGACTGAGCCAGCTAGGCTTCACGATTCTCGCGACGGAGGGAACCGCCGAGGTGCTCGCTCGGAACGGTATCGAAGCCCGCGTCGTGCGCAAATACTCGATGGGTCAGGAGGTCATCGACGGCGAGCCTTCGATTGTTGAGCTCATCGACAATGGTGAGGTGGATGTCGTGATCAACACGCCAAGCGGGCGCAGTGCGAGGGCAGACGGCTACGAGATCCGCACAGCGACTGTTGCTGCAGATAAGCCGCTGTTCACAACGATCGCTCAAGTGGGCGCCGCCGTTGCATCCTTCGAAGCGATTACGCAGGGGTTCTCGGTGAAGTCATTGCAGGACTACGCGATCGAACGGGCTGAGAGCCTTGCTAGGCCTTAGTTTCGGAGGTCGCCTCGGTGCGGCATTCAGCGAGTACGGGCAATTGTGCCTCGGGATAGATCCGCACGCAGAGTTGCTCACGGCATGGGGGCTTTCGGATTCGGCGTCGGGTGTCAAAGAGTTCGGGCTCCGCGTCATCGAAGCGGCGACCGGCCGGGTCGGCATCGTTAAGCCTCAAGTAGCATTCTTTGAGCGGCACGGCGCCGCTGGCTATCTCGCGCTTGAGACCGTCATTGCCGAGGCTCGCGCCGCTGGACTCATCGTGATCGCGGACGCGAAACGCGGTGATGTTGGTTCGAGCGTTGAAGCATACGGCGAGGCGTGGCTCATGCCGGGGAGTCCGCTGGAGTCCGATGCCATGACGATCAGTCCGTTCCTCGGCGTTGCGTCAAACAATGCGGTCTTCGAGCTTGCCGCGCGGTCGCTGAAAGGGGTTTTTGTGCTCGCCGGCACCTCGAACCGAGAAGCGTTTGGTATTCAGTCTGCGAGAGTCGGTGGCGGAGCGGAAACGGCAGTCACGCTTGCTGCTGCGATTATCGACGAGGTCGAGTCACTGAACCCGGTCGGTGATCGGCTTGGTTCGATCGGGGTTGTGCTCGGAGCAACGCTCGCACTCGAGGAGCTCGGTGTTCAGCTCTCCCAACACGACCGCGCCCCAATCCTCGCTCCCGGCTTCGGCGCACAGGGCGCGAAACTTCGGGACGTAGCACGCCTCTTCGGCGTCGCCACCCCGCGAATAGTCGCAACAGTTTCGCGCTCGGTGCTCGTCGCCGGACCGGCCGGGGTAGTTCACGCTCTCGAGAGTGCTGCTGCCGAACTTGCGCTGGCGGTGTCCAGATGACTCCGCGGGGCGAACTGCCCGACATTGATCGCCGGGCTGCGGGCCAGGCCGCCGTTGCGGCCAGGCAAGCAAGAGCGTTCGTCAAGCGCGCTGTTCGAAACCGCGAGCGGACGGTCATTGAGGTGCTCGACGTCGGCATGAGCGACCGAAGTTCTGCTGAGGCGGGATTGACAGTGCGAGAGCTGCTCACGAGCATCCGAGGATTCGGGCCGGTGCGTCTGGAGCGCGCGCTAACCGAACTTGGGCTCTCGCCAAAAAAGCGCCTCGGTGGCCTCGGCGCTTCACAGCGCGTCAGGCTGCGCGAGTTTGAGGCAGCACGATCGCAACGCGGCCCGGCTGCAGTGCGAAGCAGCCGTTTGGTGGTTCTGGCGGGTCCAACGGCGGTCGGCAAGGGAGCAGTATCTTCCTACATTCGGGATCACGTTCCTGATGTTCAGTTGAGTGTTTCTGCGACCACGCGGAGCCCTCGTCCCGGCGAGGTCGACGGCAAGCACTACTACTTCGTGACCGACGCAGAGTTTGACAGAATGATCGAAGGTGGCGAGTTGCTTGAGTGGGCGGTCGTTCACAACAGCTACCGGTATGGAACACCTCGACCACCGCTCGATGCTGCGGTGGCGGCCGGCAGAAGAGTGCTGCTCGAGATCGATCTTCAAGGTGCTCGAGCGGTGCGTCGGGTCATGCCAGAGGCTGTTCTGGTGTTCCTGCTTCCGCCATCGTGGGAGGAGCTGGTACGTCGCCTCATTGGGCGTGGCACCGAGGATGCCAGTGAACAGCAGCTCAGACTTGAGACAGCGAAGGTCGAACTGGCAGCCCAAGACGAGTTCGATTTCCGTGTCGTCAACAACAACGTCCGTCAGGCGGCCATGGAGGTCGTAGAATTGATGACTGCGTAACCTGCCCGCTCGGGTGAAACGCACCATCTTTCGAGAAGCCAAGGAGCTCAACGTGGTCGACAAGCATTCCGGAATCATTGATCCCCCGATCGACGAGTTGCTCTCAAAGGTTGACTCGAAGTACCAGCTGGTTATTTTTGCATCAAAACGTGCTCGTCAGATCAACGACTACTACGCGGACCTTCACGAAGGCAGCCTGTTCGATAACATCGGTCCGCTCGTTGACTCCACGATCGATGACAAGCCCCTTTCTGTCGCCCTTCACGAGATCAACAACGACAAGCTCGAGCTCAAGCGCTTGAGCTCGGAGTAGCCCCACCGCGTCAGCGAACGTCCTCTCGTGAATATCGTCGTTGGCATTACCGGAGGAATCGCGGCGTACAAGGCCGTCGGTGTGGTTCGCGCACTGGTGCTGGCCGGTCATGACGTGCACGTCGTCGCGACCGAGAATGCCCTGCGCTTTGTAGGCCGCCCGACTCTCGAAGCGATCAGCCGCAACACAGTGCATTCAGATCTCTATGAGGGTGTGGCCGAGGTTCGCCATGTCGCGATCGGGCAGGCCGCAGAGCTTATTATCGTTGCCCCCGCAACTGCGAACACGATCGCGAAACTCGCAGTCGGACTGGCCGATGATTTGCTCGGCAACACGATCCTCGCAAGTACTGCGCCACTGGTGATCGCCCCTGCGATGCACACCGAGATGTGGTGGCACCCGGCCACCCAAGCGAATATCGCGGTTTTGCTCGAACGCGGTGTCGCGGTGGTTGGTCCAGCCTCCGGCCAGCTCACCGGCGCCGATTCCGGTCCTGGTCGGATGGAAGACCCGGAGACGATCGTTGCTGCTGCCATCACACGAGTCAAATCGTCACGTGATCTCGCCGGTCTGCGAGTGCTCGTGACAGCCGGTGGAACACGCGAACCGCTCGACCCGGTTCGGTTCATCGGAAACCGATCGAGCGGCAAACAGGGTCTCGCGATCGCGGAGGCGGCCACGCGTCGCGGGGCCACGGTGACCCTAGTTGCGGCACACCTCGAGAGTTCGTTGTCGGCTGATGTCGCAACGTCGATTGAGACCGTTGTCGCAAACACCGCGTTGGAGGTCCAGGCAGCGGTCAACGGCAGACTGGGCGAGTCTGACCTCGTCATCATGGCCGCAGCGATCGCCGACTACCGGCCGAGCAGAATCTCAGAGTCAAAACTCAAGAAGGACCTTGTGGGGGAAATACTTGAGCTGTCGCTTGTCAGAACCCCAGACATCCTGAGCAGTATCTCCGTCCGTGCTCGGGCCGATCAAGTTATCGTCGGCTTCGCGGCCGAAACCGAGGCGGATGACGCTGCGCTCATCGAACTGGGGCGAGACAAGCTCGTCCGCAAAGGGTGCGATTATCTCGTCGTCAACAGGGTTGGCTGGGATGAAGGGTTTGCAACAGACACCAACCGCATCGTCGTGCTCGATCGGGCCGGCGCTATAGTTGGGGAGGCCAGCGGCTCGAAGCTCGCGGTAGCCGATCACATCCTCGACCTGGTAGCTCCGAATCATCGGCAAGGCTAAACCTCTCTGGAGACTCAATGACCAACGATCTTCGCCTGTTCACCTCAGAGTCTGTAACTGAGGGGCACCCAGACAAGATCTGCGATCAGATCAGCGACAGCATCTTGGATGGTCTGCTCGCGGTCGACCCACACGCACGCGTCGCCGTCGAGACCCTTGTCACGACCGGACTCGTTCATGTCGCCGGAGAGGTGACGACCAGCGGGTACGTTGACATCCCGTCGATCGTACGTGCGCGCATCTCCGAGATCGGCTACAACTCATCGGAGGTTGGCTTCGACGGCAGTTCGTGCGGAGTCTCGGTGTCGATCGGTGGTCAGTCGCCCGATATCGCCCAAGGGGTCGACCACGCTTTCGAGTCACGCGAGGAGTCGAGCGTCGACGCTGACGACCTTCAGGGCGCTGGCGATCAGGGCATCATGTTCGGCTATGCGACAACCGAGACTCCTGAACTTATGCCGGTCCCGATCTGGCTCGCTCATCGACTCGCTGAACGCCTTGCTGAGGTTCGCAAGAGCGGTCTTGTCGACTATTTGCGACCCGACGGCAAGACTCAAGTCACAATCGGGTACGACGGGTCAACCCCTCGCACGGTCGAGACCGTGGTCGTCTCGACGCAGCACTCTGCGGCGATTGAGACCGAGGAGCTTCGACGCGAAGTCCAGAGACTCGTGATCGCGCCCACTCTTGAGCGAAGCGCCCTGGATTCCAGCGGAGTGCGCGTACTCATCAACCCGACCGGTCGTTTCGAGATCGGCGGTCCGCAGGGCGACGCCGGCGTCACCGGCCGCAAGATCATCGTGGATACCTACGGAGGCGCTTCCAGGCACGGCGGCGGCGCATTCAGTGGCAAGGATCCTTCGAAAGTCGACCGCTCGGCTGCATACGCGCTTCGTTGGGTAGCAAAGAATGCCGTGTCGGCTGGCCTCGCGGAGCGACTTGAGGTGCAAGTGGCCTACGCAATCGGCAAGGCAGCGCCAGTCGGGCTCTATGTCGAAAGTTTCGGCACCGGTCACTTTTCGGATGCCGCCATCATCGATGCAATCCGCGAGGTGTTCGATTTGCGGCCCGCAGCGATTATCCGTGAACTGGACTTGTTGCGCCCGATCTATGCAGCATCAGCGACCTACGGGCACTTTGGTCGCGAACTACCGCAGTTCACCTGGGAGCGGCTCGATCGAGTCGAGCAACTGCGCAGCGCAGTCGGCGCGTAGCGTGACGGCGGAGGCCGACCAACCGACGATCGCACGAGTGGTCATCGACTCACCATTGCCACAACTTGATCGGCTGTTCGACTACGTTATCCCCGAGAAGCTGCGCGCTACAGCCAGGAGCGGCATGCGCGTTACGGTGCCGTTTCGCTCGGCTGGCAGATTCTCGGCCGGCTACATCGTTGAGATCGTTGATTCGGTCGACTACACCGGAACCCTGAGCACAATCGAATCCGTGGTGTCACCCGTCGCGGTGCTGCACAACGAGGTCTGGGATCTCGCACGGGCCGCCGCGGACAGGGCCGCTGGTTCGGCAAGTGACATCCTTAGGCTCGCGATTCCTCCTCGGCAAGTGCGAGTTGAGAAGGCGTGGCTCGACGCCGAGCGCACCGGGCGACTCAGCACCTTTGCCACGCCGGCCGTCTCCGGGTACCCCTCTGGCACGGTCGAATCGATCGTTCGTGCGAACGGGCGCGCGGCGGTCGCTGCGATCCCCGGAGTCGTCGAGGTCGCAGGAGGCGCCAGCGTTGGGGCCTGGGCGTTGACTCTCGCGCAGGCCGCGGCCGCAACTGTCGCTGAGCAGGGCACCGCAATCCTCGCGGTACCTGATTACCGCGACCAAGAACAGCTTCTGGCTGCGCTTGCTGAACTGGTGCCGGCCGAACGCATTATCCGGTTGGATGCTCGCCAGTCGAATGCTGACCGTTATCGCGCATTCTTGCGGTGCCTAGGCGAATCCGGCATCGTGATCGTGGGCAATCGCTCCGTCATCTACGCGCCTGCACCATCGCTCGGCCTGATTGCGCTGTGGGACGACGGGGATCCGCTCCATGCCGAGCCGCTCGCGCCATACGTGCACAGCAGAGATGCTGCACTGATTCGGCAAGAGCAACAGGGCTGCGCGCTCATCTTTTTGGCTCATACGCGCAGCACCGAAGTCCAGCGACTTCTCGAGGTCGGCTGGCTGAGCTCGATCGAACCGCAGCCGCGTCGACGCCCGAAAGTTGTACCAACAGCGCAGCAAGCTGCGCGTGACGGTTTCGCCGCACGAGCTCGGATCCCCTCTTCGGCCTGGGAGATCGCGAGCGCGGCCCTCAAGACCGGACCGGTCCTCATTCAGGTGGCGCGCCCCGGCTACGCGCCGAGGCTCGCCTGTCGCGATTGCCAGTGCACTGCTCGTTGCCGCCGATGCGATGGACCCTTGCAGTCCAAGTCAGCCGACGCAGTGCCTTCGTGTTCATGGTGCGGTGCTCTCGCGGCTCACTGGCAGTGCGCAGCGTGCGATGGCAACACCCTGCGATTGATCGGTTCCGGTGCGACTCGAACAGCTGAAGATCTTGGCCGCGCCTTTCCAGGCGCGCTCGTGCTGGTTGCCGACGGTGAACGCCCGATTTTGCACGTCGGAGCCGAGCCAGCGCTTGTGATCGCCACGCGTGGCGCAGAACCCGTCGCACAGGGCGGCTTTGCTGCCGTACTCCTACTCGACGGCGATGGCATGCTTGCACGAGAATCACTCCGGGTCGGTGAAGACTGTCTGCGGTCGTGGTCAAACGCCGCAGCCCTCGCCTCCCAAACCGCCTCGATCGTGCTCGTCGGCGTTGGTGGTGCACTTGCGACGGCACTGACAACCTGGCGCCAAGCGGATTACGCGAGCGCGGAACTCGCTGACCGCAGGCGACTTCGCTTCCCTCCTGCCGTTCGGGTCGCGACCGTTACAGGCACTCACGAGCGAGTTGCAGAAGCTACGCTCGCCGCGGTCGGCGTTAGCTCGACCCACTTCATCGATGTCCTCGGCCCAGTGGTGCTGGCTGATGGCAGCGCTCGATCGATAGTGCGTTTCGATTACGCGCTTGGTCCGGCTGTCGCCGCCCAGCTACGGGCTGACGTCATTCGGGCCGCAACGGCACGACCACCATCGAGGCCGCCGGTCGCGAACCAGAGTCAACGACCGCTCACGCTGCGGGTGCGATTCGACGACAGCGAGCCGTTCCTCGATGCCTGAACTGTTGTCGAAGCCAACTGATCCGCTACGGCGGGGGAGAATGCTCGGGTGACCGCACTCAGAATCGTGTTCGCTGGAAGCCCGGCTGCGGCCCTGCCGAGCCTGCGCATCCTCAATCAATCTCGACACCGGGTCATTGCAGTCATCACCCGTGCAGATTCACCGCAGGGCCGCAAGGCGGTGAGTGCCCCGACGCCCGTGGCCCACTATGCCGTCGAGCACGAAATCGAATCGATCCGTCAGAATCGGCTGGGCGACGAGGTGACAGAGCGCGTCCGCAATCTCGGGCCCGACCTTGGGGTTATCGTCGCCTATGGCGCGCTTGTGCGGGAGCCGTTGCTGTCAACGCCGCGTCTCGGCTGGATCAACCTACACTTCTCACTCCTCCCACGGTGGCGTGGCGCTGCACCCGTTCAGCACGCAATAATCGCCGGCGACTCGACGACCGGTGCAGCCGTATTCCAGTTGGTCAACGATCTCGATGCTGGAGAGGTATTCGCGCACATCCAACAGCCGATCGGCGCCCAACAGACAGCCGGAGCGCTGCTCGACACCCTCGCAACTGCTGGAGCTGAATTGCTGCTAGGCGTGGTCGACTCGATCGCTGACGGCACGGCGCGGTCGCGACCGCAAATTGGCGAGGTGACGACTGCACCGAAACTGTTGCTCAGCGACGGCGAGGTGCAGTGGCGGCGCCCGGCCAGTAGCGTGTTCGCACAGATCCGTGGCGTGACACCCGAGCCCGGGGCGTTCACTAGCCTTGACGGTGCGAGGCTCAAGATTCTGGAAGCAGCGATTGCAGGTGAGTTTTCTGGCATCGCGCCGGGTGAGTTGCGGCGGGTCGGTAAGGCGGTGCTGGTTGGAACCACGACTGATCCGATCGAGCTACTGTCGGTGCATCCCGCCGGAAAGCGCGCAATGAACGCCGCCGATTGGTGGCGCGGTCGGCCAAGTGCCAGCGCCGTGGTGGCGGAGTGAGCCAGCCCCAATCTGCCCGCAGGATCGCCCTCGACGTGCTTATTGCGGTCAGGGAGTCTGACGCCTATGCGAACTTGCTGCTGCCGGTGCGCATCGGTCGGGCAAAGCTCAATGAGGCGGATGCTGGACTGGCGACCGAGCTGACCTACGGCACGCTACGCATGCAGGGCTACTACGACCGCATCATCGAGCAAGCGGCCAAGCGGCCAGTGAGCGCGATCGATCCCAGCATTCTCGACGTGTTGCGGCTCGCTTGTCACCAGTTGCTCTCAATGCGGGTCGCACAACACGCGGCGGTCGATGAATCGGTCAATCTTGCCAAGACCGTTGGGTCAAATTCGGCGGTTGGGTTCGTCAACGCTGTATTGCGCACGATCACCCGCACCGATGCGGCTACGTGGCGCAACCGCGTTCTCGCCGACGCGGGGTCGGGCGAGGAAGCGCTCTCGATTGAGTACTCGCATCCGCTCTGGGTGACGAGGGCTTTTCGGCAAGTCCTTGTTGCAGAGGGCCGCGAAGCGGAGTTGGAAAGTCTGCTCGGGGCAGACAATGTTGCACCGAAGGTCTGCCTCGCCGCGCTGCCAGGACTGGCACAACGATCGGAGCTCGAAGCGCGCGCGACACCCTTCTCACCGATCGGTGCAACTCTCGATCGGGGCGACCCGCTTCGCCTGGCCGAGGTGCGGACCGGTCGTGCTCGCGTACAGGACGAGGGCTCCCAGCTGGCGTCTCTCGCGCTCAGTCGCGCTCGAACCGTGCAGCCAGGCGAACACTGGCTCGACATGTGCGCTGGCCCGGGCGGCAAGGCTGCCGTTCTTGCGGCAGAGGCAGCACAGGGAGGTGCGGTGCTCGTGGCCAACGAGCTCGTGCCGGCGCGCGCCTCGCTTGTGCGCGAGACGCTCGCCGTCTTCGATCCGGCCCCTGAAGTGCTCGAGCTAGATGGGGTCTCCATCGGTGAGCGGTTTCCAGCCGCGTTCGACCGCATTCTGCTGGATGCCCCGTGCACAGGACTCGGCGCACTTCGGCGACGGCCTGAAGCCCGGTGGCGTAAGCAACCGAGCGACGTTGCGCAACTCGGTGCACTGCAGCTTCGCTTGCTTCGCGCGGCGTTTACTGCGCTGAAGCCGGGCGGCATTGTCGCGTACGTGACGTGTTCGCCCCATGCCGCTGAAACCAAGGCCATTGTCGCGGCTGCCTTGCGTAGCTCCCCGCACATGGAGCGGCTAGACACTGTCGCGGTGCTCCAGTCCATCGTCGACGAAGCGCTGGATCTGCCCAAGGCAAGCCATGTACAGCTATGGCCACACCGCCACGGCACTGATGCGATGTTCATCCAGTTGCTCACTAAGGTGTGAGCATGGCCGTGCGCATCAGTCCAAGCATCCTCGCCGCCGACTTCGCGAACCTCGAGCGTGATATCGCGCGAATCGCAACTGCCGACCTTGTCCATGTCGATGTCATGGACAATCACTTTGTTCCGAACCTCACGTTCGGGCCTCAGATGGTGGAGCGCATCCAGCAAGTTTCTGCGATTCCGCTCGACGTGCACCTGATGATCGATGACCCCGACCGGTGGGCGCCGAGATACGCCGAACTTGGCGCGTTCTCGGTGACCTTTCACGCTGAGGCGACCGGTCGCCCGGTCGAACTGGCTCGCACCTTGCGCGGTCTTGGATCCCGTGCAGGAATTGCACTCAAACCCGGCACCGATGCTGCGCCCTACTTTGGCCTACTCGCGGAGTTCGACCAGGTACTCATCATGACCGTTGAACCGGGCTTCGGCGGCCAAAGCTTCATGGTCTCGACTCTGGCAAAGCTCAGCGCTGTGCGCGATGCGATTGATGTGACGGGCAGCGAGACCTGGCTTCAAGTTGATGGCGGTATCGACCTCTCGACGATCGCAATCGCGCGCCAGGCTGGCGCAGACACCTTCGTCGCAGGCTCAGCAGTGTTTGGGACAGACGATCCCACTGCCGCCATCGCGGGCCTTCGACAGGCGGCGGACGGGCGCGCACGCTAGCGGCTCGGTTGTAAGTTCCTCGCCCACTACTGGCACGATGGGATCATGACAGATTCAGCGCGAAGCAAGCCAGAGGTCGAGTTCTATGAGGGAGCAGAGCCAACTGAGCTCGTGATCATTGACATCGAAGAGGGCAGCGGTGCCCAAGCTGCCCCGGGTGCAACGGTCGAGGTGCACTACCTTGGCGTCGATTTCGAGTCTGGCGAAGAGTTCGACTCGAGTTGGAGCCGCGGACAGTCAATCCAGTTTCCACTCCAGGGTCTCATCAAGGGCTGGCAGGAAGGTATCCCCGGCATGAAGGTCGGCGGTCGCCGCCAGCTCATCTGCCCGCCCCATCTTGCCTACGGTCCGGTCGGCGGCGGACATCGCCTCTGCGGGCGCACTCTCACCTTCGTGATCGATCTCCTCGGCACCAGCTAGGGAAACCTTGTCGGATTGAGTTCGGCGACACGGTCCATGGCTGCTTTGCCCACCGCCGGGTCCGGTCGGTCACCGCAACCCAGACGCCGGCTGTGAGGTAGTGCAACTCGGTGTATCCCCGCGATTCCTGCGTCTCCTCGGCGCGTGTCGCGAAGATGATCGAGTCGCCTCCGGTCGACACTCCGCTTGATCCAGTAGCCGCCAGGGTTGTCCGAACCCCAGCGAGCTCGGGAAAGTTCGAACCACGCCCAGTCGAATCGGGCGGATTGAGCACCATGAAACTCCCCATGAGCGCCGTCACCTCGTCTGCCGTAGAGAGGTCAGCGCAGGTTGGGAGCAGGAGCGCCTCGGTACTGCGCTGGGGATCCGTAGAAGCGGAAGCGGATGCGACCGGCTGCTGTTCCCGCTGCTGCAGAAGGTGTCGAAGATGGCAACGCTTCAGTTGTCTCTGGAACCGGCGGCGTGAAAGAGCACCCGGTGAGTGTGAGCGTGATGGTCACCGTCGCGGCCCAAGCCGCGGTCACTCGAAGGTGCGTCAAGATCCTCCACTGTTCGACGCTCGGCCTGTCACGGCCTCGACGGGCTCATGGCCGTCTGAGGTTGACACGCCGCCCTAGTACCCTTGAAGAGTGAAGACCTTCGAGGAGCTGTTCGCCGAGCTGGGGCAACGCGCCGAAGCACGTCCGCATGGGTCCAACACTGTTGAGTTACTTGACGCAGGTGTCCACGCGATCGGCAAGAAAATCGTCGAGGAGGCCGCAGAGGTCTGGATGGCGGCGGAGTACCAGTCTGACGTCGAGACGGCGGAGGAGATTTCGCAGCTCATGTACCACCTCCAAGTACTCATGGTGGCGAAGGGACTCACCCCGGCGGATATCTGGCGACATCTGTAGGCCCATCCAGCCGACCTCCCAACCAACCCCGTCAGGAATCGCTTGATGCTTAAGATCGCCGTGCCCAACAAGGGCTCGCTCAGTGAGATCGCCGCTGAAATGCTCACCGAGGCCGGTTACAGCGGTCGACGCGACCCGCGTGCGCTGAGCGCACTCGACTCGCGAAACGATGTCGAATTCTTCTACCTTCGGCCGCGCGACATCGCGACCTACGTTGGCTCGGGTGCCCTCGACGTCGGCATCACCGGTCGTGACCTATTGCTCGATTCTCGCAGCCCAGCACAAGAGATTGCGCGCCTCGACTTCGGAGAATCAACCTTCCGTTTCGCCGCGATACCCGGCCGTTTTTCGAGCCTGGCCGATCTCACTGGACTCCGCATTGCGACGAGTTATCCAGCGCTCGTCGGTGACTTCCTTGCCCGCAACGGCGTGCAAGTGGTGATCGTCGCCCTCGATGGCGCGGTCGAGTCCGCCGTCAAGCTCGGGGTTGCGGATGCTGTCGCCGACGTCGTGTCCACCGGGTCGACGTTGCGCGCTCAGGGCCTGGAGATCTTCGGCCCGATCATCCTCGATTCGACCGCCGTGCTCATCAGCTCCACCCCAGACGCTGCGGGAATTGCCACCCTTCAGCGTCGGCTCCAAGGGGTCCTCGTCGCGCGCCAGTTCGTGCTGGTCGACTACCACGTCCCTGTTGCGCTGTTGGATGCGGCGTCCATGATCACCCCTGGTCTTGAGAGCCCAACCGTCGCGCCGCTGCATGATCCAGAGTGGGTCGCGGTCCGAGCCATGGTACCCACGGCGGATACCAATCATGTGCTCGACGAACTGCAGGAGCTTGGAGCGCGCGCGATCATCGTCAGCTCGATCCACGCTGCGCGGATCTGAGATGGTGGTCGCGATTCGCGTCATTCCGTGTCTGGACGTCGCCGCCGGGCGAGTGGTTAAGGGCGTCAACTTCTTGAACCTGCGCGATGCCGGGGACCCGGTCGAGCTGGCGCGACGCTACTACGAACAGGGCGCTGACGAGATTACCTTCCTCGACGTCACGGCAACGATCGACGAGCGCGCGACGATGTACGAAGTGGTGCGCGCGACGGCCGAACACGTCTTTATCCCCCTGACTGTTGGCGGGGGAGTGCGCACAGCCGATGATGTCGCGCGGCTTCAAGCGAACGGGGCAGACAAGGTCGGCGTGAACAGTGCGGCGATTGCCCGGCCAGAACTTCTCGACGAGATCGCTGACCGTTTCGGTGCACAAGCACTCGTGCTCTCGCTCGATGTTAAGCGTCGAGGTGCAAGCTGGATCGTGACCACTCACGGCGGTCGAACCGAAACCGACATTGACGCCCTGGATTGGGCTCGGGAGGCTATTGACCGAGGCGCTGGTGAGTTGCTCGTCAACTCGATCGATGCCGACGGCACAAAGGCTGGTTTCGATTTGGAGCTCGTTGCGGCGATGCGCGCGCTCAGTTCGGTGCCGGTGATCGCGAGCGGTGGGGCAGGAGCGGTAGAGCATTTCGCGCCTGCGGTTGCCGCCGGCGCTGACGCGGTGCTGGCGGCATCCGTGTTTCACAGCGGAGAATTGACCGTGGGCGATGTCAAGCGTTCACTGAATGCGGCAGGAGCGGTGACCAGATGAACGAGGTGCTGACGGATGCCACGGTCGGGGCCGTTATCGATAGGGCCGTGTTTGGCGCGGATGGCTTGATGCCAGCAGTCATTCAAGAGGTAGACACCCGCGACGTGCTCATGGTCGGCTACATGAACGTGGAGGCGCTTCGCCGAACCCTCACCGAGGGGCGAGTGACGTTCTGGTCGCGCAGTCGGCAGGAATTCTGGCGCAAAGGCGACACGAGTGGCCATGTGCAGTTTGTGCGAGCTGCCGCGCTCGATTGCGACGGCGATGTCGTGCTCGTCACCGTGCAGCAGCATGGGCCAGCGTGTCACACGGGCGCGCGCAGCTGCTTCGACGTCGACCCGCTCGTACCGAAACAGGCTTCAAGCGATGACTGACTCGACAACTCGCTCCGACTTCGAAGCTCGTCTTGCCGAAGGCCACGGCGTCGTTCCAGTCATCCGCGAGCTCTTCGCCGATGGAGAAACTCCGGTTGGCGTATACCGCAAGCTTGCTCAAGGGAAGCCAGGCACGTTCCTCCTTGAATCGGCAGAGCAAGGGGGAATTTGGTCGAGGTTCTCCTTCGTCGGCGCCTCGAGCTTTGGTGTGCTGACCCAGCAGGGCGAGAAGGTCACCTGGCTTGACTACGGACTGTCAGCGAATCGAGCGCTCGGCGATCAAGCGGACCGGCCAGCCTCGGTTGGACCTCTGGATTCGATTGCCGCGCTCTACGAGCGTTGGCGGACCCCGCGAGTGCCAGGGCACCCGCCGCTCACCGGCGGTTTGGTCGGGTTCATTGGATGGGAAGCCGTCAGACAAATCGAGCACTTGCCGGATGCGCCGCCAGCCGATTTCAGTATCCCAGGCCAGGCGCTGAGCTTTGTTTCAGAACTCGTCGTGCTCGATCACCGCTTCGGCACCGTGTTGCTCATCGCGGCCGCGCTCAACGACGGTGTGGAATCAGCCGCCGAATTGTGGTCAGGGGCGCAATCGCGACTCGACCGCATGCAGGCAGAGCTGGCCGAACATACCGCCGCGTATCTGGCGGAGGTCGACTTGAGTATCGAGCCAGCACCGCGCGCGCGTGTCACTGAAGCGGAATACATCGCCGCGATCGAACGGTCGAAGCAGTACATTCGCGATGGCGACGTCTTTCAGGTCGTCATTTCCCAATGCTTTGACCTCGAACTCTCCGCAACTCCCATCGATGTGTACCGCGTTCTTCGCACCCTGAACCCTTCGCCGTACATGTACCTGCTCTCGCTGAATGATGCCGATGGTGAGCCCTATTCGATCGTTGGTTCGAGCCCGGAGGCTCTCGTGAAAGTCACGAGCAATCGCGTGTACATGCATCCGATCGCAGGGTCGCGCCCGCGTGGCGAGACCCCGGAGCGGGATCAGGCGCTGTCAGAAGAACTTCTTGCCGATGAGAAGGAGCAAGCCGAGCACCTCATGCTCGTCGACCTCGCACGAAACGACCTGTTGAAGGTGTGCACGCCCGGAACTGTCGACGTCACCGAGTTCATGCAAGTTGAGCGATTCAGTCACATCATGCACCTCGTTTCATCGGTTGAGGGTGACCTCGCGGCTGGCAAGAGCCCGATCGACGTCTTCCGCGCGACCTTCCCAGCCGGCACGCTCTCTGGTGCGCCCAAGCCACGAGCCCTCAAGATCATCGATGAACTGGAGCCAGCGCAGCGCGGCGTCTATGGTGGCGTCGTCGGCTACATCGACTTCGCTGGTGATGCTGATCTCGCGATTGCTATCCGCACAGCCACGATCTCCGGCGGAATCGCCCGGGTGCAGGCGGGCGCTGGACTCGTCGCTGACTCCGATCCGCAGAAGGAGTACGAAGAGTCGATCAACAAAGCGGCAGCACCGTTGAGAGCTGTTGCCATCGCTAACGCGCTCCGCCAACTCTGATGGCGCGTGCTCACATGGATTCGGCTCGAATCCGTTCCGGGGTGGTGGTAGCGGGCATCACCTTCTCAGGTCTCGCGTTCGTCGCCTGGACGCAGCCATGGTTGACTGTCTCGCTCGTTGACGGCACAACTGTCGAAGTGTCGGGCGATGCCGCGGCACCGGGCCTCGCAGCGCTTTCGCTCGCAGCGCTCGCCGTGTTTGCTTCACTCGCAATCGCGGGTCCTGGTGTTGGCACGGTGTTGGCCTTCGTGGCGATTGCGATTGGCATGCTGGTCGCTAGCTCGGGGATTGGCGCGTGTGCAGACCCGCTGAGCGCCGCCACCTCTGCTGTGACAAGTGCCACCGGGGTAGCCGGTGCGAATTCGCTAGCGACGCTCATCGAGTCGATAGTTTCCACGCCGTGGGGTGTGGTTGCGATCGTGGCCGGGGCGTGCCTTGTTCTCACCGGAATCGGGACCCTCGCCACCAGTCGGCGTTGGCCGCGAGCCAATCGCAAATACAGCGCACTGGGGCCAGCAGCCCAACCGCCCTCGACTGGGCAGATTGTTTCGAAGCACAATTCCCGGCAGCAGGACCGGCCCGAGATCGTGGCATCACGCTCCTCGATCGATGATTGGGACTCCCTGAGCAAGGGCGATGATCCGACTCGGAGGTGATAGGCGCGGCTCCTGTGGCGCAGTGGCGCGCTCGGCTTGTCGATAGAATTGTGTCAATCGTAGAGAGCGGAGCCCAAACAACTATGAGCGCTGAGTCTGATCCCGGACACGGAAACTCCTATGCTGCCTGGATCGCGGTAACAATCATGATTGTCGCTTTCGCCATCGGCACCGTTGGGTACTGGCTCGACCTCTCTTGGTTAGTGTGGGCATCCGTCGGCCTCGTCGGGGTTGGTGCCGTGAGCGGCTACCTGCTCGCCAAAGCCGGCTACGGTGTCGGCGGCGACAAGTTGACTCGGAAGACCCATATCTAACGTGCTTGACGAACTCGTTCGAGGTGCCCTTGCGGATGCCGCGCTGCGGCGCGAGCACCACCCGCTCAAACAGGTCGAGGCACAGGCACGAGCACAGCGGCCTTCCCTCGACGCGTTGGCCGCGTTGGCCCCTCGGGACAGTGTGCATATCATCGCGGAAGTGAAACGCTCGAGCCCGTCCAAGGGCAAGCTGGCGGCGATCTCGGATCCAGCTGCACTTGCGCTCGAGTACCAGAGTGGCGGCGCAAGTGCAGTGAGCGTACTCACTGAGGGCCGAAAATTCGGCGGCGCGCTCGAGGATCTTGTCGCGATTCGTCATGCCGTCAGTATTCCCGTCTTGCGCAAGGACTTCATCGCTGAGCCCTACCAACTCTTCGAGGCACGGGCAGCGGGCGCGGACCTCGCTCTCTTGATTGTCGCCGCTCTCGACAACACCACGCTCGCCGAGCTGTTCACGCTGACCAACGAATTGGGGATGACCGCGTTGGTTGAAACTCACAGCGCGGATGAGGTGGAACGCGCGCTTGATCTCGGGGCAGACCTCATCGGTGTCAACGCTCGTGACCTCAGCACGTTCGAGCTTGATCAGGACCTGTTCGGTTCACTCGCTGACCGAATTCCAAGCGGTGTCATTCGAGTCGCAGAATCTGCTGTGAAGTCCGCGGCGGATGTCGCACACTACCGGCGCGCCGGCGCGGACGTTGTATTGATCGGTGAGGCTCTGGTTACGGGCGACCCGCTCGCAACTCTCAACGAATTTCTGGCCGTCTAATGGCGCTCCGCGACGAACTCGGGCCGTACTTTGGTGAGTATGGAGGCCGGTACGTACCAGAATCTTTGATTGCCGCGCTCGACGAACTCGATGCGGCATACATGACCGCGAAGTCAGACCCGGCCTTCGCTGCAGAACTCAGCGGGTTGCACGCTACATACACCGGAAGACCCTCGATCATCACGGAGGTGCCGCGGTTCGCAGAACATGCTGGCGGTGCCCGCGTGATCCTCAAGCGCGAGGATCTCAATCACACCGGCTCGCACAAGATCAACAACGTGCTCGGACAAGCGCTTTTGGCGCGACGGCTCGGGAAGAAGCGGCTCATTGCCGAGACTGGCGCTGGTCAGCACGGTGTGGCGAGTGCGACGGCTGCTGCGCTGTTCGGGATGGAATGCGTCGTCTACATGGGTGAGGTCGACACCGAACGCCAAGCACTCAATGTCGCCAGAATGCGGCTGCTCGGCGCAGAGGTGATTCCCGTAACGACTGGTTCACGTACGTTGAAGGATGCGATCAACGACGCACTGCGGGACTGGGTCGCGAATGTCGACACCACCCACTATCTGCTCGGCACCGTCGCCGGTCCCCATCCTTTTCCTGTGATGGTTCGCGACTTCCACAAGATCATCGGGGAAGAAGCTCGACAGCAGGTCATCGAGCTGACCGGTCAACTCCCGGATGCCGTCACGGCCTGCGTTGGTGGCGGTAGCAACGCAATGGGAATCTTCCACGCATTCCTCGACGACCCCGACGTGGCGCTCTATGGATACGAGGCTGCTGGCGACGGTCACCTCACCGAACGTCACGCCGCGACGATCACGCGCGGCCGGCCAGGTGTCCTCCACGGTGCTCGCAGCTACTTGCTGCAGGATGCCGACGGGCAGACCGTCGAGTCACACTCGATCTCCGCTGGCTTGGACTACCCAGGCGTCGGACCCGAGCACTCTTGGCTCAACGACATCGGCCGCGCGCACTACCTGCCCATCACGGACGACGAGGCGATGCAGGCCATGCGCCTGCTGAGTCGCACGGAAGGCATTATTCCCGCGATCGAGACCGCACATGCGCTTGCCGGAACAATGAAGCTCGGGCGTGAGCTTGGGCCTAAGGCGTCGATTCTTGTGAACCTGAGTGGCCGCGGCGACAAAGATATGGAGACAGCCGGAAACTACTTCGAGTTGTTCGACCGCAAGGCGCAAGAGCAACTCACTGCAGGGTCGGCATGACGACGGTCGCGGAGGTCCTTGCACAGCGAAATGACTCTTCGTCAGGAGCGCTCATCGGGTACCTGCCTGCCGGCTATCCAACCCTCGACGCGAGCGTAGATGCGGCGGTAGCACTTGCTGAGAACGGCGTCGACATTATCGAACTCGGGTTGCCATACTCCGATCCAGTCATGGATGGCCCTGTCATCCAAAAGGCCACACAGACAGCACTCGCCGGCGGCTTTCGCCTGCAAGACGGTTTCGACGCAGTTGCGGCGATAACCGCGCGGGTCGGCGTTCCTGTGCTGGTAATGACGTACTGGAATCCAGTGTTGCAGTTTGGCGTCGAACGATTCGCCGACGATCTGCTTGCAGCGGGAGGGGCTGGGCTCATCACTCCCGACTTGATCGCGGACGAAGCAGCGCTGTGGCTTACGGCATCCGACAGAACCGATCTCGAGCGGGTCTTTCTCGCAGCACCGTCCTCGACGGATGTGCGCCTAGAACAAGCCTCGAAACGCAGTCGCGGATTCGTGTACGCGGTATCAACCATGGGCATTACCGGCGCTCGGAACGATGTGGATTCGGCGGCCCGGACACTCGTTCGCCGGCTCCGTGAGGCCGGGTCGACTCGCGCCTGCGTCGGACTCGGTATCTCCACTGCTGACCAAGTTCGCGAAGTGCTCGAATATGCCGACGGCGCAATTGTTGGCTCTGCGCTGGTATCTGCATTGACCGAGGGCGGCGTTGCCGCCGTCGGCCGCACCGCCGCCGCACTGGCAGCCGGTACTAGGCTGACCTAGTTGTCTCGCTGAAAGGTGTTCCCCGTGTCGCTCCTGCTCACTGGCATTCCGAGTCCGCCAAGCGAATGGCAGTTTTTCAACGTCAGCGCTTGGGTGCAGTCGAGTTTCGGGCTCGAGTTGCCGTTCACGCTGCGCATTTATGCGTACGCACTGTGCATCCTTGTAGGGATCATCGCGGCGACCATCCTCACCAATCGTCGGCTGACCCAGCGCGGAGCCGAGCCGTGGATTGTTATCGACGTCATCATCTGGGCGATCCCGCTCGGACTGGTCGGTGCGCGGCTGTGGCACGTCTTTACGCACCCGGACGACTACTTCGGCCCAGGGAACGATCTCATCAAGATTCTGTTCATCTGGGAGGGTGGAAACGCACTCTTCGGTTCGCTGATTGGTGGCGCGATCGGGGCGTACATCGGCTGTCGAATCGTCGGATTGCGACTCTGGAGCTTCGCTGATGCCCTTGCTCCTGGGATGCTCCTCGCCCAGGCCCTCGGCCGCCTCGGCAACTACTTCAACCAAGAGTTGTACGGACTGCCGACCGACTTGCCATGGGGCTTGCAGATCGACGCTGACAACGCCGCGTTCCCGGTCGGACTTCCACCCGGGACGCTGTTCCACCCGACGTTCCTGTACGAGATGATCTGGAACGTCGTCGGCATTGTCTTCCTCCTCGCGATGGAGCGACGCTATCGACTCGTCAAACGTGCGGTCGGAGCACTTTCCGTCCCGGTACCAATTGGTGACCACGTTCGCAGATTGCAGTGGGGCAAAGTCTGGGCACTGTACATGATCTGGTACGGGCTCGGACGCGTGGTGTTCGAATCAATTCGAATCGACCCGAGCGAAATCATCCTCGGATTGCGGGTCAATGTCTGGGGTGCGCTGCTCTCAATCACGCTCGGCGTGATCCTGTTCGCGCTACAGTCTCGCAACCACACTGGACAAGAGCCGAGCGTGTACGTACCAGGTCGCGAATGGATTCCTGAGGGTGTTGTAGACTCCGAGGAGACCTATTCAGACAGTGACGAACCCGGCGATGAAGCCAAAATTGCCGTCACACCCTCGTCCTCCTAGGTCGCGAGAACACCGTGTTCTCCCGCAGCAAAGCTCGCCACAAGCGGAATGTTAGATCTGAGTCCTGATAACCGGGGCTGATTCCCACGTGGGCCATTGACGTCCCGCTTCGCCCCTGCTCCAACGTGAGGTCGTTCCCGATGACCCTAAAACCACCCTTCGAACGTTTCAGCGTGGTGCCAGCTACTGCTGGACTCTATGACCCGCGCAATGAGCGCGACGCGTGCGGCTTGGCAATGGTTGCGACCCTTCGCGGCACTGCAGGTCATGACATCATCACAACCGCCCTTACGGCGCTGCGCAATCTCGAGCATCGCGGGGCTGTTGGCTCCGACGCTGGCACAGGTGACGGAGCAGGCATCATCACTCAGTTGCCAGACGCGTTCCTCCGAGCGGTCGTTGACTTCGTGCTCCCAGCCAACGGTCGCTACGCCGTTGGGATGGCCTTTCTTCCGAAGGATGCCGCCGAACGAGAGCTCGTCAAGTCCGGCGTCGCGGCGATTGCTGAAAGCGAAGAACTCAGCGTTCTCGGTTGGCGTGAGGTTCCGGTGCGGCCCGACGTGATCGGTTCACTTGCACGAGAGGCGATGCCTGCTTTCGAACAGCTCTTTCTTGCGTCGACCCGCACAGAGGAGCGCGGTCCAGTTGGTGGCATGTCTCTCGAACGGCAGGTGTTCCGCCTGCGCAAACGGGCTGAGCACGAACTCCACGCCTATTTCCCTTCGCTTTCTTCACGCACGCTGGTGTACAAGGGCATGGTTACGACACTGCAGCTCGAACCGTTCTACCCGGATCTCTCCGATGAGCGCTTTGCGTCCAAGCTCGCCCTTGTGCATTCGAGATACTCGACGAACACCTTCCCGTCGTGGCCGCTTGCGCAGCCGTTCCGCATGATCGCGCACAACGGTGAAATCAACACGATTCAGGGAAACCGCAACTGGATGCGTGCACGCCAATCCCAGCTCGAGAGCGAGGTGCTTGGTGACCTGAAACCGCTGCTTCCGATCAACACCTCTGGCGCGAGCGACTCCGCCTCGTTCGACGAGGTCGTTGAACTGCTCAACCTTGCGGGGCGCAGCCTGCCGCACGCGATGATGATGATGGTTCCTGAGGCATACGAAAACCAACAGGACGTCGACCCAACCCGACGCGCCTTCTACGAGTACCACTCGATGCTCATGGAGCCTTGGGACGGGCCGGCCGCCCTCGTCTTCACCGATGGTTCGCTTGTCGGTGCAACGCTTGACCGTAACGGGCTACGGCCAGGCCGCTACCTCGTAACTGATGACGGACTCGTGGTACTTGCGAGCGAGATCGGGGTGTTCGATGTTGATCCGAGCAGGGTTGTGCGCAAGGGCCGGCTTCGACCGGGAAGGATGTTTCTCGTCGACACTGCCGAAGGTCGAATCATCGAGGATGATGAGGTCAAGGCCGAGCTTGCAGCGTCCAAACCATGGGCGGCGTGGCTCGAGTCGGGACGCATCGCTTTGAAGGATCTCCCTGACCGTGAGCACATCGTGCACACTCCGGCCTCGGTGAGTCGTCGGCAGCGCACGTTTGGCTACACAGAGGAGGAGCTGCGTATCCTCGTGACGCCGATGGCGCAGCATGCCACTGAACCGCTCGGCGCCATGGGCTCAGACACTCCGATCGCCGTCCTGTCTGACCGGCCACGGTTGCTGTTCGACTACTTCACGCAGCAGTTTGCGCAAGTCACGAACCCACCACTCGACTCCATCCGCGAAGAAATCGTGACCTCGATGAAGCTCGGTCTCGGTCCGGAGCGCAATCTGCTGACCGCAACGCCAGAGCATGTGCGTCAGGTCACCCTTGACTTTCCAGTCATTGACAACGACGAACTTGCGAAGATTCAACACATCGACGTGCGCGCTGGCGGCGTTCGCACGACAACAGTTAAGGGTCTATACCGGGTCGACAAAGGACCGAAGGCGATGGAGAAGCGCCTCGCGCAGATGTGTATCGAAGCTGATGAAGCGATTGAACGCGGTACTGAGTTTCTCGTGCTCTCAGATCGAGACTCAAACAAGGACCTCGCACCGATTCCTTCGCTACTGATGCTCGCAGCGGTGCACCATCACTTGATTCGGGCCGAGACCCGCATGAAGGTCGGACTTATCGTTGAAGCTGGCGACGTTCGTGAGGTTCACCACGTCGCGCTACTGGTGGGTTACGGGGCATCCGCCATCAACCCGTATCTCGCGATGGAAACAGCAGAAGAACTCGTGCGTTCTGGAATGATCCAGGGGATCACTCCGGAGCTTGCGGTGCGCAACCTCATCAAAGCGCTCGGCAAAGGTGTGCTCAAGATCATGTCGAAGATGGGCATCTCGGTCGTCGGGTCCTATGCGGGCGCGCAGGCCTTTGAAGCCGTCGGCTTGAGCAAGGACTTCGTCGAGCAGTACTTCACCGGAACCTCGAGTCTGCTGGGTGGCATCGGGATCGACATCATCGCTGCCGAAAATGCCGCCAGACATTCGGCCGCGTACCCGGAAGACGGCGCGGGTCAGGTGCACGAACGACTCGCAACTGGCGGCGAGTATCAGTGGCGTCGGGAGGGACCGCCGCATCTCTTCAACCCAGACACGGTGTTTCGCCTGCAACACTCGACCCGCACCCGCAGATACGACATCTTCCGTGAATACACGAAGCTTGTTGACGAGCAGGCGGAGCGGCTGATGACGCTCAGGGGGCTGTTCAAGATCAAGAAAGGGTTGCGGCCCGCAGTGCCACTTGACGAGGTGGAACCAATCGAGTCAATCATTGGCCGATTCAATACGGGCGCGATGAGCTACGGGTCGATCAGTCAAGAAGCGCACGAGACGCTGGCCATCGCAATGAACCAGATCGGAGGCCGCTCCAACACTGGCGAGGGGGGCGAAGATGTCGAACGACTGCTCGACCCGGCTCGACGAAGTGCGATCAAGCAAGTGGCATCCGGTCGCTTTGGAGTCACGAGCATGTACTTGACTCACGCAACGGACATCCAGATCAAGATGGCGCAAGGAGCAAAGCCCGGCGAGGGCGGGCAACTGCCGGCAAACAAGGTCTACCCGTGGATCGCGCGAACGAGACACGGCACCGCTGGAGTCGGCCTCATCTCCCCGCCGCCTCACCACGACATCTACTCGATCGAAGATCTCAAGCAGTTGATCTTTGATCTCAAACGGGCCAATCCGGATGCTCGTATCCACGTCAAGCTTGTGAGCCAGTCTGGTATCGGAGCGGTTGCTGCCGGTGTGACGAAGGCAAAGGCAGACGTCGTGCTCATCTCCGGTCATGACGGCGGAACCGGTGCGAGTCCGCTCAACTCGCTCAAGCATGCTGGAACGCCGTGGGAGCTTGGGCTTGCCGAAACACAGCAGACACTGATGCTCAATGGCATGCGCGACAGAGTGGTGGTGCAGGTGGACGGCCAAATGAAGACCGGTCGAGACGTCATCATTGGTGCGCTGTTGGGCGCCGAGGAATATGGCTTCGCAACAGCTCCGCTCGTGGTTTCAGGCTGCATTCTGATGAGGGTCTGCCATCTTGACACCTGCCCTGTTGGTGTCGCATCTCAGAACCCAGAATTGCGTGCGCGTTTCAGCGGCAAGCCTGAGTTTGTTGTCAATTTCTTCGAGTTCCTCGCCCAGGAAGTGCGGGAATACCTCTCAGAACTCGGATTCCGCAGCCTCGAGGAAGCGATCGGCCAAGTCGAGCTATTGGATGTTGACCGGGCAATGGAACACTGGAAAGCCGACGGCCTCGATCTCTCACCAATTCTGGTTGGCCCTGAATTCTCCGCTTCTGAGCCGCGCATCAACCGCGTAGCCCAAGATCACGAACTCGAAAAGCACTTCGACCAGAAGCTCATACAGCTGAGTAGCGAAGCGCTCGAGAATGGCACTCCGGTCACGATCGAACTCCCAATCCGCAACACAGAGCGGGCGGTCGGCACGATGCTCGGCCACGAAGTGACCGTGCGCCACGGAGAGAATGGTCTCCCAACCGGCACAATCGAAGTCAAGCTGACCGGTACGGCCGGGCAGTCATTTGGGGCCTTCATGCCGTCGGGCATCACGCTTCGTCTCGAGGGCGACAGCAACGACTATGTCGGCAAGGGGTTGTGCGGCGGCGAGGTCATCATCCGGCCGAGCCGCGCCAGCCTGTTCAAGGCCGAGCAGAACGTTATCGCAGGCAACGTCATCGGCTACGGCGCTACTCAGGGCAGCATGTTCATCCGAGGAATCGTTGGCGAGCGCTTCTTGGTGCGCAACTCAGGAGCGACCGCTGTTGTGGAGGGTGTCGGAGACCACGCACTCGAGTACATGACAGGTGGGCTCGCCGTAATACTCGGCAGCACGGGCCGCAACCTCGGTGCGGGCATGTCGGGGGGCACGGCCTACGTGTACGACCTCCGTACCGAGCGCGTCAATCCAGAAGCGCTCGTCTCTGGCGAACTGGAACTGTTGCCGTTGGGCGGTGCCGACGTCGAGATACTCCGCGACCTGCTGCAACGCCACCTCGCCGAGACCGATTCGGCCGTCGCCGGCAGAATGCTCGATGACATGGATGCCACGGCCGCCCGCTTCACGAAGGTGATGCCACGCGACTACGCGGCCGTGCTTGAGACGAGGCGGACAGCAATCGACGAGGGCCTCGACCCTGATGGCGACGTGGTGTGGTCCCGCATTATGGAGGTGACCGGTGGCTGATCCTAGAGGATTCCTTAAGGCGAAAGAGCGTGAGACTCCGGTGCGACGTCCAGTGAGCATCCGGCTGATGGACTGGAAAGAGGTGTACGAGCAGCAGGACCCAGCTCAACTGCGCCGTCAGGCAGGGCGATGCATGGACTGCGGCATCCCCTTCTGTCATCAGGGATGCCCGTTGGGCAATCTCATCCCCGAGTGGAATGACATGGTCAGGCGCGGGGATGGCGCTCAGGCAATCGAACGGCTCCACGCCACGAATAACTTCCCCGAATTCACCGGCAGGCTCTGTCCTGCACCGTGCGAGAGTTCGTGTGTGTTGGGCATCAACCAGCCCGCCGTCACGATCAAGCAGGTCGAGGTCTCGATCATCGACGAGGCTTTCGCGAACGGCTGGGTCACGCCGCACCCGCCGGAGCGGCTCACCGGCAAGACCGTTGCCGTCGTCGGGTCCGGGCCTGCCGGGCTCGCAGCGGCGCAGCAGCTGACGAGAGCGGGGCACACGGTTGCCGTCTTCGAGCGAGACGACCGCATCGGGGGGCTCCTTCGCTATGGCATCCCGGACTTCAAGATGGAGAAGAAGCACATCGAGGGTCGGCTCGCCCAAATGCAGGCGGAGGGCACTCGTTTCCGTGCCGGCGTCGAGATCGGGGTCGATATTGCCTGGGATGACCTCAAGAATCGCTATGACGCGGTGATCGTGGCAACCGGAGCGACCGTGCCGCGTGATTTGGCGATCCCGGGTCGCGACCTCATGGGGGTGCACTTTGCCATGGAGTACCTCGTGCAGGCTAACAAAGTGGGAGCTGGCGATGGTGTGACCGAGCAGATAACCGCCGAAGGCAAGCACGTTGTTGTTCTGGGAGGCGGCGACACCGGAGCGGACTGCATCGGCACTGCACACCGCCAGCATGCGCTCTCGGTCACCAACCTCGCGATCGGAATCCAGCCCCCCACCGAGCGTGCTGAACACCAGCCTTGGCCAATGTCACCGACACTCTTTGAGGTCACGAGTGCACATGAGGAGGGTGGCGAACGCGTCTATCTCGCCTCGACCGTCGAGTTCCTCGCCACGGATGCCGGAGAAGTTCGCGCCATCCGCGTTGCCGAAACCGAGTACCTCGATGGACGTCGTGTGCCAAAGTCCGGCACAGAGCGGGAGATTCCTGCTGACTTGGTGCTGATCGCGCTGGGGTTCAACGGTCCAGAGTCAGAGACTCTTCGTGAGCAGCTACCGGTGCCGTTCGACGAACACGGCACGATCCAGCGCGATGGCCAATACGAGACCAGTGAGTCTGGCGTCTTCGTCGCCGGAGACGCCGGCCGCGGTCAGTCGCTCATCGTGTGGGCGATAGCAGAAGGTCGAGCGGCGGCAGCTGCGGTCGATCGCTACCTCGAGGGACAGACGCAATTGCCGTCCCCGGTCAAACCAACCGACCGCGCTATCACCATCTAAGCTTCAACAGTTCTACCACCACGCAGTACCCACCACAGAAGGAAATCATGAGACGAGCCAAGATCGTCGCGACCCTCGGCCCAGCGACATCGAGCTATGAGAACATCCGCGCAATCATCGATGCAGGTGTCGATGTCGCGCGCATGAACCTCAGCCACGGGACGCACGCGATACACGAAGAGGTCTATGTCAACGTCCGCAAAGCGGCTGCCGACTCGGGCAGAGCGGTCGCTGTGATGGTGGACCTTCAGGGGCCAAAGATCCGGCTGGGCAAGTTTGCCAACGGCCCGCACGAACTCGATATCGGGGACATCTTCAAGATCACCACCGAAGACATCCTCGGCACAAAAGAGATCGTCGGCACGACGTTCAAGGGGCTGCCGAATGACGTTTCTGCTGGCGATTTCCTGCTCATCGACGATGGCAAGGTGAAGGTCCGGGTGATTGAGACGGATGGCGTCGTTGTCACGACCGAGGTTGTCGTCGCCGGCCCGGTCTCAAACAACAAGGGCATCAACCTCCCGGGCGTCGCCGTCAATGTTCCGGCGCTATCCGAGAAGGACGAGGACGATCTCCGCTGGGGGCTCAAGCTCGGGGCCGACCTCATCGCGCTCTCGTTTGTGCGAAACGCCGAGGACATCGTGCGAGTACACGAGATTATGGCTGAGGAGGGTCGCAAGGTTCCTGTCATCGCAAAGATCGAGAAACCGCAAGCCGTCGATCATCTCGAGGCGATTATTGATGCCTTTGACGCGATCATGGTCGCCCGGGGCGACCTCGGCGTTGAATTGCCGCTCGAGGCCGTGCCGATCGTGCAGAAGCGAACGATCGAGCTCGCTCGTCGAATGGCGAAGCCCGTCATTGTTGCGACGCAAATGCTCGAGTCAATGATTTCAAGCCCGGTGCCAACTCGTGCAGAGACATCTGACGTCGCGAACGCAATTTTAGACGGCGCAGACGCGGTCATGCTGAGCGGTGAGACGAGCGTCGGGGAGTACCCGGTCATCACAGTCCAGACCATGGCACGCATTGTTGAATCGACAGAAGAACATGGCCTCGAACGCATCCCGCCGCTTGGCACGAAGCCAAGAACCCTCGGTGGGGCGATCACGCTCGCTGCAGCGGAGGTCGCCGACTTCGTCGATGCCAAGTACGTCTGTATCTTCAGCGAGTCTGGCGATTCGGCGCGCCGAATGTCCCGACTCCGGTTCCGAGTTCCCATGAAGGCGTTCACACCCTATGAGTCGATTCGCAGAAGGATGGCGCTGTTCTGGGGCATCGAATCCTTCGTCGTCGAACGCGTGACTCATACTGACTCGATGTACCGCCAAGTCGACGAGGTGCTGCTTCGCGAGAAGCTCGCCGAGGTCGGCGACATAGTCGTCGTCATCTCGGGGACACCCCCAGGAGTGCCAGGCGGCACCAACGACTTACGGGTGCACCGCATCGGTGACGCTGTCAACGCAAAGGCCCCCGCGTGGGAGGTTCCTCAAAACTGAGCTCTGGCCGAAGGATAGACATCGCCTAGCTCGCGTGCGCACGCGCCGAGCAGCACTGGCCAGTCAATCGCGCCCGTCGTGCGCCCCAGTCGCACGACCACAACGTCTTCGTCATGGAGAACGAGATGTGGATCGTGTCATGGCCGACCCCCTCGTCGTACCACGCGTGCACGAGCGCACCGTGCTGCAGCACAAGCAGGGCTGAGGAATCGGTGCGGGTCAGCATGGCTTCTAGACTGCCGTTGGCCGTCGCCAAGCTGTCTCGCCGCTGGAAAGCCTGAACCGCCGAATCGTCGATCGATGTTGGCAGTTCTGATGCGGTAGACGCCTCAATGATCTGCGACTACGTAAGCGAGTGCTAGGACGAAACGCGGCAATCACATCCACGATGGTGGCCTTAGCTCACCTACCAAGGATGTCCCAAGTCACCTGTCAACGATGTCTCCACACATCGCATTGTGCCGGATGCGGGACTTGAACCCGCACGCCCTTTCGGACAAAGCATTTTGAGTGCTCCGCGTCTGCCATTCCGCCAATCCGGCGCACAACAACGCTGAAAAGAATACCGTAAGGTGGATCCGTGACCGACCACGACGCCGATTCCTCAGCCCCGCGAAGGGTTGTGGTGGCCGAGGATGAGTCGCTTATCCGCATGGATATCGTCGAAATCCTGCGCGACAATGGCTTCGAGGTCGTCGGTGAAGCCGCTGACGGTGAGACGGCAGTCGCCCTCGCGACCGAGCTGCGTCCCGATTTGGTGATCATGGATGTGAAGATGCCGCAACTCGACGGCATTTCGGCGGCCGAGCGACTCACGAAGAACCACATCGCCCCGGTCGTGCTTCTCACGGCGTTCAGCCAGAAGGAGCTCGTCGAACGGGCATCCGAGGCTGGCGCCTTGGCATACGTCGTCAAGCCATTCACTCCGAGTGATTTGCTTCCAGCGATCGAGATCGCGCTCAGCCGGTATTCCCAGATCATCACCCTCGAGGCCGAGGTCGCCGATCTGGTCGAACGGTTCGAGACCCGCAAGCTTGTTGACCGCGCCAAGGGGCTCCTCAACGAGAAGATGGGGCTCACAGAGCCAGAGGCGTTCCGTTGGATTCAGAAAGCCTCGATGGATCGGCGTTTGACCATGCACGACGTCGCCCAAGCCATCATCGAGCAGCTCAGCGCCAAAAAGTAGCGCGCGCCGGGTCAGTCTCGGTCGCGCAGGATATTGGTCATCCGCACGGTTGACAGGCGTCGGCCCTCCTCGTCGCGAATCACAATTTCGTGCGTCGCAAGCGTTCGACCGAGCACGAGCGAGTCACATGTTGCGGTAACTGTTCCCTTCGTCACCGAACGCGAGTGCGATGCGTTGATCTCGATCCCCATCGCCACCCTGCCGGGCCCGGCGTGGATGGCTGATGCGATCGAACCAAGCGATTCTGCGAGCACGACGTGAGCGCCACCGTGCAGGAGCCCGACAACCTGGCGATTGCCTTCGACGGGCATTGTCGCCACCGAGTGTTCGGCCGACAGTTCGAGAAACTCGACGCCCATCTTTACGGTGAGTTCACCTCCGCCGGTGGCGATGATTCGGTCGTAGAGTTCCGGGTCAAGACCCTCTGGCAGAATCGTCATGCGTCGGTCACAATCGCGAGGCGGGGCGTCGGTAGCCGAGGCTAGGCTGACTACCGTGTCGGACATCCAGAAGCCTACTCTGCTGGTTATCGACGGGCACTCACTGGCGTTCCGCGCGTTCTACGCGCTGCCGGTCGACAGCTTCCAGAATCGCGAAGGTCAGCACACCAACGCCATCCATGGCTTCATCGCGATGCTTCTTACCCTGCTACAGAAAGAGAAACCCACCCATCTGGCGGTGGCGTTTGACATCTCACGATATTCCTTCAGAACTCGTGAATACCCGCAGTACAAGGGAACGCGAGACGAAACACCCGCAGAGTTCATTGGGCAGATTCCACTCCTTGAAGAAGCGCTTGCCGCGATGGGCATCCAGACGCTCTCGAAAGAGGACTTCGAAGCCGACGACATTCTGGCGACCCTCGCGGCTCGCGGCGCTGCCGACGGCTTCAGAGTGCTCGTCGTCTCTGGCGACCGCGATGCCATTCAGATGGTGAACGACGATGTCACGCTGTTATATCCGAACGCTAGAGGAGTCTCGGAGCTCAAGCGCTACGACCGCGATGCCGTGTTCGAGCGTTACGGAGTCGAGCCAGCCCAATATCCAGACGTCGCAGCGCTCGTCGGAGAAACCAGTGACAACCTCGTCGGCATCGACAAGGTCGGCGAGAAGACGGCCGTGAAATGGATTACGCAGTACGGCTCCCTCGACGCGGTGCTTGAACACGAGGATGAGATCGGTGGCGTCGTGGGGGAGAAGCTGCGCGAGCAGCGCGATCGCGCTATCCGAAACCGCAAACTGAACCGACTCGTGACCGACGTCGAGCTCCCTCTGGGCCCGAAAGACTTGGCACGCGCGCCGATAAACGAAGTCGCGGTGCGCGAAGTGTTCGACAGGCTGCAGTTCAGAACGCTGCTCGAGCGCGTACTCAAGCTCGCGGCGGCCGAGCACGGCGGTGACTCGGCAGGCGGCGATCCCACCGGCGTCGGCACTGCCAATGGTAAACCGGGCTCCGCGGCCGCGAGTGCTGCGCCAGTAGTGCGCACGATGATCGATGAAGAACTGGCGAAGTGGCTTGCGAATGCAAGTGCGCACGGTCAGGCTCCGCTCGGTTTGCGAGTTGCGAGTGTCGATGGCGTCGTGACTGGACTTGGTTTGTCGACTGCAGACGAATCAGCGTTCGTGCCATGGGCAGCCAATCGTCCTGACTACCGGGCGCTTGAAGAGTGGCTCGCGAGCGACTCGCCCAAGTACTTGCACGGAGCGAAGGCGCAGTTCAAGATTCTCGCTCTGTCAGGACTCAGCCTCAAAGGCATCGCCTTCGACACCGTGCTCAGTTCATGGCTGCTTAAGCCGGGCGCGAAGCCGGAATCCTTAGCAACACAGGTCTACGAGTATCTGGGCGAAACGCTGCCAGAGTCTGACCCAAACCAGCTGGTCCCAGAGTCAGAAGGCGCGAGTCCGGCGACCGAGGCGTGGTACATCGTCCGTCTGGCGAATTGGCTGGCCGAGCACCTCGACGTCGGGTCCAACTCGGTCCTGCGCGAGATCGAACTGCCGCTCGTGCCTGTGCTGGCAGAAATGGAATTGACCGGTATTACCGTGAGCCGAGACATTCTCGGGTCGATAGCAACTGAACTCGACGCACGTGCATCAGAGTTGGCCAACCGTGCGTACGCCGAGATCGGCCGAGAGGTCAATCTGGGCTCTCCGAAGCAGTTGCAGGAAGTGCTCTTCGATCAGCTCGGCATGCCGAAGACCCGCGCAAACAAAACGGGCTTTTCAACGGATGCCGCGAGCCTCGCCGATCTGCAGGAGCAAGCCCCGCACCCTTTCCTGGATCTCTTGCTCCAACACCGCGACGCAACGAAGCTTCGACAGATCATCGAAAGCATCGACAAGACTGTCGACTCCGGTGGGCGGGTGCACACCACGTATGAGCAGGCCGGATCAAGCACCGGTCGCATCGCTTCGAATGATCCGAATCTGCAGAACGTGCCGGTCAAGACCGAGGTCGGCCGGCGCATCCGCTCGGCTTTTGAAGCGGGTAATGGTTTCGAAACACTGCTCACGGCCGACTACTCGCAGATCGAAATGCGCATCATGGCGCACCTGTCTGGCGATCAGGGACTCATCACCGCGTTCAACGAAGGCGAAGACTTGCACCGTTTCGTCGGTGCTCGAATTTTCGGTGTCGATCCGAGCGACGTCACTCCACTGATGCGCACGAAGGTTAAGGCCATGTCGTACGGATTGGCATACGGCCTCAGCGCCTTCGGGCTCAGCAAGCAGCTGCGCATCGAGACGGCCGAAGCCAAAGCGCTGATGACCGACTATTTCGCGCGCTTCGGGGCCGTTCGAGAATACCTTCGGAACGTTGTCGAGCAGGCAAGAGTCGACGGGTATACGACAACGATCTTCGGTCGGCGTCGGCCGTTCGGCGACCTGACGTCAAACAACAGAGTGTTGCGCGAAAATGCAGAGCGACAGGCTCTCAATTCGCCAATTCAGGGTTCAGCCGCTGACATTCTCAAGCGCGCAATGATCGAGATCCAGAAAGACATGGCAGGCATGGCTTCGCGGATGTTGCTGCAAGTGCACGACGAACTCGTTTTCGAGGTATTCCCTGGTGAATTGGATTCCCTCAGCGCGATTGTCAAGAATCGCATGGCTGGGGCTGCGGAGTTGCAGGTACCGCTCGAGGTGCAGATCGGTACCGGACCAAATTGGGATGCCGCGGCGCACTAGCGGTGGTGTGGCGTGTCGAGCGAATCGATACCCACTCATCCCGCATACATCGAACGCTCGACCTAGGGAGACACACCTATGAGTAGCGAAAGTGGCGGCGCCCCATCGGCCAAGCGTGAGGCGACGGCGATCGACCGTATCGCCGAGGATTGGGTTACGACCCTTGCAGACCTCGACCCTGCCGTCGCGACCTGGATTGGCATTCCTGGTCGACTCGACGAGTACGAGGACCTGTCGCCCGATGGCCACCAGCGTCTGGTCGATGAAACCAGAAAAGTGCTCGCTCAGCTCGCGACGGCGGCGAGCGTCGACGACACCGACTGGATCACGAAGACCGACATGGAGAGTGAGCTGACACTGACACTCGAGGCGAGCGATGTCGGGCTGTGGATGCGCGATGTGAACGTCATCGACAGCCCGGCGCAAGGCATCCGCGAAATTCTGGACATGATGCCGACAGACACCGAAGAAAACTGGGTCGACATCGCTGGGCGCTTGAACAATCTGCCAACGGCCGTTGCTGGCTACATCGAAACGCTCAGGCTCGGAATCGAGCGTGGAATTACCCCTGCCAAGCGCCAGGTTCGCGAAGTAATTGAGCAGGCCAGGAAGCACGGGTCCGGTAAAGGCTACTTCCACAATTTCACCGGGGCTGCTGCTCTGGCAGACGACCAAGCCATCCCAGAGTTGCTGCAGGCAGACCTCGCCTCCGGTGCACGAGTCTCTTCAGAAGCGTACGAGACGCTCGCGGCATTTCTGACCGACGAACTCCTTCCCGCCGCCGTGGAAGACGACGGTGTTGGACGTGAGATCTATGCGCTGCAATCGCGGCGCTTCCTCGGCGCGGAGATCGACCTTGACGAGACGTACGAGTGGGGGATCGACGAGCTGGCGCGCATGACCGAAGAACAAGAAGCGATCGCTCGCGCAATCAAGCCAGGCGCATCCGTTGCTGAGGCGATTGAACACCTCGATAACGACCCGAAGCGCAAACTGATCGGCACGAAAGCCCTGCAGGAGTGGATGCAGCAACTCAGCGACCGCGCCGTCGCCGAGTTGTCCGCAACGCACTTCGACATTCCGGATGCGATCAAACGGCTCGAGTGCATGATCGCACCAACTCAAGAGGGCGGCATCTACTACACGAGCCCGAGCGATGATTTCTCGCGACCCGGTCGCATGTGGTGGTCAGTTCCTGAGGGTGTCACTGAGTTCAACACTTGGCGCGAGACCACCACGGTGTACCACGAGGGCGTGCCGGGTCACCATTTGCAACTCGGGCAAGCTGTCTACAACCGCGCACAACTGAACACCTATCGCAGGCAACTCGCCGGAACGTCTGGTCACGCCGAGGGTTGGGCCCTCTATGCCGAGCGACTCATGCAGGAGCTCGGGTATCTCGACGATCCGGGTGACCGCCTCGGCATGCTCGACGGCCAACGCATGCGAGCCGCGCGCGTTGTGCTCGACATCGGTGTGCACTTGAACAAGCCAAAGCTCGACGGAACGGGGGAGTGGGACTGGGACTACGCGCTCGACTTCATGTCCAAGAACGTGAACATGAACGAACAGTTCGTTCGGTTCGAGGTCAATCGGTACTTCGGTTGGCCGGGGCAGGCACCGTCCTATAAGGTCGGCCAGCGTATTTGGGAGCAGCTCCGCGACTCCTGCCGGGCCGCGGAGGGTGCCGACTTCAACATCCGAGACTTCCACAGCAGGGCCCTTGCCATCGGCGGGGTCGGGCTCGACACGCTCAAGGCGGCACTGCTGAAGTGAGGTCACGGCGGCAGCGCGTCCTCACGGTTCGCGAAATCCTAAATTTGCGACATCATCAATTTGCGACGACTCGCCTTGCAAACAGCAAGGGGCTAAGCTAAAGGGTCGAGATTCTGCGACATTCTGTCCGCCTGCCAGCGCGGAACTCCCACGCATTACTTCGCACTGGCCTGACTACTGCGCTCCCAACTGAGCGCATCCATACCGGAGCAACTACTACATGACAATCGTAACGACCGACAGGGCACCCAAGCAGGTCGCCGTCAATGACATCGGATCTGCTGAAGACTTTCTCGCCGCGGTCGAAAAGACGCTGAAGTTTTTCAACGACGGAGACCTCATCGAGGGCATCGTCGTCAAAATTGACCGCGACGAGGTGCTTCTCGACGTTGGTTACAAGACCGAGGGTGTCATCCCCTCTCGCGAACTCTCCATCAAGCACGATGTTGATCCGACCGAGGTCGTTCAGGTCGGAGACACCGTCGAGGCACTTGTTCTCCAGAAGGAGGACAAAGAGGGTCGCCTCATCCTGTCCAAGAAGCGTGCACAGTACGAGCGCGCTTGGGGCGATGTCGAGAAGATCAAAGACTCAGACGGGATCGTCACCGGTTCGGTCATCGAGGTCGTCAAGGGCGGCCTCATTGTTGACATTGGTCTTCGTGGCTTCCTGCCAGCGTCGCTCATTGAGCTTCGACGCGTTCGCGATCTGACCCCGTACCTCGGTCAGGACATCGAAGCCAAGATCCTCGAACTCGACAAGAACCGCAACAACGTCGTGCTTTCGCGCCGCGCGCTTCTTGAGCAGACCCAGAGCGAAAGTCGCTCGACCTTCCTTGCGAATCTCGCCAAAGGCCAGGTTCGCAAGGGTGTCGTCTCCTCGATCGTCAACTTCGGTGCGTTCGTCGATCTCGGCGGCGTCGACGGACTCGTTCACGTTTCAGAATTGTCGTGGAAGCACATCGAACACGCATCAGAGGTCGTCGAGGTTGGCCTAGAGGTCACCGTCGAAATTCTTGAGGTCGATCTCGAGCGCGAGCGCGTTTCGCTCTCGCTCAAGGCCACGCAGGAAGACCCGTGGCAGGTGTTCGCACGCACGCACGCGATCGGTCAGGTCGCGCCAGGTAAGGTCACGAAGCTCGTACCGTTCGGTGCCTTCGTTCGCGTCGCAGAGGGCATCGAAGGCCTCGTGCACATCTCGGAACTGTCCGGGAAGCACGTCGAGCTCGCCGAGCAGGTTGTTTCGGTCAACGACGACGTCTTCGTCAAGGTCATTGACATCGACCTCGAACGTCGCCGCATTTCGCTGAGCCTCAAGCAGGCGAACGAGGGTGTCGATCCAGAAGGTAGCGAGTTCGATCCAGCGCTGTACGGAATGCTCACCGAGTACGACGATCAGGGCAATTACAAGTACCCGGATGGCTTCGACTCGGAGACCAATGACTGGAAAGAGGGCTTCGAGGCCCAGCGTGAGAAGTGGGAGCAGGACTACGCTGCAGCCCAGGCTCGCTGGGAGCAGCACAAGAAGCAGGTCGCAGCGTCGTCCGCGGATGACAGCGATCTTCCCACTGCCGCACCCGCCGGCGCATCGAGCTTCTCAAGCGAGGAGTCGACTGCCAGTGCAGGAACCCTTGCCGACGACGAAGCACTGACCGCTCTGCGCGAGAAGCTGAGTTCGAACTCCTAGGCCTCAAGAGGCTCAGTAGCACCAGTGATGGCCGGTTCCCTTCTGGGGCCGGCCATCACGCTTCGCGGAGTCCTTCGGCGCTTCGTGATTCGCGCTTGCGCCCCGCGCGCCTGAACAGGGTGATGGCGGCGGCGATCAGACCGCCAATCACAACGATCACCAGCACCGGAATGAGCAGCGCAAACAAGCTCAGCGCGACACTGCCCACATCCTCAACGCCACTGACAATGGGCGCAGCCATACCGGCAGTCACGGCATTCAGCGCTGGGCGGGCCGCCATCTTGACCAGGTGGGTCGCGAGCGCGAGCCCGACACCAACTGCGACCGGAACCCAGGCGTTCGAGCTGAAGAAACTGGCGGGATCCGTGATCACGGCGGTCTGAGTTGCCGACCCGGTCCCGAACGCGATGCCGCCCGCCGCCGGCCGCACGAGTGTCTGAATCCAGTCATTGACCGAGTCCACCACCGGAACCTTGTCGGCCACGAGTTCGATCACCAGCAGCACGCCCAGAATGAGAAGGACCCACTCGTTCTCGAGCCACGACCAGCCGCTCGGCAAGACGACGAAGTCGAGAAAGCGGCCGGCGAGACCGAGCACGAGCAATGGAATGTAGGCGTTGAGGCCGGCGGCGACCGCGAGACCGGTACCGGCGAGAATCTCGAGCATCAACGTCTCCTTTCCCGTGTCGAGGCTAGCATTGCGGGATGCTCCTGATCGGCCTGACCGGCGGAATCGCGTCCGGCAAATCAACCGTCGCAAGCCAGCTTGTTGCACACGGAGCCGTGCACGTCGACGCCGACATTCTGGCTCGCGAAGTCGTGGAACCCGGCACCCAAGCGCTTCATCGAATCCGTCAGACATTCGGCGCTGACGTCATTGACGAGCGCGGCCGGTTGGATCGGGCGGCGCTCGGTGCGATCGTCTTCAGTGATCCGGTCAGGCTGGCGCAACTGAATGCCATCACACATCCCGCCGTCTGGGCGCTAGCTCAACAACGGTTCGCGGCCGCGCGGGCAGCAGATCCGCTCGCGGTCGTTGTCTATGACGTGCCGCTGCTCGTTGAGGCATCCGCCAACCGGCCGATTCGCTTCGATCTCATTGTCGTCGTGCACGCCAGCGCAGCCACCCGAATCGACCGATTGATCGAACTGAGAGGGATGACGCGAGACGAGGCAGTTCGCAGAGTCCGTGCCCAAGCTCGAGACGACGAACGGCTCGCGATCGCCGATGTTGTGATCGAAACAGAGGGCAGCGTTCAGAGCACGCGCGAGCAGGTGGAGGCGCTGTGGTCGAGGATTGTCGCCCAGCGCGACAGCGCTCGCTAACTCAGAGCACTGTCAGTGCCGGTGCCTAAGCTTGAGGGATGGAGACGACGAGAGCTGTTCGACCGTTCGAGGTCGTGAGCGAGTACGTTCCAAGCGGCGATCAGCCGCAAGCGATTCGCGAGTTGGCGCAGCGCATCAATGCCGGTGAGACAGATGTTGTGCTCCTCGGTGCGACCGGTACCGGCAAGTCGGCGACGACCGCCTGGCTCATCGAGCAAGTGCAACGACCGACCCTCGTGCTCTCGCATAACAAGACGCTCGCTGCGCAATTGGCAAATGAGTTTCGCGACCTGATGCCGAACAACGCGGTCGAGTACTTTGTCTCGTACTACGACTATTACCAGCCCGAGGCCTACGTTCCGCAAACAGACACCTTCATCGAGAAGGACTCCTCGATCAACGCCGAGGTCGAGCGTCTGCGGCATTCGACAACGAACTCGCTTCTCAGCCGGCGTGACGTCATCGTGGTCTCGACAGTGTCGTGCATCTACGGTCTCGGGAAAGCTGAGTCGTATCTCGAGGGGATGATCGCACTCCAGATTGGCATGCGCATTGACCGCGAGACCCTCATCCGTAGGTTTGTCTCGATGCAGTACCAGCGCAACGATTATGACTTTTCGCGCGGCACCTTCCGGGTACGCGGCGACACCATCGAGATCATTCCGATGTACGAGGAGCTTGCGATTCGCATCGAGATGTTCGGCGATGAAATCGAGGCGATCTACGCACTCCACCCGTTGACCGGCGACGTCGTGCGAACCCTCGACGCGGTTTCGGTGTTCCCGGGTACCCATTACGCGGCGAGCCCGGCGACGATTCAACGGGCCATCGGCACCATCCAGGTGGAACTTGCGCAACGTCTTCAGGAGTTAGAGCGCCAGGGCAAACTGCTCGAGGCCCAGCGCTTGCGCATGCGCACAACCTTCGATATCGAAATGATGCAGCAGATCGGGTTCTGCAATGGCATCGAGAACTACTCGAGGCACATGGACGGCCGCGCGCCTGGCGAAGCGCCGCACTGCCTGCTCGACTATTTTCCGGAGGACTTCCTTGTCGTCATCGACGAGTCGCACGTCACCGTCCCACAGATCGGTGCCATGTACGAGGGGGATGCCTCGCGCAAGCGCACCCTCGTCGAGCACGGCTTCCGCCTGCCGAGCGCCCTCGATAACCGCCCGCTCAAGTGGGAAGAGTTTCTGAGCCGTGTCGGACAGAAGGTCTATCTGTCAGCGACCCCCGGCAAGTACGAACTCGGCATCACAGACTCCATTGTCGAGCAGGTCATCCGCCCGACCGGGCTGGTCGACCCGAAGATCGTGGTCAAGCCATCGAAGGGTCAGATCGACGATCTGCTCGAACAGATTCGCCTCCGTGTCGAGCGCAACGAGCGTGTGCTGGTCACAACCCTCACGAAGAAGATGGCAGAAGAGCTCACCGAGTTTCTCGGCGAGCACGGGGTGCGGGTGCGCTACTTGCACTCAGACGTCGACACGTTGCGCCGCGTCGAACTCCTCACCGAGCTTCGGCAGGGCGTCTACGACGTGCTCGTCGGCATCAACCTGCTGCGCGAGGGCCTTGACCTTCCGGAAGTGTCGCTCGTGGCCATCCTCGATGCTGATAAGGAGGGCTTCTTGCGCTCGGGCACATCGCTCATCCAGACAATCGGTCGCGCGGCGCGCAACGTCTCTGGTGAAGTTCACATGTACGCGGATGTCATGACCAACTCGATGACGAAAGCGATCGAGGAGACCGAGCGCCGCCGCAACAAGCAGATCGCGTACAACGTCGAGCGCGGGATCGACCCGCAGCCGCTCCGCAAGAAGATTGCCGACATCACCGACGCCCTCATGCGAGAAGGAGCGGACACCGCCGAGCTTCTCTCCGGGCGGCGCGGTGATGGTCGCAAAAAGTCGCCGACCCCGAGCCTCAAGCGCGAGGGACTCGCTGCGGCAGGCGGCAACAATCTCGAACAGATCATTAGCGACCTCAACGAGCAGATGCTGCAGGCGGCGCGGGAACTCAAATTCGAGCTCGCGGCGCGGCTTCGCGACGAAGTATCCGACCTCAAGAAGGAGTTGCGCCAGATGGAGCAGGCCGGCCATTTGCGATAGAAGGAGTGAGTCGTGCGACTGGTCCTCGCGCGGCCGATCGCACGCAAGATCAATGTCGGCGACCTCGGTAGAATTGTGAAAGTGTCAGTGACCCCAGTCGGCAATGTGAACAAGCTTCCGGCCGCCAACAAGCTTCCGGCCGCCAACAAGCTTCCGGCCGTCAACAAACTCACTGTCCGCGGCGCACGGGTTCACAACCTCCGGAACGTGGACCTCGAGATTCCGCGGGACTCGCTAGTGGTCTTCACGGGGCTCTCGGGTTCCGGCAAGTCGAGTCTCGCCTTCGACACCATCTTCGCTGAGGGGCAGCGGCGCTACGTCGAGTCGCTCTCCGCCTATGCCAGACAGTTCCTCGGTCAAGTCGACCGGCCGGATGTCGATTTCATCGAAGGCTTAAGCCCCGCGGTTTCCATCGACCAAAAAGCCACGAATCGCAACCCTCGATCCACGGTCGGCACCATCACAGAGATCTATGACTACATGCGGCTGCTGTGGGCGAGGATTGGCGTTCCCCACTGCCCAGAGTGCGGTGAGCGAATCGAGCGCCAGACCGTGCAGCAGATCGCGGACCAACTGATGGGCCTCGAAACTGGCACCCGCTACCAAATTCTGAGCCCGATCATTTCGCAGAAGAAAGGCGAGTTTGTCGACCTGTTCAAGGAGTTGGCCTCGACCGGCTACTCCAGAGCGATCGTCGACGGCGAGCAGATTCAACTCAGTGAACCTCCAACGCTCAAGAAACAGATCAAGCACGATATCTCGGTGGTTGTCGACCGTCTCGTCGCAGCAGATGATCTTCTCACGCGTCTCACCGACTCCCTCGAGACAGCGTTGCGATTGACCGATGGCACAGTTGCGATCAACTTTGTCGATCAGTCTGGGGATGCCGCGTGGCGAACGTTCTCTGAGAAGCTCTCGTGCCCAAACAACCACCCTCTGCAACTCACCGAGATAGAGCCGCGCACCTTCTCGTTCAACGCCCCGTTCGGCGCATGCCCTGAGTGCTCCGGGCTCGGTACACGCATGTCGGTGGATGCAGAATTGCTCATTGCCGACGACTCGGTGAGTCTCGCTGACGGCGCCATCCTGCCGTGGACGAACTCAGGAAAGGGGCTTTTCAACTACTTTGAAAAATTGCTCGACGGGCTTTCGAGAGACCTCGACTTCTCGCTTGACACCCCATGGGGCGACCTCGACGGAGAGGTACGCGAAGCGATCCTGAAGGGCAACAATTTCGCCGTCACGGTCAAGTGGAAGAACCGCTACGGTCGCGAAATGAAATATTCGACGGGGTTCGAAGGGGTCATGCCCTACATCGAGCGCAAGTTTCTTGAAGCCGATACGGATGTTCAGCGTCAGCGTTTCGCGAGCTACTTACGGGAGATCCCGTGCCCGGTCTGCGATGGCAAACGACTCAAACCGGAGGTGCTCGCGGTCACCGTCAACGGCCACAGTATCTCGGACATCTGCTTGCTAAGCCTGATCAAAGCGCACGAGTTCGTTCAGGCCCTGACGCTCACTGACCGCGAAGCGAAGATCGCGGCACAAGTACTCCGGGAGATTCGGCTGCGACTCGAGTTTCTCATCGAGGTCGGCTTGAGCTACTTGGACCTTGCCCGCGCAGCAGCGACCCTGAGCGGGGGCGAAGCCCAGCGCATCCGCCTCGCAACTCAGATCGGTTCAGGACTCACCGGCGTGCTCTATGTGCTCGATGAGCCGAGCATCGGGCTCCACCAGCGCGATAACCGGCGGTTGATTGAGACGCTCATCAAGCTTCGGAACCTCGGTAACACGCTCATCGTCGTTGAGCATGATGAAGACACCATTCGCACCGCCGACTGGATCGTCGATATCGGACCTGGGGCTGGGGAGCACGGTGGCCGGGTCGTACATTCCGGGTCGTTCGAAGGCCTGCTGGCAAATACCGAATCCATCACCGGCGACTACCTCGCTGGCCGCAAGTCGATCGCGGTGCCAGCATCTCGTAGGCCCATCGACGCAAACCGGATTCTCACGGTCGAGGGCGCCCGAGCGAACAACCTGCGAGATGTCACGGTCAGTTTTCCACTCGGAACACTGACAGCCGTCACCGGCGTGAGCGGCTCTGGTAAGTCCAGCCTCGTGAACGACATTCTCTACAAGGTACTCGCCAACGAACTCAACGGTGCCCGCCAGATACCCGGTAAGCACACGCGAGTGACCGGTCTCGACAACCTCGACAAAGTTGTTCATGTCGATCAGAATCCGATCGGGCGAACGCCGCGATCAAACCCAGCGACGTACACCGGAGTCTTCGACAAGATTCGCACGCTGTTTTCCGAGACTGCTGACGCGAAAGCCCGCGGCTATCTGCCGGGTCGCTTCAGCTTCAATGTGAAAGGCGGTCGCTGCGAGAATTGCGCCGGCGACGGCACCATCAAGATCGAGATGAACTTCTTGCCTGACGTCTACGTCGCCTGCGAAGTGTGCGGGGGAGCGAGGTACAACCGCGACACGCTCGCGGTCAGGTACAAAGGCAAGAACATCGCGGAAGTGCTCGACATGCCGATCAGCGACGCGGCAGAGTTCTTCGAAGCGATCTCGGCCATCCATCGCTATCTCAAGACGCTCGAGGAGGTCGGGCTTGGCTACGTTCGACTTGGCCAGAGCGCAACGACCCTGTCAGGCGGCGAGGCTCAGCGCGTCAAGCTCGCAACCGAACTGCAGCGACGCTCACTCGGGCGCAGTATCTATGTACTCGATGAACCGACGACCGGACTGCATTTTGAGGACGTGCGAAAGCTGCTAGCGGTGCTCAACAGTCTCGTCGACAAAGGCAACACCGTCATCGTGATCGAGCACAATCTCGACGTCATCAAATCCGCAGACTGGATCATCGACCTTGGACCGGAGGGTGGCGCAGGCGGAGGCAAGGTACTCTCAACCGGATCGCCAGAGCAGATCGCCGCCGTGGAAGACAGCCACACCGGCATCTTTCTGAGCGAAGCGCTCCACGGAGTGCGAGCCTAGGCCCCGCTCGTGGCTGGTGAATTGAGCTACCGTCCGAAGGCGGGCGAGATCCCGACCGGGCCGGGCGTGTACCGCTTTCGCGATAGCACGTCGCGTGTGCTGTACGTCGGCAAGGCAAAGAACCTTCGAGCGCGCCTGAGCAACTACTTCGCTCCGCTCGCGACCCTGCACGAGCGCACGCGCAGAATGGTCACGACCGCCAACTCTGTCGAATGGACTGTCGTCGGCAGCGAGTTCGAGGCGCTGCAGCTCGAGTTCACGTGGATCAAAGAGTTTGACCCGCCATTCAACGTGCAGTTCAAGGACGACAAGAGCTACCCCTACCTTGCGATCACGCTCGCAGACGATGTGCCGCGCGTACTCGTGACAAGGAACCGAAAGATTGACGGTGCGCGCTACTTCGGCCCGTACACGAAGGCCTGGGCGATCCGCGAGACGGTCGACATCTTGCTCAAAGCGTTCCCAATGCGCAGTTGCTCAGAGACAACCTTTCGGCGGGCAAAGCAGACCGGGCGTCCATGTCTGCTCGGCGACATTGGAAAATGTGCTGCCCCGTGCGTCGGGCGGGTGACGGGCGCCGAGCACAAGTCCATCGCTCTCGACTTTGCCAGCTTTATGGCCGGCAATGACTCACGCTACTTGACGGCGATTTCGCGACGCATGCAGGAGGCATCCGAGCGCCAAGATTACGAGGCCGCCGCCCGGTATCGCGATCAGAGCGGGGCAATGAAAGCTGCGCTCGCGAGGAGCGTTGTCGTACTCGGCGAGGATGTCGACGCTGACGTGTTCGGGATTGCCCACGACGAACTCGCGGCTGCAGTGCAGCAGTTCATCGTGCGCGGCGGCCGAATCCGCGGTGTACGCGGCTGGGTGGTCGACAAGGAACTCGATCTCGATCTACCAGCGCTGGTCGAGATGGTGATCCAGAACGCCTATGAAGAGAGCCAGCCACCGCGCGAGGTCATCGTGCCTTCACTCCCGGATGACGCGAGCGAGCTCGAACAATGGCTCAGCGGTCTACGTGGCACCGCGGTCAAGCTTGCCGTGGCCCAGCGCGGCGAGAAGGCCGCGCTTGCCCAGACGGTTGCAACGAACGCAACCCAGTCGCTCATCCTCTACAAGACCCGTCGCAGCTCCGATTTCGCGGCGCGGTCGAAGGCCGTAGCCGAACTGCAGCACGCGCTTGGAATGGACCAAGCCCCGCTGCGCATGGAGTGCTTTGATGTCTCACACCTCAGCGGAACCAACATCGTTGCTTCGATGGTGGTGTTCGAGGACGGCTTGGCCCGGAAAGATCAATACCGACGCTTCAGCATTCCGGAGTCAAGCGATGACACTGATTCGATCTATCGAACACTGGCGCGTCGACTTGCTTATCTGAAAGAACCCGCTGCTGCCCCAGCGGACGGCGTTCGAGCAAAGTTTGCTTACCCGCCACAGTTGCTCATTGTCGATGGCGGACAACCGCAGGTGGCCGCTGCCTCACGCGCACTGAGTGAGTCGGGCGTCACCGGCATCCAGCTGTGTGGCATCGCCAAGCGGCTTGAAGAAGTGTGGCTTCCCGACTCGGATTACCCGGTGATTCTGCCAAGGAATAGCGATGCACTGTTCCTGATGCAGCGCATCCGCGATGAAGCGCACCGCTTTGCCATCAGCTTCCAGAGACAGAAGCGTTCTGGCGACATCCAATCAGTGCTTGCAAATGTGCCAGGGTTTGGCCCCCATCGCGTCAAGGCGCTGTTGGGCCACTTCGGTTCGGTGGCTCGGCTGCGACGAGCGAGCGCAGCAGAGATTGCCGGGGTGCGCGGCATCGGCCCGAGTCTGGCCGCCGCGGTCGCCGAGCAGCTGCGCGCATGAGCTGTTCGTGTGCACGCGGCCGCGACTGTCGGGGCTCGGCAGTGTGCCGGTAGTCTGTGCTGAGAATGCCGACAACCGCAACCAATCAGGAGCTCCTCGTCGTCACCGGCATGTCCGGGGCCGGTCGCTCCACTGTTGGGAACGCGCTCGAAGACCTCGGCTGGTACGTCGTCGACAATCTGCCGCCGCAAATGCTGCTGCCGCTGGTCGAACTCGCCGCGCGGGCCGGTAATGCGCTGCCGAGAATCGCCGCTGTCGTTGACGTTCGTGGCGGGCGGCTGTTTTCAGATGTGCAACAGGCTATCGAGAGCATTGGCGCGAGCTCAGCGAATGTGCGCGTGCTCTTTCTCGAAGCCACGGATAGTGCGCTCGTGCGGCGTTTCGAGCAAGTGCGCCGTCCACACCCGCTTCAAGGGGATGGCACGCTCCTCGACGGCATCATGAACGAGCGCGAGCGCATGGCGGAGATACGTGAACTCAGTGATATCGTCATCGACACCACTGACCTCAACATCCACCAACTCGCGACCGCCATCATCGACAAGTTCGCTGCCGAAGACGCCGCGGGGCTTCGGCTGACGATCGTGAGCTTCGGGTTCAAGTACGGCGTGCCGACCGACGTTGATCTCGTCGCAGACGCACGATTCTTGCCGAATCCGTTCTGGATTCCCGAGTTGAAGTCCCTCACCGGAGTTGACCAGCCGGTGAAGGACTATGTTCTCGCGCAGCCCGGGGCGGAAGACTTCATTCGTGGCTATGCAGCAGCCTTGCGTCCCGTGTTTGACGGCTACCAGCGCGAGAACAAACGGCACGCTACTATCGCCATTGGATGCACCGGCGGAAAGCACCGCTCCGTCGCCGTTGCGGAGGAACTTGCGCGGATCATCGCCAGCGACCCTGCCATTGCGATCTCGGTCAAGCACCGGGATCTCGGCCGTGAGTAGCAGGTAGCGCCTGCGACATCCGGCATCTGTGAACCGCCACCCGGCATCCGCCACCCGCCATCCGCCACCGTCATAAAGGAGATCACCCGTGGGACTCACCACCGAGGTCAAAGAGGAGCTGGCGAAGACCGAGTCCGGAAAGACCACGGTTCGAGCGGCAGAGCTCACAACCATCCTCCGGTTTTCGGGGGGTCTGCACCTCATTTCATCGAGGATCGCAGTCGAGTCTGAGCTTGAGACCGAACAGCTTGCTCGGCGCGTTCGCCGCGACATCGCGGAACTGTACGGGGTGCGCAGCGAGGTCTCAGTGGTCGCCCCGACCGGTGCACGCCGAACCAACAGCTACCTCGTGCGCGTGATCGATGGCGGGGAGACTCTTGCTCGTCAGACCGGACTGCTGGATGCAAGACGTCGCCCGATACGAGGACTCCCGAACCGCCTAACGACCGGGAGTCGAGAAGAGCTCGCGGCAATCTGGCGGGGCGCGTTTCTCGCGGCCGGCTCACTCACCGACCCCGGTCGCTCAGCTGCCCTCGAGGTTACCTGCCCGGGCAATGAGACGGCAATGGCCCTCGTTGGAGCGGCTGGTCGACTGCAGATTTCCGCGAAGGCTCGAGAGGTGCGCGGCGTGCACCGCGTCGTGATTCGCGACGGTGAAGCGATCGGCGCGATGCTCAGCATGATGGGAGCAGTCGCGAGCGTCGAGAGCTGGAACGAGCTGCGGCAGCGGCGTGAAGTTCGAGCGACCGCCAATCGGCTCGTGAACTTCGACGACGCCAACTTACGACGCTCTGCGCAAGCGGCGGTTGCTGCCTGCGCGCGAGTAGAGCGCGCGCTCGAGATTCTCGACGGCGATGTTCCTCCCCATCTGCTCTACGCCGGAGAACTTCGGCTTGGCTTTCGCGACTCGAGTCTCGATGAACTCGGACACCACGCTGAGCCCCCGATGACGAAAGACGCAATTGCAGGCCGAATCCGTAGACTCCTCGCGATGGCCGATAAGCGCGCAAGCGAGCTGGGGCTACCCGGCACTGACGCGAACCTTCCGCCAGACCTTGACGAGGACTGAGCCTGCACCAGTGAAGCCGGCGGGCCGGTTGAGTGGGTTGCGAGCGAGGATAGACTCGAGCTACCGCCGCAGCGCCATCCGCTCGGATGCGCCCGGCCAATTCTCGAGGAGAACGACATGGCTGACTACACCCTCCCAGAACTCGGTTACGACTATGCCGCACTCGAGCCGCACATCAGCGCCACCATCATGGAGTTGCATCACAGCAAGCACCATCAGGCGTACGTGACAGGAGCAAATGGTGCTCTCGCCGCCATGGCGGCCGCTCGTGACTCGGGTGATTTCGCGAATATCAACAAGCTCGAGAAAGACCTTGCATTCAACCTCGGCGGCCACGTCAACCACTCAATCTTCTGGACGAACCTTTCGCCGGATGGCGGCGACGCTCCGGTCGGCAGCCTTGCGAGTGCCATTGACGACAACTTCGGATCGTTTGAGAAGTTCGCTGCACACTTCACCGCTACCGCACTCGGCGTGCAGGGATCCGGCTGGGCCGTATTGGCTTGGGATTCGATCGGCCAGAAGCTCATCATCGTGCAGCTCTTCGATCAGCAGGGCAACCTGCCCGCTGGCATTGTTCCGGTGCTGATGCTCGACGTCTGGGAGCATGCGTACTACCTTGACTACCGCAACGTTCGTGCCGACTATGTCAAGGCGTTCTGGAACATCGTGAGCTGGAGCAACGTTCAGCAGCGCTTTGCCTCTGCGACGCAGAAGACTGCTGGGCTGCTGCTACTCTCATAGCTGATTTGCACCGTGCCTACTTCGCACTGTCGCGATCGCTAACCAACCACCCCAATCGAACGAAGCGTCGTACGGCGCCTGAGCAACCGGAGCACACGTGAGCGTCAAGGTCGGCATCAACGGATTTGGTCGCATCGGCCGCAACTATTTTCGAGCAGCATTGGCCAAGGGTAGCGACATCGACATCGTCGCAGTCAACGACCTCACCGACAATGCGGCGCTCGCCCACCTTCTGAAATACGACTCCATCACCGGTCGTCTCGATGCCGTAGTTGAGCTCAGCGGCAACAAGATCATCGTCAACGGCAACGCAATCACGGTGTTCGAGGAGCGCGACCCAGCGAACCTGCCGTGGGGCGACCTCGGGATCGACATCGTTATCGAGTCGACTGGCCACTTCACGAAATCAGAGGATGCTCAGAAGCACATCGCTGCCGGCGCCAAGAAGGTCATCGTTTCAGCTCCGGCGACCGGCTCGGACGTTGCAACGCTCGTGCTCGGAGTTAACGAAGGCACCTATGACCCGGCAGTGCACAGCATCATTTCGAACGCGTCATGCACGACGAACTGCCTCGCACCGCTCGCGAAGGTGTTCCTCGACAACTTCGGCATCGAACGCGGCTTGATGACGACCGTGCACGCATACACCGCGGACCAGAACCTGCAGGACGGGCCCCATAAGGACCTTCGCCGGGCCCGCGCAGCGGCAGCCAACATCATCCCAACTTCGACCGGTGCGGCGAAAGCCCTCGGTCTCGTCATCCCAGAACTGGTCGGCAAACTTGACGGATACGCACTCCGCGTTCCGGTCATTACGGGTTCGATAACCGATCTGACGCTCATGACGACCGCAACCGTGACGGTCGAGGAGGTCAACGCCGCGTACAAGGCCGCAGCAGAAGGCGCGCTGAAAGGCATCCTCAAGTACACAGAAGACGAGATCGTCTCGAGCGACATCGTTGGAGACCCGCACTCATCGATCTTCGACGCCGGCCTGACGAAGGTCATCGGCAATCAGGTGAAGGTTGCATCGTGGTACGACAACGAGTGGGGCTATTCGAACCGCCTGGTCGACCTCACCGAGTACGTCGCCGAACGACTCTGAGGCGCGGCGCTTCATGCCGATCCGCACAATTGACTCTCTTGGTGAGATGCGCGGTAAGCGCGTGATCGTCCGCTGCGACCTGAATGTACCGCTCAAGGACGGGCGAATCACTGATGACGGGCGTATCCGGGCGTCGTTGCCGACCTTGAACCAGCTGATTCATGCTGGCGCTCGCGTGATCGTGGTTTCGCATCTCGGGCGACCTGACGGGCAGCCAGACACAAAGTACAGTCTGGCTCCGGTCGCTCAGCGACTCTGCGAACTTCTCGGTAAAGCCGTGGTGTTCGCCCAAGACACGGTCGGAAGTGCAGCCCAAGAAGCCGTTGACGGACTCGTCGACGGCGACGTTGCGTTGCTTGAGAACCTTCGGTTCAACGCGGCAGAGACGTCCAAAGATTCGACGGAGCGCACCGGATTCGCAATGAAACTCGCGCGCTTCGCTGATGCCTTCGTTTCTGACGGTTTCGGAGTTGTGCATCGCAAGCAAGCCAGCGTGTTCGAGCTGGCAGAGCAAATCCCGAGCGCAGCTGGTCTACTCATCGCACAGGAGCTCCTCGTGCTCGAGCGATTGACGGTCGAGCCTGAGAAGCCATACACGGTCGTACTCGGCGGCTCCAAGGTTTCCGACAAGCTCGACGTCATCGGTGCATTGCTGCCGAAAGTGGACTCGCTGCTAATCGGTGGCGGGATGCTGTTCACTTTCTTGGTTGCCCTCGGTCACCGCGTTGGGGCCAGCCTGCTCGAAGCCGATCAGGTCGAAGCAGTCCGTGGCTACCTTGCACAAGCCGAGGCGCTTGGCGTCAAACTCGTGTTGCCGACTGACATCGTGGTTGCTGCATCGTTTTCGGCAGACGCGCAGCACGTTGTCACGGCGGCGGATGCGATCGAGAGCACTTCGTTCGGCGCAGCCGGACTCGGTCTAGATATCGGGCCGGACAGCGCAACGGCGTTCGCGGAGATCATCCGTGCTTCTAGAACAGTCTTCTGGAACGGCCCTATGGGGGTTTTCGAGCTGCCAGCGTTTGCGGCAGGTACCAAGGCGATCGCGACGGCACTGAGCGAGATCGATGGCTTCGGTGTCGTTGGCGGAGGGGATTCAGCAGCGGCAGTGCGCGCACTCGGGTTCCGTGATGAAGCGTTCGGACATATCTCGACTGGCGGTGGCGCCAGTCTCGAGTTTCTTGAAGGCAAGAAGCTCCCAGGACTGGAGGTGTTGGGGTGGCCATAGCACAGGGGCGCGTGCCGCTGATCGCTGGCAATTGGAAGATGAACCTCAACCACTTGCAGTCGATCGCCTTCGTTCAGAAGCTGGCCTGGACTCTCAAAGATGCGAATCACGATTTCGCAATCGGCGGGTCAGAGGTGGCGGTGTTCCCGCCCTTCACGGACCTCCGTTCTGTGCAGACCTTGATCTCGGCCGACAAGCTTCTGTTGACCTATGGCGCCCAGGATCTCTCGCAGCACGACTCAGGCGCGTTTACTGGCGAGATATCTGGGGCGTTTCTCGCGGCGCTCGAGTGCCGCTTCGTGCTCATCGGGCATTCTGAGCGTCGCCAGTACCACAACGAGACGGACGAGTTGCTCCGCGCAAAAGTGGCGGCTGCTCTCAGGCACGGGCTTGTTCCGGTGCTGTGTGTCGGCGAGACAGCAGAAGACCTCGAGCAGCACGGGCCGAGTGCAGTACCGGTCGCCCAACTGCGGGCCGCACTTGCCGGCCTCGGCGGAACCCCAGAGCTCGTGATCGCGTACGAGCCGGTCTGGGCGATCGGTTCCGGTCAAGCTGCGACACCGGAGCAAGCCGAACAGGTCGCCGCGACGTTGCGATCAGTGCTGCAGGAGTTCCTTGGAGCTGAGGTGGCCGAGGCGACGCGCATACTCTATGGCGGTTCCGTCAAGGCGAGCAACATCGCAGGCTTCATGCGCGAAGCCAATGTCGATGGTGCCCTTGTCGGTGGGGCGAGCCTTGACGTTGCTGAGTTCGCGAGCATCGCGCGCTTCCAGAAGCACGTCGGTACGTGAGTTTGCGCCAGCGGCGCCTTGGGCCGCAGGCCGTTCGGGGCGCCGCTGGCGGCTTATACTGTGTGAGGCCAACTGGTCGTGTGAAAGGGAAGTCGTGGAAATTCTTCAGGTCGTGCTCCAAGTGATACTCGGGATCACGAGCCTCCTGCTCACCCTGTTGATTCTGCTGCACCGCGGGCGCGGTGGCGGGCTCTCCGACATGTTCGGTGGCGGTGTGACATCCAACCTCGGTGCCTCTGGTGTCGCGGAACGCAACCTCAACCGCATCACGGTGATCCTCGCGCTCATCTGGATCACCGCAATCGTCATCCTCGGGCTTATCACTCGTTTTAGCGGCGCCTGAGTCTCAACAATGCAGTCATAACACCTAGCATCACTCTCAAGGAGCAGCATGGCATCAGGCGGTAGCGCAATTCGAGGATCTCGCGTCGGCGCGGGGCCAATGGGCGAACAGGATCGTGGATTTCACGCCGACCGAATTCAGGTTTCGTACTGGGATGAAATGGGCAATGAGACGGTCCGTAACTTTTCGGCGTCCCTCCCAGAGGACGAGATTCCAGACACCATCGACTCGCCGACGACCGGGTTGCCAGCTGGCCGCGATAAACTGAACCCTCCGCACGTCGCCAAGCTTGAACCGTACAAGACCCACTTGGCCTACGTAAAAGAGCGTCGCTCCGAAGATGAAGCATCGGCGCTCCTCGACGATGCGCTGACCCAACTGCGCACCCGCCGCGGTACGGGCGTCTAAACCGTTTCGTCAGCGCCGGTCCAGAACTCTCCCGGATCGATCAGGTTCTCTGGCACCTCGGCTGCCGCCGCGGCATCCACGAAGAACAGGGTCTTGCGTCGACCTCGCACGCCCGCTGCTGGCACCTCGATGAGGCTCGCCCCTGCAAGCGTGAGGCCTAGTGCAGATGCCTTATCGGCACCAGCAAGTACGAGCCAGACCCGTGCAGATGAGTTGATGACGGGCAGCGTGAGGCTCAACCGTTCGGGTGGTGGCTTTGGCGAATTGCGCACTGAGATGACCAACAGTTCTGTTTCGCGAACGCCGCCACGTTCTGGAAAGAGCGATGCGACGTGACCGTCTGGGCCCATTCCGAGCAAGGTGATGTCGAAGTGGGGGAGCGCGGCGTTTCTCGGAGCGTGATCGCGGATCTCGGCCGAGTACGCCTCAGATGCCTCGTCAAGTTCCAGGCCCTGATCGGATGCCGCGAACTCATGAACTCGTGCCGGGTCGAGTGCGACGTGAGCGAGCAGCGCCGCGCGCGCCTGTGTTTCGTTGCGCTCTGGGTCGTCTGACGGTAACCACCGCTCGTCGCCCCACCAGACGTTGACTTGTGACCAGTCGACGGAGTCGCGGGCAGGAGAGGCGTTGATGGCGGAAAGGACAGCGATCCCAACGCTGCCACCGGTCAGGACAATGCTCGCTTCACCAAACTCGTGAATCAGATCGACCACCTTGGTAATGAACCTCGCTGCAACCGAACCGCAGAGCGCCTCGGTGTCCTGATGGACGATGACTCGACGTTCGCTACTCACTGTTTACCCCAGTTCTTCATGACGTCACCGAAGAGATCGTCCGGGTCGAGTCGACGCAGTTCCTCAGCAAGGCAATCGCGGAGGTTTCGACGTGGAAGCGAAAGGTCGTGGATTGGCTGGTTCGGCTGGGTGAGTACCGCGAGATTCGATTGGGTGCGCTCCAGCCGAATTGTGCCGGTCGGGCGATGCAGTGCAACGCTCGCGATACCCGTGCGGCCTTTGGACGCGGGTGTCAGCTCAAGATTCACTTCTTCTTGCAATTGCAATCGCAGCCAAGCAGCGAGCAGCACAACGGAAGCAGAATCGGCTGCCCCGCGCACGTCTACGGCAGTGACGGGGGAGTACGGAGGCTGATCGAGTACCGCAGCCAATTGCGCGCGCCACAGCGTGAGTCGGGTCCAAGCAAAGTCGGTATCGCCCGGTTGGTAGCTCCTCCTGACGCACTGCAGAGCGTCGAGTGGGTCAGCATGCGCGGCCGCATCGGTGATGCGCCGCTGAGCGATGCGACCGATTGCAGACTGCGACACCGATGATGGGCACTCGGCTGGCCACCACGCGACGACCGGGGCGTCTGGCAGCAGCAGCCCGGTGACAAGGCTTTCCTGGTCGGTTGCAGCTTCACCGTAGGCGCGAACAACGATGACCTCGCTTGCCCCGGCATCACCACCCACCCGAATCTGAGCGTCAACCCGAGAGTCTGCCGGGACCGGCACTCGGTCCCCGCTGCCCGGTTCACCTGATGAGACGACGATGACACGCATTGGATGTTCTCGGGAAGCATCGTTCGCCGCCTCGATCGCTTCTTCTTCCTCACCAAGACTCGTCGAGATCACGAGGGTCAGCACGCGACCAAGCGCTACTGCGCCACCCTCCTCACGGATCTTGACGAGCGCTTTCGAAATCTGGCTCGAGTTGGTGTTCGGCAAATCAACAATCACGGTCGCCTCCAAGTTCGCCCGTCACGCGCCATGAGTGCGTCAGCGGATGACGGCCCCCAGGTGCCAGGCCGGTACTGTTCGGGCTGACCCTGTTTCGCCCAGAACTCCTCAATCGGGTCGAGGATTTTCCAGCTCAGTTCGACCTCCTCGTGGCGGGGGAAGAGCGGTGGATCGCCAAGAAGCACATCCAGGATCAAGCGTTCATACGCCTCAGGGCTCGCTTCCGTGAACGCGTGACCGTAGCCAAAGTCCATGGTGACGTCTCGTACCTGCATCCCGGCACCCGGCACCTTGGATCCGAAACGAATGGTCACGCCTTCGTCTGGCTGTACGCGGATGACCAGAGCATTACTCCCGAGGTCTGAGGTCTGACTTTCCGCGAAAAGGTACTGTGGAGCTCGCTTGAAGACCACCGCGATCTCGGTGACTCGGCGCCCGAGACGCTTGCCTGCGCGAAGGTAGAATGGCACTCCAGCCCAGCGACGGGTGCCGATATCGAGCCGGATCGCGGCGTAGGTCTCAGTGAGTGATTCGGGGTTCATCCCCTCCTCTTCGAGAAATCCAATGACTCTCTCGCCGCCCTGCCAGCCACCGGCGTATTGACCGCGTGCGGTACCGGTTGCCAAGTCCTTGGGTATCCGCACGGCCGACAGCACCTTCTCCTTCTCGGCACGCAGGTCTGCCGCGTCGAAGGACACCGGCTCCTCCATCGCTGTGAGCGCAAGCAGCTGAAGCAAGTGGTTCTGAATGACGTCACGAGCCGCACCAATGCCGTCATAGTAGCCAGCGCGCCCGCCGACACCAATGTCCTCGGCCATCGTGATCTGAATGTGCTCGACGTAGTTGGCATTCCAGATTGGCTCGTACAGCTGGTTTGCAAACCGCAGGGCAAGGATGTTTTGCACAGTTTCTTTGCCGAGGTAGTGGTCGATTCGAAACACGCTATCCGGCGGAAACACTGACTCGACGACATCGTTGAGTTGGCGAGCCGTTGTGAGGTCGCTGCCGAACGGTTTCTCAATCACGACTCTTCGCCACTGACCGTCCTTCTGCTCGGCAAGGCCGGAGCGCCGGAGTTGTTCGGTCACGAGCGGAAAGGACTTTGGCGGTATTGACAGGTAGAAGGCATGGTTGCCCATCGTGCCGCGATCGCGATCGAGTTCGTCGATGACCTCCTTCAGTCGGAGAAACGCAGCGTCATCGTCGAAATCGCCGGAAACGAACCGAACGCCCTGGGCGAGTTGCGCCCAGACCTCTTCATCAAACGGTGTGCGCGCATACTGCTGCACAGCGTCGTGCACGACCTTCTCAAAATCCTGATCTTTCCACTCGCGCCGCGCAAATCCGACAAGCGCGAAGCCCGGCGGCAACAGTCCGCGATTGGCGAGGTCATACACGGCCGGCATGAGCTTTTTGCGTGAGAGGTCGCCGGTCACACCGAAAATGACGAGTCCGCTCGGGCCGGCGATTCGGTTGAGTCGCCGATCGCTCGGCAGCCGCAGTGGATTGAAGTCTGCGCGTATCTCAACTGGTGACATGGTGATCCCGGTGCCCTAATTCGGTGGACTAGCTGAGCGCCGCGACGACGGTCGGCAGGCTTTCAGTTGGCCGTCGAACCGTCAGCGTGAGCACCGGTTGGCCGTGCTCCGCGAGCACCGCCGCGTCGCCGGCGGCTTGCGCTCGAATGAGCTCGCCGAAGCTAAACGGTCGGTCAGGGATCTGAAGGTCGGTTTCCTCGATGGTGATGATTTGAAGGAACACCCCAACGGCTGGACCGCCCTTGTGGAATTGCCCGGTCGAGTGCAAAAACCTCGGCCCCCAGCCGAAGGTGACCGGCCGTACGGCGCGGGCAGCGAGCGTGTCTCGAACCGCCGCGAGGTGCGGGTGAGCTACTCGGTCGACATAGGCGTGAACGGCGAGATAGCCGTCAGCCGGGAGGAGCCCAAGCAACTTCTGCACTGCGGTGGCAAGATCATGGGCACCGTCGATCACGTTCGCGGTTCCACGAACCTCGATGTCCCCGATCGTGATGTCTGGCGGCTCTGGTGCACTCGGGTGGTCGATGAGCGCGCGCGCGGCTACCTTGGCCGATTCGACGTCCGGCTGGTCGAACGGGTTGATGCCGAGGATGCGACCGGCAACCACGACCGCGTACTCCCACGTGAGCAGGAGCGCACCGAGCGTTCCGGCGATCTCGATCTCGCCCTCCGCAATGGTCTCGGTGTCTTCTCGGTCGCCGACAAGTCGGACGATCTGTAGGTCAACGAGACCTGCGGAGAGCTCCGGTGATGCTGTCGTCAGCACGACCGGCAGCACCCCTTTGCCGAGCTTGCCAGTGGATTCCGCGATGAGTTGTTCTACCCAATCACCAAAACCGAGCACGTGCGTGCCGTCCGCCACGATCCCGAGCTTGTTCTTGAGCGGGATGGTTCCCGCGATTGCTGCGCCAAGAATGAGCCCAGCATTCTCCGGCTGGTCGACCGAGAGCGGGAGCAGGGCCGCTTCGGCCTCGTCGAGCAACTCCGCAATGTCGACGCCAGCAAGGCCGGACGGCACGAGTCCGAAGGCCGTCAGCGCGGAGTAACGGCCCCCAACATTCGGGTCTGCATTGAAGACTCGATAACCAGCTGCTCTCGCCGATACATCCAATGGAGAACCCGGGTCGGTGACAATGATGATCCGATCGATCGGATCGATTCCGGCTCCAGCGAAGTATTGCTCGTAGATTCGCTTTTGGCTGTCGGTCTCGAGGGTCGATCCGGACTTCGAGGAGATCACGACGGCTGTCGTGGCCAATCGATCACCGAGCGCCGCAAGCACCTGCCCCGGGTTGGTCGAGTCGAGCACGGTCAGCGGCACACCATACGTGCGCGCTATGACCTCGGGCGCGAGCGAAGACCCGCCCATGCCAGCGAGAACAATGTGGTTGATTCCGGCGTCGTCGAGCTTCTCGCGAAGCGCCATGATGTCATCCAACATCGGCCGGGAGGTCGAAACGGCTTCGACCCAACCCAGCCGAGTCGAGGCCTCCTCTTCGGCTTCCACGCCCCACAAGGATCCGTCACCGGCGGTGATGCGGCTCGCAACGAGATCGCTCACGAGCTGCGGAACGATTCGGTCGACGGCCGTTGCCGCTGCACCAGAGACGGCGATGATGACAGTCATTTGGCTGCCTCGATCGCTGCCGAGACGGTATCAAGCAGTTCGTTCCACGACACGATGAACTTCTCGACGCCCTCCTGTTCGAGCAGGGAAGTCACTTCTTCGTACGAAATCCCGAGGCCTTCGAGTGCTGCGAGAGTTGCCCGAGCATTCTCATAAGCCCCGGTGACGGGGTCGCCAGTGATCACCGCGTGGTCGAAGGTGGCCTCAAGCGTCTTCTCCGGCATGGTGTTGACAGTTTCCGCAACGGCGAGTGCCGTCACATACAGAGTGTCGGGAAGACTCGGGTCCTTAACGCCGGTCGAGGCCCACAGCGGCCTCTGCTTCTGACCGCCGGTCTGAAGCAGAGCGGCGGCGCGCGGACTCGCGAAGGCATCCTGGTAAAGCTCGTACGCCAGCCTGGCGTTGGCAATACCCGCCGTGCTCTTCAACGCGATGGCTTCCGAACTTCCGATGGCGTCGAGCCGCTTGTCGATCTCCGTGTCGACACGGGAAACGAAGAATGAGGCAACAGAGTGGATGGTCGACAGGTCGTGCCCGCTGGCCTGAGCCTTCTCGAGTCCGGCCAGATACGCGTCAATCACCGCTCGATGGCGGTCGAGGCTGAAGATGAGCGTCACGTTCACGCTGATGCCGGACCCGATAACCTCAGTAATCGCCGCGAGACCCTCGATTGTGGCGGGAATCTTGATCATCGCGTTTGGTTCGTTGACCTTCGCCCACAATTCGCGGGCCTGCGCGACAGTCGCCTCGGTGTTGTGGGCGAGTCCTGGTTCGACCTCGATCGACACTCGGCCGTCGACCCCGCCGGTCGAGTCATACACCGGCCGGAAGATCTTGCATGCCGCTGCAACATCATCCGTCGTAATTTCGAACACTGCTGCCGTAACAGTAGTGTCGGCAGCCGCGAGTGCGCGGACCTGCTCGTCGTATGCTTCACCCTTTGCCAAGGCCCCGGCGAAGATCGTCGGATTCGTAGTTACGCCGACAACATTGCGTTCGGCGATAAGTCGCTGCAGTCCGCCTGAACTGATGCGCTCTCTCGAGAGATCGTCGAGCCAGATGCTCACTCCGATTTCGGAGAGTGCGCCTGTTGGGGAGGTTGCCATGATTGTCTTCTCTCCTGCCGGGGCCTACTGGCTGGCCAGCGATTGACGAGCTGCCGCGATGGCAGCCGCTGTCGTGATTCCGAACTCGCGGTACAGGGTCTTGTAGTCGGCGGATGCCCCGAAGTGCTCGATCGAGACGCTGCGGCCGCGATCTCCTACGTACCGACGCCACGTCAGGTCGAGTCCCGCTTCGATCGAAACGCGCGCGGTGACGGCTGCCGGAAGCACTGACTCGCGGTACGCATCGTCTTGCTCCTCGAACCACTCGAGACAGGGGGCGGACACGACTCGCGCGTTGATGCCCTCTCCGCGGAGTGCCTCACGCGCCTCCACCGCGATCTGCAGCTCGGAACCGGTGGCCATGAAGATCACGTCTGGGGATCCGCCAGGAGCTTCAGCGAGCACGTATGCGCCCTTTTCGACCAACGATGCCGAGGCCAGCACATCGCCGTGCGCTGCGCCTTCTCCGCGTTCGAACACGGGAATGTTCTGACGGGTCAAGGCGATTCCGGCCGGACCGTTGCGGCGGGCAAGGATCGTCTTCCACGCCCACGCCACCTCGTTTGCGTCGCCGGGC
>Ga0163151_10000562_pt1 | contig 64988 bp, 48 predicted proteins | sample OliLakLV19MP5IB2_FD_145596 | JGI IMG/M metagenome (GOLD analysis project Ga0163151, IMG submission 145596) | Freshwater microbial mat bacterial communities from Lake Vanda, McMurdo Dry Valleys, Antarctica - Oligotrophic Lake LV.19.MP5.IB-2 | ecosystem: Environmental > Aquatic > Freshwater >... | reverse complement strand
TGGGCATGCACGGCCCCTATTCCAATACAAGCCCCTGGCGCCAGCCGGGGGACTGCGGGTCACCCACCACCCAACCCATCCATTCCAAACCGGGCTCGCTCAACATCCCGCCGACCCCTCGCTATCGCGAAGGGCTTGTATGTCGATGTCGGCGCCAACGATGGGGACTGGTCTCGCCCCGCCGCCCCATCGCTATCGCGAAGGGCTTTTATGACTGAAGGCGCTCTCCCATGAAGAACATCATCCGTCGCAACGGCTTTCCACCCGCCCAAGGTCTCTACGACCCCGCCAACGAACATGACGCTTGTGGCGTGGGCTTCGTCGTCAATATGTTCGGCCGCCGGAGCCACCGGATCGTCGAGCAAGGTCTCGAGGTGCTCGAAAACCTTACGCACCGCGGCGCCTGCGGCTGCGACCCGCTCACCGGCGACGGCGCCGGCATCCTGTTGCAACTGCCGCATGACTTCTTTGCCGCCGCGGCCCCTGCGGCGGGCGTCAAACTGCCGGCAGCCGGCGACTGGGCCACTGGAAACATCTTCCTCCCGCCATCCGAAGGTGACCGCGAGGCGGCCGAGGCCTTCTTCGAGAAGATCTGCGGCGAGGTAGGGCTCGAGTTCCTCGGCTGGCGCACTGTGCCCACCGACAACTCATCTATCGGCGGCACCGCCCGCGACGTCGAGCCTGTCATCCGGCAGGCGTTCGTGGGCCGCGGCAAGAAGGTCGCCCGCGACCACTTCGAGTGGAAGCTCTTTGTGCTTCGCAAGCGATTTGGAATCGAGATCGGCACGCTGGGCCTCTCCGAGCAAGCGTTTATCTACGTCTGCTCGCTGTCGAGCAAGACGCTTGTCTACAAGGGGCTGTTGCTCGCCGACCAGGTCGCGAAGTATTTCCCCGACCTGCGGGATGAAAAACTCACCTCGGCGCTCGCGCTTGTCCACCAGCGGTACAGCACCAACACGTTCCCCACGTGGGATCTCGCCCATCCCTTCCGCTACATCGCCCACAACGGCGAGATCAACACTGTCCGCGGCAACATCAACTGGATGCATGCCCGCGAGAGCATGCTCGCCCATCCCGTGTTTGGGCCCGACCTCGACAAGATCACGCCGATCATCCGCGAGGGCGGCAGCGACTCCGCCTGCTTCGACAACGCCCTCGAGTTGCTCGTGCTCACTGGCCGCTCGCTCGAGGAAGCGGTCAGCATGTGCATCCCCGAGCCGTGGAGCGGCCACGAGAGCATGGCCGACGACCTCAAGGCCTACTACGAATACCAGGCCTGCCTCATGGAGCCCTGGGACGGCCCGGCGGCGGTGGCCTTTACCGACGGCGTGCGGATCGGCGCCACGCTCGACCGCAACGGCCTGCGGCCCGGCCGCTGGTGGCAATTGAAGGATGGCCTCGTGGTGATGGCGAGCGAAGCCGGTGTGCTCGACCTGCCGCCGGCAGACGTTGTCCGCAAGGGACGGCTCCAGCCAGGTCGCATGTTCCTCGTGGATACGAAGGAAGGCCGCATCGTCGAAGACGACGAGATCAAGAAAAAGCTCGCGTCGGCCAAGCCGTGGCGGGAATGGATCGCGGGCAACCAGGTGCGCCTTGATGCCCTCACCGATCCTCCGGGCCTTGCGGATGTGACCCATTCACGGGCCGTTCGCCCCGAGGAACTGCATCACCGAAACGGCGACGCCACCCCCTCGGCCACCGACCCCTGGCGGGCCGCCGGTGTCGCGGGCGAGCGGGCAAGCCTTCTCGAGCTCCAGCGGGCCTTCGGCTTCACGCTCGAGGATCTCCGCGTGATCATCGCCCCGATGGCCACCGCCGGCGCCGAGCCCATCGGTTCCATGGGCAACGACACGCCGCTGGCCGTCCTCTCCGACCGGCCACAGATGCTTGCCAACTACTTCAAGCAGCTCTTCGCGCAGGTTACCAATCCCCCGCTCGACGCGATCCGTGAGGAAATCATCACGTCGATGATCACCACGATCGGCTGCGAGGGAAACCTCCTGGCAGCCACGCCTGAGCAGGCGCAGCTCCTGCGGCTGGAATCGCCGATCCTCACGAACGCCGATTGCGCGCGGATCAAGGGCCTCGGCTCCGGCACGGTAGCCGAGCATGCCGGGCTCGTCGCGCGAACGCTCTCGATGCTCTTTCCTGCGGCTGACGGTGCCGCCGGGATGCGGAAGCGACTCGACGATCTTCGGGCCGAGGCGAGCACCGCGGTTTCCAATGGCGTGACTGTTGTCGTCCTCTCCGACCGTGGCGTCTCGGCCGACATGGCCGCCGTGCCGAGCCTCCTCGCGACAGCGAGCGTCCACCACCATCTCGTTCGCGAGGGCACTCGCACCCGCTGCGGAATCGTCGTCGAGACGGGTGAGGCCCGCGAGGTCCACCACTTCGCCACGCTCACCGGCTACGGCGCCGGCGCGGTGAACCCGTATGTCGCGTTCGCCACGATCGACCAAATGCAGGCCGAACGGATGATCGACGCCGACATTCCCCGCGACAAGCTCCATGCCTATTTCGTGAAGGCTGCAACAAAAGGCCTGCTCAAGGTGATGAGCAAGATGGGCATCTCCACGCAGCAGAGCTACCGCGGCGCCCAGATTTTTGAGGCGGTGGGTATCGAGCGGCCGTTCATCGATGAGTTCTTCACGCGGACGGCCAGCCGCATCGGCGGCATCGGCCTGGCCGAAGTGGCCGAGGAGACGCTCCGTCGTCACGAGCACGCCTGGCCCAAGACCACCGTGCCGCAGACGCTCGAGCTCGACGTGGGTGGCCGCTACTCCTGGCGCCGAAAGGGCGAGGCCCACATCTTCAATCCCGATGTGGTCGCTTCGCTTCAGCGTGCTACTCAAGTCAACAGCCGCGAGGAGTTCAAGAAGTTTCAGCGGCTCATCGACGAACAGCAGTCGCAGCTGTTGACGCTGCGGGGCCTGCTCGAGTTCAAGCCATCGCAGGCTCCGGTGCCGCTCGAGGAAGTCGAGCCCGCCACGGCGATCGTGCGGCGGTTCGCCACCGGCGCGATGTCGTATGGCTCGATCTCGAAGGAAGCCCATGAGACGCTCGCCGTCGCCATGAACCGCCTTGGCGGCTCGAGCAACACCGGCGAAGGCGGCGAAGACCCGCTGCGCTACACCCTCGAGCCCAACGGCGACAGCAAAAACTCGAAGATCAAGCAGGTGGCCAGCGGCCGTTTTGGGGTCACAAGCCTCTACCTCGTGAACGCCAAGGAACTGCAAATCAAGATGGCCCAGGGCGCAAAGCCGGGCGAAGGGGGCCAGCTTCCGGGGCACAAGGTGGACCTCGAGATTGCTCGCATTCGTCATAGCACGCCCGGGGTAGGCCTCATTTCGCCGCCGCCCCACCACGACATCTACTCGATCGAGGATCTCGCCCAGCTCATTCACGATCTCAAGAACGCCAACCACCACGCCCGGATCTCGGTCAAGCTCGTGGCCGAGGTGGGTGTGGGCACGGTGGCCGCTGGTGTAGCGAAGGGCAAGGCCGACGTCGTGCTCATCTCGGGGCATGACGGCGGCACGGGCGCAAGCCCGCAGACCTCGATCATGCACGCTGGGCTGCCGTGGGAGCTCGGGCTTGCCGAGGCTCATCAGGTGCTCGTGATGAACGACCTCCGCAGCCGGATCGTCGTCCAGACCGACGGCCAAATTCGCACCGCGAAAGACGTCGTCGTGGCCACGCTCTTGGGTGCCGAGGAGTTTGGCATCGCCACCGCGTCGCTCGTGGTGTTGGGCTGCATCATGATGCGGAAGTGTCACCTCAACACCTGCCCCGTGGGCGTGGCCACCCAGGATCCCGAGCTCAGGAAAAAATTCACCGGCCAGCCCGAGCATGTCGTCAACTACTTCTTCATGCTCGCCGAGGAAGTGCGCGAGGTCATGGCAAAGCTCGGTTTTCGCACGATCGACGAGATGGTGGGCCGCGTCGATAAGCTCGACACGCGGGCCGCGATCAACCACTGGAAGGCCAAGGGGCTCGACTTCTCGACGATCCTCCACCGTCCCGAGGTGCCCGCGCACGTCAAGACCCACCGGGTCGAGTCGCAGGACCACGGCATCGAGCGATCGCTCGACATGACCACGCTCCTCGACCTCTGCAAGCCGGCGCTCGACGAGAAGAAGCCTGTGTCGCTCGAGCTGCCGATCCGCAACATCAACCGCACGGTCGGGACGATTCTTTCGAGCGAGGTTACGCGGCGGTACGGAGCCGGCGGCCTGCCCAACGGCACGATCAAGATTCACTTTCGCGGCACGGCCGGCCAGAGCGTGCTGGCGTTTGGCTCGCCGGGGGTCCAGGTGACCGTCGAGGGCGACGTCAACGACTACTGCGGCAAGGGGCTCTCGGGCGGGCGCGTGATCGTGAGGCCCGACCGCGAAGCCACGTTCAAGGCCGAGGATCATGTGATCGCCGGCAACGTCGTGGCCTACGGAGCGACCGCCGGCGAGATTTATCTCCGCGGCCGCTGTGGTGAGCGGTTCCTCGTGCGAAACTCCGGGGTTGAGGCGGTCGCCGAGGGCACCGGCGACCACGGCTGCGAATACATGACCGGCGGCCGCGCGGTGATCCTCGGCAAGACGGGCCGCAACTTTGCCGCCGGCATGAGTGGCGGCATCGCGTATGTCTGGGACGAGGACGGCACGTTCATTCCCAAAGTGAACAAGGAGATGGTAGACCTCGAACCGCTCGACACGCAGGACGCCGACTACGTCCGCGACATGATCGCCCGGCACGTCGAATTCACAGGCAGCACCCGCGGTCAGGAGATCCTGGCGCGATGGGAGACCGAGCAGTCACGCTTCGTGAAGGTCATGCCCACCGACTACAAACGCGCGCTCGAGGAAACAAATAGGGTCGGGAGCCATTTCTCGGTCGGCGCAGGTGCTTCACAGAAATGACTCCCGACCCTCTATTCAAGCAAGGAGCAAGGCATGGGTGACGTACGGGGCTTCATGAAGTATGAGCGGAAGGTGGCGGGCTACGCGCCCGTGCCCGAGCGACTCACGCACTACAACGAGTTCCTCACGATCCTGCCCGAGGAGGAGCTCGCGAAGCAGGGCGCCCGGTGCATGGACTGCGGCGTGCCCTTCTGCCACACCGGCTGCCCGCTGGGGAACATCATTCCCGACTTCAATGACCTCGTCTTCCGAAACCAGTGGCACGAGGCGAGCCAGCGGCTCCATGCGACGAACAATTTTCCGGAGTTCACCGGCCGAGTCTGCCCAGCTCCTTGCGAAACGGCCTGTGTGCTCGGGATCAATGAAGACCCTGTCGCCATCAAGCAGATCGAGATGGCGATCGCCGACCGCGCGTTTGATGAAGGCTGGGTAGTGCCCGAGCCTCCGGCGGTGAGAACCGGCAAGCGGGTGGCCGTGGTGGGCAGCGGCCCCGCGGGCCTCGCAGCGGCCCAGCAGCTCAACCGTGCCGGCCATCTTGTGACGCTCTTTGAGCGGGCTGATCGGCCAGGCGGCCTTCTCATGTATGGCATTCCCGATTTCAAGCTCGAGAAGTGGCGGGTCTGGCGGCGGGTCACGCAGATGGAGGAGGAAGGCGTCGAGTTCCGCTGCGGTGTGAATGTCGGCAGCGATATCAGCACGCAGACGCTGGCCGACGAGTATGACGCGATCGTGCTCACGGGCGGTGCCACGCTTGGCCGCGACCTGTCGATCCCGGGCCGCGAGATTCAGGGCGTCCACTACGCGATGGAGTTTCTGCCGCAGCAGAACAAGCGAAACGCCGGCGACGAGGTGCAGGAACAGATCACGGCCACCGGCAAAGACGTGATTGTGATTGGCGGCGGCGACACCGGCAGCGACTGCACCGGCACAAGCAACCGCCAGCACTGCAAGAGCCTCACGCAGTTCGAGCTTTTGTCCCAGCCGCCGGATCTCGGAAAATACCCTCGTCGCACGGAACGTCCGTCGGGCTCGCCCTGGCCGCTCTGGCCACAAATGCTCCGCACGAGCTCATCCCACGAAGAAGGCTGCCACCGCGAATTTGGCATTCTCACCAAGGAGTTTGTGGGCGACGCGAACGGAAAATTGCAGTCGCTCAAAACGGTTCGCATCGAGTGGTATCAGGATGAGGTGACAGGCCAGCACAAGTTCCGCGAGATTGCGGGCACGGAAGAAGAATGGCCGTGCCAGCTCGCGCTCTTGGCGATGGGTTTCATGGGACCGGAGAAGTACGGGCCGATCGCCGATCTCGGCCTCGAGCTCGACCCACGGGGTAACGTGAAGGCGGGAGCCGACTACATGACGAGCAAGGAAGGTGTTTTTGCTGCTGGCGATCTGCGGCGGGGCCAGTCACTCGTCGTGTGGGCGATCCACGAGGGCCGCGAATGTGCCCGCTCGGTTGACCTCTGGCTCATGGGCCAAACGAATCTGCCGAGCACGGCCGCGGGTGAATTCCCGGTGCACGCGTGAGCGGCTTCCGCACGTCGCCGCGGCGTGTGAGCCTGCCCCATTGAAGCCCCTCGCGACAGCGAGGGGGCAGCGGGCCATTGGGCGAGCCCGTCCAATCTTCACTCATACGTGAACGTCCCTGTGGCGGCACACGCCTTGTCGGCAATGAGCCGCACCCAATGGGCTGAGAAACCCACTTGGAATGCATGCGTCACGGCCTTGCCTGGTAGCACGGCGAGCGTCGCGTACGCACACCACACGCCATCGCCAGCCGGGTCGATCTCCACGTGGATGTTCACGGGCTCGGCCGCGTCGTGCGAAACCTCGAGCCGCTTCTTGTCGTAGCCCGCCATGAGATACGGATCGCTTGGCTCGCCAGCTTTCACGCGAGTGGCGTGCCACGGTCCGCCGCGGCCGGTGGGCTTCGGGAACTTCCAGAGCTCGTCGATGTCACCGAGCCATACGGCCGGGCTGCCGGCGTCAGAGGACGCTCCAGACGCCCCAATCACCCGCGGATCGCCCACGGCAGCGTCCCGTACGCCACCCAGCACGAGAAGGCCCCGCCACGAACAAAAATCGGTGATTCGCTTGCCGTGACTGCACACCGGCTGCATCTTGGCGGCCCCTCCGCTGGTCGTCCGCGGCAACACGTAGAAGGTGCCTACCGCATTCAGAAGCGCCCTCTCGGTGACCACCTCGCGAAGCCCACGGGGCCAGCCAGTCACGAAGGCCTCTTCGTACACAGCAGCCACGTCCAGATCGAGGGGCTTGGGCAATCGGAACACGCGATCCCCTTCGCGGAAAATCACGCTCGCGGCGTCGAACTCGACCGTCGGCGACTCAGGGATCGCCTTGTCACGCAGGAACTTTGCGTCGGCGTCGTCATTGGCAAGCGGCTCAGGATGGAAATCGCGGTCATCGACCATGCCTATCCGCCAGGCGCGCGACGGCGATCCTTCGGCGTCGGCGACATGCGTCGCCAGAACGTCGAGCGGCAAGTCCTCGCCCGCTGCGCTCCGGATGACGGTTGCCGTCCACGGCTCGTCGCTTGTCGCATCGGCAATCGCATCACGAACCGCCGGATCGTCCACCTGCCCGCCGCGCGGGCCGTAACAAAACACCGCCGTCACGCTGTCTGCATCATGATCAGCTACCACCCGAATCCAGTCGCCCTCCACATCCGCGGGCAGCACATGAAACGCATACCCCTTCGCAGGCACCGTGATTGTTGAGACCTCGTGCCACGTGCTGCCTGCACCGGCCTCGAGCGTGAACGTGACAGGCGCATCGCCGCCGTGGGCCAGGTGCACCACGCGGCTGTCGTAGCTCTTCGGGCCGCCCGCCAAAAGCAACATGTCGCTCGGCACGCCCGCCTTCACGGCCTCGTTGCGCCAGACATACGCGGTGCCGCCCGGCCGCCCGAGCTCGTCGAGGCCCTTGCGGGTCGTAAACCAGAGATTCGAGTTTGACCGGCCGTTGAGATCATTTCGCGTGTTCTGAAGAGCCGTCTTGAAGCCTGACTTCGCCGTGTCGTCGCAGCCGAAGACGAGCATGTCTTGGCCGTCGATGTGCCACGGGGTCACGTCGCCCGTGATCTTGAGGTGCGAACAGATCGGCCTGAGCCCGGCGGGGTCCTCCGCACTGAAGCTGCCTGGAAGCTCGTACCAGCCGCCGTGCATCGTGAGGATGTATCGGGCCGGCTTCCCGTCAGCCGCGGCCGCGATCGCGCGGATCCGGGGCCACTCGGTATGCCAGCCGTGGTCGCCGGTATAGCTCGCGCAGGCGATCGGCAGTCGGAACGTATGCCACGGCTCGCGGCCCGCCTTGGCATCGGCGGCGCTTCGCACCAACAGCAAGACACTCTTCTCGTCCCAGCCGATGGCCCAGAGCGGCGCATCGGGAGACGGTGGGCCGTGGATGCCGCCCGGTCCGGTCACATCGGTGAACTGCCGTCGCCGAATGAGCCGCCACGCCTTACCGTCCCACTCGGCAAGTGCGCCCGCCTCCTCATATCCCTTGCGGGTATTCGGCACCGCGTAGTGAAAAGGCTTGAACTTGTTGGCCGACCCGGCCTCGTGCTCACCGTTGTTGGCCACGACGAGCACGCCCTGCCCCGAATACGCTCCCTTGCCATGCCAGCCGGGGACCGCCCGGGCGAAGAGCCGCGTCGCCTTTCGCGTCGTGATATCGAGCTCGTAGAGGAGCCCTTCCATGTCGTACACGAAAATCTTGCGGTCAGGCTCGGTGAGGTGCCTCGCGTGCGCGGAAATGCGGCCCTCCATGTCGGCCGGCTTGATCGCGTGGACGTTCCCTGACGCATCGATCAGGTAGGGACCGATGGCAAGCGTATTTGTCTCGCGGTGAATGAGCCGCGCGGCCGGCGTGCCGCCCACGCTCTCGGGCCGTCGCACGAGCTTGAGCGCCTCGTCAACTTCATAGAGCCCGTCGTCGCTGCCGAGCGCCCGGTGGGGCGCGTAGGTAATGAACCAGAGCTTTCCGGCCCAGGGCACGACCGCCCCGATGCCGCATTCGCCCTGGGTATTTGAGACAGCGAGATGGGGATAGCGTCCGCCATACGACGGCGGCAGCGCGGGCTCGGCAGCCTGCACCGCCGCGGCGAGGAGAAACGTAAAAACAATGCCGAGGCGTACCGGTGGAATGATGAAATCACTCGAGTGAATACAGGCGCACAAATAAACTCAGGGAACCGGCTTGAATGTGACGGCAAGCGTACCCTTGCGGTCGGCGAGCCGCGCGGGCGGTCCATTGAGCTTGGCAAAGATCGGTCCATCCACCGCCGCGACAAGCTCTCCCGAGGCTCCCTCAGCAAGCATTTCAAACCGGGGGCGACCGCCGTCGGCGGGTTTGTCGATCCACTGGCCGATGAGGAGTCGGCCCGTCGGTCGGCCACGATACCACTCGAGCGTGATGCCATCGGCCTCGCCTTCAATCGGGATGACCGCGGAGGTCTTTGATGAGGAGTCGGTGACGGAGCCGAGGCCGACACGCCCCTTGGTGGTGAACGTGGAACGATTTCCAGCGGTCATCGCGAGCCCTGTATTCTGCCAGCCGCGGGCAGCATCGACGTCGAATCGCCGCGGGCCGACGAGTGGAATGCCAGGCGACCAGTCCACGGCCACTCGCTCGAGGTCGATTCCATAATCAACATCAGCCGTCAAGGAATCAAAGTCGCGGGACACGCGGGCGGCATCCCAGCCGGGCATGGCAGCGAGCTGCTTCGTGAAGTTGGGGCCGAGCGGACCTCGTTCGAGCTTGGCGAATGCCTTCGCGTAGGCAGGGTGATTGGCGAACATCGCCACAGCCGCCCAGCTTGCCGAGTAGTCGGCGATCGATCCGTGCTCGCCAACCCTGAGCGAGAGAACGTCTTCGAGTGATGGCACCTTGTGGGTGGCCCGCAGCTCCACCAGCATCTCGATGCGGCCGAGCTGTTCGACGTCTTCGGGCCGCGTGGGGATTGGTGAGGAGACGAATCGAATCTTGCCATCGACGTCTGTCTCGAGCCGGTGCGTGGCGAGGTATTCGGCGATGCCCTCGTTGTACCAAACAGGTGTGGCGAGCCCGCGGAGCGTGAGCGTGAAGGCATGCACCCCTTCGTGCAGGAAGAGATGTCGCCGGTAGCTCGGGTTCGACTGATCCATGAGCCAGAAATGGTTGCGGTCACAGAAGCCATTCTTGAACGGCGGCACGGAGTCGGGCAGGAGACCCGCGGCGCGGAACCGTTCGCGATCGACAACGAGGCATCCGAAACACCGCCAGTCGGCATGATCGGCGGGGTTCATCCCGTAGTGATGGCACCACACTTCAAAGGCCTGGTCAAAGACGGCCGGCAGGTCCGCGACGCCATCGCCCTCTCGGAGTGGCCGGTCGGTTGCTAGCACAAGGTGCTTGCTCTCGAGGAGCCGCAGGCCAGCACGTCGGGCCAGAGCCTCGCTTGGCCCAACGGCCACGATGCGGGCGCGGCCGACGGGCTCTTCGGCCTGGGCAGCCCCCACGATCAGGATCGTCGTGATGGCCCACGCGACAATCCGCGTCGCACCACGAACAGTTTTCAACTCCAAGTCGACTCGCATGCCACCTAGTTCACCCAGCTTTCCATGGTGCGACAAGGGCTGCCTGTTCGCGGCAGTCGATTCGATCGTTGTCCCCTTTGATTCCGATGTCTGTGATGGGGCGACGGAGCGGCGAGCGCATCGACGTTTGCCGAGATCGGGGTGGTTCCCTTCGGCCTCAATCATGTACACGTTGTCTTACGAAATCACGGACGGCGCCAGGAGGGCGCCTGAAGGGAGAACGCGGTGCGGCAAGGACGCCTTCAGCACGGCAGGACTGCGCAGCGATGGATCATGCTGGCCTGCGGGCTCGGCTGTGCCATCCCATCGGCGGCGCGGGCCGCAGCCCCAGCACCAGCACCACCGACTGCGCCGCCAGCCGCGCAGGCCGTGCCCTACTGGCAGGCGACAGCGATGCCTTCGGCGGTGATCCAAGGCGGTGCGATTCCGTCGGGCTGGCAGCCGCAGGCGGTGGCCTACCAGGGCGTTGGTCCTGACGGCCAGCCGATCACGATGTACTTCGCGCCGACGTACGTCTTCACGTACCAGTCTGGGCCGCCGGCTCCTGCCGCGCCCGTGATCAACAGGCCAGGGCTCGCCTCGCCCGCCGTCCCCACCACCGGTGGCTGGAACTACGCGACGAGCGGCACCGTGCCTGCAACCATGGCGCTGCAGCCTGGTGCGTACACGCAGCATCGTCCCGTCTATCAGTTCCCGGCAGACTCGCGGGCCCTCTCCGGCTCACCGCTTGTGCCCCCGGGGGCCTTGCCTCAGCCAAGCACGTCAGCCTTCGCCGCCGCGCCACCGTCGATGCCTCCGCCCACACCCATGGCGGCGCCGGTCTTTGGCCCGCCACCGAATCAGTGGGTGCCCACCGACTCGACTCTTGCCGCAGCATCTCCGCCGCCATCGGCCGACCAGTGGGCTTCGGCGGCGCCCTTCGCTGCTGCTGGCACGGCGGCTGGGATCGCAGCCACGCAAGCGCCTCCCGCAGCGCCCCGTGCGGCGATCGCCTCGCCCACGAACGCGCCCGTCGTGCCACCGACGGTGCCGGTCTCTCCGGTCAGCTCATCACCGCGGCCGCCGCCATCGCGTCCCACGACCGCGCATCTGTGGCGTGTAGTCGGTGTTTACGACGGTGACACGGTCACCTGCCTCGATGAGACCAACCAGCAGCAGAAGGTGCGGCTGGCCGGGATTGACGCGCCAGAGAGTAGCCAGGACTTTGGCAAGGTATCCCGCGAAGCGCTAGCCTCGCTCGTCTTCGGCCGCACAGTGGAGGTGACCGATCAGGGCCGTGATCGGTACGGCCGCTGGATCGGCCAGGTCTCCGTGGACGGCGTCGATGTGAACCGTCAGATGGTGGCTACTGGCAACGCCTGGCACTACACCGCCTATTCCAACGATTCCTCACTCGCACAGGCGCAGCAGCAGGCACAGTCGCAGCAGCTCGGTCTCTGGGCCCAGCAAGATCCTGTGCCCCCCTGGGACTACCGCAAAGGGGGAACACGCTAGCACGCTTGAAGGCCCAAGCCTGTCGGGGCCATGGGTGGCCCGACAGGCGTATAGACAGCGGTACTAAGCCGGCTTGACGTTCTCGGCACACGGACCCTTTGGACCGTTGCCTTCCGTGAACGACACTTTTTGACCTTCTTGCAGATCGTCGAAAGTGCAGCCTTGGACGCTGTTTGAATGAAAGAAAAGGTCTTTCGCTCCCCCCGTCTTGATGAACCCGAAGCCCTTGTCGGTCAACTTCTTGATCGTGCCCTCAGCCATTACTGCATTCTCCACAGGATTTGCTTAGATCAACGCCAATCGGCTTACGATTGCCGACTAGTCGCTATCCGTCCAGCGAGTGAGTGTAGCCCCTCGTCGTATCATTCTGCAAGCGGGTAAACAGTCGCCGGGCTCGCAAATCCCGATTAGGCCCGGCTCCGGCGATTTACAGCAGGAAAGTTGCACCACCCAGCCGTGGGGCTGCGGGTTTAAGGCCATCCCGCTGCCTATCACTCGCGGACTTGCCCAACGACCCGCTGCCCCCTCGCTCCCGCGAGGGGCTTCCATGGGACAGGTGGAAATAGAAGCCCACGGCGCAAGCCGTGGGGCTGCGGGTTGAAGGCCATCCCGCTGCCTATCACTCGCGGTCTCGCCCAACGCCCCGCTGCCCCCTCGCTCCCGCGAGGGGCTTCCATGGGACAGGTGGAAATAGAAGCCCACGGCGGCAGCCGTGGGTAGTGCAACATAGCTTCTGTAAATCGCCGGTGCGCGACGCTGATTCGAGCCAGGACACAGGGTGCGCTCGGACGATGCGAAGCCGGCTGAATCCGATGAAGAAGGTAGCGGGGATGCTGAGGCGTCATCGGCACCTCATCCTCAACTGGTTCCGCGCGAAAGGCTTGATATCGTCAGGAACTGTCGAGGGGCTCAACGGCAAAGCGAAACTGACCACCAGAAAAGCGTACGGCTTTCGCACGAAGGAAGGCATCGAAATCGCCTTGTTTCATACGCTCGGTCACCTACCGGAGCCAGAATCCACCCACAGATTCTGCTGAGGAGGCATAAAGATAGGGGTTGAGCGCGGGATCGTTGTACATCTTCAACTGACGATAGGTTCGATGGCGTTTGCGGCCATCCCACAAGTCCTCGAGCAACTGCCGAACCGCGGTCGTCAACTCCTGCTGCTGAAGTCGACAGATCGAAATCTTGTCTTGGACGCTGTGGAGATGTTGTTGGTCCACATCGGTGCGCTCGAGTTGTTCGTGAAGGTGATAGATTCGTAGCGCAAGAATCGAAAGTCGGTCAATCGCCGAACCGGGTGTTTCCGTGTTCAAGGGCGAGGAATCATGTGGGCAAGCCAGTTGCTGTGCCAACATGTCCGCAATCTGGTCATCAACTTTTTCGATCCAATCGTTTCGTTTCTGGTTGTAGCCATCAATCGACCGCTTGACCCGAGCGATTTCTGCGTCGCTTGCATCGGGGCTGCGAGCGCTATCTTCTTCGTGCCACAGCAGGTAATTGAACTGATGCTGCTGGCACACGACGGCCAGAAAGCTGGCCGGAGGATAGGGCATGTCGAGCTCGGATCGATGCCAACGAGAGACAGCGCTTTGGTGCAGTTCGACGATTTCGGTGACGGAAATCATGGGTCGATCGCCTCGCCGGGCCAGAGTCGAGCACGCTGGGGCAAGCCTGCAAACACGAGCGATCGATCTGGATCACTCGTGATGCGGGCAGTGCGCCGGTCGCTGCATCGACCGCGTTCGTGCTCGCAGAGACACGTGCGCCCATGCTTCAGGAGCATCGAGCACCTCGCGTGGTACTGCACGCCGAATCGCCTACGATCAGGCCGCCTTTGGCGTCACGTTCCCGTGTCCGGTTCCCGTGTCGAGGGTGGCGGTGGTGATGCCGAAGCCGTCGCGGAAACTTCCATCGTTGGTGTCGATCGCAGTGAACAGACTGCCGCTGGTCAGCGATGTGAGCCGGCCTGCGATGATGATATCGTCGACCACGGCTCCCGCGATGATGATCTGGTTCACGTTGCCGCCAAAGCGAAGCGAAACGTCGAGCGCGTTGTTGATATTCAGCGTGCCGTTGAAGTTTCCACCGAAGACGAACTCGGCGGCGCTATTTGTATCGTCGATATCGGCGATGTTGAGCACGGCCCCCGAGCCCACGACTCCGCCGATCAGCGTTTGCGTGGCCCCCGTTCCGGTGGCGAACGTATTGGAAACATCGAGCACGCCGTTGAAGTTCCGCCCGATGCTGAAGGCGATGTTGTCGCCGTCATGGTCTGAGACGAAACGAGTTTGCAGTCTGGCGCCCGATCTCACGTCGCGACCGACGTTGACGTCGAGGTTAAACGCGTGCACAAATCCGAACATGTCGAGCCCGATTTTCAAGTTGACGTCGTTGCCCACCACCCGGCTTTGTACGAGCGAGCCGCCGATATCAACCGTCAAATCAGCACCGGCACTGCTGGCAGAGATCACGCTCGGGATGTTGGCTCCTGCCGGGGTCACGAAGTTCCTCACATCGCCAGTGACACTGAGGGTGATAGCGGTTGCGGCGGCCAACACGGAGGCGATGACGCTGCCGCCAACATCGGCGGAGATCTCGCCGACGGAGGAGGTCAGGTTGGATCGCGTCAAGCTTCCACCTGCTGTCAGCGTGATGTCGCTGGTAGTGCTGCTGGCCCGAAGTCGCGTGATGCTGCCCGTCACATCGAGCGAGACGTCGCTGCCGGCGACAATATCGGTGTCGCTGAGCGACCCGCCGACAGTGAGGGAAACGCTCTCCTCCGGGGCGAAGAACTTCGAGCCTGAGACGCTTCCCTTGACATCCGCGGTCACGTCGTTCGAGCCGGCCTGGACGGTGGTTCCACGCACGTCGCCGGTGACGACCATCGAGATTGTGTTGCCGCCCTCGTCGGCGAACAGATTCGAGTTCACAATGCTGCCGCCAACGTCGAGCGACAGGTTGGAAGCGGCCTCAAGCAGGCTGCCTGTCACCGAGCCGCCGATTTCGAGCGACACGTCGCTCGATGTCGAACTGAAGGTGGAGCCGGTGACGCTGCCGGTGATCGAGCCGGACACTTCGCTAGAGGCGATGAATTTGCTGTTCGACACGCCACCGACGATATCGAACGAGATTTCGCCGCTGGGCGCGGTGACTGAGGAACCGATCACGCTGCGGCCAACATCGAGCGTGATATCGGTGGCGGCCGTGATGGTGGCGTTGCGAATCGCCCCGCCGACATCGAGAGAGACTTCCGATTCAAGGGCCGAGATCTTCGTGCCTACGATATCGCCGGAGACGACGAGCGTGACGTCTTCCGAGCCGCTGACGACCCGCCCGCCGGTCAGCGTGCCGCCGATCGTGAGGGAAATGTCACTCTCGCTTCCCTGGAATACCGAATTCGTGGCGCTGCCGCTGATCGTTCCCGAGACGCCATCGCCGGTAAATGAACTGTTGGTCACGGAGCCGGAGACAGCCAGGCTGACATCAGAATCGCCGGCGGCCAAGGTGCTGCCAAAGATGCTGCCGGACACGGTGAGGGTAACCCCGCTGTCGCCATTGAGCAGCGCGTTGCGGATGGCCCCCAACACCCCAACTTCGAGTCCATCGCCTGCCACCATCTGGGCGCCGTTGATCCCGCTGTTAATCGAGAAAGTGATGTTTTGCCGGGCGGCGAAGTTACCACCGACGGCCCCTTGGATCACTCCAAAGATATCACCAAAGGCATTGATGACCGCTCCCGAGAGGATCGAGCCCCCCACTTCAAGGACAACATTGCCGCTCGCGGTAATCAGCGATCGGACGTTGAGAGTGCCGCTGACGGAAAGATCCAGATCGTCGACGAACAGCCTGCCGTTGAAACCGCCGAAGACGTCCATGTCCGGCACGTCGACCGCTTGAATTCGGGCCTGGCGACCCACGCCAGCCAAGAAATCCAGGCTTCCGGTGATATTCCCGCTGGAGTTGATGCCACCCTGAAAGGTGCTGCGAACGATGGCGTTGGCGTCGATGGCGGCGGCAGTGATGATCGTCCCCGCGCCGGTCGCACCGCCGATCGTCCACACGTCGCCCGCGACGCCGGCCGTGCGGCCCACATTGATGGCTCCGCCGAACGCGCCATTGATGGTCACGTCGCCGAAGAGGTTGCCACCGATGGCGGCATTCGTGCGTGTGTTAATTGCCGTCCCCGCAGGCAGGCTGGCGAGCACGAGCCCGACGCCGCCGGCATCGCCGGTGATTTGGTTGACGGAGATGCCACCGCCGGCCGAGAAGCTCACGCCGCGGTAGCTGCTGAGGCTAAAGAGGCTGGTGCCCGCGTTCAGGTCGGCCACGGTGAAGAGGCCGCGGATCGTGCGGCCACTCGTGATATCTCCCATGAAGACGATGCCGTCTCCGGCATTGGTCGTCGAATCGACCGAGAAGCTGAGCGCGAAGTTGGGGCTCGCATTGGTAATGGCGATCGAGGTGACATTATTATTGCCATCTTGGGTGATCGACGCGTTGCCTGCGGTCCCTTCCAGGCGAATCGTGATGATGTCATTCGTGGAGTCGGTGTAGGTGAAGCTCCCCGGTGTGGGCGTCCCTAGATTCAGGTCAAGCAGCGTCGCCAGAACGCGTCGCGATTCCAGGTTTTCCATACCCAGACGTGACCAACGCCCGCGAGCCCGGGGCAGTTTGCGCTTCTTGCTCATGCTGGAAACTCCAGGTAAGGAACGACGGGGAGCGGAAATAGCGAATCCTCCCAAGCTCGGCGTGAACCTAAATCAAGAGCAAGGGGCATGCAAGCGGCGCCCGAAATCTTCGCGCATTCCCCCCATTTTTCGATCCAGGCGGCATGGCTGAGGCATCTCGCGGGTGAAAAGCTACGAGCGGCGGCAGGATGGGCAACTATGCTGGGGCCATGGCTGCCTCACCCAAAAGAACGCTGCGTCCGGTCAAAGCGAGGGCAGCGGCGGCGTCAGCTTTGGACGAGGGCGTGGCCTGGCACCAGGCCGGGCGGCTCGAGGCTGCGGAGGCCGCCTATCGCCGGATCCTCGCCGCCCAGCCGCTGCATGCGGAGGCCATGCAACTGCTCGGCGTGGTGCGGCACCAGCGCGGGGATCACCCCGGCGCGATCGAGTTGATCGAGCAGGCGATCCGTCTCGCCCCCCAGCAAGCCGCCTTTCACTCGAACCTCGGGCTGGCCCTGCGGGCCGTGGGCAGGCTCGACGAGGCGGCTACGGCACTAGCGACGGCCGTGCAGCTCGACGGCGGATATCTTGCTGCGCGGAAGAATCTCGGCGTGGTGCTGCAAGAGCTGGGCCGTCTCGACGAAGCGGCGGACCATCTGGACCAGGCCATCGATGCGGCTCCCGGCGATCAGCAGGCCTATCGCACCCTGGCGTCGCTGCGATTGAAGCAAGGCCGCGCGCAGGCGGCAGTGGAATCGCTGATGGCCGCCAGGGCCCTCGCTCCCGACTCGCTGGAGACGCTCAACAATCTGGCTTTGGCGCTGCGACAACTTGGGAGATTGGCCGAGGCCGAACGTGTGCTGACGCGAGCGGTGGCCATCGACGGACGGCATGCCGACACGCGCAACCACCTGGGGCTGGTGCTGGCCGATCGCGGGCAGGCCGAGAAGGCAATCGCCCAGTATCGCGCGGCGATCGAGGCCGAGCCGAGCCACGTGCTGGCGACGAACAACCTGGCCGTGGCGCTCAAGGATCTGGGGCGGTGGACCGAGGCGCGGGTGGCGCTCGAGGGCTGTCTGAAGCGCTGGCCCGATTATGTGCCCGCCCTCAACAATCTGGGCGAGATCTACAACAAGTTCGGCCAGCCCGCCGAAGGCGAGGCGCTGCTCCAGCGGGCGGTGACGCTCGACCCGAAGTGCTTTGAGGCGCATAACAACCTGGCCATCTCCCTCAAGGACCAGGGGCGCCTAGCGGAAGCTCAGGAGCAGTTGGAACAGGCTCTGTCACTCAACCCGAACTACGTGCCCGCGCTGATCAACCTGGGCAATGCCCTCATCGCCCAGGCACAGGTTGCGGCGGGGCTCTCGCGGTTTCAGGAGGCGGTTACCCGCGAGCCCGATTCGATCCCCGCCTGGTATGCGATTGCTTCCTCGGGCAAGCACGATTTCACCGACGACGAGCTGCGCCGGATCGAGGCGTTGCTCGCCCGGCCGAGCACGTCGGTCGACGAGCGGGGCTTACTGTCCTTCGCGTTGGCCCATGCCTCGGACAAGCGGCGCGAAGCGGAGCGAGCGATAGCATTTGGCCACGAGGCCAATCGCATTCGACGCGAGGAATATCGCCGCCGGGGCATGCCCTTCGTGCTCGCGCAGCACGAAGCGCTGGTTGATGCAATCGTGGAAACCTTTACCCGCGACTACTTCACGGCCGTGCCGCCGCCGGGGGCCAATGACCCCTTGCCGGTGTTTGTGGTCGGCATGCCGCGTTCCGGCACGACCCTCGTCGAGCAAATCCTCTGCAGCCATCCGCGGGTGTATGGGGCGGGCGAGTTGAACGACATCCTCTCGATCCTGCTCGACGAGCTGCCGCGCTCGCTGGGAGCCCCCCAGGGCTATCCCCGCTATTTCGCCCGCGAAGCGATGCCCTCGCAGGCTGCCGAACTGCGCCGCGTTTCTGAACGACACCTGGCCTATCTCCGCGAGCTCGGCGGCGAGGCCCAGCGGGTCGTGGACAAGATGACGATTAGCTTCCTCCACTTGGGGCCGATGCACCTGCTCTTTCCGGGCGGTCGGGTGGTGCATTGCCGCCGTGATCCTCGCGACACCTGCCTCTCCTGCTATCTGCACAACTTCGCCTCGCCGGGCCTGCACTTCACGTTTTCGCTCGACGATCTCGCGGGCTACTACGTGCAGTACGAGCGCGTCATGACCCATTGGCGGGCGCACCTGCCCGGAACCTTCCTGGAAGTTCCCTACGAGCAGTTCCTGGAGGATCAGGAGGGCTTTACGCGGCGGATGATCGACTTCATTGGCATGCCGTGGGACGATGCCTGCCTGTCCTTTCATGAAAATCGCCGCACCGTGAAGACCGCCAGTAACCTGCAAGTGCGTGAGCCGATCCACAAGAGAAGCCGCGGCCGATGGCAAAAATACGCGCACGAACTCGCGCCCCTCGTCGCCGGTATCCGCGCCGGACGGGCCCGCTATGGCCTGCCGGACGAATGGTCGGACACTTGAGGCCGCGGGATTCCTTGACGCCATGGCGATGACCGACCAATTCACCCAAGCCGTCGCGCTGCATGAAGGGGGCAAGCTCGAGGAAGCCGCCGCGATCTATCGCAGCGTGCTCGCTGCCAACTCTGGGCATGCGGACGCCCGGCACTTGCTCGGAGTCGTGCTCCATCAGCAGGGTGACCACGTCCAAGCCCGCGAGTTGATCGAGCAGGCGATCGCCGCCAACCCGCGAAACGCTGCCTACTATGTCAATCTCGGGATGGTGCTGCGGGCTCAGGGAAAGCGCGCGGAGGCGATCGAGCGAGTGCAGCAGGCCCTCGCCATCGCTCCGGAATATCAGCTCGCCAAGAAGAATCTGGGCATGCTCCTGCGGGAAGCGGGCCGCGGCAAGCAAGCGGTGGCGAAGTCGCGCCGTTCGCCGCCGCCGGCACCGCAAAATCTATGGAAGCACCTCGGCCGGCTGTCGGAGCCGGAATCGAGTGTCCGCGCCGCCGCGAGGCCGCAGCCGGAATCGCCCGCTGCGTACAACACTCGTGGCATCGCGCTGCTCGAGCGCGGCGAGAATGCGGCGGCGATCGAGTCGTTCCGAGCGGCCCTCGCGATCCGCGGCGATTTTCTCGACGCCCAGCACAACCTGGCGGTCGCCCTCCGCAACATCGGCCAGTGGGACGAGGCCGAGGAGCGCTTTCGGGCCGTCATCGCCCGCGACGGATCGAACCACGAGGCACATAACAATCTCGGGGTAACGCTCCAATTCCTGGGCCGCTTCGACGAGGCGATCGCGTGCTACGAGCGGACCCTGAGGCTCGCGCCCGACTATGTGTGGGGACACTACAACCGTTCTCAGGTGTTGCTCCTGCAAGGCCGGTGGGACGAAGGGTGGCTGGAGCACGAATGGCGCTTTCGACGGCCGGGCCAGCCCACCAAGTCTGGGCTGCCGCCGCGGTGGGATGGCTTGCCGCGGCCGGGAACGAAGCTCCTCGTGACCGCCGAGCAAGGGCTGGGCGACACGCTGCAATTCGTCCGGTTTCTGCCGCATCTCCGCGAACAGTTTGGGGCCGTGGTCTTCGAATGCCAGCCGCCGCTTGCGACGCTGCTCCGGCGACTCGGCCTGGCGGACCAGGTGGTGCCGCGTGGAGAACCGTTGCCCGTGTGCGACCTGCACGTGCCGATGATGAGTCTCCCGAGCCTCATGCACATCGGCGGAGAGCGGCTTGGTGCCGGTGTGCCGTATCTTTCGGCCGATCCTCGGCTGGTCGAGAAGTGGCGCGAGCGGTTGGCCCAGGTTCCGGGACGAAAGATCGGCATCGCGTGGCAAGGCAACCCGGCCTACGCCCGCGACTGGAACCGTTCGGTCCCCAGCGCGGCCCTCGCGCCGCTGGCAGCGCTCCCCGACACGCACATGGTAGTGCTGCAAAAGGGCACCGCACGCGAGCCGTTCGCCGGGCTGGCCGCAGAGTGGCCGGTCCTCGATTGGACTGCTGAGATGGACGAAGGCGAAGGCGCCTTCATGGACACGGCGGCCATAATGGCCGCTCTCGACCTCGTCGTGACATCCGACACGTCGATCGTGCACCTTGCGGGCGGCCTCGGCGTGCCGGTGTTCGTCGCGCTCGCCCATTCGGCCGATTGGCGATGGGGCATCAACGGCGAGCCAAACCCGTGGTACCCGAGCTTGCGGGCCTTCCGGCAGCCCGCCCGCGGCGATTGGCAGGCTGTGTTTGCGCGAATCGAAGAGGCGTGCCGATCGTTCTTGTCGGCTGTGCCAGCGTAACGAGAGGGCCAAACGTTGGACATGGCCCGTGAACACTGCTCAATCACGACGTCGTCGAGGTTCTCCGTCTGTTTCTAAGGATAGGACGGTCAACGGCCCTTCGGCAACGTGGTTGTGGAGCCCGTTCAGCTTCTGAGCGTAGCTGATCGGGTTCGAGCGTGTCTTGCGGGGCGATGACTTGGCTCTCAACCCCCCAACACCCGCCGTATGGGCCTGGTTTTTCACGGCGGGCGCAGGCCGTCCCCGCTTTGCCCCGTTGGATGCGGGAAGACACTTCCAAGAAACCTTCGATGGCCCGTCTTTTCAAATCACGCCGCCCAAAATCTGTATGAACGCCCCGGTAACAAAGGTGCCTGGCCTGACCCCGGATACCCCCACAGCCCAAAGGGCCCAGCGGAAACTCGGGTCCGCGGGGGTCGTCCAAGGGCGGTTCCGGGCCCTCTATCCTATAGAGATAGTAGCGGTAGATAGAAGCGGTGCCGGAGCCGACCTTTGGGCCTACGCCGGGGTCGATGCCTCGCAGGCAGCGCTCACACAGGCTACGAAAGGGCTAGCCGGGGCAAGGTTTAGGGTGCAGCTCCGAGAAGCCGACATGCTGGCGCTCTCGAAGACCGCATGGGACCGGACGCCAGATTGTTCGACGTGATCCTGGCGAGCTATTCGGTTCACCACTTGGCCCCGAATGAAAAACGTCGGTTCTTTGAGCTCGTCGGGCCAAGGCTCAGCGGTGGCGGCGTTTTCGTCTCCGCCATCCACAAGGGGAACCATGGCCGTCGCGAACGTGAGGAGAGAGCGGACGCGTCATTGATATCAACGAGAAGTGGGCCAGAGTTTCGTGAACGGCCACCCATCCTCTTGTTCCCCAACTCACTCATGAGCACTGGTACAGAAACTGGGAGGGGGTCAGGGGGCTTTGGAGGGCTCCCAAGGGCCGCGGAGTCCATCGAGCAAAAAACCTGCCCTCGCGAAGAATGCCAGAATCATTCGGCATTCCAAGGTGTTTTCGCCAAAAACCAAAGAGCGGGCGAAGGGACTCGAACCCTCGACATCCAGCTTGGGAAGCTAGCGCTCTACCAACTGAGCTACGCCCGCGATGCCGTGCCATCCTAGCACGGGACAGCAGCCTCCCAAGGGGGGTTTGGTATGGCGTAGAATCCGTTTGCTCTGTTTCGGTGCCGAAACGCCTTCCTTCCAGGTTGTCGATCCATGGCCGTGACCGCCCCCGCTCTATCTCCGAAGCCTGCTCCTCTCCCCCGCCGTCGCTGGCTCTCGAAATTGGTGCGATCGACGATCGCGGTCGTCGTCATCGTCGTGGCGATCAGCAGCGTCGCGGTGCCCTGGTGGCTTTCGAACTCTGAGCGGCTCAGCGGGATCGTGGCCAGCCTGGTGCCAGACCTCGACGCCACGGTCTCGTTCGATCGGGTGCGGGTGGGCTGGACCGGGCCGATCGTGCTCGAAGGGATCAAGGTCATGCCGGCCGACGGCAGCCCATCGCCGGTGGGCATTCTTCGCATCGAGGGCGAACACGGGCTCCTTGCGATGCTCCTTTCCGGAGGCGATCTCGGCCGCGTCGTGATGGAACACCCGACGGTGGATGTGGCGTTTGATAAAGACCACGTCATGAATATCGAGCGTCTCATTCGACAAGACGACGCACAGATCGCGGCAGGATCGCCCCGTCGTCGTCGTGCCGCCGCACACATTCGGCTCGAGGTGGAGGACGCAATTGTTCGAATCACAGCCCCGTGGGCTGCCGAGACCTGGGTCAGCGATCCGATTACGATCCGTGCCACGCTGGCTCCGACGACGGATGGCTACAGTGAGTGGATCATCGATCCCGTGCAGTTGCTGGCCGACGCGCGAATGGATCCTCCGGTGGCCTCGGGCGTGCTCGCATACATCGCGCCGATCCTGGCCGATGCCACGCGGACGAGCGGCCGGTTCTCGTTGTCGCTCGCGCGTGCGCGGTTCCCGGTCGGCGATCCCGGTGGTGGCACCGTCTCGGGCACGCTCTCCATGCACGAAGTGGTCCTGGGCCCGGGGCCGCTCGTCGCTGACCTCATCGAATCCCTTCCGGCGGGGTTCCTGCGGCCTTCGGCGATTCGGATCGCGGACGAGTCCGTTGTAAAGTTTCGTCTCGCTGACCGTCTCGTCTCGCATGAGGGTCTCGAGTTTGGCGTGCCGCTCCCCAATGGGCGACGGCTCGATGTGCAGTCCAGCGGCACCGTCGGCCTCGACAACCGGGCCCTCAATCTTCGACTCGCGCTGCCGATTCCCGCCGACTTGCCGCAGGATCGGCCGGTGGTGGCGGCGCTTGCGGGCAAGACGATTTCGTTGGGCGTGGCCGGAACCCTGGACGAGCCCCGCTTGGTGTTCGACGGTTCGATTCGCGACGCGGCGGCCCAGGTGGCGGCGGATCTTTTGGAGCGCGTGCCCGAGATCTTGGAGCGGGTGCGGGGGGAGCGGCCGGTGGTTCCAGCCTCGGCCACGGAGGCCCCGGCTGACACCGCTGACGACACGCAGCCACCGGCGATCACGGGGGACGATGTGGTGGACATTGTCGGGAGCGTTCTCGACGAAGTCGCCCGTCGTCGGGCCGACCGACGAGCGAAGGGCGAAGCCGGCGAGACACCGCCGCCGAGGCGTGGCCGTCTCCGGGAACGGCTCCTCGGCCCACAGACCCCGCCGCAACAGCCGGCGACAGAGTAGGGCTCATTCATCCCATTGCGGCGGGGCCGGCCGTAAGGCTACCCATAAAAAAACCTGGGCCTCCCTTGCGGGAGGCCCAGGCATTCATGCTCATGCTTCTTCAGGGTCGGTTGGCTTGTGGCCAGTGACTCTGAAAATGAGTCACCGATCAGGTGCTCTCGGCAGGGGCCTTGGCAGCTTCGGTCGGAACGCCTTCCGACTCGATCACAGCCGCACCACCGCAGTCGCCACCGGCACAGCCGCTCGCGCAACCCGAGCAGTCGCTGGTTTCGCCGCAGCACTGTGCGACTTCACCGTGGCAACGACGATGCTTGCCGTGGCAACGCTCGCGGTGACCATGGCAACGCTCGCGACCATGGCAACGCTCGCGACCGTGGCAGCCGTGACCAGCAACCGCACCGTTGTCACCACCGACGAGGGCGATGGCCATCAGGGCGAAAAACATAGCCAACGCAAAACCGAGGAAACGCTTCATAAGAAAAAACCTCCACCAAGGAAAAAAGCGAACGCAGTTGTTGCGCCCACGAGGCCGTCACGAATAGAACCTCGATCCGGGACGGCCACCGGACCGCAGCAGACGATGTCTCAACTTGCCTACAGGCGGCATTTTCACCCAGTCTTGCCGATAAAACACGGGGACTAGGCAAGCTATGCCGCACGCAGGTCAGGCTGACAAAGCTAGCAGCCAGACTGTGCGTGTCAAGAAACCTGGGCAAGTTACGGCGAGAATGCCGATTTACGAGACTTTGCCGACAGGCCTGTGGCGGGCTTTTTTACTTCGGGGCCTGGGCTTCTGAGGTCGCCGGGTTTCCAGCCGTCCGCGGTGACTGCGCGGCAGTCGCACGCTTCTGGAGCTCGGCGGCAACCATTTCCTGCTTGGCGAGCATGTCTTCAGGATCCTCGAAATTCAGGAGCAGCGGGGGCAGATCGTCGAAAATCCGCATCGCCATCCCCACCACCCGCCAGCCCTCTGGATCGAGCCGAACCACCCAAACGACATTATCGCTGGTCTTGAAGCCATCGGGGTCGGTATCGGTCCAGGTCGTGCCCACATGCACCACGTCCCCTTCCTCGCTCACGACCTCACAGTCTTTCACGGTGTAAGTCGCCGTATCTTCGACCGGCGGCGCGACGGAAAGCCCCAATTCCTCGGTCTTTGTGCGAGCGGCTACGCTCAGGAGCCCGCGGGCAGCCCCGTCGTCACCTCGCCGAACGGCCTCGAGAAACTCGACCACGGTTCGCTTGGCGGCCCCGGTGGTGTCACCCCCATGCGGGGCGCTCGAGCAGCCAGGGAGGCCCAGGGCCACCACGATCATGGTGGCACCAAGGGCGGTGGAGGCGAAGCATGTCAACGAAAAGGCATTCAATCGCATGGCAGGCCGCTGCTCCGATTGGGACACTCGCTCGGCGGGTTCGCCGGGCTTTCTGGGTGGCGGAGAGTGACCGACCGACCCCTGAGCGTCAAGACGATTCCAGGCTGGAAAGGCCGATCTCTTTGCTACGATCCCTGAGGGATTGATTCAGCCTTCCAGTGCAGCGATTCGGAGCACTCCATATGGTGACCACGCCACTGCGGCCACGTATGCCCATGACCATTGCGGGGCTTTTCGCCTTCATGGCAGTCTGGGCAATTGCGGCAGGCCCGAAGCCCAAGCCGCCTGTGCGCCGCGCCACACCGCCACCGGCCGCGTGGGACAAGGCCACTGCTGGCACCTTCTACGACAATGCATTCAGTGTCCTCTCAGGCCCGCGGCCCGAGTTTGAAACGGCAAAACGGCCGTCCACCGGCGGCCCGCCCACAGGGGAGCCGACTGCCACGAGGTCGGCTGGCAGCGGCGACGCATTCAAGTGGTCGTCGCTCATTTCGGAAGACACGCTCATTGACGAAATCAAGACGCAGAAAGACTTGGTCGAGACCACCGTCGTGACCCCATCGACTTTCAAAGGCGGGGGCTACAACCAGGCCCGAAAGTCATTCAGCGTACTCGCCGTCGCATTCGGCGTGATTGCGGCCCACGACCAAGATGTGCGCTGGAAGAAGGATGCCGCGACGGCCCGGGATCTCTTCGCGCGGGCCGGCTTCAATTGCAAGACGGCGACCGATCAGGCCTTCAATGAATCCCAACTGCGGATCGAAGACCTCCAGCTCATGCTCAGTGGCAGCGCCCCAGGTGGCAAACCGGAACGCGACGACGACTTCGTCTGGAGCCAGGCGGCGGCTCGGCCCGCACTTATGGCGAGACTCGAGGAAGCCGAGAAGGCCGTCGCCGCCGGGCTGTCATCATCGGCCGAATTCACGAAGGCGCAGGCTCAGGTCGTCCACCAAGCCGAGATCGTGGCGGCCATCGGCGAGGTGATCGGCCAGCGCGACTTCGAGTTTCACGACGACGAGTCGTATCTGGCATTCAGCCACGCGATGCGGGACGCCGCCGTGCGTGTTCGCGAGGCCTGCCTCAAGAAAGACTACGACGCTGCCCGCACCGCTGCCGGCGGGATCTCGAAGGCATGCAGCGGCTGCCACGAGTCGTACCGCTGACAATCTTTGTGATGGACGGGTACACAAGCCTCTCGCTGGCTCCAAGGGCTTGTCGTTTCGCACCACGGCACTTCGGATACAAGCCCCTCGCGCTAGCGAGGGGACGGCGGATGATTGGGCGAGCCGAATGACAATAGAAAGCTGGACGGCCCTCCTCCCGCAGTCCCACGGCTCTCGCCATGGGCTTTTATTCGGACGAGGCCTGCGCCGCGCACGCCCCTACCCTTTGCTGGGCATCAGGTGCGGCAAAGCCCCAAGCGACACCATCTCCGCCAGGCCGGCGTCGGCCATCTCGCTGCCGGTCACATAGCGATGGGTGCGAATCCACTCGTTGATGAGGGTTTCGGCCGTGCCGAAGAGCTCGCAGAGGAGCACGTCCATCTCCCCTTCGAGGACGGCAAAGTGCCGCGACCATTCGGCGGCCTCGCGGATGCCGATGTGCTCCTCGCTCTGCCACTTCATGGGATGGAAGAGGAAGACGCTGTACGGGGTCACGATCCGGCGACGGCAGGCGGCAAAGGGCCAGAGGGCCGCCGACGAGCATTCCCCGGTCACGATGGCGCTCGCTCGGATGTCTCGGAGCTTGATGAGCGTCACAAGCGACATCGCGCAGTAGGGGCTACCACCGGGCGAGTCAAAGTAGATCGTGCATTCGCCGCCGGGCTCGATGCCCAGGAGCCGCTCGGTGATGTCCTGTTCCTTCTCAGTCAGATCGCCGACGAGCGCGATTTCGAGCGGCCCCTCCGCCACTTGTTCCTGCTCGTCTTTTGGGGCTGGGTCGCGCTCACGGCGTGCCATCAAGAAGGCTCCTGGTAACTCGGTGGGCATCGCTGCATTCCTCGCAGTGCCCCGACTCCGGAGCCTATGACGGTCTGCCGAGACCGGCAAGCCTACGGTCCACTCTTGCGTCTCCGGAAGCGGGCGGCGACGATGAATGGATTCTTCATGCCAAGGATCGCCGGATGGGAATCGTTTCCTATTGCCCCAACCAACACCGTGTGAAGGTGAAGGACGAGCTCGCCGGCCGCAAGGGAATCTGCCCTACGTGTGGGGTGCGGTTTCGGATTCCACTCAAGTCGCAGTCTGAGCCTCCTCAGGCACAATCGCCAGCCGCCACGATGACCGCGCCACCGGCCCCAAGGCCCGCGTTCGTGCCGATCACGGCACTGCCTGTGGCCGAGATCATCTCCTTCGATGCGGCCCTCGCAGCAACGCTCCCGCGGGCCGTGCCGCTGACGCGACCCACCACCGGCTAGCGCGGGGCGAGGCCGCGGTCGAAGGCTTCCTGGTCGCGGCGAAACACCGCGAGCGTCGTATCGAAACGCTCAACCGGAATGCGGTAGACCGGCTGCTCGGCGGTATGAGCGTGGCAATGGGCCACCAGGAGCCGGTAGAGAAACTTGAAGAGCTGCCGCGGCACGCGAAGCGTCCGGAGGCCGTCGATGAGCCGTCGCTGATCGACTGAGTCATCAAAGAGCGCCGAGAGCGTGGCTGGCGGATCACCGACACTCGCCGCCTTCACGCGGGTCGAGGCAATGTCGTAGAGCGTCTCACCCGACCACTCGAGCGAGGGCACGAGGTTCTGCTTGTCGAGCCGTGCCCGCTGATTGAACTGCTCGTTCTCCCGTTCGATGAACCGGTAGAGCTCCTCGGGAAGAAGGAGCTTGAAGCCGACGCCCGGCATCTTGAGGAGCTTGTTGTCGAGGAGCGGCCAGATCACCAGCCGCATCCGCTCGGCGGAGCCGTTGATGAGGTGTGGCTCGTCAAGACGATCCACGATCACCACCATGCCCGACCAGCCGAGCGTCGTGAACACCCCCTGGAGCTTCGCGAAAAGCTCGTAGCGATCGTCGGAACGGGCATGAGACGGGAGCGGCTGGCCGGCGAGATCCATTTCGGGCATCGATGCAAGCGCCTGGGCCAACTGCCCCACGGTGCGATTGCCCGTGCGCATGCCGGAGACGATCCTCCAGGCACGCCACGTCGATTTCAGCCGCCGCAGTCCCGCGGGAATCCATGCTGCCCCGAGGAGTGCCCACGGCAACCACCACGTCACCCACTCGAGTGTTCCCGTTGCCAGCGCCGCGACGAGCGCGATCACGGCAACGATCGTGGCCCCGAAGCCAAGGAGTCGAGGCCAGCCGCCGAACCGACCGTGATAGCCCGTCCGCCATCGCAGCCTTCGCCACCGCATCGGGAACGGCTCGGCCGTGGACTGGTCGTAGCATGCAGCGAGCAGCGCGATATCCCGAGCCTGAGCATGCGTGAGTCGCGGCGGTCGATCGCCAGCAAGGAGTTTGTCTACGAGCTGCGTCGCAGCCAGCGACAGGATCGCATCCATGTGGTCCCAGAGCTTCCACTGCCCGAGGGACTTCTCGACCGATCGACCATGGGCCACGCGGGCCACGAAGCGGTCGAGGAACGGATTGAAGTCGTCGTAGAGCACGGTGAAGCAGCGGGCCCCTGGGTGCGCCTCATTATGCCGCTCGAAATGCCGAACCATCTGAAGCTTGAGCGCCGTCTTCCCGCTCCCCTTCTCGCCAAACACGATTGACGTGCTCGGGTCGGATGGGCTGCCGAGGATCTTGTCCCAGGCGGGATGGAACGTGGTCTCGAGACAGTCTCGCTTGAAGACGGCGTCGGTCTGCGCATCCTCGTCCGCGAAGGGATTGCCGGCGATGCCGTGATGCTCGAGGAAGTCCTGAACTTTCATGGTTTGCGCGTGGCAACCACCATGCCCTCGAGCATTTTCTTGAAGCCGTCGGCATGACGGTCAACCGTGGCCGCGGGGCCGTAAAACTTCAGGAAGTAGTTGCCGGCGCCGGGGGTCTCGACGATGCCCGCGAGCATCCGGTAGCCGGGCCGCTGAACGACCTTGCCACCGGCAAACGGCCCGCCTGGCTGATCGAGGTAGGTGCCGGGGATATCGACGAGCGTCACGCTCGAGCCGGCCACCTTGAATGCCTTCGTGGTGGTTTTTTCTTTCGTGTCGCCACCGTCGGGCTGCGCGAACTGCCCACACCAGCGATCGATGTTGGCTTGGATCGTGCCGCCTGCGCCCATGACCGTCATGCGTCCCGGCGGCAGCTCGGCACCGTCCGCTCCCTTGCCCTCCGACGGAATCGAAAACTCTGTTTCGATCATCCCTGATGACGGACGCACCCGCGCGAACCCCTCCGGCGCCTCGAGCGACAGGCTGCCATCGGCAATCGTGAACGCCGGGTTCTCAGCGGCCGGCTCCGCCGCGACGATCGGGGCCCACGCAACGGCAAACACGACAAACGCGGAACGGAACACGCTCGTATACGGTGACACAGCAAAGGCCTCCAACACCACAATGTCATGGAAAATCGGCGGGAATCGACCCGCCGCGGTCGGCGGCAATGTACCACACGGCAAGCTTCACTGCGGCGTTGGGTACGATGAGGCGATGCCAGAGGCCGAAGTCCACAGCCTTGTGATTGGCCGCGACGCGATGGGCTGCCGCTTCGAGGTGGTCTTCAACGCCGGCGAGGTTCCCGAGGCCACGGAGCTGGGCATCGCCGTCCTCGATTGCGTCGATGCGATCGAGGCGCGAATCAGCATCTATCGTGAGTCGAGCGAACTGGCTCGAATCAATGCCGACGCAGGCGCGTGGGTAGCGGTCGCGCCCGATACGTGTGCCATGCTCTCGCTCGCTCGTGAGCTTCACGCTCGCACGGCTGGCGGGTTCGACATCGCCGCCGGGTCGCTCGTGAAGGCGTGGGGATTTCTCGAACGACAAGGACGCACGCCCGATCCCGCCGCGCTTGCAGCCGCGCGGGCCGTGTCGGGCACGCCGCTCATGGAGCTCGACGAAGCGGGCTGCCGCGTGCGAGTGCGGGCCACGGGGACAGCCTTGAATCCCGGCGGCATCGGCAAGGGATGGGCGATCGACCGTGGCATGAATCTCCTCGCCGCGGCTGGTGTGCCGAGCGTGCTCGTGCATGGCGGACAAAGCAGCGTGCGAGCCATTGGCACCCAGGGACCATCGATCCCGGGACGCAGCGGCTGGAAGATCGGCGTGCGGCATCCCCTGCGACCTGGCCGCCAGCTCGCGTCGATCACGCTTCGCGATCGGGCCCTCGGCACGAGCGGCTCAGGCACGCAGTTCTTCATCGAGCACGGCCGCCGTCTCGGCCACATCCTCGACCCACGGACTGGCCAACCAGCCGAGGGCGTCCTTTCGGCAACCGTGCTTGCGGGGTCGGCTGCCGAGGCGGATGCCCTCGCGACAGCGGCCTACGTGCTCGGCACGGATGGGCTCCCCATGGTCGCGCCGCCGGGGGGCAGCGCCGGAGCGATCCTGGTGATGCCTGACCGCGGCGGCGGTCTGCGGGTCGTCATCGCCAACCTCGACGAAGACGCCGTAGCGATCGCGCCAGAGCCCGGCCTGACGGTCGAGTGGCTCCCGTCAACGCCCGCGAATTGACGCCAACCGCGACGTCGGCCGTGGTGCCCTTCCGGATCATGACGGGCGGGTACACTTCGTGGCTTCCCGCGTCATCGCACCGTACCTCTACTGCCGTCATGCCCGACTGGTTTCACGCCTCCTATCTCGGCATCGTGCTGTTCCTGGCACTCACCGGCATCGGCCTGCCGATTCCCGAGGAGGTGGCGATCGTGGCTGCGGGCGTGGCCAGCAAGGCCGGGGTGCTGGTGTGGTGGAAAGCGCTCGCCGCCTGCCTCGTCGGAGCGCTGTTGGGCGACAGCATCATGTATGGCATCGGTCGTTTCTTTGGCGCCCGGGTGCTGCGGGCGCATCCATGGTGGAGCGGCTTCCTGACGCCCGAACGCGAAAAAACGATCGAAGACCTCATCAATCGCCACGGCATCAAGGCCTTCTTCGTGGCCCGTTTTCTCGTGGGTCTGCGGAGCCCTTTCTATCTCACGGCGGGCATCCTCCGGGTGAAGTATCGCTGGTTCCTCTTTGCCGACTTTGTCTGTGCGACGATCGTGATCGGCGGGTTTTTTGGGCTCGCCTATCTCTTTGGCGAACGGATCAGCGGGCTCATTGAAATGGCCGAGCGTGGCTTCACCCTCATCGTGGTGATCGCCGTGGTCATGGCGCTGGCGGTGATTGCTTTTTTCTCGTTCAGGCGCCGCCGGATCCAGATGCTCGATCAGGACCCCGAGGCCCTTTTCGAGAACCGCGAGATTCTGCTGGGCCCCGCGGCCGACCGGCTCGCCGACGTCGTGCGGCTCGGCGAGGTCGAGGGCAAGCAAGGCCACAGGCACCCCGACAAGCGGGCCGATCCAACCCGCGAGTGACGCCCGGCCCTCGTCGCGGTGAAGGCCCACGTGCTCGACGTCGATGGGCTCTCGATGAGCGTGAGGCCTGGAGGGCCGGTTGACTTCCGGCCGGATGGCCGGCACGCGAAGCAGGGCCATGGCTGGCCTGCGTCGCGTGTCCATGGCACCGGTCATGACGGTTGTGTGATGGCGACCTTGCGGATCAGGCAAACCTGTTGCCCAAAAGCGACACCCATGTCGCCTCCCCGCAACCTAGAACCCTGTAGTGCCGCGAGCAGTCTCGCACCTCAGGGAGTCTCTGATGACAAGCCATCCTTCTCCCACGACCCCTCGCAGGATCGTGGTCGTGGACGACGACCGACGGCTGGCCTCGGGCCGCGCCGAATGGCTCTGCGGCCTGGGATGGCATGCCTTCGCTGTCGGTTCGCTCGCCGAGGCCGTCCGATCGCCGGGCCGCGACCGCTGCTCCGCCTGCCTCATCGATGCCCACCTGCCCGACAACGGTGGCCGCCGCGTGGCCGAGGCCATGCGAGCCGCGTCGCCAACTGCAGGCATCGTCGCAATCGTCGCTCCGGGTGACGCCTGCCCCGCGTGGGCCGACGCCGCCGCGTGTCATCCCGGCGCTGATGCCGAGCTCCTCGCCGCAATCGAGGCTGCGCGTGACGCAGCGCTCGTTCGTAGCACGCCGTGCCCCGCAGCCAGCCGCGCCTCGGCCGTGATTGGCTCGCATCCCACGCTGCTCCACGCGCTCGACATTGCCCGGCGGATCGCCCGCACGCCTGCGACGGTGCTCGTCACCGGCGAAAGTGGTACCGGCAAGTCGCTCCTCGCCCGTGAGATTCATGCGGCCAGCGGACGCCGTGGACGGTTTGTCGAGGTGGCCTGCGGCAGCCTCGCCGAGCCGCTCCTCGAGAGCGAGCTTTTTGGGCACGTGGCCGGCGCGTACACCGGCGCCAGCGTGGATCGCGACGGCCGGTTTCTCGAGGCCGACGGTGGCACGATTTTCTTGGATGAGATCGCGACTGCGTCGCCTGCGATGCAGGTGAAACTGCTGCGAGTGCTTCAGGAGATGGAGTTTGAACCCGTGGGCAGCGGTCGCACGCATCGGGTCGATGCCCGCGTGATCCTGGCGACGAACGACAACCTCGAGTCGCTCGTCGCTGCCGGTCGCTTTCGGGCCGATCTCTTCTGGCGGATCAACGTCGTGGCCATCGAGATGCCGCCGCTCCGTAGCCGCGCCTCCGACATCCCGTTGCTCGCCGACCATTTTCTCAGGAAGGCCGCCGCCCACGCCGGCCGCGAGGTGACCGGGATTTCAGCGCCGGCGATGACCGCCCTCTGCGGCCACACATGGCCGGGCAACGTCCGCGAGCTTCAGCATGCCGTTGAGCGCGCGGTCTTCCTCGGCCGTGGGTCGCTTGTCGACGCGGCTGATCTTCCCGCCGCGGTACTCGCAGGCGGACGGCACGCATCCGTCGTTGCAAGCCCGCTCAAGGAGGCGCTCGCCTCACCGGAGCGGCAGTTGATCCTCGAAGCGCTCGAGCGTTCCGGCTGGCGCCGCGACCTCGCCGCCCGCTCGCTCGGCATCAATCGCACGACGCTCTATAAAAAGCTTCGCCGCTTGGGCCTAGACCTGGGCGAACTGCAAGCAGCGCGGTGAATCACCGCGAGGGGTTGCCCGTGCCACGGAGCCGGCGTTGTAGGCTGAGCGCAGCCAGGATGGCGAAGGGATTCTTTACGCTCGTCGGGCCATCCATGGCCCCGCCGAGCTTGCCGGCCCTCCGGCCGGCGACCGCACCTCCGGGCGGCCGATTCCGGACGCAAGGCGGTGTGGTGCGCCCGAGCAGACGAATGCTTCCGCGAGGGGTTGCCCGTGCCGTAGAGCCGGCGTTGTAGGCTGAGCGCAGCCAGGATGGCGAAGCGAAGGCTACACCGAGCGACCGAAGGGCAGGATGCCCGAAGGAAGCGTCCGGCGACACGGCACGGGCAACCCCTCGCAGCGGGCTACGGTACGACGAGCGTGGCCTCGATGGGGAGGTGATCGGAACCCACGTCGGGACCGACGGTGCGTGACCCCACACTGATCTCGGGCGACACGACGATGTGATCGATCGGAATGCGCGGAGCCCAGTGGCGAGCGTGCCACGTGCTCTGCACGCCACGGCCACGTGCCGAATCGCGGAGCCCGCGTGGGGCCACGAGTTGTCGAAATCCGAATCCCCAGGGCGTGGTGTTGAGATCGCCGGCCACGATCACCGGCCGCCGCTCGTCGCCAGCCAGCTCACCCATCGCGGCAAGCTGGGCATCGCGACGGGCCGACCAGTCTGCGGAAATCGGCGCGAGCGGATGCGCCGCCACCAGCAGGCAGCCAGCCTTGCCCAGCGGCAGGCCCGTGATCACGACGGGCGACCCGTCGGCAAGCGTCTCCACCCGTGGTGCATTCAGCGGCAGCTTCGAGAGGACCGCAATCCCAAATGGATCGCGGCGCGGCTCGACGACACGATACGGATAGAGCGGCTCCAGGTCGGCGATCGCATCGGCCCAGGCGTCATCCACCTCCAGGAGCACCACGACATCGGCGTCGCGCTGCCGCAGGTAGGCCATCCCGCGCGCCTTGTCAGAATTGTGAATCAAGACGTTGAGCGACACGATCGTGAGCCGATCGCCCGTCGCGATGGTGCCAGTGGCTGGGAGCCAGTACGGCAAGATCGCCCAGACGTTCGCGCCCACCGCGATCACGAGGCATGCCGTCGCAAGCCGGCTTCGTCGCCGCGTGGTGACCGCGAACCACACGAGCGTGGTGAGCAGGAGGTACCAGCGGAAGTGGCTGGCCAGATCGAGAAGCCAGTGCCAGCGACCGGCAAAGCCCGCGAGCGTCGCCGCCGCGAGCCCCCACGCAGGGAGATCAAACGCTGCCATGGATCGGCGCGGCTTGGCAGGCTGGGTTTCAGTCATGGCCGCGAGCGTACCGTTCCGCCAGGGCCTTCCTCAATGGCACAGTGCCTGGACGGTGGGCCAGCGTTTGGGGCTCGGCACGGTCCTCCACGACGTCCGCGAGCGAATACACGTTCCGCCGGAGACCCGCAGTGCGGTAGGGTATCGGCATTGCGATCAGCCTTCCGAGGAGCCTGTCATGGATGCGCACGGTCTCTCGTGCCGCGGCCGTCATGCCGTCGCGCACACGGTCATTCGGTTGGCCTTCCTTGCAGGAGCGTGCATGGCCGCGAGCCTCCTGGCAACGCCCTGTTTTGCCCTGTTCGATGAGCCTTCGAATGGGCCTCTCAGAACATCGGCCGTCGATCTCGAGCTCACGCGTGCCGACGCGCCGGCCCGAGGTGAGTCGTCACGAGACATTTCGATCAAGGTTCGCTACCCCGTCGATGCGAAGGGCCCGCTGCCGCTGGTCATCTTCAGTCACGGCATGGGTGGCTCGTCCGAAGCCTTTGGCGATCTCGCCGATCGGCTTGCCTCGCATGGCTATGTCGTCATCCTTCCTACCCATTCCGACTCCGTGAAACTTCGCCGCGAGCAGGGGGAGGAAGCCGGTCGCGAGATCCTTTCAAACCCGGCCGACTATGTCCGCAATGTGAAGGTGTTTGAGCGGGTGGACGACATCAAGCGGATCATCGATGCCATCCCGGTGATCGAGACCAAGACGCCCGATCTCACGACGGCCGGGGCCACGCTCTCGCGGGACGCAATCGCCATGGCAGGCCACTCCGCGGGGGCACTGACCACGCAGATGGTCATTGGCGCGAAGGTGCGAACCCGTCTCCTCGGCGGCGTCGAGAGCGTCGCTGATCCGCGCGTGAAGGCGGCGGTCGTGATTTCAGGGCAAGGCCTCAAGAATCGGCTCTTGACCGAGGAGAGCTGGGCGGCGATCGACAAGCCGATGCTGGTCATCACAGGGTCGCGGGACACTGCCCGCGTCGGCAGCGAAACCCCGGCTTCGCGGCGCCATCCGTTCGAATACGCTCCCGCGAGCAAGGGCGAGCCCCGTACGTTTCTTCTCTGGATCGAGGGGGCGACTCACAGTTCGTATCAGGGACGGTCGGCCGCGGTGTTTCTGGGAGAGAAGCCCGGGGATGCCGCGATGGTGGCCGCGATCACATCGTCGACAGTGCTCGCGTTCCTCGATGCGTTTGTGAAACACCAGGCCGACTCGGCCGCCGCGCAGGCCGCCCGCAGCTCCCTCACGAGTGACGTGATCGCAAAGCAGAGCGGCGGCCAGGCGACGCTCTCGAGCAAGTAGCGATCCATCCTGCCTGCAGAGCCAGCGGGCATGCCGGTGTCGCGATGTAGACCGCGTTGCCCGGGGATGGGCCCTGCGGCATAGAATGCATGGATGAATTCGCACGCCCCACCGACTCCCGAGAGTGATACCCAATCGGAGACGCCACGCGATCGCGTCTCCATCATTCGCTGGATCGTTCTCGCGATCATCGCATGGGGCATCTTTCATGCCGTGGGGGCCTGGCAGTTCAACCATGACCCGCGTCGGGCGGTCGTCGTGCTTGTCTGTGTGGCAACGTTTCTGGGATTCTGGATGACGATGCTCGCCGTCCGGCAGCGACGGTTAACCAAGGGGAGATGATGCGATGGCAATCGTCCTCGGTGCGAGCCTCGACAATGGCCTCGTAGGCCCGCCGGTCGTGCGTCCGGCCCCCCAGCGGCCCGAAAGCGTGACGGGCCTGTCGATTGGGCAATACCTCATTCGCCGGCTCTCCGACTACGGCCTGCGGCATGTCTTCGGCGTGCCTGGCGACTACATCCTCACCTTCTACAGCATGGTCGAGCACTCGCCGCTCGAGATGGTGAACTGCACCCGCGAAGACTGTGCCGGCTTCGCGGCCGATGCCTATGCCCGCGTTCAAGGCATGGGGGCCGTCTGCGTGACCTATGGCGTGGGGGGCCTGAGCGTCGCCAACTCCATCGCTGGTGCGTACGCCGAAAAAAGCCCCGTCATCATGATCTCGGGCGCGCCCGGTGTGGCCGAGCGCGGAGGCGATCCGCTGCTCCACCATCGTGTCCGCGAGTGGCGCACGCAGCGGGACGTTTTTGAAAAGCTTTGCGCGGCGAGCCTCGAGCTTGCCGATCCGGTCACGGCCTTCCGTGATATCGACGAGTTGCTCGACACGGCCCACCGCCTCAAGCGGCCAGTCTACCTCGAGCTGCCGCGAGACATGGTGACGGTCGTGCCCGATCAGATCCGGCCGTATATCCACCCGCTACGCCAAAGCGACCCGGAGGCACTCGCCGAGGCTGTCAAGGAAGCTTCGGCCCGTATCGCCGCCGCCAAGCGGCCGATGATCATCGCCGGAGTGGAGCTGCATCGCTTTGGCCTTCAGGCCGACGTCGTGGCGCTCGCGGAGAAGGCGGGCATTCCGATTGCCGCCACGATGCTCTCGAAGAGCGTGGTGAGCGAGGTGCATCCGCTCTATGTCGGACTCTACGAAGGGGCCCTCGGCCGCGAGGAGATTACGGAGTTTGTCGAGGAGAGCGACTGCCTCATCCTTTTGGGCGTGATTCTCACCGACATCGATCTCGGCATCTTCACGGCCAAGCTCGACATGGCCACGAGCATCTACGCCGCGAGCGAAGATCTCCGCATCAGCCACCACCACTACCACGACGTGCTGCTCGAGGATTTCCTTCGGGGCCTGGCCGCAGTTGCCCCGCAGGCTGCCACGCGAAAGCTTCCGCCGGGGCCGGCCGCGTCGCTCAAGCCTTATGTGCTCGAGTCCGATGCTGCCATCACGACGGCTCGGCTCATCCGCCGGCTCGATGAATCACTCGACGATCGTACGATCGTCATTGCCGATGTGGGCGACGCGCTCTTTGCGTCGAGCGATCTCGTGATCCGTGGGCAGACGGAGTTCATCGCGCCGGCCTACTACACGTCGATGGGGTTTGCGGTGCCGGCTGCGCTCGGTGCGAAGACAGCCCGTCCCGACCTCAAGGTGATCACGCTCGTGGGCGATGGCGCCTTCCAGATGACCGGCATGGAGCTCTCCACGATCGTGCGTCGTGGATTGGCCGTGACGGTGATCGTGCTCGACAACAAGGGCTATGGCACGGAGCGGCTCCTCCACGAGGGGAATTTCAACGACATCAATCCCTGGCAGTACCAGCGGATTCCAGAGATCCTCGGTGGAGGCACGGGCTGGGAGGTGCGGACGGAGGGTGAGTTTGACGTGGCGCTTCGGGCGGCGATTGCCGACGAGCAGGCGATGAGCATCATCCGCGTTCACATCGGTCTCGACGACTACAGCCAAACCCTCGATCGCCTCGCCACCCGCCTCGCCCGCCGCGTGAAGCCGTAGCGACGTTGGGAATGGCCCGCATTGGCCGTTCACGTTTCCGATGCTTCAACCAACCTGCCTTGCCATCGCTCGAAGCGACGCCTTGGCCTCGTCCCAATCAAGCCAGGTCGCTGGTGACTCGCGTCTGGCCTTCAGTACGTCGCGATGCCAGTCAGGGATCGGTACTTGGGCGGGCGTCTGCCACAGATCGGTCGAGATCGCCTCATCGGCCGCGGCTCAGGCCTACAGCATCGTGGGGCTTGGGTTCTCGAACTCATGATTCAACATGAATTCGCGAAAGGTCCCATTGGGGTTCTCACACTCCGACGGAGCCAGTAGGACAAGCGTGACAATATCCGACTGGGTTTCCGGCGGGAGCTTGTCGATGTGTGGCTCCACAATCACGTCTCGATCGTCCCGAGGGATCGCCTCGAACCGCCGGTCAATCACTCGGACTCGGAGCGACGCAGAGTTGTATCGATACGCGTCAACGCGATCGAACGATCCGCTTTCCTGGAGATTGTCCTCAACCATTCGGGACTCGTCAGTCCGCTTGCTTTGCCAGCTCGACACTTGTTTCGTCGTCATGGCAATTGTCCTTTCACCCAAGTGCGGACTTCCTCGCACGTGCGGAGCATGCCCTTCGTTTCCCCTCGATTCCTTCGCCCTCTCTCGTATCGCACATCGGTCGTCCAATCAAAGCGACGCATTCGCTTGGCCAACTCTCGCGTCAGCACAACGCCGAGCGTTCGAAGTTCCTGAAGCAGCGTTTCTGGCCAGTGCATTCAAGCCCCCGACGAGATTCGTCTCCATGTGTCGGGTCGATTCGTCAGCGGCGTCTTCTCAAGAATCAACGCCTTGAGGGAGCATTCGACGGCATACCCCGCAACGTATTGCGCATCGAGAGTGATGTCCGCAGCAAGCAGCGTTTCGGCAGCGTTCAATCGCTGCTCGGCCACCTTCAGGAAATCCCGGCCCGTCTTCGGCTGCATGGATTCACAACTCTGCTTCGGCGAATTACGCGAGAGCATGCCGGAGGGCGATATATTTGCACAGTAGTCTGTCGCCGACAGCGCTCTCTTGAGCCCGAACGTTGGCCGCGGCCAACAGGCCAGCCCCACAAGCCGCTGACCGGGCGACCACGGCATCATCGTTTCAAGCCACGGCGTTGCCCGTCGAAGCCAAGGGCCTTCCCGACAGTTTTCTCGCGAATCTTGACGCCCTGGCCGATATTAGACAAAATGTCTATGTGCGGGTCATCAGCCTGAAACGCTTGCGGGACTTCTGGGAACGGCACCCTCGTTCGGAGGCTGCTCTCCGCGCCTGGTACAAGGCGGTGCTGGGTGCCGACTGGAGAAGTCTCCAGGACGTGCGGGTGACCTATCCGCACGCAGATGGCATCCGAACGGGCAGTGGCGAAGCGTTGACCGTCTTCAATATCGGTGGCAACACGTACCGGCTCGTGGCCCGCATCCGGTTCGACTACAAGCTGGTGAACGTTTGGATCGTCCTGACGCACGCGGGCTATGACAAGGGAACCTGGAAGGAGGAGTGATATGGCCGCCACCAAACATGACCGGAACGCCAAGCTCCCGGGCACGTTTGAGGGGCTTGTCTCTCTGATGCCTCCTCAGGCGGTCATGGACGACATCCAGTACGAGAACACGATCGAGAGGGTCGACCGTCTCATGGCGAGCGGAACGTTGACTAAAGGCCAGGGGCTCTACCTGGAAACGCTTGTTCAGCTGGTTCAGGCGTACGAGGCTTCGCACCACGCCATTCAGGAGGCCACGGGGCTTGAGGCGCTCACGCACCTTGTGGCAGAGCACGGCATGAACGCTTCAGGGCTTGCCCGGTTGCTCGGCCTGCACGCGAGCATGGGGTCCAAGATCCTGAAGGGCGAGCGTGCCCTCACCGTCGATCACATCAAGCTCCTCGCGGCGAAGTTCAACGTCCGGCCCGATACGTTCCTGTGACCACGCCTGCTCGGCGCAGGGAATGCCATACCTATCTCAAGCTCGCTCTCGAAAGCCGCGGCAAGGGGTTGCCGGAACCGCGTCGCCCCGTGTTTCAGTGCTCCACTTCGCGCGTCAGCAGTGCGATATCGTCTGCGGTCAAGTTAAACAACGAGAAGACGCGATCATTGATCTCCGCTTCAGCGTCTGCCAGCTCTCTCGTGAGGCGTTCGACTTCCGCACGCTTCTCCGCGAGGTATGGCTCCCACTCATCCGCTGTCCTGGGATTCAGCATTGGGTTCGTTGGCAGGCGAAAGCTGGCCTTCAAGGCAGCGCCGAGTGCAGCAGGCGCATGTCCCCACCAGCCTTGAGCCTTCTCGTTCATAGGCCCTCGCGGTTGGCTATCGACGGCTTCGCCAAACGACTTTTGAAGTCGATTTCGTACGTTCACCTGATATCGATACCGCTCAGCAGCAACGGCTGACGCCTTTCGCGCGAGTGACTCAATTGCGAGTCGCTCCGCCGGTGACGCGTTCGGGATCGGTACGTGCTCCATGTATTGGGCGAAGAGTCGATACTGCCATCGGTCGCCGCGCAACCGCAATGGCTGCGCAGTTTTGCTGATAAAGAACCACGTTGCCCATGAAGACAGCACCCCGAGCAAGTAGAAGTCTTCGCCCGGCACGATGTAGCCTGTATTTCCGAGATAGCTCAAACCGAAGTCCATGCTGAAACGGGGAAGCTTGCTGATGTCTGACCAACAAATTTTTGGCTCTTCGAACCCACGCCAGTAATCGACGGAGTCTTGAATCTCGAACCACTTGTAGCTGCCAGGCTTTCGCCCGGGCCACTTCTTGCCCGAAGGCCACTCGGCCGGCTTGGGTTCCAGTCGTTCTCGAAACGTTTTCAGATACGACAGGATCGCTGGATAGTCTTCAATGTGAGTGCCACGACGTGTGAAAATGAGGAACTCGCCGGAGTCCTCCGAGTACCACGGCCGCAAGTGAGTGCCTTGGAGGAATGGCTTTATGAGTTCCGCGCTTTTTGGGTCTTCTGCGATGAGTTGGGCTCGACGAACCGCATCGATCACAAAAACGTCCGTCAGTCCGCTGACCACTCCTCTGAGGATCCGACCGTTCGCGTATTCCTTGAGAGTTCGGCCACCCTCCGTAAGTTTCTTCCGTAGGGCAATTACGTCGTCCGGCTCGAGCTCCCAGGCGTCTTCGCCGAGATGGTCGGTCCGCATCGTCGGTGCTGCGGCAACGATCTCTGACAGGTTTTCCGGCGGACGCCCCGCCACAAGCCACTTGAAAAGCCGCATCCTGCTTTTCGATCCGCCCTTTTGGCAGATGGTTATCGACGGCCGAATCATCTCCGCGTCCGCGAACGGCTGGAACTCGCCGAAATCGATGATTGACTCAATAGCGGTCGCTTCGATGAGATGCTTTCGAAGCGCTGACCCGTAATTGCCGCGAACCCAACTTCCTGACGTGATATACGCCAGTCTCCCGCGATCCCGCAGGACGGATAATCCCTGCTCAAAGAAGTACGTGAAGATGTCCGCTACACCGTCGTACGTCTTGAACGACGCCTCCCAATGAGGTTTGAACGGAGTGAGCCATTCCTGTCGTACATACGGCGGATTGCCGATCACCACGTCAAAACCGCCCTGCTCGAACACCTCGGGAAACGCGGCCTGCCAATCAAAGGCCTTCGCGTGGACGGCCGGGTCGGCAACCACGCTGTTTCCCACGCGGATCGGGTGGTCCAGGCTCGTGAGCGCCTTGCCACGTTCGGCCGTCTTGATCCACAAACTCAGCCGGCAGATTTCGATGGCTTCCTCGTTCAGGTCCACGCCGTAGAGGTTGTTTTCCAGAATCCGTTTGTCGAGGTCGAACAGGGTGCGATGCCCGCGCAACTCTGCCAGCCGCTCGTTGGATTCCTGGTACGTCGCGTGCAACTGGTCAAAGGCCTCGATCAGAAACGCACCACTCCCGCAGGCGGGATCGAGAATCCGAATGGTTGTGAGCTCGTCCTGCCAGGCTTCCCAAAACCGCACCAGCGCCGCCCGGGCTGGCTTTGTGAGCTTGTCGAGCTCGTAGACCGCGGGATCGCCGAGGGCCGCCTTCGTCCCGCCGCGGGAGGCGGCCTGGTGTGCGGTGCGCAGGGAGTCAAAACGATCGCGGAGCGATCCGCCGAGCGCTTGCTCGACGATGTACCGCGTGATGAACGACGGGGTGTAGAACGCCCCCTCCCGCTTGCGACGGGTCTTGTGCCGCTCGAGGCCTTGCGGCTCGACGTGGCCATCCAATTCGTTGCGAAGCTTCTCGAGGTCGGAGATCGACTGCTCAAAGATGTGGCCGAGGATGTCGACGTCGATGACCTTGCTCTCGCCACTGGCCTCGTGGGCAGGCCGGTAGTCAAAATCGCCTATGTCGCGGAGATGGCCGCAGACGTCGTCGGATACGTCAAGCGAATCAAGCAGGAGATCGCTCGCGAAGAGTCCGCCGTTGTAGGCATGAATCCCAAGCGCGGCGTTGCCTCGATTGATTGAATCAAAAAGCCCGCAGAAGTTTTGCCAGATAGGCCGCGGATGGTAGGGGTCGGAATGCTCGTAGGCCTTGAGAATCGATTCAGCTGGCACGAGCCCGCGGTCCTCGCTGAACGCAATGAAGAGCACGCGATCGAGGATTTTTTGAGTGCTGCTCAGGACGTCGTGCCGGGGCACCTGAGGGTTGTCGCGACTCAGGAGCTCGTACACATCCTGCCGCATGTTCGCGTAGCTGACGTAGAACGACTTGGTCAGCTCACGGCCAACTTTGTCGGACTCAGCCAGCAGGCCGGCAAAATGGCACTGGCCAGTCGGCGGAACGACCCGATCGGCCCCCAGCAGAAACAGGAACCGCTTTAAGGCAGCTTCGTCATCGGCAAGCTGCTCGGTGTCAAAGCGCTCGTAGGTGTGTTGGTCGGCCCCCTTGTGGTAGAGCCGGGTCTGCCGAATAGACGTGACGAGAATCCAATCGCACGGCAGGTTGATCGCGTATCGATAGCCTTGGTCCACCGCCGACATGCGACGGCCGGCATACGGCCGATCGAGCGGATCGCGTGGCCCCTTCCCTTCGATGGCCACGACAAAACGGTGATGGCCGTTGAAGTCGCCAAGGACGGCATCGGCAAACTTCCCATCCACTTCGACATGCCGCTCGTAGCCGATCGTGTGCCGCTCATGGGCACCGGGTGGCGTATAGCCCAAGAGGCCGACGAAGATGTCCGTCAGAAAATCCCGCAGGATCTCTTGTTCCCCGAACGTGTCGATCCGGCCCGATGCAATGAGGCCAGCCCAGCGGTCGAGCTTCGACGCATCAACGGCCGGCATCGGGAACGCCGAGAGATACGACCGGAGCACATCCGGCCGAAACAGTGGTTTGGCTTCAAGAGGCAATCGCGCGACCCCGTGGAGAAGGTGATGAGGGCTCGATTCTACCGGGCTCGCCGCCCAAGCCGGGACGGCGCGACAAGCGAGCGGTGGCAATGCCCCATGGAGCCGGGCTTTGCCCGGCGACCATAAGCCGACGCCGACGCCGGGACGGCGGCGACGGCGCGACAAGCGAGCGGTGGCAACGCCCCATGGAGCCGGGCTTTGCCCGGCGACCATAAGCCGGCGCCGACGCCGGGACGGCGGCGACGGCGCGACAAGCGAGCGGTCGCAACGCCCCATGGAGCCGGGCTTTGCCCGGCGACCATAAGCCGACGCCGACGCCGGGACGGCGGCGACGGCGCGACAAGCGAGCGGTGGCAATGCCCCATGGAGCCGGGCTTTGCCCGGCGACCATAAGCCGGCGCCGACGCCGGGACGGCGGCGACGGCGCGACAGCAGATGCCCACCGCGAGCGTCCGGCGATGTGGCATGGGCAACCCCGGGCCTCACCCACGCGGTTTGTTTTTTCTGAATCACAAGGCAGAATCATGCTTCGGTCCACGGGGTGGAACGTGGCGGACGGCTCGGGCCGCTTGTCGCTGACCCCCGGTGTCGATCGACGACATCCACAAGTGAATGAGCATGCCCACCGTCAAACAGATCGAAGCGACCTACAAGCTGGCCCACGAACGCTATGCAGCGCTCGGCGTGAATACCGACAAGGCCTGTGCGGCCCTTTCAAAAATTCCCGTCTCGCTTCACTGCTGGCAGGGAGACGATGTGGTCGGCTTTGAACATCAGGCAGGCGCCGTCGGCGGTGGCCTCGCCGTCACAGGGAATTACCCCGGCCGCGCCCGCACGCCTGACGAGCTCCGCAGCGATCTCGACGCTGCCCTCGCCGTCATCCCCGGAACACACCGGCTCAATCTCCATGCCTTCTACGGCGAGTTTGGCGGCAAGAAGGTCGACCGCGACCAGATCGAGGCCTCGCACTTCGCCGGCTGGATCGCCTGGGCCAAGAGCCGCGGCATCGGCCTCGACTTCAACCCCACCTGCTTCTCGCACCCCAAGGCCGCCGACGGTTTTACGTTGTCGCATCCCGATCGCGGCATCCGAAAATTCTGGATCGAGCACTGCCGCCGCGCTCGCGAGATCGGGGCCGCGATGGGCAAGGCCCTCGGCACGCCCTGCGTCACGAACGTCTGGGTGCCAGACGGTTTTAAAGACACTCCGGCTGACAGGCTCGCGCCACGGCAGCGGCTCGCCGAGTCGCTCGACGCCGTTTTTGAGAAGCCGCTCTCGGCCAAACACAACCTCGACGCCGTCGAGCCCAAGCTCTTCGGCATCGGAAGTGAGAGTTGCACCGTCGGCTCGAGCGAGTTCTATCTCGGGTACTGCATCACGCGAAAAAAACTCCTCTGCCTTGATGCGGGCCACTACCACCCCACCGAGACAATCTCCGACAAGATCTCGAGCGTGCTCGTGTATCTGCCGGAGATCCTCCTCCATGTGAGCCGCGGCGTCCGCTGGGACAGCGATCATGTGGTGACGCTCACCGACGACCTCCTTGCGATCGCCCGCGAGATCGTGGCCTGCGGTGACCCGTCGCGGGTGCACATCGGCCTCGACTACTTCGATGCGAGCATCAACCGCGTCGCGGCCTGGGCCATCGGCACCCGCAACATGCTGCGGGCGCTGCTCATCGGGCTCCTCGAGCCGCCGGCCATCCGGAAGGCCGAGAAGGAGGGCGACTTCACCGCCCGGCTCGCGCTCCAAGAAGAAGCCAAGAGCCTGCCTTTCGGGGCGATCTGGGACCACTACTGCTACTCGAAGGACGTGCCTGTCGGAGAGAGCTGGCTCGACGACGTCCGCCGGTACGAGAAACTTATCGCGGGGAAGCGAGCATGAGCGAAGTGTTGCACGACATCGAGGAGCTCGAACACGCCGCATCGAGCGAGTATGAGCGGCAGCGCGTGCCCGAAAAAGCCCTCAAGGGGCCGAGTGCCTTCTGGGGCATGTACGCGGGCGAGCACACCGCCGGCACCGAGTTCATGATCGGCCCACTCTTTGTGAAGTGGGGCGCCGATGCGTTCAGCCTCCTGGTCGGGCTCTTCGTGGGCAATCTGCTCGCGGTGCTCACGTGGCGATACCTCACCGCGACGATCGCCTGCGAGGAGCGGCTCACGCTCTACTACAAGCTCGAGAAGATCGCCGGCGGCCTGCTCGTCAAGCTTTACAACTTCGCCAACGGTCTGCTCTTCTGCTTCCTCGCCGGCTCGATGATCACGGTGTCGGCCACGGCCGTGGGGCCGTTCTTTCCACCCGGCACGATCGAGATGCCGACGTTCCAGTCGACGCTGCCCACCGGGCCGGCCTGGATTATCTCCTGCATCGCGATCGGCACCGCGATGACGCTCGTCGCGATGAAGGGCTACGGCGTCGTGGCCCAGGTAGGGCACTACGCGGCACCGTGGATGTTTTTGATTTTCGTGTCGTGTGCGCTCGTCACGCTTGGCCGGCTCGGCACCACCGATGTCTGGGCGCTGCTCACGCCCCCGGAAGGTACGCCGCAGGCGATCTCGTTTGCTGGCATCGTGTTCTTCGCCTGGTTCTGCAACGCGGCGATGCACCTCGGCATGGCCGATCTCTCGGTGCTGCGCTTCGCCAAGAAGCCCTCGGCCGGCTGGGCGAGCGCGTCGGGCATGTTCCTCGGGCACTACATCGCCTGGCTCTGCGCAGCCCTTCTGCTTATCTACTGGGTGCGTCAGCACAACGTCGATCCGCAAGTGGGCAAGGACCCCGGCACGATGGTCAACGACGCCGTGGGCTGGGCCGGTCTCCTCTGCGTGCTGGTCGCCGGTTGGACGACCGCAAACCCGACGATCTACCGAGCAGGCCTCGCCTTCCAGGCCATGATCCCGGGCATGACCCGTGGGGCGGCCACGATCCTCGCCGGTGGGCTCTGCATCGGGGCCGGGATTTTTCCCGCGTTCGCGATGAACCTGCTCGACTTCGTCGGCATCTACGGCACAGTCCTCGCGCCCGTCGGCGGGATCATCATCGTGGACCATTTTCTGGCAGACCGCGTTGGCATCCCGCGAAACCCGGCCGAGCGAAGCGGCACCACGTTCAACGTGACCGTGCTTATCGCGTGGCTTGTGCCGGTGGGCGTGGCCATGTGGCTCTACCAGACACAGGGCGTGTTTGCGTCGTACCTACCACTGCCCTGCGCGATCGCCTGCGGCCTTATCTATATCGTGCTCTCGAAGGCAACCACGCGTGACGCGATCACCGCGCGGGCCTAAGCATCCATCCACAGGAGATTCCACGCCATGAAGATGGCAGCGATGTCCGTCGGTCTTCTCGCCCTCGCGGGCACAATCGTGCCGCCGGCTGTGTTCATGATTCAGTCGATCGGAGCGGGCCCCGGCGGCACGCCCGCGATCTCGCTCGACACCGTGAAGGCGGTCATGCTCGTCTCGGCAATCGCCTGGTTCGCCGCGGCGCCGTTCTGGATGAAGGTGGAGTGATGCAGAGCGCCATCGGCTCGCTGGTCATCCTCCTCGCGGCGGCGGCGATTGCCGGTGAGCCCGTCGCTGGCACGCGGTCGCCGATCACGGAGTTTTACGTCGATCCGGTGCGGATCGTCTGGCAGAGCGACGAGGGCGTGACGGAAGCCAAGACACTCCTCGCGCCGCATGCGGGTCAGCCCGTGCTCGAAGAAAAGCTCCCGCCGTGCCGGCTCAAAACCACGCCGGGCTCGACGGCCGGCGTGCTCCTCGACTTCGGCCGCGAGATCCAGGGGCACGTGCAGATCTTTGCAGGGGGTGGCAGCAAGGAGCCCGTGCGGGCGCGGGTCCGTTTCGGGGAGTCAGCAAGCGAGGCGATGACCGATCTTGGCGGCGAGCGGAACGCCGGCAACGACCATGCCGTCCGCGATCAGATCGTGACGCTGCCGTGGCTCGGCACGCAGACGATCGGCCCAAGCGGGTTTCGGTTCGTGCGAATCGACGCCGTCGATCCTGGCCGTCCGGTGCAGCTCACGCAGGTGCGGGCAGTGCTCGGGATTCGCGACGTGCCGCGAGTCGGCTCGTTCCGCTGCTCCGATGAGCGGCTCAACCAGATATGGGAGACCGGGGCCGACACCGTTCACCTCTGCATGCAGGACTACCTCTGGGACGGCATCAAGCGCGACCGGCTCGTCTGGATTGGCGACATGCATCCGGAGGTGAGCACGATCCACGCCGTGTTCGGATTCAACGACGTGGTGCCCGCGTCGCTCGACCTCACACGCGACGTGACGCCGGTGACGAAGTGGATGAACGGCATTTCGAGCTACTCGATGTGGTGGGTGCTCATCCATGAAGACCTCTGGCGGCACCACGGCAACCGCGACTACCTCATGGCCCAGAAGCCGTATCTGGCGGCGCTTCTCGAGCGGCTTGCGAATCTCGTGGGGCCGGATGGCCACGAGCGGATCGATGGGGCGCGATTCCTCGACTGGCCAAGCTCGCCCAACAAGCAGGGTGTGACAGCCGGGCTCCAGGCCCTGCTCGTGATGACGCTCGACAGTGGCGACCGGCTCATGACGGAGCTTGGCGATGACCGCGTGGCCGGCATGTGCCGTGACGCCGCCGACCGCGGCCGAAAAGTTGTGCCCGACGACAACGGCTCGAAGTCGGGGGCGGCGCTTCTGGCCCTTGCCGGGATGCGGAACGCGAAGGAGACGGCAGAGGCCGAGCTTGTGCCCGGAGGCCCGGCAGGCGTGTCGACGTTCTATGGGTTCTACGTGCTCGAGGCCCTCGCAAAGGCTGGCCACGACAAGGCCGCGCTCGATCTCATTCGCACCTACTGGGGCGGCATGCTCGATCTCGGTGCAACGACCTTCTGGGAGGATTTTGACCTCGCGTGGACGAAGAACGCCGCACGGATCGACGAGATCGTGCCCGCAGGCAAGAAAGACATCCACGGCGACTGCGGGGCCTATTGCTACAAGGGATTTCGACACAGCCTTTGCCACGGCTGGGCGAGCGGGCCGACGGCCTGGCTTTCGCGTCATGTGCTTGGCGTCTCGCCGGCCGCGCCGGGGTTCACAAAGGCCCGGATCGCGCCAGTGCTCGGCGACCTCGACTGGGCCGAGGGCACATATCCGACGCCGATGGGTCCGATTCGCGTGCGGCATGAAAAGGCACCGGATGGCTCGCTTCGATCGTGGGTGACGGCACCCGAAGGCGTTGCAATCGAGGCGGTCGGCACCACGCTTGTCCTGATAAGCGACGGAGGCCAGGCCGCCAAAGCCGCGGGGGTTTCGCCGGCGCGGCTCCGGTGCGAATGGCTCGTGAACCCGGAGGGCATCGGCACCCGCGAGCCGCGGCTTTCGTGGATCGTGACAGCCCCCGACACCGACCGCGGCCAGCGGCAGACGGCGTTTCATATAGTGGCGGCGAGCGAGCCGACGCTGCTCGAACCGGGCAAGGCCGACCTCTGGGATTCGGGCCGCGTGGCGTCGTCGGAGACGCTCGGGATCGAGTACGCGGGCAAACCGCTCACGAGCGGCAGCCGTGTGTATTGGAAGGTGATGGTCGAGGATCGCGACGGCGTTGCTTCGGCGTGGAGCGAGCCGGCGAGTTTTTCGGTGGGGCTTCTTGAGCCAGCCGACTGGACGGGTGAATGGATCTCGGTGCCTGATGACACGCCGCTCCACGCCGACCCCAAAAAGCTTTCCCTACCCCCTGCCCGCCACTACCGAAAGACCTTCACGACATCAAAGCCCGTGAAGCGTGCCGTACTGCACGGCACGGCGCTGGGCCTCGTTGACTGGTCGCTGAGCGGCAAGCGGGTCAGTGAAAATCTTTTCGAGCCGGGATGGGCCGACTACCACCGCCGCGTCCACGCCCGGTCCCACGATGTGACCGAGCAACTCGCCAAGCCCGGCCCGCACTGCCTCGGGGCAACCGTCGCCGACGGCTGGTACTCAGGGTATGTGGGCTATGGGCTCCTCGTGGGCTACGGGCCGCACAAGACTGGGCGGAACATTTACGGCAAAACTCCCGCCATCCTCTGTCAGCTCGACATCGAGTATGCCGACGGATCGCGCGAGAGCGTCGTCACCGATCCGTCGTGGGAGGTCACGAGCGCGGGGCCGGTCCGCGAGGCCGATCTCTTGATGGGCGAACACTACGACGCCCGCCAAGAGATTTCTGGCTGGGACACGCCGTCGCTTGTTGTGACAGAGCAGATCTGGAAGCCTGCCGTGCTGGCCGAGTCACACCCTTCGACAAAAGCCCCGTTCTTCGAGTCGGGCGTGAAGCGGGACGTGCAGGTTGGCTTCGTGAAGCCGGCGAGCATCGTCGCCTACACGGCGCAGCCGATCCGCGTCACCGAGGAGCTGGCTGCAAAACGGGTCGTCGAACAGAAGCCGGGCGTCTTCATCTTCGACATGGGGCAGAATTTTGCGGGCGTCGTGCGGCTGAAGGTGTCCGCGGCGGCCGGCACGCGGATCACGCTTCGTCACGGCGAGATGCTCCATCCCGACGGCCGACTCATGACGGAGAATCTTCGCAAGGCCCGGGCCACCGATGTGTATGTGTGCAAGGGCGACGGCATGGAAACCTGGACGCCGCGGTTCACCTACCACGGGTTTCAGTTCGTGGAGGTGAGCGGACTACCAGCAGGCACGCTTCCTCCGCTCGACACAGTCACGGGCCTCGTGCTCCACAACGACACGCCGCTCGTGGGGCGGTTTGCATGCAGCGACGAACTGCTCACGCAGTTTTGGAAGAACACCGTCTGGACGCAGCGGGCGAATTTTATCGAGGTGCCGACCGACTGCCCGCAGCGAGACGAGCGACTCGGCTGGATGGGTGACGCCCAGATCTACGTCCGCACGGCCACGTTCAACGCGGATGTCGCCGCGTTCTTCACGAAGTGGATGGAGGATGTCCGCGAGGCCCAGCGGACCGATGGCCCGAATGCTGGCGCGTATCCCGACTACTGCCCGTATCCGTTTGGCCATGGCAAGCCGAAGGCCACGTTTGGCACCGCCTGGACCGACGCAGGCGTGATCTGCCCGTGGACCATGAACATCGTTTATGGCGATCGGCGGATGATCGAGCAGCACTGGGACTCGATGACGGCCTTCATGGACTGGCGGCTCCGGATGGACCCCAAGCTCGAAGGCGTCGAGGTGGGAAACCCGTGGGGCGACTGGCTCAACGTCAACGAGACGACGCCGGTTCACTACATCGATCTCTGCTACCACGCCCAGTCGGCCCGCATGATGGCGGAGATGGCGACGATGACCGGCAGGGATGACCAGGCCAAGGCGTATGAGGGTCGCTTCGAGAACCTCGCCGCGTCCTTTCGGCGGCAGTATCTCCGGGATGACGGCACCCTGAAGGTCGACACGCAGACAGCCTGCGTCCTCGCGCTTGAGTGCGGCATGGTGCCCGCGGAGTCAACCGCCAATGTGGCCCAGCAGCTCGCCGATCGCATCGAAAACAACGGCTTTCGGATGGCGACCGGGTTCCTCGGCACAAAATCGATCCTGCCGGCGCTCTCGAACCACGGCCATCACGACCTTGCCTGCCGACTGTTTCAAAGTCGTTCGTTCCCGAGCTGGGGCTACGAAGTGGAGCAGGGGGCCAATAGCGTCTGGGAGCGCTGGGACAGTTTTACGCACGAGCATGGCTTCAACGGAGCCACGGGAAAAAACAACGCGGCGATGAACAGCTTCAGCCACTACGCGTTTGGCGCCGTGATGGAGTGGGGCTTTCGGACGCTCGCCGGCATCGACACCATCGACGTCTCGTACTCGCAGATCCGTATCCGCCCGCGGCTGCCGAAGCTGGGCAGCAATCCCGAGCGTGCCGAGATCGACTGGGTAGAGGCCGATTACGATAGTCCGCGTGGCCGGATCGAGAGCCACTGGCGGCGGGTCATCGGCGACATCGAGATGCGGGTGCGTGTGCCGGCCAACACGACCGCGATCGTGCACGTGCCCACCCGCGACGCCGCGAGCGTGACCGAAGGCGAGGCCACCCCAAATCCCGTGGTCTCAGGAACCATTCCGGGCGTCACGCTCCTCGAAACGAAGCCCGACGAGGTGATTCTCGAAGTCGGCTCCGGCTCCTACCGCTTCCTCGCCCAGTAGCCGAAGCCAGGCGACGGGTCCGAGTGGTGCGGGACCACCGTAAAGTGTATAGTTCAAGTGGACACACGGAGCCCACGCCATGAAAGCTTCTTTCGTCGATCTGCGAACAAAGTCTGCTGAGATCATCAAGGCGATCAATCGCAAGGAACGCGTGACCGTGTTCTATCGAGGCAAGCCCGCAGCGGTCATGCAGGCCATTGAGAACCAAATCGACGTACCCTCCTCGAGCGCCAGAGATCATGCCGCGTTCGGCATGTGGGCCGATCGCGCAGACGCGAAGGATGTCGCTGCCCTGGTTCGCCGTCTTCGCCGGGGCCGGCTCGATGCTCTTTGACACCGATGTCCTGATCTGGGTTTTGCGAGGCAACGCCAAGGCCGCCAAGGCCGTCGACGGCTGCGATGCCCGTGGGATCTCCGTGGTGACGACGATGGAACTGCTGCAGGGCGCCCGCAACAAGGCCGAGGCCCGCGTTATCAGTTCGTTTCTCGCCGCCATGCACTTTGCCACGCTGCCGCTGACCGAGAACATCGGCCATCGTGGCTTGATCTACATGGAGGAGTATGGGCTCTCGGGCGGCATGAGCATGGCCGACGCATTGATCGCGGCCACGGCGATCGAGGCGAACGAGCACCTCATCACGGGCAGCGACAAGCATTACAAGGCGGTCAAAGAGCTCGACCTATGCCGCTTCCGGCCGTAAGAAGGTTCGCCCATGCTCCTCTCGATCACCACCACGCACCGACCAGCTTCCGACCTGGGTTACCTGCTGCACAAGCACCCGGATCGTGTTCAGACGTACGCCCTCGCCTTTGGGCAGGCGCACGTCTTCTACCCGACGTCGGGAGAGGAGCAGAGCACGGCGTGTCTCATGCTTGAGGTCGACCCGATCGGTCTCGTTCGAGGGAAGCCTGGGGAGCGGACGCTCGATCAGTATGTCAACGACCGACCGTATGCCGCGTCGTCGATGCTGGCCGTCGCGATCGCGAGGGTGTTCGGCACGGCGATGGCAGGCACTTGCAAAGATCGGCCCGAGCTGGTCACCACGGCGATCCCGCTCGCAGCGTCAATACCATCGCTCCCTTGCCGCGGTGGCCCCGAGCTGCTCCGTCGCCTCTTTGAGCCACTCGGATATGACGTTGCCGCGATCACGCACCCGCTCGACCCCGTGTTTCCGTCTTGGGGCGATTCGTCGCTCGTCAGCGTCACCATCCGCGGGACCACCACACTCAGCGAGTTGCTGAGTCACCTGTATGTCCTCATCCCCGTTCTGGACAACGACAAACACTACTGGGTCGGCGAGGACGAGGTGGCAAAGCTCCTCAGACACGGAGAAGGATGGCTGGCCCAGCACCCCGAACGCGAGCTCATCGCCAACCGATATCTGAAATACCGCCGCAATCTCGCAAATGAGGCGATCAAGCAACTGCGAGAACAGGATGGCGAGGGGCCAGTCGAGATCGATGCCGACTCACCCGACGACCCTCGCGAGGAAGAGGCCGAGCGAAAGCTGAGCCTGCATCAGCAGCGCCACGGTGTGATTGTCGCGGTGCTTGAAGCCCGCGGGGCACGGCGAATCGTCGACCTGGGGTGCGGCGAAGGCAAACTGATTCGCGACCTCCTTGGTCGCCCGACCTTCGAGAAGATCGTCGGCATGGACGTGTCCCACCGGGCCTTGGAAGTTGCCGCCGACCGACTTCGGCTCGAACGACTCCCACCGAAGCAGCGAGAGAGGGTCGATCTGATTCACGGTTCGCTGATGTACCGCGATCGTCGGATCGAGGGACTTGACGCCGCGATCCTTTGCGAGGTGATCGAGCATCTCGACGAGCCTCGGCTCGAGGCGATGCTGAAGGTGGTCTTCGGCGCCGCGAAGCCGGGGCTCGTGATCGTGACCACGCCCAACGGCGAATACAACGTGATGTGGGAGACCCTCACGGCAGGTGCCATGCGGCACAAGGACCATCGGTTCGAATGGACGAGGGATCAGTTCCGATGCTGGGCCGACAGCGTGTGCCAGCGGTTCGGGTACTCCTGCGAGATGAGCAGCATCGGCGACGCCGGCACCTCGCCCGACGGCCGTGATGTCGGAAGCCCCACGCAGATGGGAGTGTTCGCACGTGTCCCTTGAAATCAAGGTGCCCGAACTGTCGCTGGTCGTGCTTATCGGAGCCTCCGGTTCCGGCAAGAGCACGCTCGCCCGACGGCTCTTCAAGACTACGGAGATTCTCTCCTCCGACACCTGCCGCGGCTGGGTGTCCGACAACGAGAATAACCAGGAGGCGACCGGTGACGCCTTCGACGTGCTCCACTTCGTGGCCCGCAAACGCCTCGCCCGAGGCCTCATCACGGTTGTGGATGCGACGAACGTCCGGGCGGAGGATCGGAAGTCGCTCGTCCGCCTCGCTCGCGAGTTCCACTGCCTCCCGGTCGCGATCGTCGTCGACATTTCAGAGCATCTGTGCCACGAGCGGAACTCGATACGGCCAGACCGGGCCTTCGGCCCTCATGTCGTTCGAAACCAGCGGGCCGCGATGCGGCGCGAGCTTCGCGGGCTTGGCCGTGAGGGGTTCCGCCATGTGTTCACGCTGCGGACACAGGAAGAGTGCGACACCGCAACCCTCGTGCGTCAGCCCTTGTGGAACAACCTGAAGCACGAGCATGGGCCGTTCGACATCATCGGTGACGTCCATGGATGCCATGACGAACTTATGGCTCTGCTCGACCGTCTGGGCTGGACGATCACGCCGGTGGCCGGGGAGCCCGCAGGCGTCTTTGACGTCGTGCCGCCGAGCACCGACGGCACACCGCGAAAGCTCGTCTTCGTCGGGGACCTCGTCGATCGCGGCCCCAAAACGCCTGCGGTCCTGAAGCTCGTCATGGGACTCGTGAGATCGGGGCATGCGATCTGCGTTCCAGGCAATCATGACGTCAAACTCATGCGGGCGCTCAGCGGCAAGAACGTGCAGGTGACGCACGGCCTGGCAGAATCGCTGGCGCAACTGGCCGGTGAAAGTGACGAGTTCCGGCAGGATGTGGCGGCATTCATCGACGGCATGGTGAGCCATTACGTGCTTGCCGATGGCAAGCTCATCGTGGCCCACGCAGGTATGCAGGAGTCGATGCAGGGCCGCGGCTCCGGAGCCGTTCGGGAGTTTGCCCTGTTTGGTGAGACCACCGGCGAGACCGACGAATTCGGCCTTCCGGTTCGATACAACTGGGCCCTCGACTATCGCGGCAAGGGAAGCGTTGTGTACGGACACACGCCGGTGCCGGAGCCCGAGTGGCTCAACAATACGCTCTGCATCGACACGGGATGCGTCTTCGGCGGATCGCTCACGGCGCTGCGCTGGCCTGAGCGGGAGTGCGTCGCGGTGAAGGCCTTGGCGACCTACGCCGAGTCACGCAAGCCGTTCCTGGCTGCCGAGGACCGCGCGCCGCTGTCGCTGCAACAAGAGCACGACGACATGCTCGAACTCGATGATGTTTCGGGGAAGCGGCACATCGAGACGCGGCTGACGCGGGTGATCACCGTCCGCCAAGAGAATGCTGCAGCCGCACTCGAGATCATGAGTCGGTTTGGGGCAGACCCACGGTGGCTCGTGTACCTGCCGCCCACGATGTCGCCATGCGAGGCCGCCCGCGAAGGGCCGCTCCTCGAACAGCCTCGCGAGGCCTTTGAGTACTACCGCACGAACGGTGTCGGACACGTCATCTGTGAAGAGAAGCACATGGGATCGCGCGCCGTGGCGATCGTATGCCGCGAGCCCTCGGTCGCCACGAGCCGTTTCGGCATCCCCGGAAACGACTCCGCAGGCACGCTCGGTGCCATCGTCACGCGGACCGGTCGGCCGTTTTTCAGCGATCGATCCACGGAGCAAGAGCTCCTCGGCCGGGTCCGAGATGCGGCCGACCGCGCTGGCCTGTGGGACGAATTGTCTACGGACTGGCTCTGCCTGGATTGCGAGCTGATGCCATGGTCTGCGAAGGCCCAATCGCTGATCCGAGAGCAGTACGCGGCTGTGGGAGTGGCCGCGACGGTCGCGCTCGGCGCGGCCGTCGAGTCGCTCCAACGCACGCGAGAACGTCTTGCCGACGCCACGGCTCTTCTTGACGTCACAACCGAGCGGCTCGCGCTCGTCGAGCGCTACCGGCAGGCATATCGCCACTATTGTTGGGACGTGTCGAGCGTCAACGACCTTCGGCTGGCGCCCTTCCACATCCTTGCCAGCGAAGGCAGCGTGCATGTCGATCGCGACCATCGGTGGCACATGGAGACCATCGCGCGGCTGACCGATGATCCGGTGCTTGTGGCCACGCCGTGGAAGCTCGTGGACCTTTCGAGCCACGCCAGCGAAGAGGAGGCCACGGCGTGGTGGACGGCGCTCACAGACACCGGGGGCGAGGGCATGGTCGTAAAGCCGCTGGCATTTATCGCGAAGGGGCCACGCGGCCTCGTTCAGCCAGCCATGAAGGTGCGAGGCCCGGAGTATCTCCGCATCATCTACGGCCCCGAGTACACCAGGCCCGAGAACCTCGATCGGCTCCGCTCGCGGCGAGTGGGGGCCAAGCGATCACTCGCGCTGCGAGAGTTTTCGCTCGGGATCGAATCACTCGAGCGATTCGTCCGGCGTGAACCGCTCCGGCGGGTCCACGAGTGCGTCTTTGCCGTCCTGGCGATGGAAAGCGAACCCGTCGACCCGCGATTGTGACCGCCAAGCGGCGCGCGGCAAGCGCGTGGCAGGTCGCCCCCGTGTAAACGCCCGTTTCTTGTCGTTGATCCAAGATCATCCGCATCGATTGTCCCGCGTGGAGAGCGGTTCATAGTGAGCGAGGGTGGCGGGCGGCGGCGTGACGGGGCTATCTTTGGGGCCTCGACCTACTTGCCCCCTGCGGAGAACTGCACCGATGGACCATGAACAGCGCGCCTGGTATCGAGGGCTCACACCGTACCACTGGTTCGTGTTCATCATCGCCAGTGCCGCGTGGTTCTTCGATTGCCTCGACCAACGGCTGTTCTCGCTCGCGCGGGTCGATGCCCTCACCGATCTCACGCGAGACGTGGCCGGCGCCGACGTGCAGGCGCTCGGCAAGCAGGTGACGGCGCTCTTTCTCATCGGCTGGGGCGTCGGCGGCATGATCTTCGGCGCCCTCGGCGACCGCTACGGCCGGGCCAAGATGCTTGGGCTCACGGTACTGATCTATTCGGTCTGCACCGGGTTCAGCTTCTTCAGCCAGACCTATTGGGACTTCGCCATCGCCCGCTTCCTCACGGGCGTCGGCGTCGGCGGTGTGTTCGGGCTCGCGGTGGCGCTCATTGCAGAGTCGCTCCCCAACTACGCACGGTCGGGAGCGCTCGGTTGGCTCCAGATTCTCTCGACCGTCGGCAACCTGTCGGCCGGGTTCGTGCTGACCGCGATCAGCATGCTCGCCACCAGCGGGATCATTCGCGGCGAAGACTCCTGGCGATGGATGTTTCTCGTGGGCGCTGCCCCGGCCCTGCTCGTCGTGTTCACGATGAGGTTTCTCAAGGAACCCGAGCCGTGGCTGCGGGCGAAGGCGGAGGGCCGCTTGCCACAGGGCAGCATTCTGACTCCGTACCGCGATCTCTTGGCCGAGAAGCGGTGGCGAAAAAACCTGCTCATCGGGGCGCTCATTTCATCGGCGGGCGTCATCGGCCTCTGGGCCATCGTCGAATACGCCATCGACATCCAGTCCAAGGTTTTTCGGATTTACTTCGAAGGGCAAGGGATGGAAGCCGATGCGATTCAGCCGGCGATCAATCAGGCCAAGTCGTTCGCCTACACGCTCCAGATGATCGGCGCGGCGGTCGGCATGTGGTGCATGACGAAGGCCTGCATCGCTCTTGGCCGCAAGCCGGCGTTCGCGATCTGGTATGTCGGCTCCCTGGTGTCCACGCTCTTTGTCTTCTATTCCCTCCAGACGCCAATGGATGCCTATTGGATGATGCCACTCATGTGGTTCTTCTCGCTGGGCGTCTTCGCGGGGTTTGCGATCTACCTGCCGGAACTGTTCCCGAGCCGCATGCGGAGCACAGGCACGTCGTTCTGCTACAACCTCGGCCGCTTCGCCGCAGCCGGCGGAAGCTACTTCTCCGCGCTCCTCGCGACGGACGTGTTCGGTGCTCACTACGGCTTCGAGTCGCCGCTCCGCGAACGATACGCGGCGATGACCATGTGCGTGGTGTTCGTGATCGCCCTGGCGACACTCCCCTTCGCACCGGAAACCAAGGGTAAGCCGCTCCCCGAGTAAGCGAGGGGCAGGTTACGGCTTCAGATTGGGAATGCCGATCGACGTACCAAATGCGGCGACGAGGTCGTTGATCGACCCCTTGAAGGTCGCCTGAAGACTCTCTTCGGCCGTCTGCCCTTCCTTGATGCCGCGAACGAACTCTGCAAATTTCTTGCGGTCGCGGGTCACCAGGAACCGCACGAGCGCCGACGAGATGCCGTATTGAACGGCGTCGATGTTGTCTCGCGTGAGAAACTGCGGCCCGAGCGAGCCCGTCTGCTGCATGTAGGCCTTCGACATCGTCTCCTTGCGCGGCACCTGCCGTGAGTGGGGCACAACCTGCGTGCCGACCCATTCGGCGATGCCCTCATTGAGCCAGTTGGGCACGCGCTCGGGCGACATCCACCGATGATTGAAGCCGTGGCTCGTCTCATGCACGAGCATGTGGGCGAAGGCGTCGGCCTCGCTGCCCCGATGGCAGGCCATGACGACACGGCCGTCGGAATACTGGTGGCATAGGCCGTGATAACCCGGCGAACTCGGGTTCTTCATGAACCGTGCTTCAAAGGCCAAGAAATCGTCCTCGCTCACGAATGCGAACACGAGGCATTTGCCCTTCCAGACCGGTTCGCCTCGCGGAATCCCATAGAGGTCGCAGAGAAAATCATGCATCGAGTCGAGGCTGGCAACATAGGGGCCGATCTCCTGCTTCGGCATGTCGCTGACCATGATGAACTCATGCGTTTGCGAGATGACGAGCTTCGGAAACGCTGCGCGAACGGTCTCGGCGAACTTCTCGAGCTCATTGACCTCGGCGGCATGGGCCTCCGCGGAAAGCTCGGGCCACGGGGCAACGCCCTTGGCCTTCATCCGCTCCTGGGAAGCCGCCACCTCGCTGGCATGTTTCTCGCGCAGGATATCGGCCTTCTTCGCGGCAATGCCGCCACCCTTGGCCTCCTTCTCGTAGACCGTCTCGCGGCCCACGACGATCCGCGTGATCGCCGTGAGGCGAAGCGTGAGCGGCCGGGCCTGCCCTTCCTCCACGATGCGGATCGACTCAACGGTATCGTTCTTCGTCTGCACTTTCTCGAGCTTCGGACGCACGAACCGCCGGCCCGTGCCAAGCTCCACGAGGTCGAGAACGGCCCCCACATGGGGCTCGAGCAGCTTGGATGCCTCGTCGGCCCAAACGCCAGCAGCGACCGCAGCCAGCCAGACCGCCAGGATCATGCTTCTGATGTTCATGCCCCCACCTCCGAAAGTGCCCGCCTGCGCAGGTCTGTGCTCGAGATGTCGAAACGAAACTCCCGTTGCGACACGAAGTATGCCACCTCACGCAGCGCCTTCGGGACTTTGATACCGGCCGAATCTTGAAACACGCCGTCGCGAAGCCTGCCGAACACGATCAACCCACGGGTCTTGGCGGCAATCGCCTTCACCGCGCGGGTGGCGGCGGTTGTCGAGCCGCCATAATACCGCGCGTCGGCCAGCCGGGCGAAGGTGTCGGCGCCCATCACAAACGTGCTCTCGGGAAACACATCGAGCTTCGCGAGAAACGTCGCGGCGCGAGTGAACCACAGCGGTCGATCGGCAAACTGCGCGGCGCGATTCCGCATCTCCAGGTAATCGAGCATGGGCTTGTCGACATTCGCCACGGAGATCTCGTAGGCAAGTGGTCGCTCGGCGATCTCCTCGGCGACCCGTGCCATCAAGAGGTGGCCTTCGTGCAGCGGATCAAACGATCCCGGGAACACGAGGCAGCCCGGCGCAGGCTCGGCATCACCCGACGCGGAGCCCTCCCCCACCACCGAACGTTCACCGGCAAAAAGCCGCTGCCACGCTTCCGGCGGAACCACGCCATCGCGTGTGATGCGCTCCCCTGGGCGAACCGTGGGCTCGGCCGCAGCCTCGGCGACGCCACTGGCGGCAGCGAGTTCCGAAAGCACGAGCCCCGCGGCCACGGTCTCTTCCTCGGCTCGCGAACGGGCATCCTTGTCGAGGACAAGCTCCGCCACCCGTGTGCCCATGAGCGTCTGCACGGCGACAATGGCGCGGTGGTCGCCCTTCTTGGGCTGCGTTGTCGCGAGCCCTGCCGTGATCGCCACGCCGACCGCCCGACGGGCAGCGACACCCGTGTCGGTGCCAGCAGCCTCGTCGAGCCGGCAGGCCCGCTGCCAAGCGGTCATCGCCAATCGCCGCGCTGTTCTCGCGGAGCAGTAGGTTTCCTGGGGACCACCGAGGAGGTCGTCGATGGCCTCGCGGGCATACGGCACCACCGCCTCGAGCACGATGCTGCTCGCGCCAGGCGTCGAAACAAGATGCGAAATCGCCCCCGACCCGCCACCGGTCGCGACGAGGACGAGCCTCGCGCCCCGCTCGGCGATCGACTCGATGAGCCGGACAGGATCGGGAAGGGAATTGGCCGTCATCGATCTCGACGTGCTCGTGTTTTGTAGGAAGATTCAGAACAACGACGCGAAGACGCCACCAATGATACCGGATGCCGCTTGTGGCCCGCCCAGCCTCCCGGCACACTCTGTGGCCGTGGCCGTGGGCGGCGGTGGCGCTAGGCCGCCTGATCCAAAAGTGTGTGGCGAGCCGGAGAACGTCATCGTGCGAGCAGCGATTATTGGCATCGGCGCAATCGCCCGGTTGCACGCCAAGGCCCTTGCCGACATCCCCGGTGTTGAGCTGGTGGCAGCCACCTGCCGCACTGAGGAGAAGGGGCAGGCCTTTGCCAACGAGTTTGGCTGCGCATGGCATCCCGACGCCGCCACGATGCTTCGCCGCGGGAAGCCCGATTTTGTGACGGTGGCCACGCCCTCCGGCGCCCATCTCGATGCCGTGCTGGCAGCGATCCGCCGGGGCGTGCCCGTCATCTGCGAAAAGCCACTCGAGATCTCGCTCCAGCGGATTGACCGCATGATCGCTGCTGCCGAGAAGAAGGGCGTGCCGATCGGCGCGATCTTCCCCCAGCGGTTCAACCCGGTGATCCGCACGCTCCATGGTGCCGCCGCCGCGGGCCGCTTTGGTCCGCTCGCCGTCGCTGCAAGCTATGTGCCCTGGTGGCGCGACGATGCCTACTACGGCCCCGGCCGCTGGCAAGGCACGAAGGCCCTCGATGGTGGCGGATCGCTCATGAACCAGTCGATTCACGGCGTTGACGCGATCCAGTGGATCGCCGGCGCGACGATGCCCGACCTCGACCCCGCCGAGAACCCGGTAGAAAGCGTCGTGGCCATGACCGCCGTGCGGGCGCACGACCCGGAGCGCCTCGAAGTGGAGGATTCCTGTGTGGCGATCCTGCGGTTCAGGAACGGCGCACTCGGCCAACTTCTCGCCGCCACGAGCCTCTACCCTGGCAGCCTTCGCCGCATCCTTGTTGGTGGACGCGACGGCACGGCCGAAGTGCTCGAAGAGCAGCTCGTCACGTGGCAGTTTCGGACCGACGCTCCGGATGATGCGGCCACCCGCGAACGGCTCGGTGGCTCGAGCAGCACCTCGGGTGGCGCCGCCGATCCGATGGCCATCAACTACGCCTGCCACACCCGCAACTTCGAGGATTTTCTCTCGGCGATCCAAGAGGGGCGACGGCCACCGCTTGATGGCCTGGAGGGTCGCAAGGCGGTTGCGATCGTCGAAGCCTGCTACAAAAGCGCCCGCACGGGCCGGCCGGCCAAGGTTGAGAATCCTCGTCACAAGCGAACTACCGACGCATGAACTCCCCCTTTCGCTACGCGATCTGCAACGAAACCTTCGGCGAGTGGCCGCTCGCGAAGGCCTGCGATTTTGTCGCTTCATGCGGCTACGGCGGTATTGAACTCGCTCCCTTTACCCTGGCCGCGTCGCCGGACGATCTTTCGACGACGGCGCGGGGGGAGATCCGTCGTACGATCGCCCGCGCCGGTCTCGACTGCGTCGGTCTCCACTGGCTGCTCGCCAAGAGCGAGGGCCTTCATGTGGCTCATCCCGATACGACCGTGCGGGATCGCACCGTCGCGTATCTCGCCGATCTCGCTCGGCTCTGCCACGACCTCGGCGGGCGTGTCCTCGTCTTCGGATCTCCACGGCAGCGGAGTCTCCTTCCAGGTGTCACTCTCAAGCAGGCCCACGGCTTCATCCGCGAGGTCTTCAGCCGGCTTGTGCCGGTCCTCGAAGCCACCGACACGGTCGTCGCCCTCGAGCCCCTCTCGCCCGCCGAGACCGACGTGCTCACCACGGCCGCCGAGACCTGCACGCTCCTCGCGTCCATTGGCTCCCCGCACATCCGACTGCACCTCGACGTCAAAGCAATGGCCGCCGAGCCAACGTCCACGCCTGACATCATCCGGGCGAGTGCCCCCTGGCTCGAACACTTCCATGCCAACGACGAGAACCTCCAGGGCCCCGGTTTTGGCAGCGTCGATTTCCTGCCGATCTTCCAGGCCCTCGACGAGATCGGCTACGCCGGCTGGGTGAGCGTCGAGGTGTTTGACTTGGCTCCCGGCGCCGAACGTCTCGCCCGCGAGAGCATCGCCTCTATGCTTCGTATCGAAAATGATTTGGCCTAAGGCACACCGAGGAGACAGGCATGCGTTGGCAGGGCAGACGCGAGAGCACGAATGTCGAAGACCGACGCCGCGGCGGTCAGCAGGTAGCGGTCGGCGGCGGCATCATGACCCTTGTCGTGCTCCTCGCCGCGATCTTCTTCCCCGATCTCGTGCCGATCCTCAGGCTCTTCGACAATCCGCAGGGTGCGCCGCAGGTGGCCCCAGCGGAGCCGGTCGATGACGAGATGGGCGCATTCATTCGCACGGTCGTTGCCGACAACGAGGACACATGGTCACGGCTCTTTCCGAAAGCGTTTGGGAAGCGGTTCGTGCCGGCGCGGCTCGTCATGTTCACCGGCCGCGTACAGAGCGGCTGCGGCCTCGCGAGCGCCGGCATGGGCCCCTTCTATTGCCCGACCGACGAGACCGTCTACATCGACCCAACCTTCTACGAGGAGCTCCGGCGGCGTTTTGGGGCGTCGGGCGAGTTTGCCCACGCGTATGTAATCGCCCACGAGTTTGGTCACCACATCCAGAACCAGCTCGGCATCAGCCAGAAGGTGCAGGGGCTCCAGCGACGGCTCTCGCCCGAGGAATACAACCGGGTGTCGGTGCGGCTGGAGCTCCAGGCCGATTTTCTCGCGGGGGTCTGGGCTCACCACATGGCCCGCTACGAGGGCGTCCTCGACGAGCAGGACATCCGCGACGCCATGAACGCCGCGGCGGCGATCGGCGACGACCGCATCCAGAAACAGACGCAAGGCTATGTGCAGCCGGAGAACTTCACGCACGGCACGAGTGAGCAGCGAACGCGATGGTTCATGAAGGGTTTTAAGACAGGCGACCCGGCGCTCATGGATGAAGCCTTTGAGGTCGCCGAGCCGTAGTCGACTTGAATGGAAGCCCCTCGCGCCAGCGAGGGGACGGCGGGTCGTTGGGCAAGCCCGTTCATGATGGCCAACGGGACCGCCTTCCACCCGCAGCCCCCCGGCTGGCGCCGGAAGCTTCTATGTTCACTCCAACGCGAATCGCAACTTCAACTTCTCCCTAACCCCATGCACATCCTCCTCACTGGCGCGACGGGCTATGTTGGCGGCGTGCTCCTTCCGGAGCTCGAGCGGCTTGGGCATGCCGTGCGGTGCCTTGCCCGCCGCCCAGCGAAGCTCGATGGCAAGACGGGGCCGCTCACGGAGGTGATGCCCGGCGATGCCTCCGATCCAGCGGACCTCGCGCGGGCGTGCGCCGGGATCGATGTGGCCTACTGGCTCGTTCATTCGATGGAGAGCGGCGTCGACTTCGAGCGAACCGACCGCCTCGCGGCCGAGCGGTTCGCCGCGGCGGCGAAGGGCGCGGGGGTGAAGCGAATCGTCTACCTCGGGGGCCTCGGCGCCGATGACGATCGCTTGTCGGCCCACCTCCGCAGCCGTCATGAGGTGGGCGCCATCATTCGCGCCAGCGGCATGGATGTCGTGGAGTTTCGGGCATCGATCGTCGTCGGCGCGGGGAGCTTTTCGTTTGACCTCGTGCGGGCGCTCGTCGAGCGACTGCCCGTCATGATCTGCCCCGCATGGCTTGCCACGCCGACGCAGCCGATCGCGATCGCGGACGTCGTGGCCTACCTCGCGGCCGCGGCCGAGCTACCCCCGGGGTCCCCGCGGATTTTCGAGATCGGCGGCCCAGACACGGTGTCGTATGGCGCTATCATGCGGGAGTACGCCCGGCAGCGGGGCCTCCGCCGGCTCATGATCCCGGTGCCGGTACTCACGCCGAGGCTTTCGAGCCTGTGGCTCGCACTCGTGGCACCGCGTTACTCGAAGGTCGGACGCAAGTTGATCGACGGACTCAAGAATCCCACGGTCGTGACGAGCGATGCGGCGACGCGTGAGTTTTCGATTCGTCCGCGTGACCTGGCCGTGGCGATTCGCGAGGCGGGCGACGAGGAAGACACGGCCTTTGCGGGTAAGCGGTGGGCCGACTTCGCCGACATCGAGGATCTGCCCCGTCGCTACGGCGGGGCCCACGAGGGCAGGCGGCTCGTGGACCACCGCCATCAGGTCGTGGCCGTCTCGCCCGAACGCGCCTTCGCAGCCATCGAGCGGATTGGTGGCGGCAACGGCTGGTATGCGTTTGACTGGCTTTGGACGTTCCGTGGATGGCTCGACCGACTCGTCGGCGGGCCAGGCATGTCTCTCGGCCGACGCGATCCCGACTCCCTTCGCGTGGGCGACGGGCTCGACTGCTGGGAGGTCGAGATCTACGAGCCGCCGCGACGACTGCGGCTGGCGGCCCAGATGAAACTGCCAGGGCGTGGGTGGCTCGAGTTTGAGGTGGTGCCGCGCGATGGGGATGTCACGATCCACCAGACGGCCGTCTTCGATCCTCGCGGTCTCGGTGGCCTTCTCTATTGGTATGCGATCTGGCCGCTCCACGAGGTCGTTTTTCGCCGCATGCTCGCCGGCATCGCACGCCAGGCCGTACGGGCTCACAACCAGGGCCTCTTCGATGTATAAAAGGAGCTAGCGTCGGCCGCGGATGGCATGCTGGACGGGTGACCGAGGAGTGCGAGTGGTGGCGAAGCCGTGGTTCATCATGAAGGGCGAAACGAGAGTCGGCCCCTTCACGCACCGTGGCCTCGTGTCGCTGGCGTCCAATGGGCAGCTCTCCGAACGCGATCTAGTCTGGTGTGCCGACTTGCAGTCGCCGATTCCGGCAGTCTGCGTCGCGGGACTCTTTCCGGAGCCTGACGATCCAGTCGAGTCCGAGTCTGTACCCTTTCCGCCCTCGGCCACCGTGCCGTCGCCCCCGCCGGTCATGGAGGCGGCGCCGGTCACGCCGCCCCAACCGGTCATGGAGGCGGCGCCGGTCACGCCGCCCCAGCCGGTCATGGAGGCGCCGCCTCCATGAC
>Ga0163151_10000558_pt1 | contig 65122 bp, 66 predicted proteins | sample OliLakLV19MP5IB2_FD_145596 | JGI IMG/M metagenome (GOLD analysis project Ga0163151, IMG submission 145596) | Freshwater microbial mat bacterial communities from Lake Vanda, McMurdo Dry Valleys, Antarctica - Oligotrophic Lake LV.19.MP5.IB-2 | ecosystem: Environmental > Aquatic > Freshwater >... | reverse complement strand
GGTTTCTGACATAAGTGATATCAAAAAAATCAGTGATTATAGTTTTAGATTCGCCTAAGTGAAATCGCGTGTGAATATAGAGCTTTGTCAATTGATCAAGGGCAATGATTGTTCCGCTGATTGTTGAAAGTAAAAGATATTTTATTTTCATGAGAGTGCCTTTACGCATTTGGGGCAAATGTTTGGAAATTTAGAATCTTTATTTGTCTGTGCACTGAAGTTCCAACAGCGTTCGCATTTTTCTCCGTCAGCTTTTTCTACTTTAACCGAAAATTCTGGACCTTCTTTAATTTTAACTTGAGAAACAATAAAAATGCTGGGGAGTTCTACCGCATTGTCATAGAAAATATCACTATGTTGTACAGGAACAGTTAATTCTACTTTAGCTTCAAGCCCTGATCCGATCATTTTGCCCTGTCTTGCTTCTTCAAGTTGTTTTGTAACAACACTTCTGGCTTCAAAAAGTTTAGACCATTTTTGTTCCAGGCTTTGATTAAACCATTTTGGATCAGCTTTTGGAAAGTCAGTTAGAAAAATACTTTCTTTTTCATGCCCTGGAAGTCTTAAATACACTTCCTCACTTAAAAAACTAGTAATAGGAGCCATAATTCCAACGATATTACGCAAGATGAGATAAATCGTAGTCTGTGCGGCTCGACGCTCAATGCCATCTTTTTTAAATGTGTAAAGTCGGTCTTTAAGAATATCTAAGTAAACAGCTGAGAGTTCAACGGTGCAATAATTTTGAAGCGCATGATAAATAGGATGGTACTCAAATTTATCATAAGATTCAGTGCTCGTTTTTATAAGTTTAGCAAGTCTTGAGAGCGCCCATTTATCGACATCTAATAGATCTTCGTAATCTACTGAATCTTTTTTAGGATCAAAATCAGAAATATTTCCTAAAATATATCGACAAGTATTTCGAACGCGACGGTAACTTTCTGAGACTCGGTCAAAACTTTCTTGTCCGGCTTGCAGATCGTTACTGTAATCAACATAAGCTGTCCAAAGCCTTAAGATTTCAGCGCCGTTTTTTTCCATAAATTTATGAGGATCTAAAACATTGCCGATACTCTTTGACATTTTACGACCTTGAGCATCGTTGACAAAACCATGTGTGAGTACATTCTTAAACGGTGCGCGGCCATGCATTGCAATGCTGGTCATGAGACTTGATTGAAACCAACCGCGATGTTGATCGCTACCCTCAAGATAGAGATCAGCTGGATTACTCATGCCCTCTCTGGTTTCTTGAACAGCTGAGTGACAAACTCCGCTATCAAACCAAACATCAAGAATATCAGAACCCTTTTTAAAAACTCCGTGACCGCATTTACATTTATGATTCGCACCTAAAAACTCACTAGCTTCTGATGTGTACCAAGATTCCAAACCTTGTTTTTCAACTTTAAGTGCCACTTTGTTCATGAGTTCAGCGGAGGCCTCTGATTCTTGGCATTTTTCACAATAAAATACGGGAATCGGTACTCCCCAAAGTCTTTGGCGGCTGATACACCAATCAGGGCGATTTTCAACCATGGCTGTGATTCGATTTTCACCCCAACTTGGAAACCATTTTACTTTTTTAATTTCTTCTAATGCTTTTTTACGTATCGAACCTTTGCTTTTGTTTTTCTCCGTCTCATCCATAGCGATAAACCATTGAGCTGTAGCTCGAAAAATAACTGGATTATGACAGCGCCAACAGTGAGGAAAACTGTGATCTAAAGTTTCTTCAACAATGAGATGCCCTGATTCGCGAAGTCTTTGAACAACTTTTGGATTCACATCAAAAACTTTTTGGCCCACATACTCAGGAACTTTATCTGTGTATTTGCCCCAATCGTTGACGGGGTTATAGGGTTGAAGGCCATATTTAAAACCAACTTGATAGTCATCTTGTCCGTGACCAGGAGCCGTATGAACACAACCCGTACCAGCATCGAGTGTTACGTGATCGCCTAAGAGCACATAACTTTCGCGGTCAATAAACGGATGTCGACAAACTACACCGTCAAACGAATCACCGACTTTTTTTGTCCCACCGAGTGTAGAGCCTTTAAAAGTGTTTGTGAGTTTAAGTGATTTCCCCGAAGCTTTTTCTAATGCAGGAGCAAGTTCTTTTGCTAAAACCCAGTTCTCACCATCGACTTCATAAATACCATAATCAAATTCTGAATTTAAACTGATCGCTAAATTTGCAGGGAGAGTCCAGGGAGTGGTTGTCCATATAACAAAGTATGTTTTATTTTTTGGATTGCCTAGTTTATCTAAATTCTTTGCGGCTTCAAATTTAACGTAAATTGATGGGTCTTTGCGATTTGCGTATTCAACCTCTGCTTCAGCAAGGGCGGTTCCATCAGACCAACACCAATGAACTGGTTTTTCACCACGATAAACATGACCCGCATCGTAGATGCGTGCAAGACTTCTGATCATGGCGGCTTCGTATGGGGTGTCCATGGTAGTGTAGGGGTGATCCCAATCAGCTAAAATGCCAAGTCGTTTAAATTGTTCTCTTTGAAGATCAATATATTTGCTGGCGTATTCGCGACAAAGTTTTCTGATTTCTGCATCAGATTTTTCACGACGTTTGTTTCCTAATTCCTTTGCAACAGCGTGTTCGATAGGGAGTCCGTGACAATCCCAACCAGGAATAAACACTGAACGAAAGCCCGCCATGGATTTATATTTGATAACGATGTCTTTAAGAATTTTATTTAGACAATGGCCGACGTGAATATTGCCGTTAGCATAGGGAGGGCCATCGGGCATGACAAAGAGAGGTTTGGATTTATTCATCTCTTGAATTTGTTCGTAAGTCTTTTGTGAAAGCCAAGTTTTAACTTGTTCTGGTTCTCTTACCGGTAAATTGGCCTTCATGGGGAAGTCAGTTTCAGGAAGATTAAGTGTGTTGCGATAATCAGTTTGTGTGTCTGTCATACAATACCTTTTAAGACCCATGGTTTTGGTCAAAGTGGCTTTTTCACGATAAGAAAAATAGTGCTAAGTTGGGGTTCAGATTAGTGTAAATCGGTTGGCATGTCAAAGGGGCCTTTGCTAGGGGTGTGGCGTTACATTTACAACAATTTGACTTAGATCAAATCCGAGTTCTTGAAGTCTTAATAAAACTTGTTTAAGAAAAACCGTGTCGGGTTTGTAATGCCCACTATTGTTGTTTACGTAAACGGGAATGCCCCCATGAAATTTAATCTGCCCAGCACCTGCAACGGGTGCTCCCGCAAGATATGAGGAGTGGCGAATCACGGTTGAACCCGTATGTTGAAAAGCGGCGTAAAAATCACCTTTTTCAGTCATTACATAATCTAAATATTTTTCTGGAAATGCACCTTCGGGTAACATTCCTCTCGAAGTATAAAACCGACCATTCACGGGGTAAATTCGATTCACAGATTGGTGCCAAGGATCATGAATATAGTCAGCATCATGAGGGCCAAAGCCGGGTTCTAAACTTTTAACTTTAAAATTATATTTTGTTTCATGGTAATTTTGACCAATAAGAGTTGGATCAACATGTGTGATTGAAGGGTCGGGAATATATTCTGGTAATGTGGACTTAACAGGAAACAAACTATCTTCAATAAAGTTCAAAGTTTTGTGAAGTAATTTAAAGCATGAGGTTGAAATACCGCCTGCCTGGGCTTGTGGTATTGGGGCCAAAAGGGCTGCCAAAACCAATACTAATGCAGCTAAAAATAAAGTTCGTTTGTGCATAAGAATAAACAATGCAACCCGCATGCCTAGAAAGCCCTATTTTGGTTATGACGACAGATCTTTGAGTTTTTTGTGCGCAAGTACAAGGCTCATGCGAATGACTTCCATATCAGAGCTTAAATTTAAGCTCTCTCTGACTTCATTCACAATCTGGCGGCTCTTGGGGTCAAGTCTGAGGCTTGAGAGTATATTGGGCGTTGATTGTGGTGGTAGTGGAGGTTCAGCTGATTCATTGCTGGTCTGTGTATTCGCCGGAGCTTGAGCTTGTGGCGGTTGTGGCGAGGGCGCAAAATCAAATTGTTCTAATTCATGTTTTAAACCTTTGAGTGCTTTTTGAAAATCTTGACTGCTCTTTGGGGCTTCTGTTTCAGTATGAAATTTGGGCGCTTGATTCAATTCATCTGTGGTGGGTACAGATCCGCCAAATCTCTTGGCGCGCAGATAAAGCGATACGACTTGTTCCATGGATTTCATTTCTTCTCGAATAGTCGGCGGAAGACTCTGAAGCCATTTGTATGCCTCACTCATATCGCGAGTTGTAAAAGCCTGTGGAATCAAAAACAGAACTCCCCTGTTTATTTGAAATGGAAGGTATTTTTAACCTGAACATTGCAATGGGGGCAAGTCTGAAACAGTTTGAACTTAAAGAAATTGTACGAATAATGTCTTTGCTCATGCATGCAACAGATCATTATGTAGTTTTATCTTTCAGTATTACGAAAAAGCTTGACGCTTGATTTAGATTTTTTCTGAATACTCCTTAGCAATAATTCCGTATTTTTCAATTTTACGTAAGAGTGTCTTTTTTGGAATATTTGCGTGCAGAGCTGTTTGATTAATTCGTCCTTTAAATGCTTTCAAAGCTTTGATGATAAATTCTTTTTCAAACATTTCTTTTTGTCGATTAAAATCAAAAATCTCTTGGGTAATACCCTCTGAAGACTTAATCAGAGCTTGGGTATCATAAGAATCGCTGCCCTCTGTTATTTCACCTGTGATTTTCTCAGGCAAACTTGTGAGTGTAATCCAATTACTACCTTCAATAATAAAAGCATGTTCGATGACATTCTCTAATTCACGAATATTACCAGGCCATTCATATTTTTTAAGCGCTGTGACGGCATCAGGTGTGACACCTGTGATTTCTTTAGCGTGGCTCTTATTAAACTTGCTGATAAACAAAGTAAGCAGGCGATCAATATCGTCTTTGCGATCTTTCAAGGGCGGAAGAACAACCGGAATAACATTTAATCTGTAAAACAAGTCTTCTCTGAATTGACCTGATTTAATCATTTCATCAAGATTTCTGTTTGTAGCTGCAATGATGCGCACATCTGATTCAATTTCACGGTTTGACCCGACAGGGGTGAACTTCTTTTCTTGTAAAACACGTAAGAGCTTCACTTGCATATTGGGTGAGAGATCTCCTACTTCATCTAAAAAGAGAGTTCCACCTTCTGCATATTGAAATTTGCCGATTTTTCGTTGATCAGCCCCTGTGAAAGACCCTTTTTCATGACCAAAGAGTTCACTTTCAAAAAGATTCTCTGGAATAGCAGAACAATTAATCGCAACAAATTTTTCGTCTTTGCGTGAGCCGTTAAAATGGATGGCTCGAGCAACAAGTTCTTTGCCTGTACCTGATTCACCACGTACGAGAACGGGAGTGTTCACTTTTGAGAGTTTATGAATGATATTAAAAACTTTTTGCATTTCACGACTCGTGCCCACAAATTTTCGGCCACCTTCTAGTGTCAAAATAGGAGAACTTGAAGCCACTTTTTCAATGAGATCATGAGCAGCCATTGCTTTGTCGATCATTTCAATGATGTCGGTTTGTTTAACGGGTTTTGCGATGTAGTTGTACGCACCTTCTTTTACGGCACGAACGGCGTCTTCGATATTACTGTAGGCCGTGAGAACAATAACGATGATCCCAGGGTTAAATTCTTTGATCAGTTTGAGAGCGTCCATCCCACCAAGATTTGGCATGTCAACATCGAGAATTACAAGGCTCACTCCACCGGCACGAACCTTGGTGACAGCTTCGAGTCCGTCAGCGGCTTCGTCGATTTCAAACTTGTTTGCTGAAGAAAGTGCTGCTCGCACTGAAGTTCTGAGCCCTTGATCATCATCTACTACAAGTACTTTTAGCATTCGTTTGCTCCCTTAATTAGCATTGGCCGCTTATACCAGCGGCAATTGCACTGTAAATGTGGATCCCTTCATTGGTTGAGATTCCACGTTTATTGTTCCGTTATGAAGTTCGATAAAATACTTTGCTAAGTAAAGTCCCAAACCCGACCCCTTAATAGGAGACGCTTTTGCGGCCTTACTTCTATAAAATTTAAGAAAGATATTGTCCACATCATCTTGGTCAATACCGGGGCCTTCATCAGTTACACGCACTAAGATTTGGCCGTTCTCTTCTTTTGATGAAATCTTAATAATAGAATTCTCAGGGCTATACTTAATGGCGTTTTCTATAAGATTACTAAAAACCTGACGAATAAGATCTACGTCAACTTTGAGGCTAAAAAGTGGTTCTAATTCAGTTTTTAGAGTGATGTTTTTTTGGCGAGCATTGAAGTCATATTTTTTAATGGTCTCTTTTACCACTGAGTTAATGTCACGACTTGTTTTTTGAAGTTTCACTTCTTTGCTTTCAATGCGGCTTAAATCTAAAATGCTGCCAATGAAATTGCCGAGCTCTTCACTTGAGCGCATGATGGTCTTTAGCGCTTGATTCTGTTCTTGAGAAAGATTTTTCTTATCGTTGAGAGCCATTTCGGCCATTCCTTGAATGCGCGCAATGGGAGTTTTTAAATCATGACTCATCATAGAGAGAAAATTAGTTTTGAGTTCTTCAACTTGGGTGAGAAGTCTATTTTTTTGATAATACTCCCAGCTCTTTTTATTTTCTTTGATAAGTCGATAGGGAATAAAGAAATAGTAAGAAACAAAAATCGCCATCAACGGATGAATCATGTCGATCCATAATCCAAAGACAGCAAAGAGTGAGTATGCAAATATGCAAAATACAAAAGCTTGTAAAAACAAGAGCGCAATTCCAGCAATGGGGCTAGCTCCCCAAACAATAAGCACCGTCAAATAAGCCACAAGAATTGACAAAATGATATCAACCGTAGTTGGTGCGCGGGCAACACCATTATTTTCGATTAGTGTATCAATAATATTTGCTTGTGCTTCAAGCCGTGACATCGCAAGCGGGTATCGGGAGTGCGGTGTGAGAATGTAATCGTCAGTATCAAGTTGTGTGTCGCGACCGATGAGTACAATTTTATTATTAAAATAGCCCTTCGGAAATCTTCCATCTTTCACATCGACAAAGCTCAGTGCTTTGTATGTTCCAGTGGGGCGATAGCGGATATAATTAAAAATACTTCCTTCTGATTCAAAACTCCCGCGATAAGCTGCGGGGTGAACAATCTGATTATGAAGGTTAGCTAAAATAGGCTGTAAAACCAATTGGCCTTCAAAAGCTAAGAGTACACGTCTGGTGACTTTATCTCCCGCAAACGTAATATTATCGCGAGTAATTGGTGCGGGCGAGAGCGAGAGATTGTCAAAAGGCTTTGCCAGTCTTTGTTGTGTGTATTTTCCAACGGGTGCAATTTGTTCTGTGGTGAAAAAGAAATTGAGAATTTGTGCGGCTGTAAGTGCGAACTTTGTTTTTTCGGGCATACTCCCAACCCATTGAGTGGGGTCGGCCATGTAAACGATTGCTTGTGGGCTTTCTGTTTTTAATTGTTCAAGTAAACTGATGTTGTCTTTGGTATCTGGTTCACCTTGAAATGTTGAAACGGTTTTTGGATCAATTGCGATTGTTACGACTTGTCCGGTGATAGAAGGTGAGGGGCTAAATCTAACGCGAGCATCGTAAAGTGCTCCTTCTAAATAATGAAAGTGAAAGCGGAGCAAAACTAAAGCGATGCCCACGGCTCCCAAGAGTCTTAAGAGGGGGTAGAAATACTTCCAACGAACTACGAATGCCACTACCGATCGCCTTTGATTCATATGTTTTGTAACAACGCCAACAGAGTATTCTAAGCAAGATCAAAGCCATGGTGCATTTTGTCCTGGGTCAGTAATTTCAATGGTTTAGCGTGGAGTGATTTTTATAATTCAGAGCCGATTTGGACGTGGAGTGTCACAATGTCACCAGCTTGGTCAGATGTGGTAGTGATTAAAATTAATGCAACCAACACTCAGAACTTGGGGCAGTTCCGTTTTTAAAAACATGCCTCACTTGAACAGCACACGTAGGCTTAGCCAACATTCCACTGGCCGGATCAAACGCCACAATACTCGCACCTTCAGGAATGGCAAAATCAACGGGTGGATATCGTGATGCATAAGTTTTCATGTATTGAGTCCAGAGGGGAATTGCCCCAGTGGCACCTGTCAAACCAGTAGGTGTGGGCTGATCAAAACCAACCCACACAACGGCTGCGTGAAGTGGTGTGAATCCGCCAAACCAAACATCTTTTGTATCTGATGTGGTTCCAGTTTTTCCTGCTGCCGGGTGAGTGAATCCTTGTGCGGGAATTCCGCGCCCTGTTCCTCGTAAAAACACCCCTTCCATCAGTGAAACAGTTTGCCTGACTTCAATGGGGTCAAGGGATTGTGAACGTGCAGGTTTAAATTCGTATAAAATATCGCCCGTGGCATTCATAACAACGTAAATAAATGTCAACGGATTCAGTTCACCGCGTCTTGCGAGAGTGCAATATGATTGCAAAACTTCAAGGGGTGTTAACCCCGCACTCCCAAGTGCTATACTTGGAACTGCTTGAAGTGACGTATCAATACCTGCACGTCTTGCCACATCTATAACTTTTGGAATTCCAACTTGAAGTGCAATTTTACTCGTTGAAGCATTAAGACTTCCTTCGAGTGCGCGATAAAGCGGAATATTTCCTTCATATTCATTCTTATAATTTTGAGGGGTCCAACTTTGTTTGTCATATTTTATAGTGAATGGTTCATCTAGTATTTGAGTGAGTGGAGTGTAGGGTGACCCATTTTGGTCGTTACTCGAAAACGCCGCTAAAAAAACAAAGGGTTTAAAAATACTTCCAACTTGACGTTGGCTATTTACAGCGCGATTTAATTGGGTTTCATTATACGCACGCCCCCCCACAACAGCTTCAACAAAACCATTTGTAGGATCAGCTGAAATAAGGACTGCTTGTAATTTTATATTTTTAGATTTTTCAGTTTTTTGAATGCTGGCATATTGTTTTTCGATTTGCGCTAAGCCCTCTGTTACTGATGCCGTTGCTGCTTGTTGTGCGCGTAAATTTAATGTGGTGTAAACTTGCAAACCCTCAAGATCTGAAAGTTTTAGCTTTTGAAGTTGGAATTTCACCGAGTCGATAAAAAATGGCGCTAAATCGCGCAGCAATTGTTTTTTCTCAATGGGTAAAGTTTCATTAAGTGCCAATTCATATTCTTCAGCACTAATTAATTCTAACTCACGCATGCGTTTAAGCACCACATTGCGACGTGCTTGAGACTTTACAGCATGCTTAAACGGATTATACGTATTGGGGCCTCGAATGCTACCGGCAAGCAGAGCACTCTCGCCAATGGAAAGTTCACCAACACGTTTGTTAAAAAAGTTTTTTGCTGCAACTCCAACTCCGTGAATTTCAAACGGACCTGTTTGACCTAGATACACTTCATTAATATAGGTTTCTAAAATATCATCTTTAGTGAATTGCGATTCTAAAAGCAGTGCCATTAGAATTTCTGTAATTTTTCGTTTAAAAGTTCTCTCTGGTGTTAAAAAATAATTTTTAATGAGTTGTTGTGTGATGGTGCTTCCGCCCTCAGCAACATGCCTTTTCATTATATTTCTAAAAGCGGCTCTTAACATACCAGACCAACTCACACCTCGATGGGTGAGAAAGGCACTGTCTTCAATAGCTAAAACCGCATTAAGCAGGTGCGGTGGTACATCACCTAGTGAAACAATTTGCCTGAGTACAGGTTGACCGCCATAAAATTGTGCAAAAAGTTCTGGTTCTAATTCTATAACAGCAGCAGTTTGAGGGGGCTCACCTTCGTAAACTTCCACAATCACATCTTCAGCGTTTACAGCTAAAACTTGCAGAGCACGTTCAGTAGCAATTTGTGTATTAGTCGGTGGTGCGCCACCGCTGCGTTGTCGTGGTTTAATAGCCCAACATGTAACCGTGTCATCCGGAATACCAGCTTGAACTTTTTGCTTACAAATTTCTGGAGTCCATTTGGTGAAATCCCCTGGGGTCAGTTTTTTTTCTACTAAAATATTTTGGTACTCAAGGCGCTCGAGTGTACTGGAAAGTGTTTTTGAAATCTGAGATTGGCCCTTAAGAAAACGTTCCGGCGCTGCGTAAAATTCAGTAGGTGCTGCCCAACGTTTACCTGCAAGTCTGTCTTTAATAGTCGTATTTAACCTTGTTCCCCATATTACAAGGCCAAAGGCTCCGAGAGCGAGCAAACTAATAGAAGTGATAATGAGAATAATAGCCCAACGTTTTTTTACCATCTCTCTTGACATTGAAGGGTTGTGGGCATTTAGTCAATTTCGATGAAACTACATCCTACACAAATTGATCGTTTAGTTCATAACGTGATTGATAAACTCAAAGAGCGAGAACTCATTGAATTTAAAAAATCTGAGAAAGAAGTTATTGCTCGGGCAATTGAACTTGTGAACCTAGACTTTAAGCGAGAAGATGATCTGGTACAAGAAGTTCACCGCATGATGGATGAGCTTGAAATCCAGAACCCAGGCGGGTTTGATCGTCGCAAGATGTTTCCAATGTTGAAACAAAAGTTAGCGAAACAAAAAGGAATAGTTTTGTGATTTTAAGTGAAGATCGTCAAACCCATTTAGCCCACGTAATTGTAGACGGAATTTGGAACGATGATCTTGTTGAATATACAGATGAAGATGAAGTTATCCGTGAGGCTAAGCGTGCAGTGATTGAATATGTAAAACGCGAGACTTCGGTTGATGATGCTGTCCGTCAAAAAATTACCTCCATGAAAAAAGGCATTTTTGAAGGTTCAAGGGAATACGATCTCCTCTACAAGAAATACTACGAAGAAGAACAACAACGTCGAGGACGCTGATTTAGCGTGACGCGTTATATTTGTAAGCTGAACCGTTAACATATTGTGATGTATGGTAACGTATTATATTTTGTTTAACGTTTGACATTTTTCTTCTGGAGACATACCAAATGAATCAAGGAATTATGAATTCTTTTAGGGGGGTTAGCTGCGTGATTATGCGCGTCGTTCTCATACTACTCGTAAATATTGGCTATTTGAATTTCTCACATGCTGGTGACATTGGCTGGTCTGGTTATTATCGCGCTGAGGGAATCTTCATTAAAAACCTCACACTCGATAAAAACGCCGGTATTGAAAACAGCTACATTTTGAATCACTTAGTCTTAAAACCAAAAATTATTGCAACCGATGGTCTTAACATCAAAGCTCGGTTTGATATTTTTAATAATTCAATTTCAAATAACCAAGCCGGTGCACCTTTAGGTGATTACTCAGGAACACAAACAAGTTCTACAAGTACTCAAGGGACACCCTCAGCAATTCAATCAACTGCTCAAGAAAGTCAAACCATTGCAGTGAACGAACTCTACATGGATTGGATCCACGAGTTCGGTGCACTTGTTATTGGGCGAGTGCCTTTTGAATTTGGTCTTGGTATGGCTTACAATGCTGGCAATGGCCCGTTTGATCACTGGCTCTCAACAAAAGATCTTGTGGCTTATAAAATTGTCATGGGTAACATCACTATTACTCCAGCATACGGTAAAGTGCGTGAATCAGCTCTCACTTCAGAAGATGACATCAACGATTATATTGTGACCGCTGAGTACAGTAATCCTGAGACAGATTTTGCTATGGGATTTTTGTTTGATTCACGAGTGGCACCACGTGATGCTGGTACACCAAGCCGTGGTAATGATTTTCCCGCTTCAAATTTTGGTAGTGCTGCACAACCTGCGATTCTCTATGATGGTTATCAAGCATACAACATGAATTTCTTTGTGAAGAAAAACACCGACAACTTTAATTTAGGTGCTGAGCTTGGTTTCTTAAATGGCTACAGTGGTGTGAAAATTCAAACACCAAGTGGTCTTGAGAGAGTTGAGATGTCAGGCTTTGGTCTAGCAGGGCAATTTGGTTATCGTACGGGTAGTCTTACTTTGAATTTACTCGCTGGTGTTGCCAGTGGGGATGATCCAGACACAGCACGCTTTGAAGGTTATTTCTTCAGCCCAAACTATGATATCGCCATGATGATGTTTAATCATGCACTCGGGCAATACGATCTTTTGAAAACAAATATGGCGGGTAGCCGAGTTGCACAAGTTGCTGGAGTTTCAAATCCAGCTTCACGAGTTTCTGAATTAGGTGGTCTAGATACTGAAGTGATCAGTAACGCCATTTACTTCGCGCCAAATATCAAGCTAGCGTTGGGCGAAAAGTATGATCTACTTGGAACAGTTGCATATGCAACATTACAAAAGCCTGCTACGTCAGCAGCCAATGGAAATGTGGGTAACTCTATAGGTTTTGAAGCAGATTTAGGAATCAATTATCATCCCACAGATAAATTTATGTGGTCCACCACTATGGGATTTTTATTTCCCGGCAGTGCATGGACAGGAACACCCGGACAAAACTTTAGAAATGATTTTGCATACGGTTTAACTTCGAAAGCCGCCATCAACTTCTGATCGCATTTTAATTGCATCTCGACGGCATCTACGATTTTGCAGCTCTGATAAACAACTACGAAAAGCAGCTGGCATCAGTGAGCGGCGGCGAGCAGGGCCCCTGGGGAAACCCAGGGGTTTTATTTTTAAGGCTTTTTTGTTGGTCTAATTCAGTTGAGTGTTGTTAGCCTGATGAAATGAAACCTCGGTTTTTCAGAAAAATTTCAATAACCCTCATGTCTGTAGTACTTGGCATCTCTATAAATGCAAGTGCACAAATAGATCAGTATGTGAGTCCAATTAAAGATGAACCGTATTCACCTCAAATATTTGATATAGGAGTTTCACTTGGTACGGCGTTTAGTACTTCAAGTTATATTTTAGTCGAAGGTTTTTCTGGTTTAAGAATCGGATCATACAATGAACACGACATGATCTATATTGATGCATCAATCAGGATTGCAGCCCAAAATGGAGAAACCCATTATATCGGAACAATCGGCCCTCGTTTTCAAACTTATTACGAGAACTCAAGTTGGGGGCCCTACATTCGATCATTTATAGGTGATGATCATTATTTATTTGTGGGTCAAGTTAAAGACTACGGTGTCGTGGGTTTAGCTTTGGGCACGTATTATTCACTTCACCCTGCAACGGATGCGCGATTTGAAATCGCACAAGGCCTCGGGCCAATTCCGCTGACTTTTATAACAATCGGGTTTTCATTTCGCTTAGAGAATTTATAATTAATTACGACCCAAGCTTGTAGTTGGTAAATAATTTTGACCAACAGGAGCTACGGCATATTGAGCTGCAGGATTTGAGTTGAGATAATTACCTAATCTACTTCCTGGGGCTGTACTGCCGGTATCAAAAATAGATCTACCAGAGCTGTTATTTGTGGTTGTAGACGAGAGATCAAAAGCTTCTAGTGAAATTCTATTAGCATTACCTGATGAACGTGGTGAGTAGTTAAATCCAAAATCAGCGTTTGAGTTTGTGCCATTTCCATTTTGGTTTTGTGTGCGTGGACGATTCACTCCAAGCTCAGTTAGAATATCGCCAAACATTCCTGTATTTTGATTAGCAACAGTTCCACCTTCGTTAACTTGACTGCGACTTCTTGTTTCAATGGCGGCACGTAATTTCATTAATTCTTGTTGATATTGTCGTGGGTCACTACTGCTATCTTGAGCAGAAGAGATTCTATTCATTGCAGAGATAAGATTTTCATTCGAATTTTTTATTGCCCAATCATATTGGGGGTCAAGTTTGGATGAAATTTTATTATAGTTTCTTAATGCAACAAGTGCATCGCCTCTAGTTTCAAAAAGATTCTTCATTAGATTTCGATCATTAAGTTGATTAACTAGATTTTGTGCTGTTGAGTAGTCTTTATTTTCTAAAGCACCTTTAATTTGCATTTTTAAATTTTCAACGCGAGCAACGTTATTGCTATAAACAAGATGTTTGCCAAAGAGCAAGATTTCACGTGCACGTGCGCGTACGTTTGAATTCTTTACCGTGCGGCTATCAAGTCCTTCAATAAGTTTTTCGAATTTTTTAACTTCACGTTTTCTTGAATTTGCACTGCTGCGATCACTTCTTCGACTATTTCTTCGACTTCTGCGCAATGAACTTGAATCAGAGTCTTCGTCATTATCGCGTTCAAATGAATCTTCGTCATCTTCGCCCATGAGAAAATCATTATAGGCAACTTCGAGATCGTCCATGGCTTCCATGATGTCTTCGCGATGTTTACGATCTTTAACCAGTTGTTTAATTTTTTCGGTGAGACATTTTCCGCGGTTGATTCCATAGAGAAGATTACCTTCTTTATCTTTTTCGCATGCATAGATGTCTGCTTCGAGTGCTTCTTGATTGGCTTTATCAGTAGTCGGTACGGCAGGCGGCACTGCAATTGCGATGACGGCTGCAATGTCTTTTGTATTTTTAGTTTCAGGAGTAGTTGGGTTCTGCTTATCCGTTGTAAGACAGTCACCACTACATTCAGCTGTTGTTTGCGCCGTTTGCTTTGTCGCAATTTCTTGTAGCTCTACGTTATAGGGTATGTCTGTAACTGCACTTTGTGCGGTGCTCATAAATGAAACAACTAAAACCAGCGTTAGAATTAATGTGACAAGTAGGCGATTCATCGCTTCTCTCCTTTTAAATAAACTTGCAGCGCTTAGGCCGTCATGACTGTTCTTATTCCAAAGGCCACGCCAACGAGTTGTTTTTGCCTAGGCGTCGAGAATCATTGAGAATTTAAAAGGGTATGCGCCATGGGTGAATTACTAAAAATCACAGGTCTTCAAACAGAGCTTTAAAGTGGATTAGAATTCCTTAATGATTTATGTGGGTTAGACATGTATCAAAACTTGACACAACGCACCCCTATAAGCGACAAATGTCGTCACTATGAAGTTTGATTTCTTATCCACAAAGAAAGCTAGTGCATATGAGGCTATTGATTCTCATCAATGGTACCAATGGACTTGGCAGCTTCAACATCGACTGACTCAAAAAGAAGATTTTGAAAAAGTATTTAATCTCAGCTCTGATGAAATCAAAGGTTTTGAACAACTTAAAAGCATCTTTAAAGTATCAACAACACCTTATTACGCAAGTATTGCTGCTCAAATTGAAGAATCAAATAGTGTTGCTAAAAAAAATCAAAGTAATTTTATGAATCCGTTAAAGCGCATCATGCTGCCTCATGTATTAGAGGTAGAAGCTGGTGAGCAACAAATGCTTGATCCGCTGGCTGAAGAAACTCATAGCCACGGGCAAAATCTAATTCATCGCTATTCTGATCGGGTTTTATTTTTAGTAACTGATACGTGTAGTGTTTATTGCAGGTTTTGTACGCGAAAGCGATTTACCGGCCAAGATGAAGGTTTCATCAATTCAAATGAATATCAAAAAGCCCTGTCATATATACGCTCTCACCCCGGTATTCGTGAGGTGATTTTTTCGGGCGGTGACCCGCTTACACTTTCAAATTCACTTCTTGATCGTGTGCTTAGTGATATTCGAAGTATTGAGCATATTGAAATTATTCGTATTGGCTCACGAATGCCAGTTGTTTGCCCAATGCGTATTGATGAAGATCTTTGTAAAATCATGCGTCGTTATGCGCCTGTCTATATGATGAGTCACTTTAGTCATCCAAAAGAACTCACCCTTGAAGCAAGGCAAGCACTTACATTGCTTGTTGATCACGGGATTCCAGTTTTAAATCAAATGGTTTTACTCAATGGTGTGAATAACAATGCTGCGATCATTCAAGCGCTTAACCGCAGACTTTTGTATTTGCGAGTGAAGCCCTATTATATGTTTCAGTGTGATCCAAGTGAAGGCACTGATCACTTACGCACAACAGTTGAAAGTAGTGAAGAGATCATGCGTGAAATGTGGGGGCATCTTTCAGGTCTTGCCATGCCAACATTGTCCCTTGATATTCCCAGTGGTGGCGGAAAAACAACTCTTGTACCAAACTTTATGGTTTCAGCTTCCAAGGGTGTTCGTGAGTTTGTAGGTTGGGATAGTCGAAAAGGAATTTATCGAGATCCAAAGGTTGAGATGCTCAAGCCTAGTGACGTGGGTGATTATGAGCACGAGTGGGAAGAATTAAAAAATGCTAAGAATAATCTTAGTATTGATCATCAAATGGGTTTGCCAATTGAGGCTGTGAAATAGAACATTTCTTGTCAGGCGCGCTCAAGCCTTGCAAACTTTACGACAAATTTTTTGATCGAATTATCTGGAAACAAAATTGTGACTTTTTGATCATCGCCATTTCCCTCGGCTTGATGAATCACACCCACGCCGTAGCTCGGGTGTCTGACACGCATTCCTTTTTTAAAACCATTGGCTGCATCACTATCCATATCGCTATGGGCATCTCCAAAATCTTCGTATGAAGGCATGGCATCTGCAGATGTATCATTACTGCGTTTTGACCACGAGTTTCGACCTAATGTGGGAGCACGCCAACTAGAAGTTGATGGTCGTTGTAGGGATGAAATTTTATTTAAATAATTTTCAGGAATTTCATTTAAGAATCGACTCGGTGGGTTCATCTGATCATTGCCCCATACTTTTCTAGTACGAGCATAACTTAAGAAAAGTCTTTGGCGTGCGCGAGTCATGCCGACGTAAAAAAGTCTGCGTTCTTCTTCACATTCGCCATCGCCTTCTTCTATTGTTCGCGATGAAGGAAATAACCCGTCTTCTAAACCAACAACAAACACCACCGGAAATTCTAAACCCTTTGATACGTGTAGGGTCATCAGTGTCACTGCATGTACTTGTTCGATATTGTGTTTGTCAGCGTCTGTAACTAAAGCCATTTCTTCTAGCAAGGCCTGAAGTGTACCTTCGTCTCCACGTTCTTTTTGGAATTCAGCAATAGCTGAATCGAGTTCTTCTAAATTTTCAACTCGAGCTTGAGCTTCGGGTGTGTCTTCAAGACGTAATTTATTTACATACTGAGTAGCATCTAAGATCGAGTGATAGGCATCAATAGGTGAGGCGTTTTTATTTTGCTCAATGAGTTTTGTGAGCATTTCCATAAATTCTAAAACTTTTCTTGTGGCACCTCGATCAAGTATTTTTTCTTCAAGGGCAGGGATAATCGTATCGTAAAGACAAAGCCCCTGCGCATCAGAATATTTTTCTAACTTTTCAATTGTTGTTTTGCCGATGCCCCGAGCGGGTGTGTTAATAATTCTTTTGAGACTAATACTATCTCTGGGATTTAAGATAATTTTTAGATAGCTGATCATATCTTTAATCTCAGCGCGGTCATAAAACTTCATGCCGCCAATAATTTTGTAAGGCACTTGATGACTGCGCAGTTGATCTTCAATGACTCTTGATTGTGCGTTAGTTCGGTAAAAAACAGCAAATTCATTAAAATTAAGATTTTCATCTTGGGCTAATGTTTTAATTTCGCGCACAAGGCTTCTAGCTTCGTCTTGTTCAGTGGGTTCTTCACGTAAGGTGATAAGCTCGCCCACAGAATTTTCAGTCCATAAGATTTTATCTTTTCTTTCAGTATTGTTACGAATGACATGACTTGCGGCTTCTACGATATTTTTTGTTGATCTATAATTTTGTTCTAATTTAACAACCTTCGCATTTGGAAAATCACGTTCAAAGTTAAGAATATTTGAAATATCAGCCCCTCGCCATGAGTAGATACTTTGATCTTCATCACCAACAACGCAAAGATTGCCGTATTTTTGCGCTAAAAGTTGAACAAGGAGGTACTGAACACGATTTGTATCTTGATACTCGTCAACCATGATGTAGCGAAAGCGCTCTTGGTATTCTTCTAAAAGATTTTTATGTTGCTGAAAGAGCTCAACTGTTTTGAAAAGTAAATCGCCAAAATCAAGAGCGTTGTTTTTTCGCATCTCATTTTCATAAGCTTCATAGACGGTGGCGTTTTTTTCATCCATAAAATGAAATTTCCTTTTTTTCATTTCTGCTGGGTCTATAAATTGATTTTTTGCTTGATTGATCTGAAATTGAAAACTCTTAGGAGGGTAAATTTTGTCGTTGATTCCTAGATTATTACAAACTTTTTTAAGTATTGAGAGCTGATCACCGTCGTCATAAATCGCAAAGCTTGAACCGTAGCCAAGTAATTCTACATGGCGACGTAAAATGCGCACACATGATGAGTGAAATGTACTTATCCATAAAGGCTCTGATGTGCGATCAACGCCTATGCGCGTGAGTAACTTATTTGTGCGCTCAAGCATTTCTCGAGCTGCTTTATTGGTGAATGTGACGGCTAAAATTTCACTGGGATGTGCCTTGCCAGTGGCCACAAGATGCGCAGCTCTATAGGTTAAAACTCGAGTTTTGCCGCTTCCTGCTCCAGCTAAAATTAAGACGGGGCCGTCAGTTGATTCCACAGCAAACCACTGCTCAGGATTAAGTTCTTTTGCGAAATCAAACGTCAGGGTGCCCAAAATAGCCTCAAGTTATGCGGTTTAGCTGCTTTTTGTCTCAAAAAAGGAGCGAAATCTCAATATATTACGCACCTCCATGGCCTCAGTATTGCTATGTCTTTACTCTCTCGGAGACTACTTGTGAAGCGCGTAATCTGTAAAATTTCAGTCTTAATGGCCATCGTGTTTATAGCCATGTCTTGCACTAAAAAAGAGCCAAAATATAACGGGATTTATAAGGTGAGAATCCCACTTGAAGACGGCCAGGGGCAATATCGCTTTACTACGGTCGAGCTAAGATCGGTAAGTGATATTCAGTCTATGACAGGCTCTGTGGCAAATTTAAAGTATGGCGGCAAAGTTTCACATGAAGTTGAAAATCTTAAAGCTAAAGACTGGGGTATCATCGATACAAAAATCAGTGGCCAAAATACGCCATCTGCTCATTTCGCCACTGTTGGCGATGTGCTTATCCCTACAGACTACACATCTTTATTACTCTCAACGGTCATGTATCATACCGAAGGAACAAAAACCTTTTATGACGGGTTTAATGCAAATGATAAGTTGGAATTTCCCTATGCTGTAATTGTTGACCCTGAGCATATTTTTACAGACAAAAGATTTGAAACATATCCTATCACTAACAATGCAGCCTATATATCGATGTTGGATCTCTTTGTGTACCACCCTTATAAAAGAGATGAGTTACCCTTGGGATTTAACGGCGGTATCGTTGCCCATGAGTATTTTCATAGAATTTTTCATGCTAAAACAAATTTTGTGATGACACAATTGGCTGATCGCACGGCTGAACTTACTCCTGACCCACAAGACATCACAGACTTAACGCCAGAACAGCTAGCTAAAGTAAACGTACTGTTAGCTTCAGCGCTGAATGAAGGTTTAGCTGATTATTTCGCTTATGAGTATTCAAAAAATCCTGCATGGATGTTGCCTTCGGCCAAAAAGAATCTTTCTCGTGATGTGCAGGTGAAAAAAAATGTTGCCGGAAATAAAAAACAGCAATTAAAAGATATTGTTGATCATAATTTAAATGAAGATAGTCCGCGCCGTCGACTCGAGCAACATGAGATTGGTAGTATTTACGCTTCATTTTTTTATCGATTGTCAAATATCTGGGGCGCTGAAAAAACAAAAATAGCGATTTTAAATTTTTTACCTCGGTTTGCTGAGAATTTCACAAAAAATAGAAAAACAGATTTCATGAGCATGGGCGAAACCATTTCAGTTTTTTTTAATGATGAAAAATTATCACCTGATGTCTGTAGTGAGGTTCTATCTGTATTTGGTGATGAATTAACCATTCAAAATTTCAAACCGTGTAAAGGCTTTGAAATTAATCCACCGAGAATGGTGAATCGTGGAGAATAAAATGCGAGTGTTGTGCCTATTTCTTATTCTTATGAGTCTAAATTTATTCGGGGTAACTTCATACGCTGCTGATTTTTATTTGGGCCCACAATTTGGAAAAACAAGTTACACACCACCTACTGGTGAAAAAGATCGCGTAAGTGAATATTCATATGGTGGTGATGTCATGGCGTTTAAAGGGCCCTATGGTGCCGGGTTTCATCTTTCTTATTTACCTTACCCCACTGACGGAAATGCAACAGTGTCAGTTCAGCAATCTGATTTGCTCATGACTCTTGAGGCAAAGTATCGTTATGAATTCAACAATCATATTAATCCGTATGTAACTTTTGGAGCGGGGTCGCTCTATAAGACAGTTAAATCTTCAGTAATGGGAATGTCTGAGAAAAGTTCTGACTTTTATTTTGTTCAAGACATAGGTCTGGGTATTATGGGCGTCTTGTTTAAAGATTTCGGCTATAATGCAGCCGTAAAATATTATCAGTACTCTAATGTGGATGGTTATAACTACACACTATCACTCGGATATTTTTCTTCACATATATTATAACGCGTCGCTCGCTACATCTAATGCGGCTTGCCAAAAATAGAAATATTAGTTACGATTTTTCAACTCGCACGGTGCGCTTTTGGGGAGGGTAACAAATGCAATTTCTGGTGGGACTTATCACATTAACATTATCTGTAACAGTACTTGGGGCGCCAGTGCCTACCGCTTCAGAAAAAAAAGTTACCGAGAAAAAAGATTCTGAAAAAAAAGATACTGAAAAAGACAAAAAGCCCTTGGTTCAAAATATTAAATTAGACGATTATCTCAAAAATATTGGGCCAGAAAATATTCTAGAGAAAATAGATTCAGCAGGCAAAGGAAGCCCTGATATTTTTGTTTTATTCATAAAAAATGAGAATGGAACAAAACAACTTTTGATGCAGCTCTTTGATATTAACCGCGATAAAAAAGTTGACCTCGTTAAACATTGGGAAAAAGGAAAAATGTCTAAAACCGAAATGGATTTAGATTACGACGCCATAGTAGATGTGGTTTCTGAATATGATTTATTATCAGGTGAGATTAAAAGAAAAATTCAAGCAGATGGTGATACCAATATCTGGAAACATTATTTTAAAAATGAATTACGTAAAAAAGAAGTAGATCGAAATTCTGATGGTAAACCTGATCTCTGGGTTTATTACAGAGCGGGCAAAGTCATTCGTACTGAAATCGATGAAAAGTTTGATGGACGAGTCACCCGTGTGGAGGGTGCGCTTAGCCCAAACAAAACTCAAAAAGATTCAACGAGTCCTGCATCAGCTGAGTAATTTTAAAGTAGTTTTTTGCCAAGTTTTTTATTTTGTTCTAAAAGGCTAACAAGTTTTTTGATATCTTGGGCTTTATCTTTAGAACAAATCAGAAGTGCATCGGGTGTTTGAACAATAATTAGATTTTCAGCGCCTATGAGGCCGACAAATTTACCTTTTGGTGCATCAACGATATTTCCATGGGAATCAATAGAGATAGAGTCACACTCTGAATTGATAACACCACCAGGAAAGTTTGATTTTAATACTTCTTCTAGGGCTGTCCATGAACCAAGGTCATTCCAACCAAAATCGCATGGCAATACGGCTCCGCGATCTGTTTTTTCCATAAGTGCAATATCAACAGGTTCTTTGGGGATAGTTTTATAAACTGAATTTAAACGTTTTGGGGTTTTCATCACCGAATCAAATATTTTTGCAAATGCAGGAGCATGTTTTCTAGTTTCTTCAATAAAAGTTTTCACCTTAAATACAAAGATCCCAGCATTCCATAAAAAATCTTTTGAACTTACGAGTGTTTCTGCGGTTTGGAGTGATGGTTTTTCGATGAACTTTACAATGCTAAGGCCTCCAGCTTGCAGATCTTGGCCTGCTTGAATATAGCCATAACCAGTTGCTGCATAGGTGGGTTTCATTCCCAAACACACAATGCGGTTTTCATTATCAGCGACTTCAAATGCGGTTTTAAGTGCAGCTTTGTATGCGTTATTTTCAGTGATGTGTGCATCTGCGGGTAACACAGCAACTAATGCATCGGGGTGTTTTTGCGCGATGCTCCATGCTCCCCAGCAAACTGCGGCCATGGTGTTACGCCCAACAGGTTCAGAAAGAATCTTAACCGCGCCAAGTTGTTTTTTGATGTCTTTTTCTAAAAGCTTGGTGCTGATTACCCAGCGATGTGTTTTATCGACGAGCCCATTAAGTCGATCATTGGTCATCTGCAAAAGTGATCGTTGAGATGTGAGGGGGAGAAGTTGCTTAGGTGAGCGTTTAGTGCTCTTTGGCCAAAAGCGAGTGCCACTACCGCCAGCCATGATGATGGCGAATCGTTTCACTTGTTTCTGCCGTACCTATCTTCAAGGCGCACAACGTCGTCAAGTTCAGGAGTGCTCACCTCTAAGATGTCGGTGTCTTCAAGTGCAACCATGCGGTGAACGAGCTTTGGTGTAATATGGAAACTTTGGCCAGGTGATAAGATGGTTTCTGTAAGTGGAGCGTCGGGATTCGCTGCTGTCAAAAATTTGATTTTACCTTTTTGGATGTGAATCGTTTCATCCTTGAAGTTGTGGTACTGAAGACTCAGGGCTTCGCCTTTATTAATGTGTAATACCTTGCCCACATAGCGCTCTGTGACTGCGTAAATCAATTCATAGCCCCAAGGCTTTTCAACTCGTTTGGTGTTCATGAGATAAAAATATAGCGCCGTTTTGCGGCGCTATCAAGATGTGTTTTAGTTGTAGTTTATTTATTAATTTCCGATTTTTTGAACGATTGCTGACTCAGCGCCCGCTTTTTTCGCTACATCTGCTCGAGCGTGTTTTGCTGATTTAGCATCGTCAAATTGACCCACGCTTACGCGGTACCATGTTTTGCCATTAACCGCAGCTGGAATATAAAATGCGCTCAGGCCCTTATCAACAAGCTCTTGTGATTTAGCTTTTGCTTCTTCTTCTGTAGCATGTGCAGAGAGTTGAATCGTAAACTTTCCAACAACTGAATTAGCTAGATCTTTAGTTAGGCTTGAAGGAATACGACTGGGCTTTGCTTTTGGAGCTTCAATTTTTTCGCCAGTGGCAAGTCGCTTTGAAATATCTGCGATCTCATCATGTACGGTGTTTGTCTTTTTAACTTCAGCAGTTTCATTCTTTTTAACTTCAGCAACTGGCGCTTCTTCGCCCACTGCAGTGCCCGTGAGACCTTCTGATCCAGCTTCATTTTTTGCAGTAGCGGTATCTGGAGCAGGGGCAGCTTCTAATTTTTCTTTTTTCACAAACTCATCTGATAGTTTGGAAATTTCTTCTTCAGAAATTGCACTACTAGGCTCGACTTTTGCTACGTCAGCGGGAATAGAAGCCGTGTTGCGCTCTTCTTCACCGGTACTTTCGAGATCGGCAATTTTATGTTGGCTATCACTAAATTGTTTTCCTACGAAAGTTCCCACTGAGAAAGAAAGTAGTGATAGGAAAAACACTAGAACTAGTTTGATTAGTGTATCTGTTCTTGATCCGCCAGTTTGATTTAACATTCCCTTACCCTTTTTGTTAAAGTCACTTAATGCCCTTTTTGAAAGCACCTACCTTATAGTCATATGGTACAGACTGACGCGACCAAGTGTCAATCAGGTGACTTGCATGTACCCGGTTTTTTGGACAAAGGACCTGAAGTGTGCTTTAAGATCTTATCAATGGATACGAGACAGCAAGACAAAGCACTTAAAGTTGCACTAGACGCCGCAAAAAAAGGCGGTGCGATTACATTGAAGTACTTTCGGCGACTCAAATTTGTCAGTATCAAAGAGGGTGCAGGTCTAGTTTCTGAGGCTGATAAAGAGAGCGAAGCGGTTATCACCAAAATTATCCACAAAGCATATCCAACACATCAGGTCTTAGGTGAAGAGGCGGGTTATTCTGGCTCAGATCGAGCGGCTGAATTGTGGGTTGTTGATCCATTAGATGGAACTACAAATTACGTTCATGGTTTTCCATTTTACTGTGTATCAATTGGTTTAGAGGTAAATGGCGTTGTTGAGGTTGGTGTTGTGTATGCTCCTTTATTAAAACAAATATACACAGCAATTCGTGGTCGAGGTGCATTTCTTAACGGCAAGCCCATTCATGTTAGTGGCACAGATCGTATCGAAGATAGTCTACTTGCAACGGGGTTTAGTTATTCACGCAATGAATATCTTGATCAAGAATTAAGAGATTTTAGATTGCTCGCGGTAAAAGCCCGCGGAATTCGTCGTGCAGGTTCAGCGGCACTTGATATGTGTATGGTTGCATCGGGCGTATATGATGGTTTTTGGGAACGTCAACTTGCCCCTTGGGATACAGCTGCAGGGTGTTTACTCGTCACTGAAGCCGGTGGTGTTGTAACTAATTTTGAAAATGACCCGTTTCATTTTTCAATGAAATCAGTTTTGGCTGCGAATCCTAATATGCATCCATTGATTCAGCAGACGATTCAGAATAAGTAAAAAAATAGGCACCTTCATCTCTTAAACAAATAAAGTGCTGCAAATAATTTTAAAACCGCCAAAGTTCTGACTCCCCAACCGTCAATCTTGGCGGTGACTGACTAAAGGCTAGAGCAAACACTTCCTACTACTTTCAAACAGTTAGAAAAACTAGACCACGGGATTTCTCGACGAAAGTTATATGGCACCGCCATTGCTTTTATACAGTCACGAAGGTGTCTATATGTTTGATGAATGACACCTCATCGTCAGGGAGGACGTGCTGTGGCAGCGGATAATAATGCAGCAAAAAAAGAAGATGAAATTGAAACGCCGACGGCGGAGAAGCGCGTAACTAATGAACCTCAGAAGCCCATACTTCTGATCATCATTGCCGTACTTAATATGATGGTCATGGCTTCAGTGGTGGGAATTCTCTGGACCTCTCATAAAGCTGAAAAAGCTAAGCCAAAAATTGGTGATATTGTTGATGGCGTCAAAGAAGATGAGGCGAATAAAGCCACTGATGAGGAACATCAAGAATACATCGGTAAACTTATTCCAATGGAAACTTTCTTAGTCAATCTTGCCGGCACACGGGGCAATAAGCTCGTAAAGATCAATATGGAGCTTGAAGTTGATGGCGGTAAAGTAGAAGAAGAAATTGAAAAAAGAAAACCTCAGATTCGAGACATCATCATTATTCTTCTCTCAAGCAAAACTTACGATCAAGTCACCACCAAAGAAGGTAAAGAATTTTTAAGAGATGAAGTGCGCGAAACAGTAAATAGCTTTCTTGTTAAAGGCAAAATCAAGAAAGTTTATTTTACAGATTTTATTGTAAACTAAGGGGACCAGCGCGAATGAATCAGGTACTCTCACAAAATGAAGTTGATGCACTGTTAGCGGCGGTTTCCGAGGGGGAAGTCGCCACTGAAGGTGGAGTTGCCTCTGGTGGAGTTGCCTCTGGAGTCATTGTTTATGATCTCACCAGTCAAGATAGAATTATTCGCGGTCGCATGCCGCAACTGGATGTCATCTATGAACGCTTCATGCGAGCGTTTCGAGTTTCGCTTTCATCAGCACTTCGTAAGATCGCATCACTTAATCATGCATCTACAGATTTTTTAAAATTTGGTGAGTTCATCAATACATTGCCAGTTCCAACATGCATGAGCGTTTTACGGTTCAATGCTTTACGTGGTTCAGCACTAGTAGTAGTTGAAAGTAAACTAGCCTATGCATTGGTAGATAGTTTTTTGGGTGGAGCAGATCGACCGTATACAAAAATCGAAGGCAAAGAGTTTACTGCTATAGAATTAAGTATCGTTCGCCGTGTTGTTGAGTTGGCGATGAGTGATCTTGAGAGTGCTTGGATATCAGTTGGGAAAATCGATGCAAGTTTTGTTCGTACTGAAGTTAATCCACAATTCGTAGGTATTGTTCCACCAACAGACGTTGTTATTGCTTCTACGTTTGACGTTGAACTTGAGAATGCGAACGGAACAATTACTTTAGTAATTCCTTATTCCACCATTGAGCCCATCAAACAAAAACTTTCAAGTGGCTTTCAGGTGGAATCAGATCAAACAGATAAAAAACTTTGGACAGCAATTTTAGAAAAACAATTTTTAGAAACAGATGTTGGTGTGCGGGTTAATCTTGGCGTCACTGAAATCACCATGGGTGATCTTCTTAACATGCAAGTTGGGGATGTAATCCCGCTTGATCAAGATGCCACAGGTGAATTGAACGTTGAAGTAGAAGGTGTAAAGAAAATGAAGGCATTTTACGGTGTCAGTCACGGTAATGTGGCTGTTCAGATAACGCGCGTTTTAGCAACGCGATATGATACGTGAGGGAGGATTAAATGGCAGACAAATCAGCAGCTGATGATCTTATTGCAGCCGCGAATCAAGATTCAGAGGTAACACCAGGGCCAGTAGTTGCGGCAGCTGGTATGCCCAATGACGAGGCCCTAAATGCTTTTGCTGAAGGTGATAAAACAGCACGGCCTCGCAATCTTGATTTGATTTTGGATATTCCACTCAAAGTAACTGTTGAGTTAGGAAGAACCAAAATGGTTGTGCATGATCTATTAGCTTTGGGCCAAGGAAGCGTCATCGAGTTAAACAAACTCGCAGGTGAGCCAATGGAAGTTTTGGTAAACGACAAGCTTGTGGCGCGCGGTGAAGCCGTTGTTGTTAATGAAAAATTCGGTGTTCGTTTGACTGATATTATTTCGCCAATGGAACGCATCCAGCAGCTGAAATAAAAGGGGGTAAGATGTCGCGGTTGTTTTTTTCATTCCTCGTGCTAGTCGCGGGGTTTATTTTAAGTACCCAAGAAGCTCAAGCTGGAAACTCTCTTTCAGATATCTCGACAAAGAGAATCGGACAAGATTTTTTTGTAGAGCTCACGTTTGCTGAAGATGTCGTTGAAGCTGGCGTCACCTTGGAGTATTCAAACCGCACCATTGAAGTAAATATTCCCTCAGCTATAACTAAAGTTAAAAAGGGAATAACAAAGATCAGCGATAGCATGGTCGATCATCTTTACACGACGCAAGCAACAGCTGATGCACTGAAGTGTCAAATTATTTTGACTCCTCCCAATCAAGCTACTCAATTTAAAAATTCAACGGCTGTTTTATCCCGCGCTAACAAACTTTTTATTAAAGTTACGGCTCCAGCTACAACGAGTCCTACGGCTACAGCGGCAAATACAATTCCAACAGAATTGCCAGGTGCACTGATTGATCAGATGATGCGTAAAGAAGCTGGTGAAATGGGTGATACAGTTACGCTCACACCAATTGCATTGCCTGAGAAAAAAATCTTAACTGCGACAACTGAAGAAGTTCAACCCGTTTTCAAAACTGAGCAAGCACTGAATAAAGAAAAAGCTCAGCCTAAAAAAGCACTTCTACCACGTATGCTCATGAGTCTGGCAATAGTACTAGCCGTAATAGGTGGTGGATACTACGCATTTAAAAAATGGCCAGGTTCAAAAAAATTATCTACTCGCAATCGTATGATTGAGGTTATGGCGCAACATCATCTGGGTGCTAAACGTTCATTGGCAGTTGTAAAAGTAGCTGGTGAGGCAGTGCTGATTGGTGTGACAGATAATAACATCACGATTTTAAAAACACTCGCACTCCTTGATGACGATATGGCAATTGCCACTGGTGGAAAATCTCCTGCGAAATTTAATTCAGCTTTGGCAAATAAAGTTCAAGGTGAGGTTGATCGTAAGGCAACTTTAGATGCGATCACTAATTCAGATAAAGACGAAGAATTCAGTATGCGCGGCTTGCGTGAAATCGTAGGTGAGCGATTAAAATCAATGAGGGAATTGTGAGAATCACAAAGATCTTCTTGTTGAGCATATTCTTATTTTCGCTTGTTATGCCTGTACTGGTTCAGGCTCAGGCAAAAAATGTCGGTGGAGTTACGCTCCCCACAATAAGTTTGGGTTTTACATCAACACAAAAACCTGAAGAAGTTGTGAATGTTTTAAAAATCATTATTCTCTTAACAGTATTAACTTTAGCTCCTGCCATTATCATCATGATGACAAGTTTCACTCGCATTGTTGTAGTCATGGCATTTTTGCGTCAAGCACTTGGTACACAGCAAATGCCACCAAATCAATTAATTGTGGGGCTTTCATTATTTCTGACATTTTTTATCATGTCGCCTTTCTTAGCAGACATTAATTCAAAAGCACTTCAACCCTATTTGAAAAATGCAATATCACAAGAACAAGCAGGTGAAGAGGTGATGAAACCTCTTCGTAAATTTATGTTTGCCCAAACCCGAGATACCGACTTGGCCTTATTTTTAAAAATGGGTCGTATTGACCAACCTAAAACACGTGCGGATGTACCATCTCTAGTTTTGATTCCTGCGTTTGTAATTTCAGAATTAAAGACTGCCTTTGAAATTGGTTTCATCATTTATCTTCCATTTTTAATAATCGATATGGTTGTGGCCAGCGTATTGATGGCCATGGGTATGATGATGGTTCCGCCCATTGTAGTTTCATTACCTTTTAAAATTATGCTTTTTGTTTTGGTAGATGGCTGGCAACTCATTGTGGGCTCTATAGTAAAGAGTTTTGGTTAAAATATGACACCTGAATTAGTAATGACTTTAGGACAAGAAACGATAAAGACCACTCTGCTTTTAGCCGCGCCATTATTGGCATGTGCACTTATTGTGGGTTTGATCGTGAGTGTCTTTCAAGCCATCACACAAATCAATGAGGCCACACTTTCATTTATTCCAAAAATATTAGCAATTGCCGTAACTCTGGTAGTTTGCGCGCCTTGGATGCTCGACGTTATCACCCGTTTTACCACCACACTGTTTGAGAATATTACAACGTACGTGAGGTAGGAATTTGTTCGAAGTTTATCGATTTAATGAAACTGAAATTGCTCTCTTCGCGTTGATGCTCATTCGCATTTCAACGTGCATTGCTATCATTCCTATTTTTGGAGTTCGTCATGTTCCTTCATCTGTTAAAGTTTTATTGAGTTTATTGTTAACGTTCATTTTGTTTCCAGTTTTGATTAAAACCACACAAATGCCACTAATAAATTGGGAAGATGAAATATTCTTACTCGTTGCCAAAGAAGCGTTTTTAGGGATGTTCATGGGCTTTTTAACGCGCTTAATTTTCATAGCGGTAGACGTAGCTGGTGAGCTTTTAGGTTTTAGTATGGGCTTTAGCACGGCACAACTTGTTAACCCCACTTCAGGTGAAGCTAGTTCAGTGATGGAACAATTCTTAACGATTCTTGCAACTCTACTTTTTTTAGCTATCAACGGTCATCACATGCTCATTGAAGCAATATATCGAAGTTTCAGTTTAGTGCCCTTGGCACAGCTAAGTATTAATCCTGAAAATATGGCTTCATTATCTGTAATAATTCAGCAGGTATTTACAATTGGCTTTAAACTCGCGGCTCCAATGATCGCTGTTATTTTATTTTTGAACATCGCCATGGGTATTATTGGTCGAGCTGTTCCTCAGGTGAATGTTTTTGTAATTAGTTTTCCGGTGAATATTTTAGTTGGGTTGTTTGTATTTATCGTTAGTATCCCGCTACTTTTATCAACAATGCAGACAGATTTTGTCGATGTAAGTGCTGAGATATTTAAATATATAAAAAACTTTTGAGGTAATTTTTGGCTGACGGTGGTGATAGTTTAGAAGAACGAAGTGAAGAAGCGACGACACAACGGCGTGAAGACTTTCGTAAGCAAGGTCAAGTCGCACAAAGTCGTGAAGTGACAAGTATTCTAGTACTCATCGGTGTAGCTAGTGTGTTTTACTTTATGTCGCGTCAATTTTTACTCGAAATTCAAAGTCTATTTTCTCTAGCCTTTACCGAGCAGTTTGTTGCAGCCGCAAGACATGGTGATATTCTTCCTCCTCTTAAACTTGCATTTATTAAAGGTGGCATGATTGTACTTCCAGTATTTGCAATCACGATTGTGATGGGTATTGGTGCAACCGTGCTCCAAATTGGTTTTTTAACTGCTTGGGATCATATCAACTTTGATATCGAACGACTTAATCCGATTACAGGGTTCACAAAAATTTTTAATATGCGCAGTATTGTTGAGGGAATTAAATCTGTAATAAAAATTGCTGTTGTCGGGATTACCGCTTACTTCATTGTAAAAAATGAAATCGCATTTAGCCCTCAACTTGTACAAATGTCAACGGCTCAGATCTTAGTTTATATGGGGACAGTCGTATTTAAACTCATTGGTGGAATTTGTATTCTAATGGCTTTCGTAGCAGCCCTTGATTACGGATATTTGCGCTGGGATTTAGAAAAACGCATGCGCATGACAAAACAAGAAATTAAAGAAGAGTTTAAACAACGTGAGGGTGATCCGCTTATTAAATCAAGAATTAAAAGAATTCAGCGTGAACTTTCACAAAGACGCATGATGGAAGAAGTTCCAAAAGCCGATGTTATCATTACTAATCCAACACATATCGCAATTGCATTAAAATATGACCGCGTTGCTATGGCAGCCCCTGTGATGGTCGCAAAGGGTGCAGATTTTATTGCAGAAAAAATAAAAGAAGTTGCGCGAAAACATAATATTCCCATCGTTGAGAATAAGCCTTTAGCGCGCAATATGTTTAAAAATATAAAGCTTGGGCACCCTATACCACGATCACTCTACAATGCCGTGGCAGAAGTCTTAGCTTACGTTTATCGAATCAAAGGAAAAATTCAACAAGTTAGCCAAGAAATCGCAAAAGAGAATCCCAACGGCTTAGGTGGCGCATAAAATGGATGAACTTTATAATTTTCTAAAAGGTTTAAGTAAATACACCCGCAATACTGACATGATGATTGCAGTGGGCCTCGTTGGCATTCTCGTAGTAATGCTGGTCCCGGTTCCACCACTCCTCATCGATATGTTTTTGACATTGTCATTTACAATAAGTTTACTTGTACTTTTAGTAAGTATTTATACAACCAAGCCTTTAGAATTTAGCGTATTTCCTAGCATGCTTTTAATTACAACTCTCTTTCGTCTCAGTTTAAACGTCGCTTCTACTCGTTTAATTTTATCACATGGCAATGAAGGTGTGGCAGCAGCGGGTGGTGTGATTCAAGCGTTCGGAAGTTTTGTTGTCGGTGACAACTACATCATCGGTATGATCGTGTTTACAATCTTGGTTATTATTAACTTCGTTGTTATCACAAAGGGTTCCGGGCGCGTTGCTGAGGTTGCAGCGCGATTCACATTAGATGCGATGCCCGGTAAACAAATGTCAATTGATGCCGATCTTAATGCTGGTTTAATCAATGATGAAGAAGCGAGAAAACGTAGAAAAAATATCGAAGCAGAAGCGGACTTTTATGGATCCATGGATGGTGCCAGCAAGTTTGTTCGCGGAGATGCCATCGCCGGTATTATTATTGTTTTCGTAAACATCATCGGCGGTTTACTCATTGGCGTTCTTCAAAAGGGCATGGGTTTAGGCATTGCAGCAGAAACATATACAAAACTCACAATTGGTGAAGGTCTTGTTTCTCAAATTCCAGCACTTATTATTTCTACTGCAGCTGGTATTGTTGTTACACGCGCTTCCTCAGGTAAAAACTTAGGAAATGAACTTACATCACAACTTTTTTTACACCCTCGAGCTATTGGCATTGTTGGTGCGATATTGGCATTTTTAGGTTTGTTTTCTGGAATGCCTAAGGGGCCATTCTTTTTGTTTGCTGCAGGTGCAGGTGTATTTTCATGGGTAATTACGCGCATGCAATCTGATGAAGTTACTGACACAAAACGTAAATTTGAAGAGGCCGCCCTTAAACCTGATAAAGAAAAAATTGAAAACTTTTTGCCACTCGACATGCTCGAGCTTGAAGTGGGTTATGGTCTTATTAATATCGTTGATAGTGATCAAAGCGGTGATTTATTAGAGAGAATTGTCAGCATTAGAAAACAATTTGCATTAGATCTTGGAATTGTAGTTCCTAGCGTTCATATCCGTGACAATTTGCAATTACAGCCCGGTGAATATCAGATCATTATTAAGGGTGTTAAAGTAGCGGGAGGATCACTTCTTCCTGATCATATGCTAGCCATGGATCCAGGTAATGTTTCAAAGCCCATCGAAGGCATTGAAACAACAGAACCCGCATTTGGGCTTCCTGCACTTTGGGTTTCTTCTACTCAAAAAGAAGAAGCAGAAATTTCTGGTTACACAGTGGTAGATCTTCCCACTGTTATTGCTACTCACTTAACTGAAGTTATTCGTAGTCATGCTCATGAGCTCTTGGGTCGCCAAGAAGCGCAACGTCTTATTGAATCATTTCAAAAAACCAATCCAAAGGTCGTGGAAGAACTTGTTCCCAACGTGTTGCCATTAGGTGGAGTGGTTCGAGTACTTCAAAATTTATTGCGCGAGCAAGTTTCAATTAGAGATCTGCTTACAATATTTGAGACATTGGCTGATGAAGCACCTAAGAGTAAAGACGGTGAGATGTTGACTGAATCAGTGCGTAAAGCACTCGCACGCAACATAACTAAAAAATACACCACAGACGATGGTCTGATTCCTGTACTTTCACTAGACCGTCGTGTGGAAGAAGTTATTTCAAATTCGTTATTACAGACAGAGCAAGGTGTTCAACTAGTCCTTGATCCGCAATATGCACAACAAATTTTGCACGCTGTCTCAAAAGCTATCGAAGGTAATCCCCAAATGGCGGGTCAACCTATCTTATTAACTAACCCAACAATTCGTCGCCATTTGCGAAAATTGACAGAGCGATTTATTCCACAACTCGTAGTTTTGTCGCATAATGAATTAACGGCCACAGCAAACGTAAAATCTGTGGATGTAGTGAGGGTGAGAGATGCAAGTTAAAAAATTTGAAGCAAAATCCATGAAGGAAGCGCTTCAGTTGGTGAAGCAAGAACTCGGGCCCGAGGCGATAATTCTTAATGCAAAAGATAATAAAAAATTCGGCCTCGCTGGTCGAGGAAGTGTTGAAATCACAGCTGCAATTTCTGAAAAAGCACTTCAAAAAAGACAATATGCAGAAAGTCGAATTCCAGAAGAATCTCGAGAACGTTTTCGTGCAAAGAGCGCAAAACACCAAAAGACATTTATTGATACAACCGTAAACAAGTATCATCAGCGACAATCTGCAATTGCAACCCGTAGTGCGGGAGATTTAGATCAAATAAGCTTAAGCACGCAAGCAGCGCGTATAAAAATTCCGACAAAACGTGGACCCACTTCAGCTAAATATATCGATATCCAAGATGAAGAGGCTTTTGAGCAACCAATAAGTGGTCGTCGTGTCGATGACATTTTAGAAGATTTCGCGCGGACAGGTTCGTACGTTCTTGAAGACGCAGCCAACAAAGCGCAAATTCGTGTTGGTCCCGTGACCAAAACTTATCAGGCGTCATCACACACTTCAACTGACGAAGTCACCACACTTAGAAATGAAGTAGATTCTCTTCGTGAACTTCTTGGTCAAATGCAAAATGGTAGTTCTAAACCACGAACTCAACATCCTGGTGCTGAGTATGGATTGCCTTTTGAATTAGCTGCGAATTTTGAAAAATTACAAACAGCAGGTATTGATTCTCGTTATATCGTTGAGATTTTAGAAAAAGCTGACAAAGAGTTAACGGGTTTAGAGAAAAAGAAACGTTCACTTATTGATGCATGGGTTGCACGTTATATCATGAGCCACACCCATGTTGTAGGTAGCTGGCAACGACAATCAGAGCTAAGCCAGCTTCATCTTTTTGTTGGTCCGGGTGGTCATGGTAAAACAACGGCGCTAGTAAAGATAGCTAGCCAGCTAGTCATGCACGAAAAAAAGAAAGTCGCAATTTTCACAGCCGATACTTTTAAGGTTGGAGCTGCAGATCAATTAAAAATTTATTCACAAATTCTTAATATCCCATTTGAAACAGTAAAACATGCCATGGAGTTTCCACGATTACTCCAACGTTATGCGGGTTACGATATGATCTTGATTGATTATCCGGGTTTCTCACTCAAAGATATTAGAGAGATCGATCAAATTCGTACACTCATGCCTCCCAGAGACATGGTGCGCGTAACTCATTTGGTAATGAGTTGTACAGCCAAAGACATTGATGCATATGAAATTTGTAACCGTTATCAAGTGACGCAGTTTGATGATATTTTACCTACAAAAATTGACGAAAGTTATACACATGGTTTTCTATACAATATTCAAAGAAAAACTGAAAAACCACTTTATGCTTTTGGAATAGGGTCAAAAATTCCAGAAGACATAGAGCTTGCCACACGAGAGCGTGTTTTAGATCTCATTTACAAAATCACAAAAAGAAACGTTTAAGGAGTAATCATGTCAGCCACATCATCGAGTAATATTTCAGGGTATCGTCGTCAGACCAGAACAATAAGCATTACATCTGGCAAAGGCGGAGTTGGTAAAACAACAATGGTATGTAACATGGCCGTTCAATTAAGTCGCATGGGTCACAATGTTTTGATCCTTGATGGTGATTTGGGCATGGCCAATGTTGATATCATGTTTGGAACACGAGCGAACCATTCAATCAGAGATTTATTTTCAGGTAATAAACGCATTGACGAAGTTGTAACTCAGATTGAGCCCCGTATTTGGCTCTTGCCTGGAGGCTCAGGATTTAACGAACTTCAAAATCTAAGTGAGCGCGAAAAACGTATCATGCTCGATCAGCTGAGTTCTCTAAAAACCCATTTTGATTATATGCTTATTGATACGGCACCTGGCATTGATAACAACGTCATGTATTTTAATACATCTGCTCAAGAGATCTATGTCGTAGTAACGCCAGATCCAGCAAGTTTTGCTGATGCCTATGCCTTGATCAAAGTCTTGCATACATATCACCAAGAAAAGCGGTTTTCGATTATCGCAAACCAAGTGCGCGATGAGCAAGAAGGCTTAGCCGTGTTTCAAAGACTTAGCGATGTAAGCCAGAAGTTTCTCTATGTGAGTTTAGACTATGTAGGCTGTATTCCGACTGATGTAGGGGTTAAAAGGGCGACAAAAAGCCAGCAATTGGTTATTAAAACCGCTCCAGAGGCACCCGCCAGTCAGTCTATAAAAAAGATGGTAGAAAAAATAAGCAGCTCTCAAAATTCAAGCCAAGTCAAAGGTGGGATCCAGTTCTTCTGGGAGCAATTAATGGGAGTTGCGTAAACTAGTGTCAAAAATAATAACGAAAAGCGCTACTTATTTGTTAAAATAAGACAAGGGTAGCGGAATGTTAAATCGGGGACGTTTGGGTTAAGGGGTAAATATCCATGAGCAGCAATCTTCTGCGTAAGTACAAAGAAGAACCAAATAAACTTACACCACAACAAAAAGATAAACTCATTATGGAGTTCGCTCCATTAATTAAGTTTATCGCACAAAAAATTGCGGTGAGGTTGCCATCGAATATTGAATTAGATGACCTCATATCTAGTGGTGTTATTGGCCTTATGGACGCCATCGAAAAATACGATCCAAGCCGCGATAATAAATTTAAAACATATGCTGAGTTTAGAATTCGAGGAGCAATACTCGATGAACTTCGTGCTCAAGATTGGGTGCCTCGTTCAGTGCGTGATAAATCTAAGCTTTTAGATCGCACGTATTCAGCTCTTGAGCAAACAATGGGTCGCGCTGCCACTGATGAAGAAGTAGCAGCTGAATTGAAAATGTCGATGGATGAATTCTACGATCTTGTAAATCAAGTGCGTCCGGTTTCACTCTTATCGATTGATGACACTCATACATTTTCAAACGTTGATAAGAAATCAATTCTCAATTTACTTGAATCTTGCCGTATTAATAATCCATTTAATCAACTCAATCTTAAGACCATTAAAGACATCGTAACTAATGCCATTGAAGAGTTGCCTGAAAAGCAACGTCTTGTATTGAGCTTGTATTATTACGAAGATCTTAACTTAAAAGAAATAGGCAAAGTTCTTGATGTAACTGAGAGCCGCGTGAGTCAGCTTCATGCACAAGCTGTAGCTCGATTGCGCGCAAAGCTCGTTACTCATCTTGGTGATGAAGAGCTACCAGCTTAAATTAATCTTTTGGTAAATTGATCTGATAATCGGGCATGACTTTTTGAAAGTGCTCTTTGATTTTTTCTATCAATCGTTCTTCTAGCTGACGAGCTCGTTCTCGCGTAATTTTAAAATGATCGCCCACTTCTTGAAGTGTCTGTGGCGGATCACCTAAAACGCGAAACTGTAATAAATATTTTTCCTTTTCATTGAGTTCTAAAACTATCTTTTCAATTTCTCGGTAAAATATTTTCTTCTCTTCTGAAAGTGCCAATACATCATCAATAGAAGTAGCGTTTTGATCTGATTGTGTGTCTATCCATCGACTGCCAGAATCATCATCGCCCTGAGGTGTATCGAGACTGAGATCGCGGCCAGACATACGTTTTTCCATCTCGATGACATCATTTTCAGTAACACCTAAACGTGAACTTAATAACTTCACATCGGGGGCATTTCCGAGAGCATCGAGTTTGGCTTTTTCTTTATTGAGGTGATAAAAAAGTTTTTTCTGTGCTTGTGTCGTGCCTATGCGCACTTGAGAGTAGTTTTTCATTAAATATTCTTGAATATAGCCTCGTATCCACCAAACAGCGTAAGTAATCAGTTTAATTCCTTTATAGGGATTAAACTCTCTTACGGCATGCATGAGTCCAACGTTACCTTCTTGAATCAGATCAATCATGCGAGCACCAAACTTAGAATACTCTGCTGCTACTTTTACAACAAAACGCAAATTTGCAGTAACCAAGGCTTCAGCAGCCTTACGATCACCGGTCTCTTTATAAATTACAGCTAAGCGATGTTCTTCTTCAGCTGAGATCAGCGGATATTTTCTAACTTCACTGAGATATTTTTGAAGGGCATCAAGATTGGGCACACTTTCTTCTGTCGGTGCCAAAGCTTTTGCATCTAAATCATCAATATTGGGATCAAGTTTTTCTTCTTGTAGTACTTCAGGCTTAAGAGTGGTTTTACTCTTCTTTGACTTTGATTTAGCAGGGTTTTTCTTAACCTGCTCTGCTGGCTTCTTGGTGGTTGTTTTTTTCATTAACTTTAACTTTTATCAGCCTAATAGCTGAGACATTTTGTTTTGCAGTGTTTCTTGTATTTTACCCTTAAACGGAGTGAGTAGCAGTGGGAGATTTACAGTGATCGCAACCTTTGTGGGGCTGTCTCCCGTAATCTTAAGCTGACAATCAAACTTTGACCCTTTGACTTTGCCTGAATGAGTCGCGTCATCAAAATCATACTTTAGGTCACTATCCAGCTTTTTAATACTCTCGCTATTGCGGAGATAATCCTGGACCTTTTGATAGGCCTCAGTTTTTGACAATTTTGTATCGTGTTCTACAGTAAAACTTGGCATACAAAGGGTTCTACACTAGAAGAGCCAACTTTTAAAGGCCTATTTGACACTCACAGCTGACAGACGTATGTTTGTGTTCTGACAATGGAAAATCGTTTATGAATATAAAATCTATTAAAGGAATGAATGACGTCTTAGAGCCCGAGATCTTTGCTTGGCGGCATGCAGAAACACTCATTCGTATGCATTTTGAAGCCTACGGTTACACTGAAATCAAAACTCCAATTGTTGAGCCTACAGCCCTATTTGCGCGCACTGTAGGAGACACCACCGACATTGTTACCAAAGAAATGTATACGTTCAAAGATCGAAACGACGATAGCCTCACCCTTCGGCCAGAAGAAACTGCGTGTGTGGTTCGGAGTCTTGTAGAACATAATATTTTAAACAATGAACCAGTCCAAAAACTTTATTATTGGGGCCCTATGTTTCGATATGAGCGGCCTCAAAAAGGAAGATACCGGCAATTTCATCAATACGGAATCGAAGTCTTAGGAATAGCCTCGCCAAAAATTGATGCAGAACTTATCGGAATGCTCGTATCACTTTACGAAAAGTTTGAACTCAAAGGCCTCAATGTAAAACTAGCAAGTCTGGGTTGTGAAGCATGTCGCCCCGTTTATCGAGAACAATTAGTAAAAATACTTACGCCATCAATAAATGTTTTATGTCCTGATTGTCAGATACGCTTAGAAAAAAATCCGCTGAGAGTTTTTGATTGTAAGAATCCAACATGTAAAGAAGTGGCTGCGGTATTACCGTGTATGCTTGATTTTCTCTGCCAACCTTGTCATGAACATTTTGATTCAGTACGCGATCATCTCGTGCGACTCAAAACACCGTTTGTAGTTGATAAACGTCTTGTGCGTGGAATCGATTATTACAATCGCACTGTATTTGAAATTTCAAGTAGTCAGTTGGGTGCGCAAGATGCCGTTGGTGGAGGCGGCCGTTACGATAAACTGGTCAGTCTACTTGGCGGCCCTGACACACCAGCGGTTGGTTTTGCTGGTGGAGTAGAAAGGCTTATTTTACTTATCGCTGATCGCATTGAGCAATTTCGACCAAAACTTAAACTTTTTATAGTTTTACCAGATGATCGAGGCCAAGATTTGGCTTTCGTATTGGCTCAAAAACTTCGAAATAGCGGTGTGCGAGTAGAGCTTGATTACACAGGTAAAAGTATGAAATCACAAATGAAGCGTGCTGATAAATTAAAAGCCCAATATTCATTAATTATGGGTGGCAGTGAGATTGATCAAGGCTTTGCAGTTTTTAGAAACATGGCTACTAAAACTCAAGAAAATATTAAATTAGATGATTTAGAAATAGAGTTGTTAAGGAGATTATCGTGAGTTCTTTTATTTCAAAGCTCAAGCGTACCCATAGGTGTGGAAGCCTCAAAGCCAACGACGACGGAAAAACCGTGGTCCTTATGGGTTGGGTCAATACACGCAGAGACCATGGGGGACTTGTATTTGTTGATATGCGTGATCGCGAGGGGCTCACTCAAGTTGTCATTAACCCGCAAGCATCAGGTTTAGAAACAGCGAAGAATATTCGCGGTGAGTATGTACTCGCCATTCAAGGTCTTGTTAAAAAACGCCCAACCGGAATGATTAATCCTAAAATTCAAACCGGTGAAATTGAAGTTGAAGCGGTGAAATTAGAAATTTTATCAGAAGCAGAAACACTTCCGTTTCAACCAGATGATGAATCTGTAAACGAAATGCTCAGGCTAAAATACAGATATCTAGAGCTTCGATCACCGCATTTACAAAAAAAGCTTTTCTTGCGTTCAAAATTTGTACATTTGGTAAGAAACTTTTTTGATCAAGAAGGTTTTATCGAAGTTGAAACCCCTATTTTATGGAAAAGCACTCCTGAGGGAGCGCGCGATTACTTGGTTCCTTCAAGAGTAAATCCTGGGACTTTTTTTGCACTTCCACAAAGCCCACAAACTTTAAAGCAGCTTTTGATGATTTCTTGTTTTGATCGCTATTTTCAGATTGCCCGCTGTTTTCGAGATGAAGATTTGCGCGCTGATCGTCAACCGGAGTTTACCCAAGTTGATATTGAAATGTCGTTCGTTGATGCTGACGACATCATTGATGTCAATGAGCGCGCGGTAGCAAGCATTTGGAAAGAAATTAAAAAAGTTGATTTAAAATTGCCATTACCACGCATGACTTTTCAAGATGCCATGGATCGTTTCGGTAATGACAAGCCTGACACACGTTTTGGAATGGAAATCAAAGACATCAGCTCACTTGCTCAAGGTTCTGGATTTAAAGTTTTTGACGAAGCGCTTAGCCGTAAGGGTGCGGTGAAGGGGATTGCAGTTCCAGGTGGAGCGAAATTTTCTCGTAAAGATTTTGATGATCTCACAGATATGGCTAAAAAATCTGGTGCCAAAGGCCTTGTGTGGATCAAATGGGAAGATACTTTTAATACTCCCATTGCAAAATTTTTTACTCCTGAAAAATTAGAATCATTTTGCCAAACTATTGGTGCCAAAAAAGGTGACTGCGTATTGATGGTGGCCGATGATTACAATGTTGTTTGTCAAACTTTAAGTGTCTTACGTTTACACCTCGGGCATAAACTCAAACTCATCGACACAAGTAAAGATGCGCTTTTATGGATTATAGATTTTCCGCTTTTAGAATTTGATCCATTGGCAAAGCGTTGGGCTGCAAGACATCATCCATTTACATCACCCCAAGATCAAGATCTTGAAGCTTTTGTTAAAGGTGATGAAGATAAATTCAAAGACATTAAAGCCAAAGCCTATGATCTGGTTTGTAATGGTTACGAAATTGCTGGTGGGAGTATTCGAATTCATAGAAAAGAAGTTCAAGATGCGATGTTTAGAACCTTACATATCAGCCCAGAAGAAGCTCAACATAAGTTTGGTTTCTTTTTAGATGCCTTAAGATACGGAACCCCTCCACATGGCGGAATCGCCTGGGGAGTTGATCGCGTCGTCATGATTCTCTGTGGTACAGAAGCAATTCGAGAAGTCATTGCGTTTCCTAAAACACAAAAAGCCGCGTGTCAGATGTCTGGTACCCCAAGCACAGTTTCTCGCGATCAATTAGCAGAGTTACACGTGAAGGTTGTGAACCCACAAAATCTTGTGGTGAATCCGCAAACAGGAGTTACAACTTGAAATCAGCCATTATCGTAAACCCAGCATCAGGTGGCGGTCGCACTTTGAGTATGTGGAAGTCTATTCGCGATGAAGTGAAGGGGCGATTAGGCGAACTAGAAGAATTCATGACTACAACAACTAGTGATGCCACACGCTTTGCCACACAAGTTGCAATGTCAGATACAGAACTTCTCATAGTGGGTGGTGGTGATGGTACAATCAATGAAGTCATTAATGGTTTATTTACAGAGAAGAACGAACCGATCAATCCAAATTTAAAACTTGGAATTTTGAGCGCAGGCCGTGGTTGTGATTTTATTAAGAGTGTAGAAATTCCTGAAAATTATCGAGAAGCCGTAGATGTTTTGGTAAATCCAATTTTTAAAAAAATTGATGTAGGCTGTGCCTATTTCAAAGATGAATTCGGTCGTGAACAAAAAAGATTTTTTCTCAATATCGCTACCGCAGGCCTTGCTGGTATTGTTGCGCGCAAAGTAAATCACACCCCTCGATTTGTTCCGCCTCAAATTGCCTATTTTGGTAATGTCGCTTTAAGTTTTTTGGCTGCCAAAGGTCAATTAATGAAAATTCATGTCGATAAACAACTAGTGTATGATGGCGCTTGCCTAAATGTCTTTGTAGCAAACGGAAGTTACTCCGGCGCAGGAATGTGCTGGGCCCCCATGGCACAAGTAGATGACGGAAAATTCGAAGTAATTATTTGCGAACCTATGCCTAAATATCAAATCGTACTTTCGGGCCATCGTATGTACGACGGTACATTTATAAACCTGCCAGGAATTCATCATTACCAAGGTAAAGAAATAACCATTGAAACAGTAGATGATGTTTATCTTGAAATGGATGGCGAACAACCCGGTGTAGCCCCTGTAGTGTACACAATCTTACCAAGAGCAATCGAGCTAGCTGTCGGGTCTTGATGCTCGTAAAATCGAAATTGAGCTGTCAGGCAACATAAGTAATTCACAAATTATTTTCTGCTTAACATAAGTTTATCCATACGCCTTAATTTGAATTCAGCCAAGATATTAAGGGGTTTTGAACACCACTTTAGTCCTGTTAAAAAAATCGACAAAATAATAAAATACAAGACTCAAGTTTAGTCCTGACCCGCCGATAGTTAATTATAAGTTCTTTCCAGAACACATGGAGGTGGCTCATGGAGAAGATCAGTAAGATTATTCCGGCGTCGACGCGGCAGGTTTTGATTTCTGGAGAAATTCCAAAACCAAGACGGATGACTGAACCAAATGCGGTAGAAAGCGGACCAGCTTTTCAACGTGTGGTTTCGAGTCCGTTACCAGTCACACCGATAACAGAAACAGCAGTTAAGGCAGAAGCGCCGGCCGGGTTTGGTCAGCGACTTGATTTAACAGCGTAATAAATGCAGTGCTTGTCATTGAGCCCTGCATAACGGGGGAGGAGTTTTTCCTATGTCAATGCTTGCACGTTATCGCAAACCAGGTGGTGTTCAGCAGCTATTAGCTCTTTTGGAAACTTGCTTAAGTAAAAAAAGAGAAAATTTGATCAATATGATCATCGCTGAAGATAAAGAATTTGGCACTATGATAAAAAGCAAAATTCTTACAACAGAAAAAATATTTAAATGGGATCCACTCGTAGTTTGTGAAGCCACAACACGATTGAGTGAACGTACATTAGCGATTTGTCTTAAGGGTCTCCCGCCCGAAGCCTTTGCAATTGCAACACATACACTTCGCGATCTCAAAAAGCGTGAAGTTACAAATCTTCTCGAGATATTAAAACCTACTCCCATCGAGATTGAATCAGCTCATATCAAGCTTGTCGAAATAGTGCGCACTCTTGAAAAAGAAGGTTCACTAAAATTAGATGAGAATGATGTTCCACTTAAACAAGGAAGCATGATGAGGGCATCTTAAATCAACGGATTTAAGAGAAAGCCAAAGCTTTCAAAACTTGAAATTTCAACGGCCTGAGTAATTTTTCTCAGGCCGTTTTCTTTTTGTACGACAATAATTATCCCTATTGCATCAGCAATAAGTTGTCTGACTGTTAAAATATCCCATTGAGGTGCTGCTCTTGAAACAAGACTTTCTAAACGCCTCAGTGCTTGAGCCGCGGTGGCCCCATGAAGCGTACACATTGAGCCTTGATGCCCAGTTGCCAAAGCGTCTAATAGTACTAAAGCTTCGGCCCCTCTCACTTCTCCTACAATAATGCGATCAGGTCGCATTCTTAAACTATGTCGCAAAAGCGTTTGAAGATTAATCGCAGGGTACATATCGTCAGGATTCTCACGGGTAACTAAATTCACAACATGGGGGCCAAGTTTTCCAATTTCAGCAGTATCTTCAAGTGTAATAATACGCTCTTGCTCGGAAACACAACTAAGGGCTGCACGCATGAGAGTTGTTTTACCAGAACCAGTAGAGCCGCAGATGAGAATGTTTTTTTTATCAGTGATCCATCCTTTAAATTTTATAAGCATGTCATTAGTTAACATACCTGTATTTACAAGATCATTTAGTGTCCATTTTCGAAATGTGTGACGACGAATACTTAAAGTTGGAACTTCGGTCACAGGGGCAAGGGCAATGTGAACTCGAGTACCATTATCAATTGTGCCATCAACAAGCGGGTGACGAGCGTCGGCAGTTTTGTCCATTTTTATAAGAAGCCTATGGATGAGTCGATTAAGTGTAATTTCTGATGTGAATTGAGAGTTGTGGAAATGTAATTTCCCATTTTTTTCATAATAGATATGCTGATGTCCGTTTACCAGTATTTCTGTGATCAGCTTGTCTTCCATTAATTCTTTAAGCGGCCCATAACCTTCTAGCTCTTCAAAGAGTGATGTGAAAAGTTTAGATGATTCATGGTTATTTGATATAATATTTTTTTGAATATTCTTTTTGAGAAGACTTTCTAAGTTTTCTTCTCCCATATCTCCTAATGTATCTTGAATAATTGAATAAGCTTTTTCATGCATCATAAGTCATCATCACTCCACTGAGGAATTTGAGGAGGCTTTTGATTTGTGTCGTAAGGTGAAATCACTCGTGGTGTTACGAACACTACAAGTTCGGTTTTACTATCTTTATAATCTCGGCTTTTAAAAAGTTCTCCCAGTATAGGTATTTCTCCCAAAAGTGAGTTCGATGTAGTGCTTCGACCCAATTCGCTCTTAATAAGACCAGAGAGAGCAATTGTTTTTGAACCATTGAGATCAAAATGAGTTTCTATGCGATTGGTGAATAACCCGGGGATTCCATCAATAACGCGACTGTCATCAATTAAACTAACTTCGGTTACAAGTTTTGTTGAAATGCGATTTTGATAATCTGCAAGTGGAGTGATGTCTAAAATCACACCATAACGCTTCCAAATAACATCGTGAATTCGAGTATTCATTATTTTAATTGGAATCTCGCCGCCAGCAACAAAGTGAGCTGCTTCACCGCTTCGGCATAAAAGCTTTGGGTTCGCAAGCACTCGGCCGCCGCCACGAGAAGAGGCAGCATTAAAAACAATATCTAACGGATTAAATGCAAAAGCTGCTGAACTGAGATCACTCGTGGGGATTACAGTAGCAGAGTAGCTGCCTGGTAATTGAAGGCCTAAAGTGCTTAACGAGTTTTTCTTCACTTCAGCGATAACCACATCAATTTCAATCATAGGTTTTAATTCTAAAGCATGAGTAGATTTTGCCTTTGGTAAGCCCCAATCTTCAATAACCTCGTTAACGGCTGTTTTTTCTTTTTTATTCATATTTGATTGAATTGAGATTTCTCCGTTGTCGTTTTCTGTCCAGGCTGAAGAAATTGAGCGTTTATTGAGGTCGTCATTCACTGCCTTTTTCAACGCAGGTTGAAGTTCTTGTGAAAGTTTAACTTCGCTTTTAATTTGCGACTTAAAAAGTTTTTTATACTTGTGAAGCACTTGCCAATCCGAGAGTCGAAATGCTTCTCCTTGTAATAAAATGTGATTGGTGTTGATTAAGAACGTGATTCCGTGAACATTTTTTAACCAATGAGATATCTGCGCTTTTGCTCTCTTAAGTTTTGAACTGTGAACAACTATCTCAATATTTGTTTTACCACCTTTGGTGAAAACGTGAGTGGTGCCTATGCGAACTGCTGTAATCTTTATTGCACCTTTTATGATGCTTACTTTGGCAGCCTTGGGATTCGTCACAGTCATTGTAGTCATATGACTTATGGGCAGTATTTTTTGTTCCCCAGGGCTAAGTGTTACTAATACGTTTTCACACCAAGCGCTTTGAGATAGTAGAGTTAAAGAAATTAATATTGTTTTCCACATGCCTTTTAGATGTGCAAACTATGCGTAGGCTTTAAAATGAATATAATGAGTGCTTTAGGCATTTGTCCGGAGGTGAAATCCGACGGACGTCTGATTCCCATGGGAATCAACAACTAAGAGCGAGCCATGGTGTTTAAGGAGGCTTTGGCAAACAGAAAGTCCGAGGCCCAAACCTTGGCTGTGATTCATGATGTCTTCGTCAAGTGTAAAGGGCTTTAGGATCTGCTGAATTTTAGATTGAGAAATAGGTGCGCCGTCATTTGTTATTTTTAAAGTTACACCATCTTTATCATCGCTTGTTGAAATGATCACTTCGCTATTCTCAGTCGAAAATTTCAAAGCATTGTGCAGAATTTTTTTAAATACCTTTTTAATCACAGTAGAATCGTAAAAAGCATTATTTGCTTTTAGATTTGATTTTATTTTTAATGATCTTTTTTTAACCAAATCTTTAAACTCATCTGTTGTGTTATTAATTAATTCACTCAAATTTGATTTAGATTTATTCAGTTTTGTCTGGCCCGTTTCTGCACCTAAAAGATCTAAAACATCAAAAATTATTTCACTCAAACGATTTGTGCCTTGCGATATTCGAGAAACATATTTTTTAACATCATCTTTGAGATTTTCCTCTAACAAAAGTTCAGTGAAAGAAGAAATTGTAGTCAGCGGAGTTCTAAGCTCATGCCCTATGAGTAACATAAAATGACTTTTTGCCTGATCAAGGCTTTTGAGTTCTTCAAGGGCTTGTTCTAATTTTTTATTTTTCTCTTTGAGTTCAAATTTTAAATCAAAAGTCTCAAGTGCTTTTTTGACGATAATATCTAAATCAATTGGGTCCCAAGGTTTAGTAATGTATCGATAAATTTGACCATTGTTAATTGCGGCAATGACAGATTCCACATCTGTATAGCCGGTTAATAAAATTCGAATAGCATCAGGTTGAAGTTTTTGGGCTCGTTCAAAAAGTTGAACACCAGTCATTTCAGGCATGCGCTGGTCACTTAAAATGAGGTGAACCGATTCTTGATTTAAAATACGAAGGGCGTCGATTCCTGAGGTGGCCTTTAAAATTTTATATTGCTTACGAAATTGGCGCTCAAGAGAATCAATGATGTCCTTTTCGTCGTCGACGACGAGAATAATGTGTTGCATGTCTAAATTTTAGTCAAAAAAATGATAAAGAACCAGACCAGGTGTCGAAACCTAGATTTAAGTCCTAAGCCATTAAGTTCATTTGCAAAGGTGTCGAGAAGAGTACTGGAACCGTACATCTATAGGGAGCAGGTTCATGAAGAATGTTATGAATATTTTAAGTTTCTCACTGGTGGTTATCATTGGCTTCGGAGCAGAAGCCCAAGTTGGTTACGGCCAACAAAACATGATGTACCAACCAGGTGGACAACAGTTTTTGCAACAACAATGCGATTACGGTGGTAAACCTTGGAAGGGCCATAGAAAAGACGACATCATTGAGCGTAATCATGAACTAAAAAGGCTTAAGAAAAATTCTGAAAGATTATCTAAGGCAGCTAAAAAAGCTCAAGAAGCATTAGATAAAGCTCAGAAGAACTTTGATAAAAAGTCAGATGCACTTCTAGGAAAATTAAAAGACACCATCACAATCAGCTCATTTGACAAACTTGTTGAAGGTACAAATAAAGTTAAAGCTAGTCAGGGTCAAAAAGACGAACTGAAATGCGAAACCGTGATGACTACCAGATCTTCACGTCAAAGTTGTAATGAAGCTATCAATAGTTCAAGAGGCAAAGAAATCGGAACCGCCGAATTATGTGTTCCAAGTACAGTCAAAAAAGAAAATGATCTTTCTGGCTGTCGCACAGCTGCAAGTGAATATGAAGAAGCAAGAGAAACATTGGCTAGTGTCCAAGAAGATTCAGTTCCGATAATTCGTGAAGCAGAAGAAGCATCTGGTGACTTTAACTCAGCTTACGACAATGAACGAGACGAATACGATATCGATGACGAAGATATGCGCGCCGATAATGCTGGCACAAACTGCCGCGACTGTGATGGAGCGCGTGGTTCATACAAACGCCCATGGACAAGTTATATTCCATTAGCCGTCGGTGCTGGGCTTGGAATTTACGCAATGAAAAAACAAGGCGAGTACAACCGCTATGCAGCAGATATTTTAGCTGAGGAAGGTTACGTTCCACCAGATTCAGCAGCGACATCACCCTTTTCTGCGGGGTTTCCATTTTTCGCCTACGGTCTTTACGGATCAATCAATGGCGGAACGGGAAGTGGTTCTTACGGTTGTTCACAAATGTATAATTCTCCATTTCCTCCCGCTGGTCAGTTCCATGGCATTAACGGTAATGTCTATAATGGAAACGGCTATCCAAATAGCGGTGGAATGTATAATCCAGGTTTTATGAATCCATACGGATATTTTGGCCCGAATGGCGGACAAGGTGCTGGCATAAATGCTGGTGTGTACGCAAACTTTGGCGCCAATGGTCTTCCACCATGGCTCGCAGCTATGTACGGAGCCGGTGGCCCTGGTGGCCCCGGTGGTATTGGTGGGAATGCATCGATGAATCCATTTCTTGCAGGCAATCCATATATCATGGCGCAACTTGGTCTCAATGGTGGAGCTAACGGTCAGTTCGGGCCAAACGGTCAGTTCGGCCCCGGTGGACCCGGAAATTATGGTTGCTCTCCCGGATTTTCAGGAGGCTCTTTTTGTCCTCCAGGTTCAATGTATCCTGGTCCTCACACCACGTACCCAGGTGCAAACGGACAATTTAATCCATTTGGAAACTCGCAATTTAATCCTTCTTTTAATGGTTCCGGTGGATTTAATCCCTATGCAAACGGACAAGTGGGAAATCCATTTATGGGTGCAAATGCTTTTGGTGGAGCTCAATACAATCAAATCATGATGCAAGCTCAACAACAAGCCATGCAACAAATGATGGATCAACAGCGTCGTCAATCTGAACTTGAATACAATATCATTAAGAACATCATGGAATCCCAACAACAACTTGCCTGCTTAAGATCAGGTTCAATGAATTGTTTAAATGGCGGTTCTGGTGGTGGCGGTGGGTATAATGGTAGTCCATCCGGTTTTCAATTCGGCCTCGATGTAACTGGTGGAGTTAGAACCACACCATCTTATTTCAATCCCGGAGCAAATGTTCCAACCAATACATCTACAGGTCGCTAATAAATTATTTATTAGTGTGAGTTGGGACAATAACTGTTTCTGATTCTTGACTTTTCTTAACAGCGATCACTGTACCCGCAGTAACTAAACCAGCGCCTATCCAAAACCAAGGTGAGCGAACCATTTTTTGAAACCAAGATTTTTGTGTGGGTGCTTCAAAATTCTCAAATTGAGATGTCGTTACCGGTAAATACATTTCTAGTGGTTTTTTCTGCGTTGAATACCACTTTTTGCCATCATATACGCGTTCACATACAGTACCTTGAAAACGAGCTAGCAATTTTATTTTGGAAGGAAGTTGTTTCCCTACATAGCGTGGATGATCACAATCACCTGTTACTACTGGTTCAAATAAAAAAGATATTTTGGGAATTTTGTCACTCTCAGATATATTAATTTTTTGAACTACCCATTGTGAGCCAGGGGAAATTGCCGCAATTAAATGAATACCAGGTAATACTGAAACCTCACAATTAGCCTGCGAACAAAAAATTCTTCGCCCATCAATGTAAAGGATGTCGTTTGGATTGGTGTTAATGGTTAAAATTATTTTATTCATTTTAAATTTAACTGATTTTAATTTTTCTATGACCTGTGGCGAGAATTGCTGGTCTTTAAAATTCAAATTTTTTACAAAGCCCCGAGCCTGCTTCCACCAAGAGCCGGCATCTTGTTTTTTTAATACAGTGCTGATTTCAGCAATTCGAACTAAAGTCGCAAAAGTAATTTTTTCTATTCCGGCAACATTCGGTAGAGTTTCAAGTTGACCTAAAAGTTTTAAGTAAAGACCAAGGCTACCTTTAAAGTCACCTTTAAGGCTTAAATCTTTTGCCTTTTCTTCTTGCTGCAAAAGTGTCGTTAGTTCTTCTCTAGTAATTGGGTGTGCTAATTGGGCTTCATGCCATGAGATAAGGTCAATATCTTGAAATTCAGGCCTTCTAATATCCGCTAATTTAATCAGCTGATCACGTGATGATAATTGAGATGATGTTACCCACACTTGCTGTGCAAAACTCTCAATTGAAAATATACTAACTAAAATAATTAAAAATAATTTTTTCATAAATCCTCATCCACATGTATTTCTGTAAGTAAAGAGCTGCGGGGTTTGGGAATACTAAATTTCGTTACCCCCGAGTTAAGTGTCCGAATTGCTCCCCTGAGTTTCGGGCTACTAAAAATTTCTTGCAGTGTTCCGGCAATATCTGATGGAACCAAAGCACCAAAGAGGGCCCCATCTTCTTGAGGAAGTTTTAAAACCCTGAGATTTTGAGCTAAAGCTATTTTTTGTCCGGCTTTAAAAACATCAATAACGGCATTGCGATGAATCAGACTTGCTATTGAGTCTCCATTTGCCAGTTGTAGCGGAATCATAAGAAAACCTTTTGGAATTAATACGCTGACCTCTGTGGTTTCTTGCTCGGCTTGCGCCACAGGTTTTTGACCGATCCATAAACTCATGAGAACAGTTAAGATGAGTGTACCTAAAAGGATGTAATGTTCTTTGGTAAATTTATCATTTATTAGTTTTTGCAGTTTCTCTCTCATAACTTAACTCCCATTTCATTGTTAATTAGAATCTGCTCATGATCTTTTTCCATCAAAAGTAAAATATCTGTGCCTAAATTTGTTTTTTGAACAACTTGCCAGCCATTATCTTTGTAAGTTTTCTCAATTTTGCGCGCACTTTGTTTTTTAAAAAACATCAAATCTTTTGACCACATAATCTCAAAAGGCAATTCCTTACTTTTAAGAGGCGTTTGATGTTCAAGATGATGATGCCTAAAGTTTTTGAGCAAAATAAAACTTACCTGTGCACCCATGCTTATGAATAAAACCAAAGTAATAATACCTATAGCAGTTTCAATGAGGGCTTGTCCTTTGTGAGAAGTACTTCCCATGGCTCACCAATTCCTTTCATTTTGATATATGCATTGCAGGTTAAACTTAAGCTTGAATATTTTTTAAATTTTTCACCGTCGGCATTTTGCCAGGGTAATAAGAACTTCTCAGTTTCTAATTTCCCTGTGCCGATAAGCTTTGAACGTAATTCAAAATCAAATGGCAATTCCAGTGGTGCTCCAGTTTCATTTTCGTATCCTAACTTCTGATTAAGTAAGATTAGTGGCATTGCCGGATTCCAGCGAAACAAGAGTTTCCCACGATATTTTTTAGGCAATTGCTTATTGATGCGTGCAAATGATCGTGCAAGAGCTTGGCGCTTAATGTTTTGTTGGTTAATGGCGATGATTTTTTGAGAAGCAATTAAAGTTTTACGTGCTTGAATCAGAGCGGGGAGAAATTGAGGTTGGGTTGTTGCTGCAAGAATAAGTAGTTCAACTTCTCTTTTCATATCAATAATTTGTTTTGCATAGGGATTAAGTTTACCAAGTGTTTCAATTCCTTTGGCTTGTTCAGCAAGAGTATCAAGTGCAATTTGTGAGCAGAGATTTTCTGATTGGGTGAGTATAAGGGCTGATTGTCCTGATCGAACAATAACCCCGCTGATTGTGAGCAATACGGGAAATAATACTAAAAATAAAATCAGACTTTGCCCTTTATTTCCCATGGGATACTCGTTTGTATTCACTGGGTTCTAGGTCATAGCTCGCACGTATTACTAAACCGCTAAATTGTTGAGCGTTGATTTCAGTGCGCACGATTTGGCGTATTTTTTTTGTCTGTATGACAATATTTTTAAAACCAAAATAAGTTTTTAAAGCATTCCTTGTTTTGCTCTCACAAATGAGTGGATTTGTTTCAGTCACAAGACAGCGACTATGAGAGCTGGCTAAGCGAGCACACATGAGTGTCGCGAAACCATGAAGCAATACACTTGTCCCCATAAACATTACGAGTATGACGGCTATCGCTGAAACCAGAAACTCAAGACTACTTTGAGCCTTAATCCCCAGCGGCTTTAAAGAAATCATCGAGCCCTCGTTTTTGAAAATGTTCAGCTTTTACATTTTCAGTATTGAGCTCGACATTTTTATTTTGAAGAGCGTTGGTGATATTAGCAAAACGTACGTAAATGGTTTGCCCAAGCCCTCTCATGATTGCGATGCTTCCTACGCCAATGAGGGCCACAATAATGAGATATTCGATCAAACTTTGTCCGCGATTGTTTTTAATCATAAAATCCTCCGTCTACATGACGAAGTGCAAAGTAAAGTTTGGTTTTAGATTGATTTATAGAGATGTGAGTTGCAGGTGTCCGAAATAATACGGATGTTCGTTGTGAATCCGGACAAGGCGTTTAAATTATAATGGTTTTATATCTTAGTTTGCTGCGTTAGCTTTTTTTGCACTGGCACGAGCAGCCATTTTGATGACTTTACGTTTTGCAGCTATTCTCTCGATAATCTCAAGAGATTCTTTGCGCAGATCATTTTCAAATACAAATCGGTAAAAGCTTTCAACTTCAACAGAGGCGCGAAATTTTTTGGGATTTACGGGTGTAGTTTCACTTTGAATAAAGTCGATACTTTCGCCATCTTTTGAAATTTTAACTTTTTCCATGATTCGAATCTCCGTTATGAGGCTAGATAAGCCCGTATTAAAAACGCGTAACAAGCGTCAAAGCCACTATAATCAAATACTTACGTTGAGTCAACGGGCAATAAGTTCATGTGTGTAAGATCTCTAAACATGCTTGTCATAGACTCTTAGACGCGATAAAACTGTCAAGTTATTGAAATTTATCATCTTCACAATCCGGAGGCCCCCATGCTCCTGCTGGATGGACGCGCGGTTGCTAAACAAGTTAAAGAAGAAGTCGCAAAAGATTCTGCGCGCTTCAAACAAAAATATAAGCGCTCACCACAATTGGCGGTCGTATCTGTTGGTGATGACCCTGCCTCAAAAATATATCTGCGAAATAAAGAAAAAGCCTGCGCTGAGGTGGGAATACAATCTTTGAGATTCGCTTTAGATAAAGAAGAAAATCAAGAAGAGCTTGATTCACTAATCACACGCCTCAATACTGACACCGAAGTTAACGGCATACTTGTTCAACTTCCCATGCCTAAACATTTTAGCGTTGAAGCAGTTCTTAATGCGATGAATCCACTTAAAGATAGCGATGGTTTTCACCCAGAAAATTTAGGGCTATTACTTTCAGGGCGCCCAAGAGTGAAGCCGTGTACACCTTTTGGCGTTATGCGTATCCTTGAGCACTACAAAATTCAAGTCAGTGGCAAAAACGCTGTGGTCATTGGTCGATCAAACATCGTCGGTAAACCTATGGCCCAACTTTTATTAGCAGCTGACGCTTCAGTTACGATGTGTCACTCCAAAACCAAAGACATCAAACGATTTACTAAAGATGCAGACATCGTTGTTGTGGCAGCGGGTCAGCCAGAAATGTTTGACGCCAGTTATTTTGGTTCACACACATGTGTCATTGATGTGGGAATGCATCACATCGATGGCAAAATGATGGGTGATGTGGATTTTAAATCTTGTGAAGGTAAAGTTGCCGCCCTGAGCCCTGTGCCCGGAGGTGTTGGGCAAATGACCGTGGCCATGCTACTGAAAAATACTGTGGATTTAGCTTTTCACCAAGAAGCACACAGACTTTTATGACCTTTCAAGAAGCACTCCTGGCGGGTAAGAAAGTCATCACTGCTGAAGTTACTCCTCCTCACGGAACAGACCTTGAGCACTTTTACAAAAGTGCAAGGCTCTTTAAACCCTACGTGCATGCACTCAATGTCACTGATAATCAACGAGCACTTATGCGTATGAGTGGCCTGGCCTGCTCCGCACTTTTAGTGCGTGAAGGCATTGAACCAATTTATCAACTTACTTGTCGTGATCGAAATATTTTAGGTCTTCAATCTGATATTTTAGGTGCTAAGGGGCTTGGAATAAAAAACATTCTTGCTCTCACTGGCGACCCCGTAGCTGCAGGTGATACTCCCGATGCTAAAGGAGTTTTTCAGGTAGAGGCCGTTGGTCTACTAAACCTTATTAATAAAATGAATATAGGAACAGATCTTAACGGTAAAGAACTCAAAGGCAAACTGGGTTTATTTCCGGGGGCAGTGGTGAATCCGGGTGGACGAGCCATGGAACCACAAATTCGTCGCATGGAAAAAAAGATTAAAGCCGGTGCCCAGTTTTTTCAGACACAAATTGTTTATAATCGAACTTTGATGGAAGAATTTATGAAAAAGGTTCGTCCATTTGGAACAAAAGTTCTTGCTGGTATTTTATTAGTGCGTTCAATTAAAACAGCGCAATTTCTCCATGACAAGGTCCCTGGTATTTTTGTTCCCGATGAACTTTTTAAAAGACTTTCAGATGCGAAGGATCCAAGTGAAGAAGGAATTAAATTTGCCTCTGAGCTTGTGCGCGATTACTTAGATATGTGCGATGGTGTTCATTTGATTGCTATTAAAAATGAAGAACTCATCATTGAAGTTTTAAATAGAGCGGGAATCGGAAAATTAAATGAGTGAAATAAGAAAAACAGTTTTAAATGCCGAGCACATCAAACTAAACGGCCGCATGGTGGATTTTGCTGGCTGGCATATGCCTGTTCAATACAAAGGTGTCATTGAGGAGCACGAAGCTGTTCGAAAAAATGTCGGACTCTTTGATGTAAGTCACATGGGCGAAATTTTCGTTAAAGGCCCAAAAGCTCTTGAAACACTTCAGTGGCTTACGAGCAACGACGTTAGTAAACTTGAAAATGGCCAAGCTCAATATTCACTGCTTTTGAATCCTCAGGGTGGTTTGGTCGACGATATTTTTATTTATTGCATTGAAAAAAATACGAACTATCTCGTGTGTGTTAACGCTTCTAATGCTGACAAAGATTTTGAATGGATGAGCAGTAATAATAAAGGTGCTGTTATTGAAAACCAATCAGCTCAGTGGGCACAAATTGCCATTCAAGGCCCAAAGGCTCGAAAACTTCTAGGGCATATTTTAGGTGCGGAAGTTGAAGCTCTTAAGCGTAATGAGTTTAAAACTTATACACAACTTGGTCAGACTTGGTATGTGGCCAGTACTGGCTATACAGGTGAAGATGGATATGAAGTATTTCTTCCCAATGCTCAGGCCGTTAGCTTTTGGAACGATTTGTTAAATAAAGGCGAAGATCTTGGTGTTCAGCCTATTGGGCTCGGCGCTCGTGATACATTACGCACAGAGATGAAATATTCCCTCTATGGCAATGAAATCACGGCTCTCACCTCGGCATTAGAAGCGGGGCTTGGGTGGGTTATTAAGTTCTCAAAGGGTGATTTTATCGGTAAAGCGCCACTTGAAAAGCAAAAGCTCGCAGGTTTGAAGACTAAACTTGTAGGCTTTAAAATGGTGGAAAAGGGAATCCCAAGGCATGATTACCCATTGATTTCATTTGACAATATTGAAATCGGCAAGGTAACAAGTGGAACGATGTCGCCCACACTTAAAGAGCCTATTGGCATTGGATACGTTCCTGTGGAATTGTCACAAGAAGGAAAAGAATTTTTTGTTCAAATTCGAGGTCGAAACGTTAGGGCACATGTAGTAAAAACACCCTTTATACAGAAGTAAATTGTGAGGAGAAAACAATGGCCAATACCCCAGTTCCAACAGAATTTTTATACACAAAAGATCACGAGTGGGCACAAGTTGATGAAAACTTGGTCTCTGTAGGCATAACCGAATATGCACAAGATGCATTAGGTGAAGTTGTTTACGTTGAACTTCCTGAAGAAGGTCAAAAAGTTACGCAGAACGAACCTTTTGGCGTCGTTGAAAGTGTAAAAGCTGTGAGTGATTTATTTGCACCCATTTCAGGTACAGTTGTCGAAGTGAATGAAGTGTTAATGGATAATCCTGGCAGCGTGAATGATGATCCGTACGGAGATGGTTGGCTTATTCGCATTGAGATGGATAGTGAAAAAGAATTAACAACCTTAATGACCCCGGCTGATTACGAAAAACTTATTGTTAAGAAATAAAAATTAGGGGGGGTATGACCCAAGTTCCACGCCAAAATAAATCTGAAGATCCGTTTAAATCCACAGACGCTTTTGTAGACCGACATATTGGTCCCAACGAAGTAGAAATTCAGGAAATGCTGAAATCTGTGGGTTATGCTTCTTTAGACGAGCTGATTAAAAATGCCGTGCCTCCAGCTATTCGTACAAAAAATCCGCTAAAAACGGGAATTGCACTTAGCGAGTATGAAGCTTTAAGTGAAATGCGCGCCATTGCCAGTGAGAATAAGATTTTTAGAACATATATTGGCATGGGTTATAACGATTGCATCACACCTCCTGTCATTCAAAGAAACATTATTGAAAACCCTGGATGGTACACTCAATACACTCCTTACCAAGCTGAAATTGCTCAAGGGCGTCTCGAGGCACTTTTAAATTTTCAAACCATGATTATGGATTTAACAGGTATGGGAATCGCAAATGCATCCATGCTTGATGAGGGCACATCTGCTGCTGAAGCAATGACACTTTGTTTGGCGAATGCGGTTGAAGGTGCAAAAACTTTTTTTGTGTCTGAAGACTGTCATCCACAAACAATTGATGTAGTTCGCACTCGTGCAAATCCGCTGGGTATTGAAATTGTTGTCGGCGATCATCGAAAATTTAATTTTAGCGGAAATATTTTTGGCGTTTTACTTCAATATCCTGCGACTGATGGTGTTGTTTACGATTATGCAAGTTTCATTGCAAAAGCTCATGCAAATAAATCAATGGCCGTTGTTGCTGCTGATCTTTTGAGTCTATGTTTGCTCAAATCACCAGGTGAATTTGGAGCTGATATTGTTGTTGGAAACACACAGCGTTTTGGTGTTCCACTTGGTTTTGGTGGCCCCCATGCAGCTTACCTTGCGACAAAAGATGAATTTAAACGTCAAATGCCTGGCCGAATTGTTGGTGTCTCAATTGATGCTAATGGAAAACCTGCTTTGCGACTCGCTCTTCAAACACGTGAGCAACATATTCGTCGAGCAAAAGCGACAAGCAATATCTGTACAGCCCAAGTATTGTTGGCTGTTATGGCAAGCATGTATGCGGTTTATCATGGCCCTAAGGGGCTTAAGAAAATAGCTCAACGTGTGCATGGCTTAGCTTCAACTTTAGCTTACGGTCTTGAACAGTTGGGTTATAAAGTCGCCACTCCATTTTTTGATACACTAAAAATTGAAGTGGGTGAGGATCTCTCAAAAATTTTAAGTCATGCACAAATTCAAAAAATGAATTTTAGAAAAATCAGCAATACATGTGTGAGTGTAAGTCTAGATGAAACAGTCACAACAAAAGATCTTCAAGATCTACTTCAAGTTTTTTCATTAGGTGAAACAGTTCCATCAGTTGAATCACTCATAAGTAATGAAAAGGTATTATCCACAAATCTTTTACGTCAAACTGAATATCTGACACATCCCGTATTTAGCAAATATCATTCTGAAACTGAAATGCTAAGATACATGCAAAGACTGCAGGCAAAAGATCTTTCGCTCACCACATCAATGATTCCACTTGGTTCATGCACAATGAAACTTAATGCTACGGCTGAAATGTTTCCTGTGACTTGGCCAGAGTTTGGTAAGATTCATCCATTCGTGCCAGCAGAACAAGTAAAAGGGTATAGACAACTCACTGACCGATTAGAAACCATGCTTGCTGATATTACTGGTTTTGACGGAGTGTCACTGCAGCCAAATGCGGGTTCACAGGGCGAGTATGCGGGGCTTCTTGTTATTCAAAAATATCATCATAGTCGTGGTGAGGGGCATCGCGATGTTTGTTTAATTCCTAACTCAGCTCACGGAACAAATCCTGCTAGTGCAGTTATGGCAGGGCTCAAAGTTGTCGGTGTGGAATGTGATGCAAGTGGTAACGTGCGACTTGATGATCTTAGAAAAAAAGCTGAGCAATATAGTAAACAGCTTTCATCACTGATGATCACATACCCGTCAACACACGGTGTGTTTGAAGAAACGATCATTGATATTTGTAATGTGGTTCATCAACATGGCGGTCAAGTCTACATGGACGGCGCTAACATGAATGCCCAAGTTGGATTATGTAAACCGGGCGAGTTCGGCGCAGATGTTTGTCATCTTAATCTTCATAAAACATTTTGTATCCCTCATGGTGGTGGTGGTCCGGGTATGGGCCCCATCGGTGTGAAATCACATCTCACTGCATTTTTGCCAAGTAATCCCATGGTTAAAGTTGGTGGTGAACAATCCGTGGGAGCAATTTCTGCAGCTCCTTGGGGAAGTGCTAGTATCTTACCCATTTCATTTGTTTATATTTTAATGATGGGTGCACTCGGGCTTAAAAAAGCGACAGAGGTTGCAATTTTAAATGCTAACTACGTAGCTAAAAAATTAGATAAATATTATCCCGTTCTTTATAGAGGTTCTCATGGTCTTGTGGCTCATGAATGCATTGTGGATCTTAGACCATTAAAAGTCACAAGTGGTGTTGAAGTTATGGATGTTGCAAAGCGCCTTATGGATTACGGCTTTCATGCACCAACTGTTTCGTTTCCTGTTATTGGTACTATGATGATTGAGCCTACTGAGAGTGAAACTCAAGGGGAGCTGGATCGTTTTTGTGATGCCATGATTTCAATTCGAAAAGAAATCACAGAAATTGAAGATGGAAAACTTGATCGTGATGACAATATGTTAAAACATGCTCCCCATACAGCAGCCACTGTGATAGCTGATAAATGGGAACATCCCTATTCAAGAGAACGCGCGGCATTTCCCGCTCCATGGACTAAACAACATAAATTTTGGCCAAGTGTTTCGCGCATTAATGATCCTCATGGCGATCGCAATCTTATTTGTTCGTGTCCGACGATGGAAACCTACAGCTGACATGTGTTTTAAAGCTGGTCTGGTTTTTTTATTAATGTTGAGTTCAGTTTCTGCTACGGCATCAGCTTTAGCCTCAGCATCTGCCGTGAAAGATTTAAGACCGTTTGATATCAAAGCGGCAGATCATCAACTTCATGTTGCGGTTTCATACGGATTAACTTTTACGTTTACCGAAATTTTTCAAAAATACAAAACACCCCGCTTAAAATCTGTTTTGTACGCAAGTCTCACAACTTTTGCCCTAGGTGTAGCCAAAGAGACGGTGATTGATCGTGAAGTTGCGGCTGATGATCTTGTGGCAAATACGGTGGGAATTTTATTAAGCGATATCGTTGTACTTGCCTTTGAGTTTTGAAATTAATAGAGTAATCACTTTACGCCGACGTGGTGAAATTGGCAGACACGCCAGACGGGTTACACATATAATTCCCCTTTCTTATTAGTTGTTCCTTTGTTAGTTTAAATCAAATTTTTTAAAGGGACTCCTTATGGTGCAAAAGAAAAAAATCTTAAAACCAAAACCTGTTAAAATGAAATCCTCATCTTTGACCAAAGAAGAGATGGTCAATTACATTGGCACTATTTTTGAGAACCTCATTCTTGGCGTTAATGAAGTTAAATCAACTTTAACAAAACGTATTGATGATAAAACGCACCGTCTAGAAGTTCTAATGGAGCAAATTCATAGTAAGATTGATACAGCACTTGAAGTCTCCACCTCAGTGCTACAGCATGAAGTGGTTGTGAACAATCATGAACAAAGAATTACCCATGTTGAAACCGATCTTAACACTGTAAAAAAAGTTCTTAAAGACAACGAAGTTTGATCTATTCTTTATTTTTTCATTTTTAACTATCATAAATCTGCCGACTAGGCACACTCTGGGCACACAGGCGATTTTCAGATCAAAAAGTGATGATTTGACAGGCGCATAAAAGCTAGTTAGATTATTGAAATCTATAAAGTTTATCATCTTACGCCGACGTGGTGAAATTGGCAGACACGCCAGACTTAGGATCTGGTACCGTAAGGTGTGGAGGTTCAAGTCCTCTCGTCGGCACCAATCGTCCTGACAGACGAACCTCTACTCTCATGAGTACCTAAGGTTCCGTACCTAATCATTTTAGCCAACTCTTCTCTCTGTATTTTACCAATTACTTAATTCCACAAATTATCTAGAGCCTCCGCCCGTGAATTACCCCCTCCTGGTCCTTATCTTATTTAGTATTTAACAAACTTAAGTGTAGGTGTTCGAATAGCTATGTTTTTTTACGTTCTGTTTCTACCCAACCATTTTCCAACCATGGCTTTACCTGCTTTTGATGCTTGTATTTAGTTATCATATATGATACTTATATCACTGAAGTCAGATGCAAAAGCCTTTAACAGTTAAAGAATATGTCACAGATTCAGGCAAGTCTCCCTTCAGGGAGTGGCTTGACTCATTGGACAATGTTTTTAAGGCTCGCGTTCAGGCACGCATCTTTCGCTTCGAGTTAGGCAACCTGGGTGACTACAAGTCCGTTGGTGATGCCGTGCTCGAAGTTCGATTGGATTTTGGACCAGGTTTTAGGATTTATTTTGGTTTGGATGGTGGAAAAATAATTTTACTGCTCATGGGTGGATCAAAAAGCACTCAGAGTCGTGACATTAAAAAAGCTCAAGCTCTGTGGCTTGATTACAAGAAGAGGTAAGTGGTATGTCAAAAAGAAGCAAAGATTGGAATGAGGGATTAGCTCAAGATTTACAAAATCCCAAATTTGCCCGTGAGTTTTTATTAGCAGCCCTTAAAGAAGGCATCACCCTTCAAGAAGCTCTCGGTAAAATCATCAGAGCCATGGGAGTTAAAGAATTTTCCAAACAAGTGAAAGTGGCAAGTCCCAACATTTTACGTGCAATCAATCCCGCACATAATCCTACTCAAGACACACTCAACCGCCTTCTTAAGCCCCTGGGTTTAGAACTCACTGTTGCGCTCATAACTCCACATAAGAAGAAGAGAGTGGCGTAAAGAAATGCATGTCGTAATTGATACCAATATTATATTATTTTGGTTAACTGCATTCAGACAGAAATAGACATTTTGAATCACTAACTCCAGATCCAACCATCAACTATGCAACTCATTGAATTGAATTTGGTGCCTCACGTCCTAAGCTAGTAGAACACCTACTTATACAGCTTTAGCCAATAGTATTTCGTTTATGATGGTTTGATAGCCCACACCTCTTTTTTTAGCTTCTTTCTTAGCCCATTCTATGACTTTAGGGTGCAATCTAATTGAGGTTGGAACAAACTTTTCTTCTTCTGTTTTTGCAGGACGACCTCGAGAAACTCTCTTCTTCCCAGTTTTTTCTTCGATAGCCTTTCTAGCTGAGTTTACTTCTTCTTTAGAAACCCTTCGGGCCTTCTCAAAGGGAAAGTTTTTTGAATTCTTCATATAAGCTCCTCTCACGTTTATTAGCCTTTCTTGCGCTGATGACTCGATAGATCTTTCCAGAAAGGCGCTTAGTAAAGATCACAACCAAAATACCATTATCTGAAAGACCGATGATCCACTCCCTCGGTTCAAAAGGTGTTGAATGCTTTTCATCTGGCGCAATAAGAGCATTTGGATCGTCAAAGACCGTTATAGCTAGTTCAAAGCTAACCTTGTGTTTCTTGATGTTGATTGCGGCCTTAGATGAATCCTACTCAAATTTCATTATTTCCAGTATATACTAAAAATATAAAATGTCAATCAGCTTATAAAATGGGCTGTCTCTAGTCGAGTTAAAGTCATTAAGACAAGCATTCGTTACCAGCTTGCCTACGATCCACCCACTTGCCAGACCGTATAGCATCCGCTTTTATAGGCTGACGAAGATATAAAATCATCAGTTAGCAGCATCAATTTTTTGCATGACGATCGAACTGTAAAAGGTCTATCAAAGTTTATCTAGATTTTTGATGGCAACATCCAAGACTGTCGTTTTTTGTTCAAGATGCTCTAATCTTTTATCATGCTGTTAAACTTTTGAGCTAACATCAGGCAAACGAGCTGATGCATCAAAGGCACCAAGAATTTCTTCTTTCATCTTATGAATATCAGCTCTTTGATCTTGAATTTGGCGTTCTAGATCCTTTGAGGTAACATCAATTTTATTATGGAGATGAATTTCAAGACCCTCCATTTTACCATGAATATCTCTAATGGCAGACAAAATATCAGTGGAATCAGTGGATTTAGTCTTGGATTTTTTCTTTTCAGTCATCAATCATTCTTTTCCTCAAAATAAGAATGACAAACTATCAAAACTCTCAAGAGAGGTCAAAGTTTTTTAGTCTGAGATAGAGTCTTCTCCCATTGGTGGAAATCAAGACGTACGCACAGGCGGTTCAGCTGTAGGTGCTGCAGGAACTGTCGTCGCAATCATGATCGGTGGTGATGACTACACTGCTGAAATGTCGTTTAAGTGTCAGTGATAAAATACCAGCACATACTTACAATCCTGATATTTTTAACAATTGGGGCAATCTCCGCTCAGGCGGTAACACCTATTGAGTCTGAAACAAACGCGGGAAGTTATCTCTTAAAATCTTTTTGAGCCCTTTCGCAAGTGACTCCAAAACAATAGAAACAGCAAATCAGTCAATCACAACTACAAACCAAAAAAATTAATTCTTAAAGCAATTTCAAAGGCTCCCAATAATGGTCCTTCCAACCCTGACTCTTTGCTTTGAAGTCGTCTGCAGGCACTCCAATTTGAGAGAACTCGAGCAGTGTCTTATCGGAACCGGAATGTGAAAGGGAATAGGTCACTATGGAATAGTGGTGATCGGGCCATTCCTTTGAACGCCACGCTTGCACAATGAGTTTGCCTGGCCTGAGTTCAAGATTGAAACCGGTTATATAGTCGCCATAAACTTTGAAACTACTACCGATTTTTCCGCCAATCTTTGCCTTGTCTCCAGTAAAAACAGCATGCTTTTTTGAGTCCATTAGGGAGTCGTACACTTGCTTTGGTGTACCTGGTAAAATGACTTTCTGTAAAATATTTTTCGTTTTCATAGCTTTCCTTCTGATTAATGTTCTTTATCAGAATATTCAAATTCCTCAATCCCTTCAACCTAAAGTCTTTGTTTGAGTCTGTTGTGAAAATATATATGGAGCCTTTACCCATTGAATAATGGCCACAAAATTGGAATAATCAAAACATATGGTGAATAAGCATCTTGTAACGACAACATTTTTACTTTTGGTCATAGCTGGATGCGGCTTTATCAAGTATTCAGTCAACGGTCTTAGAGATCCCATTGTTTATTTAGCCGATGGGGGGAATCAGCGGATTTTGGCGTGGCGTTCTTTTCCAACGACTACTCAGCAACCAGCTGATCTTGTTTTGGGGCAACCTAATATGAACGTGGGCACCGCTAATCAATGTGCCTGCGCCACACCTGATTCATTTACGATGCGGGGTCCTGCATGGCTTGATACCGATGGACGAAGATTATTTATGGCCGATTTTGTTAATAACCGCGTTCTGATTTGGAACACCCTACCTACGATTACTAATCAACCCGCAGATATTGTTTTAGGTCAAAGTGTAATGACAACAAGTTCAATTAATAGCGGAGGGATTAGTGCTTCAAGTCTCTGGGCACCTACCATTTCCAACGACTTGCGAACCAATGATGGCCAAGTTGTTAGAATTCGTAGATTCCGAAGTAGCTTCCGCTTCTTCGGAATTTTTTTGCCTTTTTTCTGCTAAATCAATGACGTTATTTTCAAAAATCTTTGCCGCTGCTAACTCCTCGGGAGTGACATCTTTATTCAGATCGTGCTTCAAACGGAACTGAATCTTAAGCCCCTTGGGGCCGACGAGAACGAAGTAAACCAGATCTTTCAGCAAAGACTTCTTCATCACGGCTGACGCCTTTATCCAGCCTTTGCGGAATGAACCAAGGCGGTCCTTCAGGTCATTGATCGCGTCATCAACGTCACCTTTTTCGAATTCTTTGGCTTTCAGACTTTCAAGTTCTACCTCTAGGTGGCGTTTCTTCCGGCTAAGTTCTTCAAGCTCTCTGGCAGTTTCGCGAATGGCATCGGACTCGCAATTAAGGGCCGCCTGGATCTTAAAAGTATTTTTCACGGCAAGAGTTAGCTTTTGAAGTTCCACAGAAATTCGATTTTTATCTGCTTTAAGTTGCTCTGGCGAATGCGCCGCAAGCTGATGGATGCGCTCCTCGATCTGGTCGAAGTGGCCTGCCTCAAGTAAAATATCAGATAAATATTTGGCCAGTTTCAGTTCGATTTTCTCAGCCTTCACACGTTTCACCGAGCAATTGATGACGTCGCCTTTTTTAGTAGAGTGGACGTAATATCGGTGAACCTGAATTTTTCCGTGTGCTGACTGGCCGACGTATCAAGACGCATTCTTTCGCGTTCGAAATTTTCAGCGAGGATTGTATTTGTAGTGTTGAACATCACTTCATCAACAATCGCGGGCCAAGAAGCTGAATAGCTTCCAAATTTTTGCCAAGCTTTGAGTTTACTCTGATCTTTGTTCTTACTAACTTTATTGACATCGCGAACGGCAATGTAGGCCTTATTTTTAAGGACAAAACTCAAAGATTCGATGGTCCATCGTCCGGCTTTGACCAGACGGTTTTTTTCGTTTTCACGGACTTTCGGTTTTATGTTTTCTGCCGCGACTGCATCAATTGTGCGGCTTAGACTTCTTTGTTCGATGAAGAGTTCAAAAATTCTGCGAACATCTTTTGCTTCTTGTTCGTTGACGAGAAACGTAGCTTTCTTTGCCGGATCTTTATCGTAACCAAGGATTGCGGGACCGCCGTTAAGAAGTCCGCGCTGGGCGCGGGAGTGGCAGTTGATCGCAACACGTTCTGACGTTTGCTCTCGTTCGAACTGCGCCAAATTTATCATATTATAGAGCATCATTTTTCCGGCAGGAGTGCTCGAATCAAATTGTTCTTTGATCGAAAAAAACTTCGCTCCCTGACTTTCGAGCATCTTATGAAAGTCACAGAAGTCGGGAATGTTGCGCGATAGCCGTGAAAGTTCCGTCACCATCACAGCATCTATTTTACCGGACTTTAAAGCTTTCATCATCCGTGCGTAAGCCGGGCGGTTGGTGTCTTTGGCAGAGTATCCATCGTCTACGAAATACTCTACTAAGTGACCCCAGTTAGGCTCTTGCATATTTTTAATGTCGATAAAAGACTGCATTCGGTGGCGTTGGTTATCGAGTGATCCTTCGATAACATTTGCCTGCTCGTCCGTCGATACTCTTGAATAACACCCAATAAGAAGTGCCGCTACTTGACTGCAAAGTCCAGCATCTATTTTTTCAATCATCCTATTAAGAGCAGGTCGACTTTCTTTTGCTCCCGATATTCCGTGATCAGTGAAAATTTCAAAATTTATAATATTATTTTTTCCGCACCAATCAGTCAATGCACGTGCTTGGCTTTCGGCACCGCCGATTTGGTCGAGTGTCGAGACGCGGACATATAAAAAGACCGCTCTTGTATTATTTTGCTGCTGATAAATTTGATTTTGATTCACAGCTGACCTTGCTTTTGGTTTTTATTTTTAATCATAGATCACCTCCTAGGTTTGTTGTTTTCGATTCTTCTTGGAGATAGATTGAGCAAGAAATGTACATTGCAAAAAAGTTGTCACTGTCACCTAAGTAGGTACTTGAAATGTAAGAAGTAATTTAAATGTTCAAGAAACGACGGCTTGAACTTAGATGGCGAACTTCCGCCACCCTGTAATTTAAAAAGCTAAAAAAATACGGCTATTTAGCGAAATAAAGATCTCCTGGCGGGATGTCGCCATGGCGGCCGAGCAAAAATATTTATTTTTCTCTGACGGCATGCTTGTTAGATACTTCAACATCAGAGAAAAATCTTGGACTTCCCCAGTTTGAGGATCTGGATTCGTAAATAACGTGGGCTTGAGCCTTCCATATCCAATTTTGTAAAACGTCGAGCTGTCCGATGGAAGCGAATGCGATGACAACCCCAGTAATCCAAATAAAAAGTCTTTCTAAATTCATTTATGTGCTCCTTGATGTTATTGTTTTGTCGTTGTAATTTTAAGACGCTGAATGATGTTAAAGACATGGGCTTGCTTCCAAGATTTGCCATGCCGAGTTTTAAACTTTTTGCCGTCCAAGTATCGGGCGATCTCCGTTGGATTTTCCCCGGTCTGCCGCTGTTTTTCGATTATTTGAAGGATTGGGT